>Ga0302326_10031377_pt1 | contig 10613 bp, 8 predicted proteins | sample Palsa_T0_3_FD_202264 | JGI IMG/M metagenome (GOLD analysis project Ga0302326, IMG submission 202264) | Peat permafrost microbial communities from Stordalen Mire near Abisko, Sweden - Palsa_T0_3 | ecosystem: Environmental > Terrestrial > Soil > Palsa > Peat permafrost | place: Sweden: Abisko...
CATGTATCCGCAGGCGGAAACGGCAGAGGGACGAGTGGATCCATTCGATCCGGAGAACTTCAGGTACGAAATCACGGTAAAGGAGATGAGTTAGCTATAGCTAGCTGTCTCACCGCTGGCGGCATACGATCCAACAAGCGGAACCACGCCCTCCGAACCTGAACCAGCAACGGACAGCCGAAAAACTTGCGGATTGGGAAGGTCGGTTTAGCAGATGCTGGCAGCCAACTCCACCTCGTCAAACTCGACGCTCAAGCCGCTTCATCGTTCTGAAACCGTTCTGCAAGGCATTCAAGTGGAAGCGTCCGGGCCTTGCGCTGCTGTAGCTGTTCCTTGGGAGGAAATGTGAGCTAATGGTAGATGAGGATTTCGACCTTGTTGGTTTCGTCTGGCTTAGGGGATTTCCCCAGGCCGATGATTTTCACTCGGGTGTCGTCGAACTTGAAGTGCTGGACCAGGTAATCCCGGACCACCTTCGCACGGGCCTGGGTCAACACCCGATCCTTGTCCGTATCGCCGACTCCGACCGATGCGGCAACAACGGCCAGGCGGAACTTATTCTGTTCCAGGAATTTCCCGGCCTCATCGAAACTCTTTTCATTTTTGAGTTTTGCATTGTCGGATTTGTCAAAAATATCCTTGGCATCGTAGGCAAATCTCTTGCTGCTGGGCTGCGACGGCAGTTGAGAAATCCTGTTCTTCTTGAGTTCGGTCGGATCCTCGTAACCGCGCTGTTTGAAGAAGCCGCGTAACAGAAAATTCTGTTTCAGCGCATCCGCATCTTCAGCGAACGAGGCAACCGCCGTCTTGCTCTGGTTCATGACGGCGAGGGCGGCATCGGAGAAATCTACCGGTGTTTCGCCCTTGATTGTGTCGCCGCTCTCGATGGCTCCCGCCTTCTCCGATCCGAAAGAGACCTCTACATACTTATCGCCCAGCAGACCCTCGGTCTTGATGGTGGCGACAGAATCCTGCCTGACGATGTTCTTGGTGGAGTCCGCCATGTCCATTACGACAGTTAGTTTCCCGTTCGGGCCGCTGGGCAGGGAGATGTATTTCACCGTCCCCAGATGTATCCCTCCGACGCGCACGCCCGCGCCATTGTCGAGCCCGGCAACGTTCTGGAACTCCGCCTCCAGTCTATAGGTATGCCGAAACAAGAATCGCTTCTCCCCGATCAGGAAGACTCCCGCTGCCAGGATAAGAAACGTCGTCACAATGAACAGGCCCAATCGAAATGCGCGCGACATAGAGGACCGCCTAAGAATCTCGGCTCAGGAATTGAACAACAAACTCGTCTTTGCTGGCTTGTAGGTCCTTAAATGATCCCTCGATCAAAATCTCTCCATCCCGCATCAACGCCAGGCGATCGGAAACCGTCCGTGCACTGGGCAGGTCGTGAGTGACCACGATCGACGTAAGGTTGGTTTCCTTCTGCATTTTTAGAATCAATGCGTCGATTTCCGACGCGGTGATGGGATCGAGTCCCGTTGTTGGTTCGTCGAAGAGCACAATGTCGGGCGAAAGCGCCAAGGCTCGCGCCAGACCGACCCGCTTCTGCATCCCTCCGGAGATTTGTCCCGGCAGCTTGTCCAAGTCTTTTTCCATTCCAACCGTCGCAAGCAGCTCGCGGACGCGCTTGTTTCGTTCGGCATTCGATAGGCCGCCGGCACGTTCCAGGGGGAAAGCCACATTTTGTTCGACGGTCAGAGAATCGTAGAGCGCCGAATTTTGGAAAAGGAATCCCATCGTCTTCCTGATTTCGTTCAATTGCTGACGTGTGAGTTTGGTGATCTCCTGTCCGTGGACGCGAATGGACCCGGAGTCGGGCTGCTGGAGTCCGATGATCAATTTAAGCAACACGCTCTTACCCGTCCCGCTGCGTCCAAGGACCGACAACGTTTCGCCCCTGGCCACTTCCAGATCGATTCCGTTCAGCACTCTCTGCTCGCCGAAAGCCTTGCGCAGAGTTTTCACCTGAATCGCCGCGTCAGCTTTGGTTTTCATCGGGGCGGTCATGGGAACAACACCTGGATCAGCCGGACCAGTAGTACGTCAGCGAGAATGATGAAGAGTGAGGAAATGACCACCGCACTGGTCGCTGCGCGCTCCACACCTTCGGTACCCCCCTGCGCCCGCATCCCCTGAAAGCAGGCGACCACTCCAATGATTAGCCCAAAAACGGCGGTCTTGAACGTCGGCGGCAGAAAATCGTTGAAGGTCGCTTCCTTAAAGCCATGTTCGATGAAGAGGCGAAGCGAAATCGGATCTGTCAATGTGGTCGTGATCCAGCCAAGAAAGATGCCGCAGAAGTCCGCGGCGAGGGTGAGCAGTGGCAGCATTAGAACGCAGGCCAGAACACGCGTCGCCACCAGATACTTGTAAGGATCGACGGCTGAGGCTTCCATTGCGTCAATTTGCTCGGTGACTTTCATGGCACCCAATTCTGCGCCGATGCCCGCAGCCACTCGTCCGCTGACGATCAGCCCGGTTATGATTGGGCCGCTCTCCTTGACGACGGACAAGACGAGGAGTTCGGGGAGCAGAGACTTGGCGCCGAAGCTGACCAGGCTGTCATGGGTTTCGAGAGAAAGAACGACGCCCGTCGCCGCGCCGGCCAAGGCTACGAGCGGCAGCGATTTCGATCCCAGTTCGTCCAGTTGGTGCGCGAATTCCCGGAATTCATACGGTGGCAGAAAGACGGCTCGGAGCAAGTGGGAGCAGAACAGGCCCAGATCTCCAAACCACACAAAGAAGCGGACTAGGAAGCCGGTTGAAGCAGGCTGGGTTTTCCGTGCGCCGCTGAGATCCGCTGCCGGCAACGAGACCATAATGAAGCCATGCTCCTAATCGGTGATCGGCACAGCCCGCGCCGGAAAACGCCAAATAGATTCGGGTATGCCTCATCACCGGCTGACGATCGCGCCGAAACTGAGACAGCGGACTCAGAATTCCAGAGGGTGTAGATGCGTAGGAAAAGAGTGGGGGTACTACTGTGAACACTGTATTTAGCCGGTTTTTCCAACCAATCCGAGGTTCCGATTCGCTCTGCTGTCCGCAGAATGATGGTCTACCGGCGACTGGTCAAGCATCTGCTCGATTCGCGTTTTTTATCTGCTCTCTCGATGGTTTAACCAGCCAGACGAGGAAGACGCGCGACATAAGACGTTGAGACCGCGATGCAGAGTGGGTCGAGTTTTCACCACCAATTGGAACATCGCGGTTACCCGAGTGGAATTCAACATCGAGCACGTCGGGGGTTTGGTATTAGCGCGAGGATCTTAGTCGTTTGAAGGGTCGAAATTTCGTACTCGCAATCCCTATGAGTCATGCATCAGCCGGAAAACAAAGGACCTTGATAAAGTGGCACGCCTCTTGCAGTCACAAGAGTTTGCGGCTGCGCATTTTGCGAGAGCGCGCGAGAAAGGTCAACGAATGAAACGCGAATACGACTTAGATTCTGCGATCACGTTCCTTTTTGATTGGTCTGGGTATCGGGTCAGTTTTGGGTATTGTCTTCAATCCGAAACAAAGAGTCCCCCTTGAGGGGGCCAAGGGAGTCAATCGTTGGCGTGCTGCAGGGTTCGAACGACGACACAAGAGGAGCGAATTGCGTGAGTTATGGAGGTCACTATGAAAAAAGCACTCCAAAGGGTAAGTCCATTGCCGTGGGTATTGCTTTTGGTTTCTGGTTTGCTTCCTCCCGCTTCGATGTACGCAGAAAACGATGTGATGGGAGATTCATTTGAAGGAAAATCCCATGTCGAAAAGACTTCTGGGGTTTGGGTTGACGGAGAATACGTGGGCTATCTGATATCAATATTGATTTCCTCAAGAATGGCGTTGCTTTGGCGGGGCCGACTGGTCAAGGACGGACACAAGTGCCGCTACCATTCGTCCCCTCACACTCCAGCCCATCCGAAATCCAGCCAGCGTGAGGTACGGCGCTTAAGTGATGTATTTTCCTCTGTGGTCTTCGCGTCGTGATGGTCCGGCTTAGCCGATGCAACCGCAGAATCGCCCGCCAGTAGGCGAAAATCGCGACCATGCCGGGTATAACGAAACTCGGAGAATCTTCCGGACGAAGATCCTCCGAGGTGAAAGAACTGCTTAGGGCGACTTGTGCTTCGGTGTCCTCATGTTCAGCGTCGAGATGAGGCCCTCCGCTGCGGGAGGCACATGAGTGTCGTGAGCGATTACGATATCCTTCGCCGAAATTCTCTCCCCGTAGATTCTCTTGTTTGCATCATTGTCAGCTCGGATGGTCGAACCCTCGAGAGATACACCTGCAAATAGGCCGCGCGCGCGTGAATAGCTCAATATTTCAGCCCGCATGGAGACATCGGTTTCTGCCGACGCGTCACGACCGACTGGTCCTGCTGCCACCGACGCATCTCCTCCGAGCTTCACTTTGCTGCTCAAGATTCCATTCGCACCGCGGTCATTCATCACAAGAAGAACGAAATCGGTCGCTTGCCCTCCGATCTGGAAGCCCACGCTGCCACCCTCAAGGGCCATCATTGACGGCGCACCCCAAGGGCCGTTGAAATTTTCGCCAGTGCGGCACGTCATCGCACCGCGGCCATAACTACCACCAACTATGAACGCGGCCTTGAGAACTGATGGAAAAACAACCACACAGTCGGCTTTATCGAGGAGATCTTGAGGAATGTCGTCTGGAATATTCAAAATCTCTGTCAGCACCGTGCTGGCATTCTTCAGACGATCCTCGTCCTTTTCTGTGTCGTCCGCCCAACTGGTGATGGCGAGCAACAACAATGAGCTCATCGCGCACGCGAATATCTTCTTCATGAGGCCTCCTGAACGGATATGGTTGTGGTAACGCCCCAGGCCGCAAACCACAGTATGGTTCAACCTTAGCCCCCGGGGACACCTTCACGCAAGAGTTCCCTTCGCCGAACTTCGCCGAACGACAGCGCCCTACACCACTCATTTTTCAGTATCTGTATGAAGCGAGCCATACGTTGAAAATCGTAAACGGCAGGAATTATTCCTGTACATCTTTGTTGGCACAAACTCACCCGGGACATTTCCTCCTTTACCTAAGACAGAATTTCGTCGCGAACTATCGCTACGACCTGCCATTCGGAAAACTCCTCCAGCACGCGAACCGCTGGACGGAGGGCGATATCCGGGGTGACGCGTTTACCGCAGGCGTTCGGGTGACCCTCGTCAATCCCAACGACAGCTCTCTGATCGGGACGGGAAACAACGGTGTGAACAACTCAGCCATCGATGAACTGAACGTCAGCCCGGGATCATTGCAGATCAATCACGATCCAAGAAACGGTCAGCCGTACTTCCATGCCGCACCATTCAGCCTGCCCGCGCTCGGCACGATCGGAAACTCAGGGCGCCGTTTTTTCCACGGACCGGCCCATGCAGAACTGGGACATGGCTTTGCTGAAAACCACCAAATTGACGGAGTCCAAGTCGCTGGAATTCCGCTTTGAAACCTTTAACGCGTTCAATCATGCGCAGTTCTCGGGGCCGACCTCGGTGGTCAAGTTGCACATCTAGTAGGGCGACAGCAACCCCATTCGTTATTTCGCGAGACGGCGGCGAGATCGATGGGAAGCTCTCCGCAGCCTGGCGAGCGTCCACTTTTTCTTCCTCATTCTATTGCAATTAACCATGGTTAACTGTTATAACTCATTCGTGGTTAATGCTAGGAACACATTGGGGTTTCTGGCCAAGTGAGGGTCGCATGGCACGGTTCGATCATCTTGCTGTTCTTATATTGACCGCGGCGTGTCTCGTCCCGGGGGAAATGCTGGGACAAGGCGAAACCACCAGTGCGATCACTGGCGAAGTAACGGATACAACTGACGCAGGTGTGGCGGCCGCCACTGTGACGATCACAAATCACGAGACTGGTCTAAAACGTAGCGCCCAGACCGATGAGGCAGGCCGGTTTAGCTTTTCACAGCTAAAGCCTGGCACCTACTCGGTCAAAGTGGATGCCTCAGGCTTCGAGCCGCGCCAAGATGACAATGTCGTTTCGGGCCTGGGCCAGAAGCAAAGAGTGGATTTCACCCTTAAGGTGGCCCGATCCAATGAGGTGGTTGAGGTAAGCAGCGAAGCTCCCCTCATCAACCCAGAAAACTCAAACACGTCGACCACTCTGAATGCGCCGGCACTAGCAAATCTGCCAAATCCGGGTGGTGATTTAACCTATCCTCTGCAGTTTGCCCCTGGGGCGCTTATCAACACAGCTGGCAGCAGCAACGACTTCGTCGGCGGCAGCAATGGGTACGGCAACGTGGAATTCAACGGCCTCCCTGCCCTGTCAAACGGCTACATTGTGGACGGGCTGGAAACGAACGACCCGCTGACTAATCTCAACAGCGGCCTTTCAACCAACCTCGTGCTGGGATTGAATTCTATTTCAGAAGTGACCGTGAACACGCTTTCCTATTCCGTGGATCAAGGCCGCTATGGCGCCTCCCAGATCGACTACGTTACCAAGTCCGGCACCAATCAGTTTCACGGAAATCTCTACGAACTATGGAATGGTTCCCTGCTGAACGCAGCAGACTATTTTACGAATGCGACACCGGGAAATCACAAGCCCAGATCCACCGTGAATCATTTTGGAGGCAGCGTGGGTGGACCGATTAAGCTCGACAGACTATTTTTTTTCTTCGACACCGAGTGGGTGCGAATCGCACTGCCCATCGTCACGCCGACGATCGTTCCCAGTTCGGCCCTCCAGCAATACGTGTTGCAACAACTCCCGTTAGGCCTGACGGACGCAAAGGGTAACGTGATTTACGCCGCCGCACCACAGGAAGTGCCGTTCTATCAAGAAATGTTCTCCCTCTATGCAAATATCAGCGGCACCCCCACCGCCATACTCGGCTGTCCGATCGCGGCGGGGGAGGGTTGCGCCAACCGGCAAAGCGTCTCGCACTCCAGCGACGATCATGAACAGGTACAGACGGCTCGCCTCGACTTCAACATGAACGAGAAGGATACGGCTTGGTTTCGTTTTCAGGCGGATACAGGGCTGCAAGCCGTGTGGACGGACCCCATCAATCCGGTGTTCGATGCGCTTTCCCCACAGCCTCTCTATTCGTTTGCGGCAGGACACACACACGTTTTTTCACAGAGCTTGGTCAATTATTTCAATCCCGCATTCTCCTGGTACGAGAGCTTGTTCGGGCCAAGTGATTTTCAGAAGACGCTTTCGGCTTTTCCGATCGTGTTGCAGGGCGCCGGCGCGAATCCCTTTACCCCCATCGGAGGGCTTGACAACACTTGGGTTCAGGGAAGGCGTGCCTCGCGGTTTTTCATCAACGATAATCTGGCTTGGAGCCGTGGCGCTCACGAACTCCGGTTTGGAACCAATACCCGAATCTTCCGTCTGAACGACTATGACTTCGGGGAAGGCATAGTTCCCACCGTAACGTACACGAACCTGCAGCAATTTATCTATGGAGTAGCGAACACCGCGTCGGAGACGTTTCCTTCGAACGCAAACGAGCCCTTCAACTTTCTTAATCTCGATATCTACGCGCAAGACACCTGGAAGGTGACGCGCAAGCTGACCTGGACGTTCGGTCTGCGCGACACCTTCAACTCCAATCCGCTGAATCCCCACGATCAGGTTGCTCGGCTTCGCGGTGCTTTCAGCTCCATCTCGCATGATGTCAATCAACCCCTGAACGCAGCCATTCAAACTCATCTCGGCAATCTGTTCTCGTCCACACCGTTGGCTATTCTGCAACCGAGAACCGCCATGGCGTGGCAGTTCGAGCCGAAATCGGTAATCCGCACCGGCTTCGGTATTTTCAGTGACATCTTGCCGGGGAGTGTGGCTGACCTTGTCGGCGCCAATCCTCCATACGATAAGACGTTCCAGGGAGGTCTGCTTGGCACAGTGGGCAGCAAGGGATCGGCAGGGTGCGACCCGCTATTCGGCTGCACGGCAATCGCACCCGGGGTGACGAACAGCAGCGTCGGCGCAGCTGTTGCCGCGAATCAGACTTTCACCTCGGGATTTCCTAAGGCCCAGCTCTCCTGCTCATCCCCGCAGGCAAATCCCACAAGTTGTCTTCCACCGGTCGCGATCACCGCTATCCCAGACGGAGAACTGCACGCGCCGTACTTCATGGAATGGAGTCTGGGAATTGAACATCAATTCGGAACGACGGCCAAGTGGCAAGCGCAATACGTGGGCACGCGGGCCGTGAACCAGCCCTACTCGACACAGGTCAACGGCTACCAAACCGTGTGTCAGGGTTGTTTTGCACCGTTCCCCTATCTCCAGCCCACCGATACACGATTCGGCGCAGTCACGCAGTTTTCCACCGGCGCGAACAGTCACTACAACGGCCTTCAGCTTATGGCCATGAAACGCCTGGGGCATGGTCTCGAGGGGCAGGTCAACTACACCTGGAGTCGTTGCATGGATACAGTCTCCAACGGCGGATTCCTGCAGTTCGCCGCCGGAGGGATTCTTTCGCCACTACCGGGAGATCTTGCCCGTGACTATGGCCCTTGCGATTACGACATCCGGCACAACCTCAACGGGCAGTACGTGTATCAGTTGCCAGTCAAAGTACGGAATCATTCTCTGGGCTTTGCGCTCAATGGCTGGCAGATTTCTGGAACATTGTTTTGGCACAGCGGGGTTCCTTTCTCGGCCCTGAGCACGCCCTATTCGGCGAACGGAAACGGCATTGTCCAGGGCAGCGGGCCGGAGTTTGCTAGTGTTGTTCCTGGCGTTCCGCTGTATGAGCATCATCGGATTCCGGGAGTTACCCAGCCAGGAACGCTGCAGTGGCTCAATCCGGAGGCTTTCATCTCGGCCGTTGACCCGAGCAGCGGGCAGTGCTACGGCGGTGACAGCCCGCAGAATTGCCAATTCGGAAACCTCAGCCGCAACGCCCTGCGCGGTCCTGATTTTCTGTGGAGTGACTTCTACCTGACAAAATGGTTCCCCTTGACCGAGCATGTGAAACTGCGGTTTGAGGGGCAGTTCTTTAATGTCTTCAACCATCCAAATTTCAGCCTCCCAACGGTGGTGCAAGCCGGCATCCCGGGAGAACCCCTCACCCAAACTGGATTCGGAGCGCTCACGTCCACAACGTCTCCGCCGACCGGTTTGCTGGGCGTGGGTTTAGGCGGCGACAGCACTCCCCGCATGATCGCATTTCAGGCGCGGCTGGAGTTCTGAGCATTCTAGGAACGGATTCTGCCCGTTCCTGTCGGTGCGCAAGCCCCGACGGTTGTCGTGCATCTGGCCACTGGACGTTGAAACGACCTGCTTGGAAGTTGGCAGGCCATAACGGAAAAAGTTTAAGTTATCGCTTACGGGCCATCTTCACCCACGACCGGCGGGGAATGGGTTGGCGGGGTAGCGATCCCAAGAAACGAAGGACTAACGAGGGGACATCGATCAAATCACGGGTCGTTTTCTGCAGGATCTCGTTCGTGCTTCGTCGGATTCGATCAAAGTAATGCCCGGCGAGGTGACCGTTACGAATTGCGGCAAGTCGCGGTTACTGAAGTCATCCCCGCTGCCCCACTCCGGTGTTGGACTTTGTATAACTCCACTGCATTCAATCCGGTGACTTCAGTCACCATCGCCATTACAAAAGGCCAACAGTTTTTTGTTGCACCGTAGTGCTTTGACGGTGTCCTCCCCCCTCCCTACGATGAAAACTGACGGCACTCCTAAAAACGTGCCTACTGGCCGTGCTGCCTGCAAGCGCAGGAGCTTGAGGCTAAGTGATGTTAGATAGGGGGGATTCAAGGAATCGGCCGGCAGCTGCGGAACCGAGCTTTCCCTGACGACAGGAACTATGGCATCGCGCAAACAAAACGGGTTCTCACTGATCGAAATGCTCATCGCGATCAGCATTTCCCTGATTATGATGGCGGTCACATACATCTCGATTCGCCCCATCCTGTATCAGGGACACGTCAACGAAGCGTATGACACGACCTTGATGGCCCTGCGGAACACCCGCAACCTAGCAATTTCGCAAAGTCACGAATACTACGTTAATTTCAACCCGTCTGGTTATCCGGCCGGCACGATTCAGATCCAGTACCAGCCTCCCGCAATTGGAGCGGGGGCGGCGCCTCCGTTGCAGACGGTAGTCACTTACTCAATTCCGTCGGACATTAGTTTTGCTGTACGGGCGGGATTCCCGGGGACTGCGCCGGACAGCTTTGGCAGCGGCGGCGTTGCCATTGACTTCGACCAAGGCTTGGCCGGCGAGCCCATCAATTACGTGGTCTTCATGCCCGACGGCTCCTCGCAAGACAGCCTCGGGAACCTTAATAGCGGCATCATCTATATGACGCAATCCAGCGAGAGCATCTACACCTCGCGAGCGATCACGGTATGGGGAGCGACCGGCAGAATCCGCGGATGGCGTCTCAATCAGATCGCCGGCGCCGCAACCTGGGTGCAGCAATGACAGCAGAAAACAAATCCGGCAGGAAACATCGAACGCAGCGCGGTTTCGCGCTGATCGAAGTCATGATCGCCATGGTTGTGCTGACTATCGGCCTGCTCGCGGTGCTTATGAGTTTCGCCAATGCGATCGACGCTACTGAGTGGGCACAGGAAGATCTGA
>Ga0302326_10031379_pt1 | contig 10613 bp, 9 predicted proteins | sample Palsa_T0_3_FD_202264 | JGI IMG/M metagenome (GOLD analysis project Ga0302326, IMG submission 202264) | Peat permafrost microbial communities from Stordalen Mire near Abisko, Sweden - Palsa_T0_3 | ecosystem: Environmental > Terrestrial > Soil > Palsa > Peat permafrost | place: Sweden: Abisko...
GGGGGCGGCGGCACGTCCAGTTCGGGCGGCCAGGCGCCAGTCCCGCTCGAGGCAGGGTCCCTCGACCTCGAGTGCCACTCGGCCTCCGATTGCACGGCGCCGCAGCTCTGCTGCGGCACTTTCGGGGTGACCGAGGCCACGAGCACGTGCGCGACCGGCCCGTGCCCGACGGGAGGGACGGCCAACGGATACGCCATGCAACTCTGCGCGTCCGCGACCGAGTGCCCCTCCGGCAACGCGTGCCTGCCGACGTCCGAACTGCAGGGCGTCAGCACGTGCGAAGACGACGACTCCGGGATCATCTCCACGGGGCCCCCTGCGGGCGACGGCGGCTACTTCGTGCCGGAAGCTTCGGCGATGGATGCGGCGCAAAGCGCGCCTGAAGCGGGCGCCGCGGATACGGGCAGCGGCCACCCCGAGGCAGACGCCTCCTCGATGGACGCCGAGACGACGATGGAAGCCGGCCCCCACGACGCCTCCGCCGACGCCCACTCCGAAGCCGACGCCTCCTCGACGTCGAAGGATGCCGGTCCGCACGACGCCGCAAGCGGCGGTTGATTCTCAAGTGGCCGACGACCCGGCCGCGCGCGCGAGAGCCTTTGTCACCGCGACCTGGGCCTCTTCTTGGATGCGGCGAAGGTGGTCGGGGCCGCGGAAGCTCTCGGCGTAAAGCTTGTAGACGGCCTCGGTGCCCGACGGGCGCGCCGCGAACCAGCCCTGATCGGTGACCACCTTCACCCCGCCGATGGGCAGACCGTCGCCGGGCGCCGCCGTCAGCACGGCGCGAACGGCGTCGCCCGCCAGCTCGGTGAGCGCTAGGTCGGCCGCCGTCAGGCGTCCGAGCGCCCGCTTCTCCTCGACGGTGGCCGCCCCGTCGATGCGGGCGTACGTCGGCTCGCCCATCTCGCGGGTCAAGGCGGCGTATTGTTCGCCCGGATCGCGGCCCGTCCGGACGGTCATCTCGACCGCGAGCATGCCCATGACGAGGCCGTCCTTGTCGGTCGTCCACGTCGTGCCGTCCATGCAAAGCAGCGACGCCCCCGCGCTCTCCTCGCCCCCGAACGCGAGCGAACCGTTCATCAGCCCGTCGACGAAGTACTTGAACCCTACGGGCACCTCGACGAGCCGCCGGCCGAGGCGCTTCGTCACGCGGTCGATCATGCTGCTGGAGACGACCGTCTTGCCCACGCCGCTCGCGTCGCTCCAGCCCGTCCGGTGACGGAACAGGTAATCGATCGCCACCGACAGATAATGGTTCGGGTTGAGCAAGCCGGCGCCGCGCGTCACGATGCCGTGTCGGTCGGCGTCGGGGTCGTTCGCGAAGACGAGGTCGTACTGGTCGCGGGCGGCCACGACGGGGGCCATCGCGTACGGCGAGGAAGGATCCATGCGGATCTCGCCGTCCCAGTCGACGGTCATGAACCGGAAGGTGGGGTCGATCGTGCCATCGACGACCTCGAGGCGGACGCCGTATCGATCCGCGATCGGGCCCCAATAGTCGGCGCTCGCGCCGCCCAGCGGGTGCACGCCCACGCGAAGCGTCGACCCGCGCAGGACGTCCGCGTCGATGACCTCGCGCAGCCCGCGGACGTACGCGTCGCGGAAGTCGAAGCTCCCGATGCCGGCCGATCGCATCGCCCGCTCGTAGGGCACCCTGGCCACGTCGCGAAGGCCCGACTCGAGCAGCGCGTTGGCGGCCTTCTCGATGGCCCCGGTAACCGCACCGTCGGCGGGCCCTCCCGTGGGAGGGTCGTACTTGAAACCGCCGGAGTCGGGCGGGTTGTGCGATGGCGTGATGACGATCCCGTCGGCGAGGCCGCGCGGAGGACGGCGGTTGTAGGCCACGATGGCGCGCGAGACGGCGGGGGTCGGCGTCGGCGCTTGCCGGGCGTCGAGCAAGACCTCGACCCCGTTGGCGGCCAGCACCTCGATCGCGGTGACGCGCGCAGGCTCCGAGAGCGCGTGCGTATCCCACCCGAGAAAGAGAGGACCGTCGATGCCCCGCCCCCGGCGGTAGTCGCAGATGGCCTGCGTCATCGCCAGGATGTGGTGCTCGTTGAAGCCGTGACGGAAGGACGAGCCCCGGTGGCCGGAGGTCCCGAACGCGACCCGCTGCGCAGGGACCGAAGGGTCTGGACGGAGTGCGTAATAGGCCGTGACGAGCCGGGGCACGTCGACGAGGATCGAAGAGGGAGCCGGCTTTCCCGCCAGCGGATGGATCGTCGGCGCGCTCATGCTTCCTTTCGTAGCACTCGGCCGACGCCGCGGCGCGCCGCCGTGCGCGCGCGCCACCCCCGGCCCGGATTCCCACGGGGAGGGATTGCGTTCGGCGTACGGCGTGCCAAGGTCCGGCCGCCTCCGGCAGCGCGCGCCGCGGGCCGAGGCAGGGAACCCGCGGATGACCGTCGACGGCCGAGAATCGAGCGCACCCCTCGCGGCAACGGCGGGGCATGGACAGGCGTCCTTGCTGCCGATCTTCCTCATCGTCCTGGTGGACGTGTTCGGCTTCACGCTCGTCATCCCGCTGCTCAGCATCTACGCCGAGCACTTCCGGGCCTCGCCCCTCGAGGCCACGCTGCTCGTGTCGTCCTACGCCGCGTGCGGGCTCGTCTCTGGCCCGCTGCTCGGACGCGTCTCCGACTCGGTCGGCCGCAAGCCCATGCTGCTCCTCAGCCAGATCGGCACGTTCATCGGGTTCATCGTCATGGCCAGGGCGAGCGCGCTCTGGATGCTCTATGTGGCGCGCGTCATCGACGGCGCCACTGCCGGCAACCTCAGCCTCGCCCAGGCCTACATCTCGGACAACACGGCACCCGCCAACCGCGCGAAGTCGTTCGCCGTCATCGGCATCGCGTTCGGCGTGGGGTTCTTCATCGGCCCGGCGGTGACCGGCTACCTGGCAAGCTACGGCCTGACGGCACCGATTTACTTCGCGGCCGGCCTCTCGATGACGAGCATACTCTTCACGACGTTTCTCCTGCCCGGGGGCAAGCCTCCCTCCCCACACGCCGCGCCCGGGGATCCCGGCCCGGGCGGACAGCGGCTGCCGATCTTCCAGTGGACGGCGTACCTCGAGTACTTGAAGCGCCCGGCCCTCGCGCCGCTCTTCGCGCAGTTCACATGCTTCATCTTCGCGTTCTCGACGTTCATGTCCGGGGTCGCCCTCTTCGCCGAGCGGCGCTTCGAGTGGCGGGGGCATCCCTTTGGCCCACGCGAGATCGGCTACCTCTTCGCGTACACGGGCGCCCTGGGGATCCTCCTTCAGGGGGGCGCGATGGGGCGCCTCGTCAAGCGCTTCGGCGAGGCGCGCCTCGCCGCGGCGGGGTTCGCAGGGATGATGATCGGCCAGTTCTTCCTCGGGCTCGTGCACGACATCGGGCCCCTCATCGCCGTGGCGACGTTCACGTCGCTCGGCACGGGCATCCTCCGGCCCACGCTGACGAGCCTCATCTCGCGCAGGGCCGGACGTCACGAGCAGGGGGTCGTGCTCGGGCTGAATCAATCGCTCCAGGCCCTCTCGCAGATCGTCGCCCCGGCGGTCTCCGGGGTGCTCATCGCGCGGGGGTGGCTGACGGGCTGGGCGTGGCTTTCCAGCCTCGCGGCACTCATCGGGCTGGCGCTTGCACGGTATACAACCCCCCTGGTAGGAGAGGCTCGATGAAAAAGGTGCAGAGGTCGACGCTTCTCGCCGCCGCAGCCCTGGCCTGCGTGCCCACAGCGCTCCTTCGGTGTAGCGTCCACGGAAGTAGCCCCGACCTGGCGTCGTACGACCACGTCGACGACGCCGGAGAAGCCTCCGCGCCGCCCCCGAGCGGCGGAGACGACGAGGCGGAGACCGACGCCGAGGCCGGCGAAGACATGTCGCACGCTGCCTCCGACGCAAGCGCAGACGGAGGAGATGGCTCGGCCAAGGGGGACAGCGGCGACGCCGCCGAAGAACCTCCATCCTGCGCGGCTCCATCCGGAGGGGAAGCCTGCACACCGGGCTCGGTCGCGTGCGGCACCTCGTCGTGCACGACGCCGAGCGACGTGTGCTGCGCCACCACGTTCACGAGCGGCGCGCCCTCCGCGGGCACCTGCACGCCTAGCGCCACGGGCTGCGGTCTCGGCGCCACGGAGGTCGCCTGCGACGAGGCATCCGACTGCGCGTCGGGCGTGTGCTGCACGATGCCCACGATCAACACGTCTGGCACGGCGACATGCCAGGCGACGTGCGGTCTGAACTACTACCAGATCTGCCGTTCCAACACGGAGTGCAGCTCGGGTACGTGCATACGCCAATCGTGCGCCCTCGGGACCTACACCGTCGAAGCCTGCGCGCTTCAAGCCGGCTGCACCGCGGAGTGAAGGCACGGACCCCGTCGCCCCCCGCGCCGCCATCCGGTTCGGCGAGCTCGCGGCCGCGTCGCGGCAGCTCGCCGGCACGACGTCGCGACTGAAGAAGAAGGCATTCCTCGTCGACCTGCTCGCCCGCGTGCCGGCCGACGAGGTGGCTTCGGCCGTCGGATGGCTCGCGGGCGAGCCCCTTTGCGGACCGCTCGGCGTGGGACCGGCGCAGCTCTGGGCGCTCGCTCGGACTCCCGAAAGGGATGGACCGCGCCTGACGCTCCGCGACGTCGAGGAAGCCCTCGGACAGGCCCGGACCGCCGGCCGCAGCGACGCGCTGGATCACGTCGGCCCGCTTTTCGAGCGGCTCGACGGGCCGGAGCGAGCGTTCTTCGCGGGGGCCCTCACCGGATCCCTTCGCCAGGGCAGCCTCGGGGGCGTGATGGTGCTCGCCCTCGCCGAGCTGTCGCAGAGGAGCGAGGCCGACGTACGTCGCGTGGTGATGGTCGTGGGCTCGGTGGCCGGCGCCGCGCGCGCTCTTCTCGGACCGCAGAGAGACGAGGCCCCCGAGGCGGCGCTCGTCCTGTTCCGGCCCCTCGCGCCGATGCTCGCTTCGCCCGCGGAGTCGCTCACGCAGGCGCTCGCGCGCGTCCGCCACGCGCGCATCGAGTGGAAGATCGACGGCGTCCGGGCGCAGGTTCACAAGGCCGGCGCGCGCGTCGCCATCTACTCGCGGCAAGGCCACGACATCTCGGCCGGCTGCGCCCCCGTCCTCGATGCGCTGGCGACGGTGAACGCGACGGACGCCGTGCTCGACGGCGAGGTCGTGCTCGAGGCTCCCGACGGTACGCCGCGCCCGTTCCAGGAGTCCTTCTCGGCGGTCGCCTCGAAGAGCGTGCCCCGCGACGGCGGCCGCCTGCGCATCTACGTCTTCGACTGCCTCCGCCGCGACGGCGTCGACCTGCTCGACGCGGCCCTGTCGTCGCGCCTCGACGCCGTCGAAGCGATTGTCCCGAACGACCTCCGCATGCCGGGACTGCGCACGGACAGCCCCGACGAAGCAGCGCGCTTCCACGCGGCGGCCCTCGCCAAGGGCCAGGAGGGCGTGATGGTCAAGGACCTCGACTCGCCGTACCGCCTCGGCGCGCGCGCCCGTGCCTGGCAGAAGGTCAAGGAGTTCGCGACGGTCGATCTCGTCGTCCTCGCCGCCGAGTGGGGCAGCGGCCGGCGCAAGGGCTTCCTCTCGAACCTGCACCTCGGTGCCCGGCGCGATGACGGGACGTTCTGCATGGTCGGCAAGACCTTCAAGGGACTGACCGACGAGCTTCTACGATGGCAGACGGGCCGCCTCGAGTCGCTCGCCACGGAGCGCGCCGGTCACGTCGTCATGGTGCGTCCAGAGCTCGTCGTCGAAATCCGCTTCAACGGGGTACAGCGAAGTCCGCGCTATCCGGGCGGGATTGCCCTCCGGTTCGCCCGCGTCGTCCGCTATCGAGATGACAAGGCGGCGCGCGATGCGGACACGCTCGCCTCGCTCGTAGCGAGCTTGCCCGCGTCGCCTTCGACGTCGCGCTCCGTGGAAAAGGCGGAGGAGCGCGAGCGGCGAAAGAAGCGGCAGCTTTCGCTCTTCGATCCGTGAGCCGTTCCAGCGTAGCTTTGGGGTGATGCGGTTCGCGAGCGGCCTGGGGATGATCGTCGCGCTTGCGGCGTGTGGAGGGACCGGCGGCCACGGGGGTTCGGGCGCGGACGCGGGCGCGGGCGCGGGCGCGGATGCAAGCGCGGGTGCGGGCGCAAGCGCGGGCGCGGACGCAAGCGCGGGCGCGGGCGCGGGCGCGGACGCGGGCGCGGGCGCGGGCGCGGGCGCGGGCGCGGGCGCGGACGCAAGCGCGGGCGCGGGCGGAGGCGCGGGCGACACTGGATCTCCCGTTGACGCGGGGGCGTCGGACGGCGGCATTGCGCAATGCAAGCGAGGGATCGCGTCGAACGCGGCGCCGTCTGCGGCGTTCCTGCCAACGGGCAGCCAGCCGGGGATCGCCTGGTGGTACGACTGGGCGGCCACGCCCTCGAGCAGCGGCGCGAAGGTCGAGTTCGTCCCGATGATCTGGGGCAAAGGCTCGCTCAACGCGACCATCCCGGCGGGATCGAAGTACCTGCTTGGCTTCAACGAGCCGAACTTCTCGGGGCAATCCGATCTCACGCCGCAGCAGGCCGCCGACGACTGGCCTTCGGTCGAGGCGATCGCCGCCTCGCAGAACCTTCCGATCGTCTCGCCGGCGGTGAACTATTGCGGGAGCTCGACGGATACGTCCGGATGCTCCGATCCTGCGGTGACCGATCCGTACACGTACTTGAAGGACTTCTTCGCCGCGTGCGTCGGGTGCAAGGTCGATTACGTCGCGGTGCACTGGTATAACTGCGACCTTCCATCGCTCAAGGCGTATATCGAGGGCAATACAGACGCGGGCGGTGGGCTCGAGGGCTTTCTGCAGTTCGGCAAGCCAATCTGGCTGACGGAGTTCTCGTGTGGCGGCTCGTCGTCGGTGGCCGACCAGGAGGCCTATATGCAGGCCGCGGTGCCTTACCTCGAAGGCAACCCGAACGTGATGAAGTACGCATGGTTTAGCGCCAGCCCGATCCCGAATGCGCTGCTCGCGAGCAGCGACGGCGGGCTCACCGCGCTCGGCGAGATCTACGTGTCCCTCCCGCAGTCGTGCCCGTAGCGGCCGCTTGCCAGTGCACGGGTCGCTGGTGCCGCTAGCCTCGACGGGCGCGTCACCGCGAGTTGACGGTCGTCGTATGGGCCGCCTACCCTGCGCGCGGGGTAGAGGGCAGACGCGAGAGGCCGGAGCAAACCATGAAGCGAGAGCAAGCGTTGAGATGGAGCTGGACGGCAAGGGTCATCCTCGCGCTCGGTGCCGCGGCGGGCTCGACGGCGGTCGCCGCATGCGGCGGCGGGGCGTCGGCCAGCGGGACGGGGCAGGCGCAGGCGCCGGTATCGACGCAGGCTGACGAAGAGGCGGCCGCGGACGTCACCGAGCACCACCGCCACCATCATCACGGGGGCGTCTCGATGTTCATCGCGATGAGCCTCGACACCCTCGGCGTCACGCCGGAGCAGCGCGCGGCGGTCGACAAGATCCAGGCGGACCTCTATGCGCGCATGGAGCCGGCGCGCGCCGCAGAGCAGGCCGTCCTCGAGACGCTGGCCGATGGGATCGCCGCCGGCGCCATCGATCCGGGCAAAGTGAACGCCGCGCTGGCGCAGCTCGCGGCCGCCTCCGCCGGCATCCACGACGCGTCCGCCGACGCGCTCAACCAGCTTCACGCCGCGCTGACGCCGGAGCAACGCGCCGCCCTCGTCGACAAGGTCGAAGCGCACTGGGCGCTCTGGCGGCAAGCCAACGCCGACGAAGTGGACGTCACCCCCAGCGCGCCGGCGGGCGGCCACCTGAAGGCCCTCGCCGCCGACCTGGCGCTGACGCCAGACCAGATCGCCAAGATCAGGGCCAACCTGAGCGCTGCGATCCGGGATACCCCGGTCAAGCCGGACCCTCAGAAGATCGAGGCCCACGTGCAGGCGTTCGGGGCAGCCTTCAAGGCCGAGACCTTCGACGCCAAAACGCTGTCCACGGGCGGCGCCGCCAACGCCCACCTGGCGAGCTGGGGCGCGACCCGCGTCGCGCTGATGTTCGAGTCGGTGACGCCCGTGCTCACGGCCGACCAGCGCGCCAAGCTCGCGGCCCAGGTGCGCGAACACGCAGAACACAAGGAAAGCTGACGGAGGCCATCATGAGCACGACGAACTCCATGGTCGACACGCTTCGCAAGCTGGTCCCCGCCTTCGCGCTGGTCGGCGCCGCCGTCTTCCTGCCGGGCTGCTACGCCGGCGTCGACGGGGATGCCGACGTGGCCTACTACCCGCCGCCCGCGTACATCGCCACGTCCCAGCCCGTGTTCTACGAGGGGCACGCGTCGTACTGGTACAACGGGCATTGGGTCTATCGCGACGGTGGAGGGCGCTGGGGCTACTACCGCTCCGAGCCCGGGTACCTCGCGGGACGAAGGGGCGGCGCCGGTTTCCAACGAAGGACGTACGAGCGCCCCGCGGCACCGCGGGGCGGCGGTCCGGGGCGGCGGCGATAAGCCACCCGTCTACGGAGCACGCGGAGACCCGGCCAGAGCGGCTGCCCGGGGCGGCTCCGTTACTCGCAATTCTGGCAGGTGGCGCCCCAGTCGCCGCTGCCGCCGTACTTGCCGAGGAAGCCGTAGCCGCCGTCGAGCGCGAGGTACATGTCGAGGGAACCGCCCTCCGGGTACGGCGGACCGCCGTCGTTGCCGGCAAGGGACTCGGCGCCGTTCCAGGTGCCGCCGGTGAAGGCGAGCATCGACGTGCTGTAGCCGGAGGTCAGCGGGCCCGCGAAGTTGCCGCCGAAGAGCTCGCAGGAGCCTCCGCCGTCCGCGAGCGCACCGACGCAATACGTGCACTGGATCCAGCCGTTCACCAGCTCCTCCTTGGCGCAGTCGAGGGTGCCCGTCAGGATGCAGTAATAGGGAAAGCCGCCAATAGTGGCGTCCCCGATCATGCCGGCCTTGTTCGCGACGCCGGTGATGGTGCCGCCCGAGAGCGTGAAGATGTTGTTGCAGCTCTCGGTGATCGCGCCTTCACCTTGGGTCATGACGGTGCACTGCTTGTCGGAGGTGCCCTCTTGATTGAGCGTGAGCTCGACATTGCCGGTCACCGAGAGCGGAATGCCGAGGGCGAGGTGTGACGAGTAGCTGCCCGTGAAGTTGCCCTGATAGAAGCCGGCCTTGCACGCGCTGTCCCCGTACATCACCGCGGGCGGGTGGTAGACGTCGGGCTCGTTGAAGTGGATCCCTGCGTCGCTGCCGCCGCCGGTGAGGTCCGGGATGCTCGAGCCGGAGTCGTCTCCTCCCGTCGTCGACTGGACGCCCTGATTGCCGCCGGTCAGCGGCGCGTTCGAGCTGCCGCAAGCCATGAACACCGGGACCGCCAGCGAACCAACAAAGATGCATCGAAACCAGGTGCGCATTGCGACCCTCCAGCCCCCATCAACCTCATCACAGCCCGTGCCCTCGACGATGTCGAGGCAATATCTCCCGTAAACCGTACCACGTAGGTGGATCGCGGACGCTCATCCGGACCTTTGCAGAACGTTGTTAGATGGCGTTGAGACGTCTTCGTGACTCGAACGGACGTGTTAGTTTACTGGCCCCGTGATGCCGGACGATTCGTCGCCCCCGCTCAAGCCGCCTGCGCCCTCGGCGGCAAGCGTCACGGACGCGCAAGAGCGCGCGATCGCGCAGCTCTCCGATGCGTTCGCGCATGACCGCCTCGACGTCGAGGAGTTCGAGCAGCGCTTGACGCTCGTGCACCGCGCGGAGTCGATCGTGGACGTGACTCGCACCGTGTCGGACCTGCTCGATCCTGGGGCGGATCCCGAGACGGCGTGGCGTCGCGCCCCCACGGCGATTGTCGCCGCCTCCGACGCCGGCTCGCTCGCCTTCGACTCGGTCGCGGCGATATTCGGGGGGGTCGAACGACGCGGCCCGTGGAGGGCGCCGAAGCGGCTGCGCGTCGTCGCGACGATGGGGGGAATCGTTCTTGATTTTCGCGACGCGGTGCTCCAGCCCGGCGTCACGGAGCTCGAGGTTCGCGCGGTCCTCGGAGGCATCCAGATCATCGTTCCGCCGAACCTGCCGGTGGAAGTATCCGGTGCGGCCATCTTCGGCGGCTTCGGACACGTGGATCGCATGCCCGCCAAGGTCGACCCTGGCCGACCGAGCCTGCGTGTGCGCGGCCTCGCGGTCTTCGGCGGGGTCTCGATCGAGACGCGCCTTCCGGGCGAGTCCGAGGCGGACGCGCACCGGCACCGGCACCACCCTCGTCCCGCCCTCGGGCCTCCCCGCGAGCCGCGCCGTCTCCCGGAGAAGACCGGGCGCTGATCGCATGCTCGCGCTCTACTTTGCGCCCGGGGCGAGTTCGATGGCGCCCCACATCGCGCTGCACGAGATCGGCGTCCCCTTCGACGCGCGGCCCATCTCGCTCGCGAAGAAGCAACAGCGAGCCCCCGAGTACCTTGCGCTGAACCCGGAGGGGAAGGTGCCGACGCTGCTCGTCGACAGCCGCCCGCTCACCGAGGTCGCCGCGATCCTCTTCTACCTCGCCAAGCAGTTCCCCGCGGCGGCGCTCTTGCCGGCGACCGACCTCGAGACGGAGGCGCACGCGATCTCGTGGATGTCGTTCCTGGCGTCGACCGTGCATCCCG
>Ga0302326_10031380_pt1 | contig 10613 bp, 9 predicted proteins | sample Palsa_T0_3_FD_202264 | JGI IMG/M metagenome (GOLD analysis project Ga0302326, IMG submission 202264) | Peat permafrost microbial communities from Stordalen Mire near Abisko, Sweden - Palsa_T0_3 | ecosystem: Environmental > Terrestrial > Soil > Palsa > Peat permafrost | place: Sweden: Abisko...
CGGTATATGGGCGGGTTGATGCCCGGGCAGGTGCTGGATTACCTGGTGGAAGAGGAGCTGGCGGAAGTGCGGAACGTGGCCGAGTTCGCCGGGATGCTATGCCTGGACAAGTGGACGGCCAACGCCAACGGGCGGCAGGCGGTGTTTGTGCGCAAGGCCAGGGAGCGCAGGTATGGGGCGGTGTTCATCGACCAGGGATATTGCTTTCATGCCGGGGATTGGCGCTTCGAGGACGCCCCTCTCCGGGGGGTTTATCCACGGAACGCCGTATACGCCGGGGTGAGCGGCTGGAGGAGCTTTGAGCCCTGGCTGACGCGGATGGAGACCATGGACCCGGCCGTGGCGTGGCGGGCCGCTGCGGAGATTCCGCCGGAGTGGTATGGCGGGGATCTTGGGGACCTGGAAATGCTGGTGGAGCGCCTACTTGCCAGGCGGGGAAGGATTCGGGAGCTGGTGGAGGAGTTCGGCCGGTCGGGCAGGGAGCCGTTCCCTAAATGGGTGGGGATGGGGAAAAGATTGGTGATGTAGGGTGTAGGGGAGGTGGATCGGGATTAGGATGGTGGGGAGTAAGTGTGAGTGTGGAGTGCGGCGAGAAGCTAGTGTGAGTGAACAGTGTGAGTGTGAAAAACCAATGCGCCTTTGCCTTTCACACTCACACTTCACACTCACACTGACCACTGTTCCCTAACTACGAGGTTGTATGCCTGTTGCGCGGCGCGAATGCGAGTTCTTCCTGCTGCAGTACGTGCCTGACCCGGTGCGGAACGAGTTTGTGCATGTGGGGGTGGTTTTGCGGGAGATGGGCCGGGATGGCGGGTCAGGTCCGGTGGCTTCGGTGCGGTTTACTTCGGATTGGCGGCGGGTGCGGTGCCTGGACCCGGATGCGGACACCGGTCATCTGGAGGCGCTGGAGAGCGAGCTGCGGCGGCGGTTTCAGGCTGAGCCGGAGGGGAATCTGATGCATGTGCTGGAGGATTCCTTTTCGAATTCGGTGCAGATGACGCGGGGCAAGGCGTACCTGGCGGAGAGCGTCGAGACTGGGGTCGAGGAGCTGATGCGGATGTATGTGGAGCCGCAGAAGCGGGAGCGGGGTGCTGCGCGCACGGCGGGACGACCTGCGATTTTAGCCACGATGAGAACGGAGTTCGAGCGGGCTGGGGTCTGGGATTTGCTGAGGAAGCGGATTGCGGTGGCGCAGTACACGCGGGCTGGCGATCCGCTGCGGATCGATCTGGGCTATCGGCCCAATGGAGTGATACGGATGTTTCAGGCGGTTAGCCTGGAGCCGTCTTCGGGGACGGGGTTGGAAGCGGCCAAGGCACTGGCGTTTTCCGCGCCGGCTTTGATGGCTGGCGTGGAGCGGGTGGAGAAGGCTTTGTTGGAGTTGACGGCGGTGGTGGAGCCTTTAAGACAGGGAATAGGGACCAGGGGACAGGGAATAGGGACCAGGGGACAGGGAATAGCTGCCAGGAACCGGAAGGTTGGGGTGCGGGAAGAAGATTTTGAGCTGGATTCGGAGCGGGTGGCGGCTTACCGGTTTGCTGTGGAGACGATGGAAGAGCATCGGATTCGGGTGCTGACTACGGCGGATTTGGGGCGGGCGGCGGAGACGGCGCGGCGGGAGCTGCGGGTGTGAGGATAGCTTCTAGCTGCTAGCCTCTAGCTTTTAGCCAGAGACGAAGGACAGGAACTTGAAGGTTCGAGGGCATGGCCGATTTGGCTGTGCCTTTTTCTTTTTGAGCGGATTTAGACAAGGAGCTTCCAGCTAGTAGCTGGAAGCTAGCGGCTAGAGGCTGCTTTCGGAGGCGAATGTGAGTTTGGGAGAGCAACTGCGGGCGGTTTGGCGGCAGGCGGGCGGGTTGGCGAACGGGCTTACGCTGCGCTGGGAGATGCGGCCCGGGATCGATGCGAGGATGCGATCGAATACGGGTCCGGATATGGAGGCTGGGGCGGTGGATCTGACCAAGCGGCGAACGTTGGCGCTGCCTTCGATTCTCAGCCCGTTTGGTTCGGGATTTGGGCCTGGGGCCGGAATACCCAAGCCTACGCAGGCCAATCTTAGGCGGTTTGCGGAGACTCCGGTGGTCCGGCGGGCGATCAACGCGATCAAGGACCGCATTGTGGCCATGGACTGGCAGGTGCGGGTGCGCCGGGGTGTGGCGGTTGGGGAGATTGGCTATGCCCAGCGCAAGCTGCGGGCGCTGCGGCGGACGCTGGAGGAGCCGAATGCCACCGACAGCTTTCGGACGCTGCTGGAGCAGGCGATCGAGGATGCGCTGACCGGCGGGTATGGGGCGATCGAGATGGAGGCGACCGGCGATCCGGAGCAGCCGGCGCAGTTATGGCCGGTGGATGGGGCGACCATCCGGGTGAATGCGAATTGGGATGGCGATCCGGAGTCGGCGCGGTACGAGCAAGTGACAGGGCAGGGATCAGGGACCAGGGATCAGGGAACAGGAAACGGCTTCGGATACGACACTGGCATTCCGCTGCGCGATGACCAGCTGATCTATCTCCGGATGAATCCGCGGTCGTTTACGCCGTTTGGACTGGGGCCGCTGGAAGTGGCGTTTGAGACGGTGAACCAGTTTCTTTCGGCGCACCGGTTTGCGGGGAAGCTGGCGGCGAATTCGGTGGTGCAGTATGCGCTGTGGCTGAATGAGGCTACGCCTTCGCAGCATGAGCGGATGATTCGCTGGTGGCAGGACGAGATCGAGGGAACGGGGCGGGTGCCGTTGATTTCGACGGAACAGAAGCCGGAGGTTTTGCGCTTCGCGGCCGGTACGGATGCGGATTTGCGGTTGCAGTGGCAGCAGTTCCTGATTCGCATGGTGGCCAATGCTTTTGGTTTGCCGCCGCTGTTGCTGGGGTTGGAGGGGGATGTCAATCGCTCGACGGCGGCGGAGCTGGCGGATGAGGCGTTTCGCGGGGCGATCGAGCCGCTGGCCAAGCTGATTGCCGAGCATATTACGCGGGACTTGTTTTCGAAGTGCATCGGGTGGCGGGAGTTCGAGTTTGTCTTCAACGACCTGAGCGCGCGGGATGAGGATACGGAGCTGGCGATTCAGGTGCAGTTGCTGGCGGCGGGGGTGTACACGGTGAACGAGGTGCGGGCGATGCGGGGGTTGGGGCCTTTGCCAGAGGTGGTGGAAATGCGGACAGAGTCACGAGCTACTAGCTCCTAGCCGCTAGCTTCTAGCTAAGAGCTAGGAGCTGGAGGCTGGAAGCTGGCTTTGAGGAGAGTGCATGCGAGTGGATGCGATGGCGGTAAGGATTCCTCCGGTCAAGGGGCACCCCAACCGGGTGGACTTTGAGGGAGTGTTGACGCTGGTGGATGCGGCCAGCGATCGGGCTCCGTCGGGAGCGAAGGGGCACAAGGTTCTATTGACGCGGGCGGCGGCGGAGGCTGCGCTGCCATCGCTGCTGGGAATGGCGGTGGATTACCGGCCGGGGTGGGATGGGCACGATGCCAAGCGCAAGATCGGGCTGATTACCGAGGCGGACGTGGTGGGGCGCAAGCTGACCGTGCGCGGGTATCTGTATGCCCGGGATTTTCCCGAGGCTACGGAAGAGATACGGGCTTCGGCTCCGGAGGCGATGGGGATGAGCTATGAGCTGGCGGATGCGCAGGTGGCGGATATGCGCGAGGAGATCTGGAAGTTGACCCGGGCGACCTTTACCGGGGCGGCGATTCTGCTGCGGGAGAAGGCGGCTTACCGGGCGACGAGTTTTCGGTTGGCAAGTTAGCTGGTTGGCGAGTTAGCAAGTTGGCTTGATTGGTGATGGAGCCGGAAGGGGATGGGAATGGAACTTATGGAGATGCAGGAGAGCAGGGCATTGGTGGAGTTAACGGGCCGGCTGGAGGCGGCCGCTACTTTGCTGGAACGGGCAACGAGCCTGGTGGGCTGGCTGGAGGATCGCCAGCGGGTGTTGAGCTGCGAGGTGGAGAGGATTTCGGCGACGGTGGAGACTACACGCCGGGAAGAGGAGCTGGCGGCCAAGCTGGCGACGGCGGAGCGGGAGCTGGCTGAGTTGAGAGCCGCGGCATCGCCTGGTTCGGATGGGTTTCCGAAGGCGCTGCAGCCTTTGCGAAGGACGCTGCCTTCGGCTACGGCGGAGATGCTGAGCAAACACGGTATTGGGCACGGTATTGGGCATGGAGTTGGCGAGACCGCGGTGGATGTGCGGGCTCTGGATGCGGCGCTGGTGGGGCTGAGCCTGGAGCAGCGGATTGCGGTGAAGAGCCAGCTGCGCCGGGCTGGGGCGATGGCTTAAAGGCAGGGAACAGGGAACAGGGAACAGGGGTTCGTGCTGCGCACGAATTTGATCCCAGGTCTCAAGATCGAGACCTGGGGCACCCGCATTAGTTGGGTTAGTGAAGATCGAGATTGAGTGAAGAGCAACTCCTGGGGTTGGGCTTGCGGTTTGGGCCTGACTGCCGGGGGTTTTCTTTTTGTGTGCAATGTTGCGCGTAAACGGGCGCCTGGCGCCGGGCGAATGGGCAGAAGGATGTTATGAACGTACGATTTGCGGATATTCATGCGGCGGCTGATTACATCGGACCTGGAGCGATCGAGGTTCCGCTGTATCAGACGGAGATTTTCGACATTTGCCGGCGTTCGAGCCCGTTTGGGCAGCGCATCAAGCAGGTTCCGGCGACGGGGCATCCTTCGCGGTTCTTCGAGGAGACGGCGCTGCCGAATGCAGGCTCGGCGGCCTTCGTCAATCCACGGTCGATTTCGCCGACGGTGGTGAGCCCGACGCGGGTGGAGCGCTCGGTTCCGCTGAAGGCCCTGGTGGCGCAGATCAACTACAACCTCTTCGATGTGGAGCTGGGCAACCAGCAGCAGCAGTTTGCCTACTTGCAGGCCAAGGACCTGGCGGACACGGTCAGCGGGCTGATGGTGGAGCACGATGTTGCGCTGTGGAACGGAAGCGACACCAGCCTGAGCACGCCGACGACGTTGCAGTATTTTGGCGCGGCGGGGCAGATTGCGGCAGGCGGGCAGACCTCGACGATCGGGACTACGGCTTCGATTGTGGATGGTTTGAAGTCGCAGGTGGCGCAGATGGTGGCGCTGGCGGGCTTCCATGTGCGGCCGACGGCGATCTATGCCAACCCGGTGCTGCTGGACCTGATCGACCGGGAGATGAAGGCGGAGTTCAACGTGGTGTTGAATACCGAGTCGATCACCGGCGGCGTGCGGGTGAAGATGCTGTCGACGCAGGCAGGCGACCTGCCGCTGATTCCGGACTGGAGCTTGAGTTATACGGGGACTCCGGGGTCGGGGAGCGCGGTGCTGCCGGCTTACATCGTGACCGAGAACCTGATCGAGTACCACTGGCTGGGCGATCCGACTCCGCGGATCTTCGAGCTGGGGCTGCCGAATTCGCTGACCCAGCAGTATGTGGCGGTGAAGTTTGGGGCGGTGGTGGTGAAGGGCGCGAATTATGCGCATGCGCAGGTGCTGGTGGATCGGTAAGACAGGGAATAGGGACCAGGGACCAGGGAATAGGGAATAGTAACCGCGCGGGATGAGATGGATTCGTTCCGCGCGGTTCTTTTTCGCCCTAAGTATTTCCAAAATCGCACTGGTCCGGCTTGAGCGGCACAACAGCAGGTCCTTCGCTGCGCTCAGGATGACAACAGCCTTTGGGGAACGATGGTTTGGTTGGGAAGGAATTGCGATGGCTTATCTGTTGCCGGCGGATTATGTGAATTATGGGCTGCCCGCGGGAACGACTCCGGATTGGATTACGGCGGCTACGGCGCTGATCAATTCGTTTTGCCGGCGGCCGGATTTGAATGTGATCCAGTACCAGGAACGATTGCGGATCGTCTCCGGATCGCAGACGGTGCTGCTGAGTTATCTGCCGCTGGCTCCGCTGGGGACGGCGGCGAGCCCGCTGGTGGCGATCGAGGGCCGGTATGGGCGGCCGCGGCGCGGGGAGACGGTGGCGGCGCCGCTGGTGGAGGCGGCGCTGGCGTTTTCGCTGCCTGGGGAGTGGACGACGATCGATCCGGCGACGGTGGACTATGCGGCGGATACGGGGGAGCTGACGCTGCCCTGGAATCTGCTGGGGCTGCCGTACAACGAGGTGATGGCGACCTATACGGCGGGGCTGTCGCCGATTACGGACGATGTGCTGTGCGCCTGCGCCCAGATTGTGCGCAATGCGCAGGCGCAGCCGGCCTTGAATGCCAGCCTGACCAAGATGGACACCATGCAGATGAAGTATTTTTCGAGTTCGCTGCTGGATGAGACGGTGCAGGCCTGGCTGCGGCCTTATGTGGCGAATCGGCTGGGATGAGACAGGGACCAGGGAACAGGGATGAGGGAGTTGCGATGAGCGATACGGCGAGCCGGAATCCGGCTTTTGCGGCGCAGATGCTGGCGGATGCGCTGCTGCGGACGGTGGCGGGGACGACGGCGACATTTCGGGTGGCGGCGGCGACCGCGGATACGGACCAGAGCGAGATTGGGCTGGTGGCGACCAACTTTGCCGAGGTGGCGGTTTCGCCGGCGGTGATGCGGAAGCTGCGGCCGCAGTGGGACGAGGCGGGTGAGTCGAAGTGGGAGCTGCTGGTCTCGGCCAATGGCGTGGGAAACCAAGTCAATGCGCTGGACCTGGCTTCGGCGGAGAGCTTGTTTGCGATGACCCTGGCGGTGACGGTGGCGGGGCAGGATTACTTGATTGAATCGATTGCGGCGAATGAGGCGGTGGGGCAGGTGTATCTCTACCGGCTGCTGGTGAGGGAGGCTGGGACGCAGGCGGTTTGATAGCTGTTTGTTACGAGCCTCTAGCCTCTAGCTTCTAGCTTCTAGCTTCTAGCTTCTAGCCTTTAGCTTCTAGCTAAAGCAAGAAGCAGGTCCTTCACGTCGATCAGGATGACAAAACCTTGGTGTGCGGCCATAACTACGAGCTGAGATTGGCTTTTAGCTGAGAGCTAGAGGCTAGAGGCTAGTGGCTAGAAGCTAAAAGCTAGGAGCTGCTTTCTTATGCAGAACGCGAAAGATTCGTTTTATGTGGCGCTGCGGACGCGCCTAGTGGCGATCAATCCGGAACGGACGATTTTGCTGCGGTCGGCGGTGCGGCCGGGGATTCTGGTGGAAGAGGCGGAGGCTCCGTTTGCGCAGTTGCCTACCGATGTTTTTGTGCTGCGCTGGCTGGGTTTGGGCGTGGACCAGGATCTGCCGAGCACGATGGTGGCCGAGGAGTGCGAGGTGCTGTATTCGACGCTGGGGACGCAGAGCTTTGGAGGCCTCGACCGCGGGCGCGCTCTGAGCGCGATGGATGAGGAGCTGGTGGCGATGCTGACACCCTTTTGGACGCCGAAGCTGAACTACACGGCGACGCCGGCGGCGGCGATGCTGACCAAAGTGTTTTGGGATGAGCCGGTTTTTGGGCAGGCGACGGCGGTGCGGGACCGGTTGAGCAGGACGGCGCGGGTGGTGGTTTACAGCTATCGGGAAGCTGGGGAATAGGGAGCAGGGAATAGGGATCAGGGAACAGGGAGCAGGGAATAGGGACCAGGGAACAGAAAGCGGTTCGTGCTGCGCACGAATTTGGCCCACATCTCAAAAGCGAGATGTGGGGCACCCGCATTTGTGAAATGGGTTGGGGGATGGGATGGCTACTAGTTCGTATTTGGCTCCGGCGCCGGTGGTGCGGCGGGTGCGGGGGTATTTTGCGGCGGTGAATCGGGGGATGGGGACGCCGGTGCTCTTCGATCCGGCGGAGATGGGCGGATTTGCGCTGGATGCGCCACCCGCGCCCTGGGTTTCGCTGGGATGGATCAAGAACTTTGCGCGCAAGGCGGGGAGCAGGACGGCGCCGATCTTGACTGGCATTCCGGCGGCGGTGCTGGAACAGACCCGCGAGACGCTGGATGCGCAGGTTGGCTTGCAGTTCCTGAGCTGGACGAAGCTGACGATGGCGCTGGCTACGGGGTCGCAGCATATGAATCTGCTGGCGCCGGCTGCTGGCGCTGCCGCTGCTGGCGATGGCGGGACGGCTGTGGCTGCGGCGGCGATCCAGAGCGGGGCTACGGCGACTTTCCTGCCGTTGCTTTCGTCCGCGGCGGGGCAGTTTTCGGCGGGGCAGATTGTGGCTGTGGATGTGGATTACACGGGGCAGACGGGTTTTGTGGGGTCGCCGGTTTCGGGGGCTTATGTGAAGACGGCGCTGACGGATGTGGACTATGTGCGGCGGGTGACCTTCAACGTGGCGACGGTGGCCTCGGTGGCGACGACGGGCGTGGCTGGGTTGACGTTGACCGATGCGCTGCCTGGCGGGGTTCCGGCTGCGGGGATGAAGGTGCAGGCGCTTACGGGGTTTGTGGATCGCGAGGGCGGGAGCTTCTTTCAAGAGTGGTCGGCGCTGTTTGTGATGGAGGGTGGGCAGGGGGAGCGGGTTTTCTTTCACTATCCGCGCTTGCAGGCGCTGGGGAGCGCGGTGGAGATTGCTAGTTCGCTGGCGAAGAATGGGACGCTGGAGCGGGTGCTGCTGGCCGGTGAGTTCCGGGCGCTGCCGGTGACCGATCCGCTGGATGGGGAGCGGGTGGTTTGCTACCGGAGCTTTTTGCCGGCGGCGCATGCGTTGATTTGAGGCAGGGACCAGGGAAGAGGGACCAGGGAAGAGAAATGCGGTTCGTGCTGCGCATGAACTTGCGGCAGTGCGCGGAAGACAGCTCGGGGCCATCGAGGCCCCTCGTGGGGGATCGCAGAGGCTGGTTTAATGCCAAGGCTAAAGCCTTGGCCTACCCAGAAGCAGGTCCTTCGCTGCGTTCAGGATGACAACTCTTGTTTCTTATGAGCGATGGCTAAGCGGCCTAACAACGGCTTGAGAAGGCACGGATGAAGATTGCGATTGCTAGTTCGGATTACACGGCTGGGTTGGATGCGAGCAAGCCGCTGACGATTGTGCGCAAGCTGAATGAGCCTTCGACTTGCCGGTTGTGGCTGAGTTTGCCGGCGAGTGGGGTACTGGCTGTGCCGCTGCGGAACCAGTCGCTGGTGGTGACGGGGGACGATGGGACGGTTTATTTCACGGGGTACCTGGCGGTTTCTCCGCTGGCGGAGTATGCGGGGTTGGGGATGACGGGACCGCTTTACCGGCTGGCGCTGGAGGCGGTGAGCGACGAGATACAGCTCGATACGCAATTGCTGCCGCCGAGCACGGGGACGACGGGGTTGACGGCTGGGGAGATTCTGCAAGGGTTGGTTACACGGACTGGTTCTACCGCGCTGCGGACTACCGGGTTGACGCTGAGCGTGCCGGTGAGCCAGTTTGTGCCGGAAGCTGGAGCGAAGTGGAGCGTGCTGGCGGGGCAGGCGGCGATGCAGGGGCGGGCGGCTTACCGGGCGGCGAGCGGGGCGCTGACGCTGGCGCAGGTGGGGACGACGGTTCATGCGCTGAATGAGGCGAATGGGACGCTGGCGCTGGACAGCTTGACGTTTACGGCGGCGGGGAGGGGCACGGTTTCTGGCGCGGCGGCGCGGGCGCTGGCCAACGATGTGACGGTTTGCGGGGCCGAGGAGCCGGTGGCTTATGTGACCGAGTATTTTCTGGGGGATGGAACGACGCTGACGTTTCCTTTGTCGGAGATTCCTTATTTTGGGCCGGCTTCGGCGGAGAAGATCGTCTGGGAGTTGTTTCAGGAGCCGGGGATCGATCTGGGGTACTGGGGATACGGGTCGGGCGGGGCGTATTACTCGATTACCGCGGCGGGGCTGACGATGGACGGCGGAACGGGCGTGGATGGGGCTGCTCCGTTTGCCTGGCTGGATGCGGTGGAAGCGGGTGGGACGCTGCTGCTGGAGGCGGTGGGAGTGGCGCTTTCGCCGGGGTCGACGGGGACGCTGGCGGCGGTTTTCAGCGGCACAATTCAAACCTCAAATTGCATTGCGGGGTTTGCGGTGAGTTCGGCGGTGGGGACGGGGGTGGTGAGCGTGGCTCCGCTGGTGCAGGGGGTGGTGGCTGGGCCGTCCTACACTTTGACGGCGGGGGCGCAGTACACGCTGCGGATGCGGCTGCATTGCCCGGATGTGGAGCGATTGGAGCAATGGTATCGGGTGGTGGGCGATGCCGGCCCGGTGGCTTACGGCGGCGGAGGGACGGTCGCTCAGGGTTTGATTCAGATGGAGATCGAGCAGTTTGTGGATGGGGTGGGGTCGGCTCCGGTGGTGCTGTATGACGGGGCGGCGGGGTATCTGCCGGCGGCTTACACGGTGGCGGCGGCGAGCAGCATCAACCTGATTGGGACGATTCGCAGCTTCTTTTTGAAGGGGCTGGGAACGGGATGGGTTACGAGCACCGTGCCGGGCGGGACAATCTCGACTGGACGGACGCGGCGGGTGGGGACGCTGGCGGATGCTGCGGAGTGCCACCTGGTGCGGACTGGATCGCTTACGTTCTATACGGGGAATGCGCCGGTTGCGGGCGAGATTGTCGCGGTGAATTACCGGACGGTGGGACGTGCTGTTGGGCGGGCGGTGAATGCGGCCAGTCAGGCGGCGCTGGCGGCGGTGGGGGCTCCTCCGACGGCGGTTTGGATTGGGACGGTGACCGAGCCTAAGGGGCGGAGCAGCCTCGATTGTAGAAACGCTGCG
>Ga0302326_10031381_pt1 | contig 10613 bp, 12 predicted proteins | sample Palsa_T0_3_FD_202264 | JGI IMG/M metagenome (GOLD analysis project Ga0302326, IMG submission 202264) | Peat permafrost microbial communities from Stordalen Mire near Abisko, Sweden - Palsa_T0_3 | ecosystem: Environmental > Terrestrial > Soil > Palsa > Peat permafrost | place: Sweden: Abisko...
GATTCTCACTAGCCTTCATGATTGCATCCTGTTGAGCTTGCGTATAATGAGGTGCGATATGGCGGATAAATTTGGCGAGAAGTAATGGTTTGCCTTCTTCGCGTCGGAGTCTGTGACCGACAGGGATGTCGATGAAGACTTCGGGGAGTACGGTGCCGTCGTTCAGGGTCACTGTGAGACCGTTGCCGATGGAACGTTTGGAGGGGTCATGGTAGTCTAATGTGATTTGAGGATCTTCGACGCAGTGCATCTTTGCGCGAAGAGCATCAATTCGGGGGTCGCGGGCTACATTGTCCTCGTAGTCCTCTGCTGTTAAGCGGCCATGGATCAAAGGAACGGCGACCTGTGGTCAGAGAGTTACATTTTTGATCTTACCATGTATTGCACGCAATGGTCTCGGTCGGCAGGATTATGTAGAGGTCCCTGTTTGTCGATGATGTCAATGCAAGCTTTCTGGGTTCGAATCTTGATTTCCTTGATATCATCAGAGGTCTTTCCCATACTCCTCAATTTGTCGTGAAGAATCATAGCACATTCAACGGCCGTCTGTGCATGGAATCTATCATCAGATCCATCAAGAAGATCCTTACTCAGCAGGGAAGGAGATCTTGAACAAGACATTCTCCATGATGTAGCTACCGTATGCTCGTTGGAATTTGAACTCCTCGCCCTTGAACAAGACGTCGTAGAATCCCCATCGCTTAGCGGTCAACACACTTGGCAATCCCATCTCTCCCTTCTTCACCATCAATGCGAGGTTGACTGCTCGTGAGCAAGCATCACCTGCTGCCCATGATTTGCGAGATCCGGTGTTCGGAACATGTCGGTATGTACGAAGAGATTGGCCATCGACCCAGGCTTGAGAAACGGCGTCATTAGTTTGGGACTTGGACAAGCCAAGAAGACGGGAGACAACAGCGGTACTGGCAACCTTGACGAGGACAACATGATCAAGTCCGACCCTGTTGAAACTGTTTTCCAAAGCGAGACATCCTTGAATCTATACTTAACATAAATCATGCAATTGAATACCTCATGCGCTTGAATCATGCCTGTTATCACTTCGCTCATCTTCACTCCCGCTTTGCCGTTGGCCTTATTGGTGCGAGAAAGCCAATCTGCGACAGCGAGAATGGCTCCGAGATTGTCACTTGGATGGCCCCATTCCGCGGCCAGCCAACAATCGTTGTAGTCCAACCAGCGAATTGCAGCACCGATATTGAAGGCACCACGGACAGGATCGAGTTCGTAATTCGTTCCAGGAACTCGTGTTCCGTTCGGGACAATTGTGCCTTCTGTCAGTCATGTCATACTGCCGGTCTACCCTCAACAACCGGTCCGAGCAATTTCGTGCATTCCTTGAATCTCAATGCCTCCAATCCGCACCCAAGCGTATCAATCAAACATAGTCTTGCAGTTTCCCGAGCAAGAGGCGATTGTGCCTTTTCAGGGGAATGGACAAAGTCGGAAATATCCTGCACGACTTTGTCGCTCTCGGGGCGGATGTTCTGTCCGTGGTGCATCGAGGCAAACCGAGCCAGAGGCTTTGCCAGGGCAGAGTTGATGGCGGGACGAGTCTTTGACACAGTTCGCAAACCTGATCTTAGTCCGTGCCAGAGCATCGTCATGGGAGAAAATTACAATGATCACGAACTCGATCTCCGAGAGGCTTTAAAGACAGGTGGGACGGCGCCGAATTCAAGATTCTCCGTTGAAATTAACCCGTCTAAATCCATTCCAAAGCCATTCCCCATGGCGGTCCGTGCCCGCTCCCCTTGGCCCGATCAATCAATCGCCCATCCGATAAACAAAATTCGGCTCATTTCAGTTCCGGATGTGGGTGCCTCCGCGTATTCTACACACAACAAGTCTCTTGTCAGGCCAAGCTGTACTTCGATTTACACCAGGTATCTAATCTGTCTATTCCTTACATGCTGTAAACGGCTCCCCTACCTTCGTGTAGACCTCTGGGCTTGGTCCAGCGAATATCTGACTGCCTCGGAAAACTCTCGAGTTGGAATAACCGAGGTATTCATGGCATCTTCTACTGTATCGTCTTCAATGAACGACTCATCCTCCAGCACATCTGGCTTGAAAACCCAGTTATGAAACGCATCTGCCAGTTTCCTCCAGTGCTCTGCCGTCAAGTCGGTGGGTGTTAACCCTGGATCATAAGGCTCAATGGCTTTGAGTAAAATATCTGCACCAGGGGCCACAACTCTGTGATTAGAAACAAAACCGGTCCAGCGTACGTGAGAGCAGTTTTGATGGGTTGTGCGGCTAGCATATTCAACTTCAAAGCCAGATACTCAACTTCTTCCAGAGTCGCTATTATCAGCAGCGATAATAGGGGGATCATACCAGAGCACTTGACTTCCGCGTATGGTGTCATCTCTATTAGAGCCATGGAAGCCTTACAAGTTAGCTTAAACTAAAAGGGATAAACTTCTGGGGTAAATGCAGATGGCTGTATATCTATGACTTCCTCGTCCTTATCTACCTCAATATCCACGGCTCCCGCATATTGTTTGTTGGTCGAATTGAGAGGTATTTGCGATCTAGCGACGAGCCTAGCATCGCATGTGAGCTCTCTCATGATAGTCACTTTTTTCCGATCTGGATGCCCGGCTCCTGCAAGCAGATGCTGCCAACCAGGATGTTTCATCCAAATCAACGTCTTGACTCGTCCGAAATTATATAGAAATGACTTGCTGTACATAAACGAGATCAGTTGAGAGACAAAGCCATCTGCCCGTTTCATATTTGCTTCGGAGAAATTTCCAACAAACAGCAGCGAAGAATTGACTTGTGATCCATCCTGCTTCTCGGGAGAAATAAGTTTGCGCTTGATGAGCTCCGCATACGAGTTGAAATCCCAGCCGTCTAGATCAAAGTGTTTCACAACTCCTTTTGAGGCTTCGACGAGCGGCCGGATTTGGCTTCTGTTGGGCAGATGCCTATCCATAATTATGTAGTTCTTAGGATTCAACTGATCTAAGAGTGCCCGCGTGAATATTCCTGGTCCTATATGTCACAAATTTCTCCTATAACGCGCGTACCTGGATTTACTTCGATGACAGTGACATCCTTGTAAAATGCCGGGTCCAGTCTCGATACACATTCCGCTGCGCATTTAACTTAGCCAGATAGGATCTTACCGGCAGCTTTCTGATCGCGCAGGTAATGGTAACCTAGAGAGCGCCCGCCTCTTTTTGCAGAACCGTCAGCTATGGACGCGACCTTGCCGACATCTTTGAAACGGTTCTTCGAGATCGGAGGAAATTTCTGTCGTACGGCCGCAAAGCTTCGTATGGAGGTTGTCCGCAGGCTACCGAAACTTGGAATGACTTGAGGAATGTTGCGACGATAGCCACTACTGTGGGAGGCAGTTCTAAAGTTCCTGACGACGACGGTGAACATTGTTTGGCACTGCTCGAGCAGATGTGATCTGCGAAAATTTCATGCGCCGATCGGCGCCACACGACAAAGAAAGCATCACCACGATCTGATTGTGATTGATCAACCATCTGTACGAGCAGCATACGACTTTTGAGACACAAATTCAATTTGATATCAGATATATAAGTGGAGTAACAGTCCTATTACTTTTCAGCCCGAGGTATCCTACAAAACCACCACACCGCCCCAAATTAAGGATACCTCCGCCTATCCTAAAGAATCTATCCAACGTTTTAGCACAAGCCCACAAGTACCAGCAATCTAGACTCAACTCTATGGTCCAGCCAGCAAGCAAGTACAATCAGAATGTGCCGCTCAACAAAACCTGCAGTACAACCTTGAATCCATAAATACCAACATGAACCCGAACAAAACTCTATGAGCAACCTCCTCTATATCATCTTCGCCAGCTCTCCAACAAACAAAAACAAGAACAGAACGTTTTGATACAAACGCCAAGGCATCAAGACACGGTAGCCCCGTGTCAAAGAGACCAGGATATTGTACACTGCACCAACCCTCGTTCTTTCTCTCCTATGCCAGCGAAATGTCCGAAATTATCAGGGATGCCCACAAAATAAATCCCTTACAAAACCAAAATATATCAATACTAGTACATCATCATGTAAATCAAGAAAATGTACTTTTGCGCTTGTCGTCGACAATTGTCTTCGTACCAAAGTGAAACTTTTGATGCTTGACTCGCCACCAGGGCCGAGACGACAATAAAAAGCAACATTGACAACCCATTAACAATACTTTTGAAGGGATATTGATGACAAACGCCGAACTTTTAAGACATAGGTGCATCTCGAAAAACGATCCGCAATCGCGGCGCTAAACGATAAAAGTGGATCGACAGGTCGTCTAGTGTAGTTTGGAGAAAGACATGCCAGTGGCAAGACTGAAAGGCGCCGTGGCCACGTCTTCCATGGACTTGTGCGTAGCCTTCTTGTGATACTTGAGGCCGTTCAAGTTCTTGTATCGCTTTGAGCATTTCTCGCAGCTGTATTTCTTTTCCTCAACGACGGGGTTATTGAAACCAGCGTGCAAAGGCAATGCGGGACTTCCAGGTACTGAAGCACTGGGAGTGGAGACCCCGGATGCGGGAGGGGTTTGGGGGGCAGGGGAATCGCGGCCGAGATCGGTGTGAGAGAGATTGTTCTTGTTACACACACCATGCATGCGATGATATTTCAAGCCATTCATATTCTTGTATGCTTTGTCGCAACCGAGGTTCTTGCATTTATATGGCTTGTCGACGACGATGGTGTTCTCGGGGGAGACAACGCCAGGGGTGTCGATGCTGATATGTGGTCGCTTGTTGCGAATAGCTTGGGGTTGAGATCCTTGGTTGATGGGAAGCTGAGCCCAATCTTGCGCCGACCATTCTTTGGCGGCATGAACGTCGAGATCGTGGAGAGGAAGGGTGACGGGGGTGGAAGGAAATGACTGGTCAGGGGTCTCGATAGGCGATGACTGTGAGGACGACCACTGTGAGCTGTAATCGAACAATGACTCCCGGCCGGAGAGCGCAGGAGAAGGGAAGGGGGCGGCGCGTTTAGGATTGGCTTTGACCTCAAGGTCGAAATCGAATACTGAATTGGTTCGCGCGAGGTTTTGCATGACGTTGAATCGCGCTCGACGCTTGAGCTCTGCAATATCGGGTTTTTCGCGAGCGCCTTGGAAGGTAGGGGTGATATCACCCTCATACCCATCGAGATCCATAACCATGTCATCGTCTTCAATGCCGGCGGCATGCTTGTCTTCGTAGTGGCGGATGAGAGCATGTAAATCAGAGAGCTCAATGCCGCAGCATGAGAAATCTCTTAGAATATCATGCTCGACATGAGGGAGGAATGGACTTTCGGTGGGGGGATTCAAAGTATCATACGGATTCTGATACGTTGGTTCCATACTAGAGCACAGAGTCAGCTTGAATCTCGGAATGACGTCGGCAACGTGGCGACGAGGAATACCGGCGAACACACGCCTAGCATCTCTTCGACAATCGACAAGACTGTCAAGAACACTGGGCGCCGTCGCCGGATAGCCATTTCGTCAAGGCGCTACAGTTGCGCAATAACTATCTAAACAGGGGGTGGGTCTTACTCCATGAAGGCGTTGTCGCCTCGGAAGCTGTTGCTCCAAGTATAGCTCATTGAGAATGAGTTCGAGTCAGCGACGAAGCTGTCTCTGGCGGCCATTCTGATGTCGATGGGAGCGGGCATGGCTGCTGCTGCGTATGTTGTTGTGGTGGTGGTGTTGCTGCCGGGGATGAAACCGAGATGTAATGATTTGGCGATCGTCTCAGAGAGTGGTGTGAGACAGACAGTTCAGAAACGAGAACTCCGGAATAAGGCAGGAGAGGTGAAGGAAGCTCTGCTGTTGACGGGCGCAGCTGTCGGGCGTAAGAGAGCGAGTGGTGATGGGATGTCTCTGCTGGATGACAATGTGGGTGGTGGGTGACGGAGACGGAGGCGAAGTGTCCAAAATATATTTTTTGGAAATCGGCGGCATAGGGGGGGCGCCAGCTCTGCGGGATGATTCGCTGGCTGTGTTGCACGTTAGAATAACCACCACCACAGCCAGTGCTTATCAAATGATCCAAATCCACCCTCTGAAATTAACTATATTTACATTCAGCACCCTGACTTAAATGTACAATCCCCGACCAATAGCGGCATGTCTTTTTTCTGAATCTGTCGCTTGACCTGAATCCAACCTCCTTTTCTCTATTGTTGCTGTAGATCCGCTCGTCATTGTCAACGGATGTGGTCATTGCAACTGCAACTCCCTTGAGGATCAACCATGATAGGCGCCTCGAAATACATCACCTCTGACGCTCACCCGTTCATTTACATGATCTAGAGGACGTACAGCCATATTGAGATCAAAATTCAGGAGCACTCGACACTTCAGGGGTGTGTGGATTATAGTGGGTCCGAGCTCCACTCGGACTGCAGGGAGCCCACGAAAGCGGCCCAAGCGGAAATCTGAAGCTGTGGGATATCCGGATATAGCCACACATGAAGGAATAGAGTTTGGCGATCGTAAACGCCAAGTCAAATTATTTGAAACTCTTTGGCCCCTGAACTATACTTTACAAAAAGTGGCCCAGCTCGCTTATAATTCAGGGAATAACGCTGTTCCAATTGCTCACAAAGACCGCGATGCCATTCTCCTAGCGGAGCGGCAGTGCTATGTGTTAAACCTTGGGGAGGGCCCCTAAATTATCACATGCCTTGGCCAAGGTTTAGTCAGTCGTGAAGCATGGACGGTCCGTTGAGAAGGGGCATCCGAATGTTCGCACAATGCTTTCCGGTTGAAATGAAAACAACAGTCACACAGGAGCCCCTGACCAGCCTATCAACATGCGAACGTTCCGAGCCCCGTCGGGCGATCCGCGTCAGCCTCGCTTAATATGGCCACGTTGATTGGATCCGGCCATGCAACCGTCAAGACATCGCCAATAGCCGGCCATCGCAGCACTGTGCAACCCGGATCGATACAGCAGGTAATTAATGCAACAAGCAATCAAAGGCGGAATCTCAGTCCGGTATGCCGCTTCCACGCAGTTAATTGTCCGGCGATCCAAACCCATGGCTGCCAGTCATCAGGCGAAATTGTCGCCGGACCTGCGATGCTCCATAAAAGGGTCGATCCTGGGTCAGACTGAGAAGCGTATTAGCCACTGCATTCGGAAATTATCATCCATTCCCATAATTCCGCGCCCGGCCAACTTCAAATGTTCCGAGCTGGTATGTATATGTATGGATGGATGTATGTCACCCGAGCGACACATCAAACGTGTCTTAACCATCAAGTGGCGTCCACGGACACCCAAATTGCTGTGCTCGGCCTTTAGTCCGATACTTGTCGGCACTTTATTCGTTCATTTCGCTGGGTGACATTCCGCTTTAATCCAAACCACATGTCCGAGCTCGGCTCCAACACCAAACAATTTAATTAATCTTGGAATATGTCCAGAAACTGGTCCGTGCTCGTTTAATGTGCGGATGCACCCCGGACCGATGTGAGACGCCTCCCACGGGCGCAATCCCGGGTCTCGGGAAATCATAGGAAACCTGTCCCGTCGGGACTCGGGAAGATCTCTCGGGTGGGTCCTGTGGGGGTGACGGTCCGCCGGGTCTCCATTGCGAAACGACAGCTTCTGGCCCACTTCTCTGGGAGGGAGGCATTTACCCCACGACGGACGAGCCAAGTTGCATGCATGCATGCAACACGTTCAATTAAGCTAAGGCATGTGAAGTGGCATTGACTCCCCCACAATTGCAATCACGAGCTGCAGGATCTCCAAGATTGCTTTAAAGTCGTCATTGCAATTGCATTGTAGATCCATAAATGTAAATTACAGGAACTACAAGTTACATCGTGATTGACGTACCGAGAGGCCGACAGAGATCGGAGTACATCTCGCTTTTGAGATTCTTCCCTCTGACGGCTGTGTTCCTTTGCAACGTATCGATGATCAAACGAATTGTCGATCCAAACTTGTGACAGCGCATGTGAATTGCAAAACGATTAGACATTCGAGATTGGCTCCCAGTGCTTGAAGGTACGTACACACAAAAGCTCTTACCTCACGACGCTGTGTCTTACTTTAGGATTGCTTCGACCAAAATAGCGCGCATCCCGACAAACAGGCTTAATGAGGACCGCGACTCAGGGGATGCAACCGACTGAATTCGTCTGATGGGCCCCTGTCCGCACAAAGGCGCAGCTTCCTGGGACGTGATGCTGTCCGCCTCTGTGACGTACGAAAGCAGCAAGCAACCAACGTCATCACAAGCCAGGCTGTTACCTGTCTAAGCCCAGCAAGACCAAACATCAACAACAATCTTTCCATCTCGACTTTCCACTCCATCAACGCAAAATGACTCTCTACTACTCATTAGTAAACGGCGCCGCTATGAATATCTAACCGCTCAGGTCTTTGCGCTTCTTGTGTTCGAAATGTCGCTGTTCTGCGTTCTTATTTTCCCGCTTCCCTTTACTTGGCGTCGTCAAATGTTCCATTTCCTTTCTACGTCTCCTGTGGTATGTATCCCCTTGTGTGACAGAGCATTGATGGCAGGTCGCTAAAATACAATACGGTCTCAAAATCACATTTATCTTTATTCTCCTCCTGTTCATTGATTCTTGTAATCGCGTCTGGCGCGTCACCGAAGAAGCACAGCCAGAAGGCTCTTCTCTTCGCGAAACTTACCGCTCCGACATGCAGGCCCGCAAATTCTACGCCCAACGAAATATGTACCTCTGTGGATTCACGCTCTTCCTCTCCTTGTACCCTCGCCGCCGGAGTACTCCTCTAATAGTAGGGTATTGGCACGCACATACGTGATGATTGAGGAAGTTCTTGCGTCGGAGGAACAAATTGCCAAACTCAAGGCCTCGAGCAATTCAGGAATCAAATCCGGAGCAAAGAGCGAGGCTGAAATCGAGAGATTGACAAAGGAGTTGGAGAAGAAGGATCGTGATTTGCAGGCTTTGAAACGTCAGGCTGAGGGGACAAATAAAGCATATGACGAGTTGGCAGATCAACATTCTAAAGCCACTGCCAAATCGGGAGAGGACAAGAAAAGTCTCTAGGATGCTCTCTTTTCCATCTGGTCTATATGGATTGGAGTTGAATAGGTAGAAATTTGGGCGAATGGCATTTTAGGTATTTTCTGTAGGCAGAGTTTGTTGGCAACATCATTCTATCGCGTCGTCTTTGAGCAGTCGAAGAAAGAAAGGTATGGGAAGTCTACGAAGTATCCATCCGATCACCCTTCAACTTCTTCATCCCTTCAGCGAATTCTCTCCTTCTCTGTGCGCTTGCCTTCCCCGCCTCGATCAACGAATCAATATTCCCCTTCTCCCGCACTGCCTGTTCAACAGCAGCCTTCGCAACCAAATACACCATATTCACGAAGTTATGTCGCCGCAACGCATTCTCCCTCGCCCATCTCTTCCTTTTCCGTTCCTCATTCTCAAGTAACTGATTATTTTCCGGAGACGGATTTTCACGTAAGGCAATTCGGGGATCTCGGGTAACGGCAAGGAGATTAAACCTTATCTCACCAGTGCTGAAGTGATTTGATATTCGTTCGCGGAGAAGTCCTAGGACTCTGTCGGGGAATGTCTCGTCTGTACAGGGTCCATGGTTGATTGGACCGCCCTGAAGACCATCTAATTCGACGAGCGTGTCTTTTATTGTGGCGAAGGAGATGAAATGGTAGACGTCGTCATCCTCGGTGGCTGCTCTTGTTTCGTCACTTTGAAATGGATCTGAGCGTGCGAACGAGTTGTGTGTCGCTCGAATGAGATCTACAGTTAATATACTCAAGCAAGGTAAGTGCCTGAGTTTGAGATTGCCTCGCCAAGGAGTTCAACGGGAAATGCGGCGGTGAATTCCTTGAATTCTTCAAGAGCAGGTCCAATCTCGATATCCGGTCTATTCAACAAAATCGAAAGCACCGCCTGAGTTCCACACGCATTTTGCACTACCTAACATAAGACCGCGTAGAACTCGGCTCCACCTGTTGTGCAAAGAAGATCCGTTCCGCCAGGTCTTGGTCTACAGTCCCTCTAGAGGCGAGATCGGCATTCTCGCCACTCGGAGAACTGTATTTGAAAAGAAACACAATACCGTACACTTTTCCCTGCTCTCTAGCATATCAGCATACTTGGCTATAGATAGTGTACTGAAGCCGTTTGAGGGACTCGCCTTCCAGGTCCCAGATTTCATCCACCTGCACGTCTTTGACTCCCAGCGCCTCGATAAGCGCAGTGAACACGCCCTGTAACAGTCAACATTGTCTGCATCGGTGATGGGAAGAATACCGGATCCGATTCGATTGTATCCCACATTGAAGACTTACGCTATATTTCTGTTTGTCAACGCAACGTGCGTGTAGGCGTAAGCACGGTTTCGTCATTCTTTCTAGGGCTCCACAAAGACAGGGCACATTTTGGCGCCGATCATTTCCGCGATGCCCCGGGGGAATTTTACTACCAGCGCACCCATCGTCGTCTTGCACTCGTATTTGTTCTTTGACTCCTACAATGAGTCTGAATTTCCTGCATCTCGCTCATCGACAGCTTAAAAACCCAGCGGATAGAGAGTTTGCAGTATACCTCGACTCGCT
>Ga0302326_10031384_pt1 | contig 10612 bp, 11 predicted proteins | sample Palsa_T0_3_FD_202264 | JGI IMG/M metagenome (GOLD analysis project Ga0302326, IMG submission 202264) | Peat permafrost microbial communities from Stordalen Mire near Abisko, Sweden - Palsa_T0_3 | ecosystem: Environmental > Terrestrial > Soil > Palsa > Peat permafrost | place: Sweden: Abisko...
AGAACGATTGCAGCGTCTTCACTATCGGGAGAATCATGCTGCTAAGACTGAAAACGCCTCTCGCCAAAGTGTTAAACGCCATTCTGGCGGCAACAGAGGAGGCAGTACCAAACTGGGGATGATTCAGCCACGCATCTCCTTGACACTCCACTCGCTCTCCGTACGATGCTGCGCTCTTCCCCCACGATGGGGCGTTCGTCGAGAGGTCCGGTGCGTTGCCGGATGGGTAGGCGATACCGGCCGGAATTCGCGGTTTTAACCGGCCGGGGCCTTGGGGAGATGATCCTCGATTTTGTCCGCGAACGGTCATGTCCATTCCCGAACCCGGCAAATTTTGCTGCGCCGGCGATCCAGGTGGTCGAGCCATTCGCATTACCCGGTAGTGTAACGGTAGCACAAGAGATTTTGGTTCTCTTTGTCCTGGTTCGAATCCAGGCCGGGTAGTTCTCCGATTCCCGGCCGGATGTTCTTATGAGTTTGACCGCCATCATCCTCGCCGCGGGAAAATCGATGCGGATGAAGTCCAGGCGCCCCAAGCCCCTGCACGAAGTTTGCGGAAGGGCCATGCTCGAATGGATTTTGGACGCCTGCTTTGCCGCGGATGTGACCCGGGCACTGGTGGTCGTCGGACAGGGAAAGGAAGAGATCATCGAACGGTTCGGCAAAGATCGGCGGATTCAGTTCGTCGAGCAGACGGAGCAGCTTGGCACCGGCCATGCCGCCCGGATGTGCGAGCCGCTCTTGCGCGGCCACGGCGGAGATGTGCTTCTGCTGGCCGGTGATACGCCGCTGATCCGCGCGGAAATCCTGCGGACGCTCCTGCAGGCGCACCACGACGACCGCGCCGCGGCCAGCATGGCGACCGCGATCCTGGACGATCCGACCGGATACGGACGGGTCATCCGCGATGCAAAAGGAGATTTTGTTGAGATTGTCGAGCAGTTGGATTGTAACGATCAGCAGCGCGAAATCCGCGAGGTCTTTCCCAGTTATTACTGCGTGAGGACCGAAGACCTGCTTTTTGCCCTCTCGAAGCTGACCAATCACAACAAGAAGCACGAGTATTATTTGACTGATATTTACGCAATTCTGAGAAAATCCGGAAAAAAGGTGATCGCGGTTCAGGCCGTGACGCCGGCGGATGTAATCGCCCCCAACGACCGGCGGCAGCTTGCGGAGGCGGATGCCGCCATGCAGGAGCGGATTCAGGCGGGGCTCCGCGAGCAGGGTGTTACGATCGTCAACGGCATCAACACATATATTGAGGCCGGCGTGTCGATCGGCACCGACACGGTTGTTGAGCCGTTCACGTTCATCGGGCGACAGAGTACGATCGGTGGGGACTGCGTGATCGGGCCCTTCGCCTGTCTGCCGCCGGGCAGCATCGTTCCCGAGGGAACCCGGGTTTCGGGTAATCGTTGAAGCGGATGAATAATGTCGATGAAGCTGGATCCAAACAAGCTGAAGATTTTCACGGGACGGGCCAATCCGGGTCTCGCCGCCAAAATCTGCGAATATCTCCAGATTCCCCTGGGACGCGGCGGGACGGAGCTGTTCCCCGACGGCGAGTTGATCGTCCGCGCCGAGGAGGACGTTCGCGGCCGGGATTGTTTCGTCATCCAGCCCACCAGTCATCCGGTAAGCGCCCACCTGATGGAACTGTTCATCTGGATCGACACGCTGCGCCGCGCCAGCGCCAAACGGGTCACCGCCGTGATTCCGTATTTCGGTTACGCGCGGCAGGACCAGAAGCACGCCGGCCGGACGCCGATCACCGCCAAGCTCGTCGCCAATCTGCTGGAGCGCGCCGGCGCGGACCGGGTTGTCGCGGTCGATCTTCACGCCGCCCAGGTGCAGGGATTTTTCGACATTCCCGTCGATCATCTCAACGCCGGGCCGGTGCTGGGAAAGTGGATCAAAAGCCTGAAGCTCGCCAACCGCGTGTTCGTCAGCCCTGATGTGGGAAACGTCAAGCGTGCGCAGGTTTACGCGGAGCTGCTTCAGGGCGAATTGTGCTTCATCGACAAGCGCCGCCGCAGCGGAACCGTGACCGAGGCCAAGCACGTCATCGGCGATGTCCAGGGCAAAAACGTTCTGATCGTGGATGACATGATCACAACCGGCGGAACGGTGGCGACGGCTTGCGAGGTTCTGCGCCAAAACGGTGTGAAGGACATTTATATCGCCGCCACCCACGCCGTCTTTGCCCCGCCGGCCATGGAGCGGCTGGCCAAGTGCGAGTTCACGAAACTGGCGGTGACCGACACCATCCCGCTGGGAAATCGCGCCGATGCCATCAAGGACCGTCTGGTGGAATTGAGCATTTCCGGCCTTGTTGGCGAGGCGATTCAGCGAATCCACCACAACCAGAGCATCAGCGAATTATTCAACAAAGATACCAACGGGATTTGATTTTTCAGGAGAAACCAATGGCAGTAAAAAGCGCACAAGTATCCGCCAAGTCACGCAAGGAACTCGGCACCCGCGCCAATCGCAGACTGCGGGATGCCGGAATGCTTCCCGGCGTCATTTACGGACACAAGGAGGCGATCGTTCCCGTCACCCTGGCGAAAAAGGAAGTCGTCGATCATCTGAACCGCGGCGCTCACCTGTTCGATCTCAGCCTCGACGGCAAAAATGAGAAGGTGCTGGTGAAGGAAGTCCAGTACGACCACCTGGGCATGGAAGTGATTCATGTGGATTTCGCCCGCGTGAGCCTCGACGAGAAGGTGAAAGTGACCATCCCCCTTGAATTGAAGGGCATCCCCAAGGGCGAAGCGGATGGCGGCGTTCTTCAGCAGATCATCAAGGAGTTGGAAATCGAATGCCTGGTCACCGAAATCCCCGACGCGATTCGGCACAATATTTCGGAAATGGCCCTCAATGATGTCGTCCACATCAGTGACCTGAAACTTCCCGCGGGAGTGAAGGTATTGCAGGATGCCGATCTTCTGGTCGCGACCGTGAAGGAAATTCTGGAAGTTGTCGCCCCGGCCACCGAGGAAGGCGCGGCCGAGCCGGAAGTCATTGGCCGCAAGCCGGCCGAGGGTGAGGAAGCCGCCGCGGGTGAGGCGCCGGCGGTGGAAAAGAAGTGACCGATGCGCCTGGTGGTCGGCCTTGGAAATCCGGGCAGTGAATTCGTCGCCACCCGCCATAACGTCGGCTGGGAAGCGGTGGATCAACTGGCCGCGCGGCTTGGTTGGATCGGAAAAAAGGATGAGTTCAACCGCCTGGCAGGGAGCAAATTCGACGGAATGATGCTGGATGGATCGGCGCCCGTCCACGGCGGCGGAAGCGAAAAGCTGCTTTTGCTGAAGCCGACGACGTATATGAACAACAGCGGCCAGTCCGTGCAGGCGGCGATGGCGTTTTACCAGCTTTCGCCGGCGGATGTGATGGTTGTGCTCGATGACCTGGCGCTGCCCTGCGGTAAGATACGGATTCGCCCCGGCGGTAGTTCGGGCGGTCACAACGGGCTGAAGGACATTCAGCGGGCGCTGGGAACCGAGGAGTATCCTCGCCTCCGGATCGGAATCGACGCCGCGCCGCCGCGAATTCCGGGACGGGATTACGTCCTGGGCCGATTCACGGATGAGCAGCGCGCGGCCGTCGATCCGGCGATCGACCGCGCGGCACAGGCGATTTTGCGGTGGATTGAAAATGGAATTGAAACGGCGATGAATCAGTTCAACGCCGATACGCGTGAAGAATAAATTTAACAGAGCGGGACGTTTTCGTTAAGGAGTTTTCGATATGGCAAAGGCCAAGACTATTGCGGAAAAGACGAACAACACATACGAAGCGATGTTTTTGCTGGGTGGCGCCCATGCTTCGGACGTGGACAGTGCGGTGAAGCTGGTCCGCGGAATTTTGGAGCGCCACGAGGGCAAGCCCATCGTCCTGAAGAAATGGGACGAACGGAAGCTGGCGTATGAAATCCGCGGGGAGAAGCGCGGGCTTTATCTCATCGCGTTTTTCACCGCGCCGTCCCTGGCTGTGGCGGCCATCGTCCGTGACGTGGAGCTGAGCGACCAGATTCTGCGGGTGATCGTCACCCGGGCCGATCATCTCAACGCCGAGGAGATGGCGGCGGTTGAGCCGCAGCCGATTATTCCGCGCGAGGAGCGAAATACCTGGGATCGTCCGGCATGGGAAGAGCGGCCTTCCGGGCCGCGACGCGACCGCCCGGGTGATCGCGGGGGAGTCCGCCCCGCCGGTAAATTCGGACGCGGCGACGAATCCGTCGAAGCCTTCGCCAAGGATTAAACACTCACCCCAGCAGGTGCAACATGGCAAACGTCAATAAAGTTATCCTGATCGGCAACCTGACCCGCGACCCGCAACTGAAATATCTGCCCAGCCAGACGGCTGTTGTGGAATTCGGGCTGGCGACCAACCGCAAGTTCAAGGCGGCCAATGGCGAAGATCGCGAGGAAGTTTGTTTCGTCGATTGCTCCGCCTTCGCCCGGACCGCCGAGGTCATCAACCAGTATTGCCAGAAGGGCCGGCCGATTTACATCGAGGGCCGGCTCAAATTCGATTCATGGGAAGACAAACAGGGCGGCGGCAAGCGCAGCAAGCTGACCGTGGTGGTGGAGAACTTCCAATTCCTCGGCGGTCGCGAGGGGGGCGGCCCGGCGCAGGATTCCGGCGGCGGCGCCGGTGGTGGAGAAGATCAGACGCGGCCCGCTTCGCGCCCGCCGCAGCGCGGTTCGCCCCCGTCGCCGGCGGCTTCGCAAGGGGCGGCTTCGACCTCGCAGGAACCACCGCTCGGCAATGAGCAGCATTTCGATGACGGCGATATCCCATTTTAAGGATCAGTATTTATGCCAAACGTGAAATTGTTATTGAACGAGAGCATTAAAAACGTCGGCAAGGTGGGCGATGTCGTGGAAGTTTCCCCCGGCTTTGCCAGGAATTACCTGCTCCCCAAGGGCCTGGCCGTGGAGCCCACCGCTTGGAACGTAAAAAAGATCGAGGCTCGCCGCAAGGAGGTCGAGCGCCTGGAGCGAGAACGCCGCGATCAGCAGGAAGCCCTGATCAAGCAGCTCGAAGGCGTGGAAGTCACCCTGGAACGCAAGGCGAACGAGCAGGGCCATCTGTTCGGCTCGGTCAGCGCGACGGACATCGCCAAAAGTCTGGTGGCCCAGGGATTCAATATCAATCCCGACGATGTGAATCTGCCCGGCAAGCTCGACCGGATCGAAAAATACACGGTGAAGATTCGTTTTGCCGCCGATCTTTCCACCGATGTGAAGGTTTGGGTGGCCCCCGACTCCGAGAGCAAGGCGCTGATCGATTCCGCGGCGAAGACGAAAGCCGCCGAGCCGCCGCCGCCGAGCAATTTCGAGAACGTGCGAAAATAAAAAATTTTTGCCCACCGCCCCATTGGGGACAGTCGGTGCAAAACCTGCCGGATGCGAAGCCATATCGCTTTCGCCCGGCAGTTTTCTTTTATGTTACGCGCCCCGCAGTTCCGGATGTACATCCGGAGCTGCGGTAGTTAACATGCTTTTCTGCCCGTAATAAACAGGAAAGGAAGCCTGCGATGAGCCAATTGATCGATCCCGCCGTGGCGCGCCAGTTCGACCGTCTTCCGCCTCATTCCATTGAATCCGAGATGTGCCTGCTCGCGTCGATGATGCTGGAAAAAGAGATGATCGGCCAGGCCGTTCAACTCATCGATCGCGAATCGTTCTACCAGGCCGACCACCAGATCATCTACGACGTGCTGTTGAAGCTCTACGAGATGAATCGGCCGATCGACTCGGTCATCCTGTTCGAGGAGCTGGTCAAGCGCCAGCTCCTGGAGGAGGTCGGCGGCACCTCGTACATCGCCCAAATCCTCAATTCCGTCCCGTCGTCCGCTCACGGCATGCACTATGCCGGGATCGTCCGCGAAAAGGCGATGCTCCGGCAACTGATCGCCGCCAGCAACGATATCCTCCGCGATTCTTACGCCCCGTATGAGCAGGCCGATGTCGTTCTCGACAAGGCGGAGCGGAGAATTTTCGAGATCGCGCAGAAAAAAGTCGGCGGCAACATGGAGCCGATGGAAAAAGTCCTGCACGAGGTTTTCGAGATGATCGAAAACCGCGGCCAGCGCGGATTGATCACCGGGTTTCACGAGCTGGACGACATGCTCAACGGCCTGCAGAAAGGCGAGATGATCATTGTCGCCGCCCGCCCTTCGATGGGCAAAACCGCGATGGCGATGAACATGATCGAATACATCGCGGCCGATCTTCGCCTTCCCTGCGCCGTTTTCTCACTGGAAATGAGCAAACAGCAATTGGCGCAGCGCATGCTCTGCAGCCGGGGCCGCATCGACGCCCACAAGCTCCGCAAGGGAATGCTCAACAGCCAGGAATACACCACCCTGGCGACGGTGGTGGGGGAACTCGCCAAAGCGCCCGTGTGGGTCGATGATTCAGCCGGACTTACCCCGCTCGAGCTGCGCGCCAAAGCCCGGCGGCTGAAGCTCCAGCATGATGTGCAGTGCATCATGATCGATTACATGCAGCTCATGGACAATCCCGGCCCCGAAAGCCGCCAGCAGCAAATCAGCGAGATTTCCCGCGCTGTCAAATCGGTGGCTCGTGAATTGAATATTCCGGTGATCTGCCTCTCGCAGCTAAATCGCATGACCGAAGGCCGCGAGGGCCACCGTCCCCGGATGAGCGATCTGCGCGAATCCGGCAGCATCGAGCAGGATGCCGACGTGGTGATGCTCCTGCACCGCGAAGATTACTACCGAATGAGCGAGCAGGATTTCCAGCCCGACAACATCGCCGAGATCATCGTCGCCAAGCAGCGCAACGGCCCGACCGGCACCATCAAGCTGACCTTCGACAACCGCACGACGCGTTTCAACAATCTCAGCGGCATCGCCGGTTGATCCACCCGATAGAATTTCCACTCCTCCCGGGCCATCGGCAGTTAAATTTTGGATGAACCAAATTTGTCACAGGAGGTATAATCGAAATCCGAAAGGTACTCGTCTAAATGAAATCCGCACTGCCGGTCATTTTGCGTCTGATGGCGATTATTCTGGTCGTCGGAGGGGTGGCGCTGGGCCTGTTGGATGCGTACGGAATGGCCAAGATGCCGGTTTCGGGGGACGAGTCGCTCGGCAGCCGGCTTCCGGTGGTGGCGCAGGCGGTGGCGATGGTGCTTGGGTTGGTCGGGCTGGGGACTCTGATCTACGGTATGTCGGAGATAATCGAATCAGAGCCCGCAAGCAATTTCCCCAAAGACAACGAGATCAAACAGACCCTTTCCGATCTCCGCCAATCGATACAGCGGCTTGAGTCGGCAATCCAGCGTCTGGCGGACCACCAGAAGGGCGCGATCGCGCACGGTCCCGCGAATATCGGCGATCTGGGAGTCGCGGATACCCTTGCGGGAGGAGCCATCAGCAGTTCGGAATCGACGCATCAAATAATGACACTCCTTCAGGAACTGCGCGAGCTGACGCTCCTGAGCGACAGCCAGCGCAAGAAGCGTCTGGCCGATTCGCGGCATCATCGCCGGAACCATCTCGCCGCCGAGGTCCAGAGGCTCATGGATTCCAAGGAATGGTTGGCTGCTGAAAACGCCCTGATCGTTTTGGAAAATGAGTTTCCCGATCATCCAAACCTGCAAAACCTGAAATCCCTGCTGAATTCGAGCAGGCAGGATGCCGAAAAGAATGCGATTGTTCAGCTCCGCGAGCGGGTTGAAGATCTGATGGCCGTTTGGGCGTGGGACCAGGCATATGCCGAGACGGCACGATTCGTCGAAAGTTTTCCCGAGCACGCCGGTGGCCGCGAATTGCTGCAACGCGTGAAGACCCAACGCGAGAATTACATCGAAAGCACGGCCAATCGCCTTTACGAGGAAATCCGCGCGGATGTCGATCGGCGTTCTTATCGGCGTGCGATGGCCAACGCGGTCAAGCTGCTGGAGTGCGCCCCCGGCCATCGAAAGAGCATCGCCATTCGCGGCCAACTGAAAACCATCCGCGATAACGCCGAGATCGAGGAACGCCAGGAGCAGGAACGGCGCATCCAGGACCTGATCCGAAACAAACAATTCGCCGACGCGATCGAACTCGCCGAGGATCTCCTTCATCGTTTTCCCAGTTCGCCCCAGGCCGAGACGCTGAGCAGGCTCCTGCCGAAAATGCGCGAGCTGGCCATCGGCAGCGAGGCGGAAGTGTAATCGTTGGCCATGGACCTGCTCCAATCCTTCTGCTCGGTTCCCACCGCTCCCTTCGCCGAAGCCCGCATCGCGGATTTCGTACGGAAATTCGTGGGCCGGCGCGATAATCTTGCCTTGCGCGCCGATCGGTTCGGGAATCTTCTCATCGAGTTGAAATCCCGCTCCCGTTTGCCGAGATGGGTGTATACCGCGCACATGGATCATCCCGGGTTTGTCGCTCAAAAGATGCTGGACCCGCATCGCCTCAAGGCCGCGTTTCGCGGCTGGGTAAAGGTCGAATTCGTGCGCGGGGCGCGCGTTCGGTTTTTCGATGATCGCGGAGAAGCGAAAGGCACGGTCGTGGAAACAAGTGTTGAGGATTACGATCAGCGCGCGGTGCCGCATGAGGTGATCGTGCGGGTGAATCGGCCGGTGGCATCGGGTTCGCCGGGGATGTTCGACCAAGGCGCTGGCCGATACCGCGGTGGAAGATTCTGGTCTCGGGCGTGTGATGATCTGGCCGGCGCGGCCGCGTGCCTGGAGATGATCGATCGCTTGAGCCGCGCCCGCAAATCTCCGCGCTCGCCCGTCGCCGTCCTGCTCACGCGCGCCGAGGAAGAGGGATTCATCGGCTGCATCGCCACCTGCAAGCGGCGTACGCTTCTCCGCAAGACCGATCGGGTGATTGCCATTGAATGCAGCAGCCAGCAGGCCGCCGCCCCGCAAGGCAACGGCGTCATTATCCGCGTGGGTGATCGCGCCAGCATTTTCAACTCGGCCCTCACCTATTTCCTCGGCCAACAGGCGGATGAATTGAAAAAGAAGGACCGAAAATTCCAATATCAGCGCGCCCTCATGCCGGGCGGCGTTTGTGAGGCGACCGTTTACGATGTTTACGGATACACGGCCGCCTCACTCTGCGTCGCCCTGGGAAACTACCACAACATGGACGTGAAGCGCGGGAAGATCGCCCCGGAATATATCGATGCGGCCGACTGGAAAAACATGGTGAAATTATTCGTGCGCATCGCGGAACAAGGGCATAAGTTTGTGGCGGGCCACGGGGATTTGCGGAAAAAGATCCTCAAGAGGTATATGAAGCTGAAGCGACTGCTGGGCTAAGCCGGATCATACCCATGCCCGCCCCACGGATGGCAACGAATTATGCGGCGAAGCGCCTTCCACGTTCCGCGGATCGGCCCGTATTTGTTGATCGCGTCGATCGCATATTGGCTGCACGAAGGGGTGTACCGACATTGCCCGCCAAGGAACCGGCCGAGCGTGCCGCGATAAACAATCACCAGTTTAATAAGCAGCCAACGCATTTTTTTACGTTTTCGACCAGTGATCGTGGCTTTTGTTGATAAGCGCCGCCAAAAGTTTCTGGTATTCCGCCAGCGTCAACAGGTCATGCGGGCGAACCACCAGGACGCAATCGTATCCCTTCGGAAGATCTTTCTGCAGCAATCGGATGGATTCCCGCAGCAATCGCTTGATGCGGTTGCGGCGAACCGCCGACCCGACGCGCCGCGAGACGCTCAGCCCCCATCGGCAATGCGAAAGCTGATTGGGCCGGGAATAAGCCACGAGCGAACCCCGGCTTTGTTTGGCGCCGGCGGTGTAAACGGCGGTGAAGACGAGCTTCCCGCTGAGCCGGTGCTTTCGGAGAAATGCGTTCTTTCGTTCCGACATAAATGGACGTCGATCCACCCGGAAGATATCGCAAAATGGCCATCCCCCGCCATGTTGTCGCTGCCCATGATCGATTGCGGCCTCCGGAATCGGTTTTGGCATGGAATATGCATTATCTTGCGCGGGAATATGAATGGGGAAGGATGGTATTGGCCGATATAGCCTTCGTCGAAATATCGGAGTCAATCCATGAGTAATCCCCGTCTGCCGCAGTGCTGTTCGCCCGATGCGTTCAAGCTTCTTGAACGGCAGGTGGAGACGATCAAATCCTCCGATGCCCTTCTCAGCGGCGCGATCGCCATTGCGATTCATCAGATGCCCGATGTCAGCCCGCAGAAGGTGGATCGCCAGTTACAATCTTATGTCGATGCCGTGCGCAAGCGCGTTCGCGGCGAGCAGACCCAGGCCGTCCTGGCGCATTTGCACGATGTGCTGTTTGAAGAAGGGGGACTTTGTGGGAACACCGAAGATTATTACAACCCCGCCAACAGTTATCTGCCCGCAGTGTTGGCCACCAAACGAGGCCTGCCGATCACGCTGAGCCTCATTTACAAAATTGTCGCCGAACGGCTCGGTCTCCGTGCCTGGGGTGTGGGACTTCCCGGGCATTTCCTGGTCGCTGTCGAAGAGCGCCCGGAGCAGGTGCTGCTCATCGACGCATTCTCCGGCGGCCGTGTGCTGACGCACGATGAAGCCCACGCCCGGCTTCAGGAACTCTTCGGTCCGGAAATGGAATGGA
>Ga0302326_10031386_pt1 | contig 10611 bp, 7 predicted proteins | sample Palsa_T0_3_FD_202264 | JGI IMG/M metagenome (GOLD analysis project Ga0302326, IMG submission 202264) | Peat permafrost microbial communities from Stordalen Mire near Abisko, Sweden - Palsa_T0_3 | ecosystem: Environmental > Terrestrial > Soil > Palsa > Peat permafrost | place: Sweden: Abisko...
TGGCGGGCCGGGCAAACGGCGGTGGCGGGCCGGGCAAAGACGGTGCCGGGCCGGGCAAACGGTCCCGGAGTCGGGCTGCTTCTAGCGGCGCTGATGACTGCCGCGCGGCTCGCCGTAGGGAAAGGACTCGGGCGGCGGCTCGAGTCCGTTACCGTCGGGAACGGCGGCCGTGGAATCCCAGCCAGGTGCCGGCTGCTCACCAGCCCTTGCTGGCTGACCATCACCGTAAGGTGTTCCGGGTGCCGGCTGCGGGCCGTCCGGCTGTGGGCCGTCCGGGTAGGGGCCGTCTGCGTACGGGCCGTCCGGGTACGGGCCGTCCGGGTAGGGCCCGTCCGCGTACGGGCTGATCGGGTACTGGCCGCCGGGCGGTTCTGCCGCGAAGTCCCGGCGGATGACGCCGACCGGGTAGTCCGCCGGGCCCGGCTCGTCCGGGTACCGGGCTGGCATCGGCTCGTCCGGGTACCGGGCTGGCATCGGCTCGTCCGGGTACCGCGCTGGCATCGGCTCGTCCGGGTACCGGGCTGGCATCGGCTCGCCGGGGTACCGGGCTGGCATCGGCTCGCCGGGGTATCCGGGGCGAGCGGCACTGTCCGGATAACCGGCGGCATTCTCGTCCGGGTAGTGCCCCGGACCGGATCCGCTCAGGTAGTGCAAGGACCCTGTGCCCGCGGGGTAGGGATCATAGCTCGTGGCCGCGGCGGCATCCGCGTGCCCGGCTTCGCGGGTCTGCGGCGGGTAGTCCTCGGCGCCAGCTGGCGCATAGCCCTGACCGGCTTGCGCGTAGCTCTCGCCCGCGCCCGCCCGGCCATCCGGGCCGCGCTGCAGCGTCTCGATCATCCTGGGCAGGTCGCCCATCGGCAGCCGGAAGCTGCCGGTACACGTACCGCCCTGCCAGATGCTGAGCACTGCGACACCGGTGTCCGCGTACCAGCTGATCCGCAGGCTCCGCGACGTGCTCCGCACGTCGAAGAAGACCTCGCCGAGACGAGGGAGCGGGGCTGCGTCCGACATCGACATGCTGCCCATGGTGACCCTGAACCATCAAACTTGTCTAGTTGATGATCACTGAGCAGCGACAGACCAGCCGCAGCCGGGACGGATTCCGCAGCCCGCCTGCGTCAGCCTGGGCAATGGTGGCATGATTGAAGCTCGGCTCGCTGATCTGGCTGGCCCCGCCATTACCGCATTGCACCTCCTTCGTACTGCCCGCGCGAGCGGGAACACTGTGGCGATGTAGCGCGTTAAAGAAGCCGACGGGGCGAATGCCGTATCGCGCGGAGTACCACGCGCGTCCAGCGGGCCGGACGCCCCGTTAAGCGAAGTTCCCGATAGCGCGCCGGTTGAGGAGATCGATCCATGTCTGAGGTACGTCGTCAGGCCACCCTGATGCCCAGGCCGAACTGGGGCTGGCAAGATGACGCCGCGTGCCGCGGTAAGGAGGTTGTCCTCTTCTTCGGCCCGGATGGCGAGCGGCAGCCTGAGCGGGACGTCCGTGAGCGTAAGGCCAAGGCCGTCTGCGCGTCCTGCCCGGTCCGCGCCGAGTGCCTCAGTTACGCCGTGTCCCGGCCCGAGAAGTACGGTACCTGGGGCGGACTGAACGAAGACGAGCGAGCTTCAGAGCGGCGCCGCCGGATGCGCCGGGCCAACGCCGCGTGACGCCGCCGGGCCTGCGCCCAGTGCTCCCTCGCTGGGGCCTGGGATCCCTTCGGCCGGGCGCGTCGCCGCAGCAAGCAGCATGACCACGTCGGCGTCCTCGAGCTGGTCAAACGACTGATACCACTCCCCCACGGCGCGGAACTGTGGCGGCGCGGCCAGGACGATGACCAGATCGGCCTCGGATAGCATGGCCGCCGCTGATGACGGCGCCGCCACCGGGACCGCGAGAACGGTGCGGCGTGCCCCCGCAGCCCGTACCGCCCGCAGTGCGGCCCTGGCCGTGACGCCCGTCGCCAGGCCGTCGTCGGCGATGATCACGTCGTTGCCCCGCACAGCGACCATGGGCCTGCCGCCCCGGTAGACCGCGATCCTCCTGCCGAGCTCGGCCCGCTCCGTGCTCACGACGGGCGCGAGGGCTGCTGCCGTCAGGCCGAGGCGGGCCAGCATCTCCTCGTCGAATACGGGCTGCCCGCCCTCGGCCACCGCGCCGACGCCGAGCTCGGGCTGCAACGGATATCCGATCTTCCTGGTTACCAGCACGTCGAGCGGGACTCCCGCGGCCATCGACACCTCCCGGCCAACCGGCACCCCACCGCGCGGCAACGCCAGCACCACGGCTCGCGCCAGGCTGAGTCCGCTCGCGGGATCCGCAAATATCCGTAGCAGGCGTGCCGCTAGCAGCCGCCCGGCCGCGGACCGATCCGCGAAGGGCAGTGGGACCGTTTCCTGTGCGCTCGCAGGCACCCGAACCAGCTGTCAAATCCTGGGCATTGTCTCGGCTCATTTCCGAATCTACCCGCGCATCGGCGCCGCCACTCGGATGGCGACAATGAACACCGTGGCCTGCCCTGCCGGGACACCATGGTCTGCCGTGTGCCGTAGCAGCGGCACGAGGAATGCCCGGGAGGCATTTGGCGGGACGCAAGCACCAGCTTTCCGCCGTGCCTGCCGTCGCCGTGGCTGCCGCCACTGTGCCTGCCGGGCCACGGCTGGGCTGGATCAGGCAGCTGATTGACTGCCCGCCGCGGAATAGGCGCGTCCGCCGCGCGGTTGTCATGGTCCGTGACAGCAGACGTGGTCGGCACGGTGGTTAGTGCTGCCAGCATGCACGCCGCTATGCCCGTGGCCTGTCCAAGTGCCCGGGACAGGGGCACGGTGGGCGTTACGCGCGCGGATCCGCTGCTGGTTGCCCGCCGGCACGTCGATTTCCTCCGGATCCGCAGCGCAATTTGCGTCACCGGCCGCTGACCTTTCCCGCTCTCGCGTGACGGGCTGACGTGGCCGGCGTCCCGCAGCTGCTCAGCGCGGACGCCCTCGCCGATCGCTCGTACGCCGAGTGCCCTCGAACGCCGCGACCCGAAGGGCGCATCGTATGACGACCACCACAAGGACGACGGGCACCCAAACCCGCACTCAGGGCGGCCGCCGCGTGCGGGCCGCCGGCCTGGCGGACGCCGCCAGCCTCGCGGACGGGTCCAGCCGTGCGGACGCCGCCAGCTTCGTGGACGGGTCCAGCCTCGCGGACGCCGCCAGCCTTGCGGACGCCGCCAGCCTCGCGGACTCAGTCATCGCCGCCGAGCGCCAGACACCGCCTGCCCGGCGGCACGCGGCGGCCAGCGGCGCCCGCCGCAACCGCGGCGAAGGCCAGTGGGCACTGGGCTACCACGAGCCCCTCAATGCCAACGAGGAGGCCAAGAAGAACGACGACGGGCTCAACGTCCGTCAGCGGATCATCGACATCTACGCCAAGCATGGCTTCGACTCGATCGATCCGGCTGACCTGCGCGGGCGGTTCCGCTGGTACGGCCTGTACACCCAGCGCCGGCCTGGCATCGATGGCGGGAAGACAGCGCTGCTTGAGCCCGCCGAGCTGGACGACAGGTACTTCATGATGCGGATCCGCATCGACGGGGGCCAGCTGGACCATGCGCAGCTGTGCGCCATCGCCGACGTCTCGCGCAGGTACGCGCGCGGCACCGCGGACGTCACCGACCGGCAGAACATCCAGCTGCACTGGGTCCGGATCGAGGACGTTCCGGCGATCTGGGAAACGCTGGAAGCGGTGGGCCTGTCGAGCACGGAGGCGTGCGGCGACACTCCGCGGGTCATTCTCGGCTGCCCGCTGGCCGGAATCGACTCGGCCGAGATCATCGACGCGACGCCGGAGATCCGCCGGACGCACGCGCGCTACATCGGCGATCCCGCCTTCTCGAACCTGCCCCGCAAGTTCAAGTCAGCGATGAGCGGCTGCTCCGTGCAGTGCACCATGCACGAGATCAGCGACATCGCCTTTGCCGGGGTGCTAGGCCCGGACGGCGACCCTGGCTACGACTTGTGGGTGGGCGGCGGCCTGTCCACCAACCCGATGATCGGCAAGAGGCTAGGCGCGTTCGTCCGGCCCGACCAGGTCGCCGAGGTGTGGGCAGGCGTCACGTCGGTGTTCCGCGACTACGGCTACCGGCGCCTTAGGCACCGCGCCAGGATCAAGTTCCTGATCGCGGACTGGGGACCGGAACGCTTCCGCGGCGTGCTAGAGAGCGACTACCTCGGCTTCCGGCTGCCCGACGGTCCCCCGCCCCAGCCGCCGGCCGGTCACCGGCGCGACCATGTCGGCATCGGTGCCCAGCGCGACGGGCGTTGCTTCGTGGGCTTCGCGCCCACGGTGGGCCGTCTTTCGGCCGACTCGCTGACCGTGATAGCCGGCCTAGCTGCCGAGTACGGCAGCGGCCGGGTGCGCACCACGACGGAGCAGAAGATGGTGATACTCGACGTGCCGCCTGCCAGGACGGCCGATCTGGCCGCCGAGCTCGCCGCAGCCGGCCTGCCCGCCAGTCCGAGCGTCTTCCGCAGGCACACGATGGCGTGCACCGGGATCGAGTTCTGCAAGCTGGCGATCGTGGAGACCAAGCAGCGTGCCGCGGGCCTGATCGACGAGCTCGAGCGGCGCCTTCCTGACTTCACGGAGCCGGTGACGATCAACGTCAACGGGTGCCCGAACTCGTGCGCCAGGATCCAGACCGCCGACATCGGCCTGAAGGGAACTCTCGTCACCCTTCCCGGGGGAGAGCAGACCGAGGGATTCCAGATCCACCTGGGGGGAAGCCTGAACGGCGGGGACGGCGCTAGCTCGGGCTTCGGCAGGAAGGTCAGGGGGCTGAAGACCACTGCAGACCAGCTGCCGGACTACATCGAGCGGATACTGCGCCGCTTCGACGCGGCCAGGCAGCCGGGCGAGACATTTGCCGCATGGGCGGCGCGGGCCAGCGAGGAGGACGTGTCATGACGATCCCGACCTTTGCGGCAGAGCGTGCGGTTCCCTTCTACTGCCCTTACTGTGGCGAAGAGGATCTTGAGCCGCAGGGGGCGGATGGTGGCTGGCGTTGCCGCAGCTGTACGCGCGCCTTCCGGCTACGCTTTGCAGGTACCGGGGTTGTCCGGTGAGCCCGGCCAGCACCCGGTCGGCCGGGCCGGAGTTCATCGAACTGACGGCACGCAAGCGCCTGGAGGAAGTCATCGGAATGGAGAGGCTGGTCGCGGGAGCGGTAGACGCCCTAGCCGACGCACCCGCCGAGGACGTGATCAGGTGGGCAGCGGACACGTTCGGTGACCGTATCTGCATCACTTCGTCGATGACTGACGCGGTGCTCATTCACCTGGCCTCGCGGGCGTGCCCTGGCATCGACGTCATCTTCCTGGATACCGGCTACCACTTCGCGGAAACGATTGGCACCAGGGATGCGGTTTCGGCCGTTTATCCGGTCAATGTGATCAATGTCACGCCGTCCCGGACCGTGCAGGAGCAGGACGCCGAGCTCGGGCCGCGGCTGCACGCGCGCAACCCCGACCTTTGCTGCTATCTCCGCAAGGTAGTGCCGCTTGAGCGTGCCCTCGAACCCTACGACGCATGGCTCACCGGAGTCCGCAGGGAAGAAACGAGCGCCAGGAGTGACACCGCCGTCGTCGAGTGGGATCCAAGACGGCAGATGGTCAAGGTCAACCCGATCGTCAGCTGGACCCAGGACCAGGTCGACAGCTACATCGCCGAGCACGGAGTACTCGTCAACCCGCTGGTCTATGACGGTTACCCGTCGATCGGCTGCTCGACCTGCACCGCGCGAGTCGAGGCAGGCGCCGATCCGCGGAGCGGGCGCTGGGAAGGCACCGGCAAGACCGAATGCGGTATCCACGGCTGAGCGCGGCGGCAGGCGTGGTCCGGGCAGGCGTGACCCCGGCAGAGGTGACCCCGGCGGGCGTCCCACGGCACCTGCGGCTGAGCGCGGCGGCAGGGCCGGCCCCGGCGCCCGCTAGTCAGGCGGCCGCCGGTCAGGCGCCGCCGGGCCCGCCGCCGCTGCTGGCGGTCGCGCACGGCAGCGCCGACCCGCGCGCGGCCGCGACCGTCGCCGAGCTCATGGAGCTTGTCGCCACGATGGCTCGCCGCGGTGGCCTGCCCGCGCTTGACGCACGGACCGCTTACCTCGGGCATGCTGCGCCGTCGGTGGCCCAGGCACTCGGCGCGCTGGCCGAGACCCGGCCTGCCGCGCAGCCGCGGCACGTCGTCGTCCTTCCGCTGCTCCTTACCGCGGCCTACCACAGTGAGGTCGACCTGCCCGCGCTGCTCGGCGAAGGCCGCGGCAGCGTCGGTGCCAGGGACGGATCCGGTGCCAGGGACGGATCCGCTGCCAGGGACGGATCCGCTGCCAGGGACGGATCCGCTGCCGGGGACGGATCCGCTGCCGGGGACGGATCCGGTGCCAGGGACGGATCCGGTGCCAGGGACGGCGGCCTGAGCATCAGCTACGGTGAACCGCTCGGCCCGCATCCGCTGCTGCTGCTCGCGCTTGACCGCCGCCTCGCGGAATGCGGCGGGCCGGCCGCGCCAGGGATGGCAAACCCGGGAATTACGCGGCCAGCGGGGCTACTGCCGGGCGGCCAGCGGTCTGTGCACGGGCGGTCTGTGCACGGGCGGCCGGCGGCCGGGCCGCCCGGCGACGTCGCCGTCGTGCTCGCCGCGGCAGGATCCCGCCACGACGCCGCCAACGCCGCGATCGCCGGCCTCGCGGCGCAGTGGCGGGCCGCCAGGGGCTGGCGCGCCGTGCTGCCCGCCTACGCGGCGGCAGGCTCGCCCACGCCGGCCGACGCGGTAGCCGCCCTGCTGCGGGGCGGCGCGCCGAGTGTGCTGGTGGCGACCTACCTGCTCGCCCCCGGGCGCTTCGCCGATCACGTCGCCGCGTCGTCGCTGCGCGCGGGCGCCGCGGCGGTGTCCGCCCCGCTCGGCGCGGCTCCCGAGGTGGCCAGGGTCGTCCTGCTCAGGTACACCGACGCCATGGTGGCCAGCGCGCGTGCACGCTGCCAGGCCAGGCCGGATGGACGCCGGGCGGCCGGGGCGCAGGGACGTCGTGGCGTGGGGCGCCGTGCGGGGATGGACGCCGCGCGGGCGGGGATGTCTGCATCGAGGTAGGGAGCTGCCGATGATCTCCGCCGGCCCGCACCGGACGCACGAGGTGCTGAACCAGGTAGCGCCGCTCGCTGGGCACGACGTGGCCGACGATCCCGCGCTGCTCGCCGCGCTCGGCCGGGAGGGCGCGTCCTGGGCCGCCGCCGAGCTGCACGAGCTCGGCCGCCTGGCCGGCACCGCGGGGACCGGGCAGCAGGCCCGGCTGGCGAACGAGAACCCGCCGGTGCTGCGCAGCCACGACTCCCGCGGGAACCGGATCGACGAGGTCGAGTTCCATCCGGCCTGGCACGCCCTGATGACCACCGCGGTGCGGCACGGCCTGCACGCGGCGCCCTGGGCGGACCCCACCCCGGGCAGCCACGTGGCCAGGGCGGCGAAGTTCTACGTGTGGACCCAGGCCGAGCCGGGCCACGGCTGCCCGGTCTCGATGACCTACGCGGTGGTGCCCGCGCTCCGGCACTCCCCGGCCCTCGCCGCCAGGTTCGAGCCGCTGCTCGCCGCCCAGGTCTACGACCCGGTACTGCGCGTCCCTGACGGCAAGGCCGGCCTGCTGGCCGGGATGGCCATGACCGAGAAGCAGGGCGGGTCCGACGTACGGGCCAACACCACCCGCGCGGTGCCCGCGGGGGCCGGCTGCTACCAGCTCACCGGGCACAAGTGGTTCTGCTCGGCGCCGATGTGCGATCTCTTCCTCGTGCTGGCCCAGGCACCGGAGGGGCTGAGCTGCTTCCTGCTGCCCCGGGTGCTGCCGGACGGCTCCCGCAACGCGATGCGCATCCAGCGGCTCAAGGACAAGCTCGGCAACCGTTCCAACGCCTCGGCCGAGGTGGAGTACGACGCCGCGTCCGGATGGCTGGTCGGCGAACCGGGACGGGGCGTGCGGACCATCATCGAGATGGTCAGCGCCACCCGGCTGGACTGCGTGCTCGGCAGCGCCGCGGCCATCCGCCAGGCGTGCGTCACGGCGGTGTACTACGCCGGCGCCCGGTGCTCGTTCGGGATGAACTTGATCTCCCATCCGCTGATGGCCGCCGTCCTCGCGGACCTGACCCTGGAGTCGGAGGCGGCGACCACGCTGGCGATGCGGCTCGCGGGCGCGGCCGACACGGCGGCCGGCGGCGACGGCCAGCAGGCCGCGCTGCTGCGGATCGCGCTGCCGGCCGCCAAGTACTGGGTCTGCAAGCGGACTCCCGCGGTCGCCGCCGAGGCGCTGGAGTGCCTGGGCGGCAACGGCTACGTGGAGGAGTCCGGCATGCCGCGGATCTACCGCGACGCGCCGCTCAACTCGGTCTGGGAAGGGTCAGGCAACGTGACCGCGCTGGACGTGCTGCGGGCGCTGGCGCGGTCCCCGGACTCCGGCGAGGCGCTGCTGGCCGAGGCGAGGCTGGCGGCTGGCGGGGACCGGCGGCTGGACCGGGCGCTGACGCAGCTCGCCGCGGCGCTCGGCGAGGCGGGCCGGGCGGGCGAGCCGGCCGGCCAGGACGCGCAGTACCGGGCGCGCAGGCTGGCCGGCCAGATCGCCGTCGTGCTCGCTGCCGCGCTGCTGGTCCGGCACGCGCCGGGCGCGGTGGCCGACGCGTTCTGCGCCTCCCGGCTCGACCAGGACGCGGCCGGCCCGGCCGGTCCTGGCCTGCCGTTCGGCATGCTGCCGGACGGCCTCGACCTGGCTGGAATCCTGAGCCGGTCGCGGGTCGCCGCAGCCGGGTAAGGTCAGCGGATGCACGTCTGGCCGGGAAACGCCTATCCGCTCGGTGCCACCTGGGACGGTTCAGGCACTAACTTCGCCCTTTTCTCCGAGGTCGCGACGTCCGTCGAGCTGTGCCTGTTCGGGCCGGGCGGCGGCGGCCAGGCCGCCAACCGCAGCGCCGAGACCAGGGTGCCGCTGACCGAGGTGGACGGGTTCGTCTGGCACTGCTACCTGCCGGGGGTCGGTCCCGGCCAGCGGTACGGCTACCGGGTACACGGTCCTTACCAGCCAGAACGAGGCCATCGCTGCAATCCGTCGAAGCTGCTGCTCGATCCGTACGGTAAGGCAGTCGAGGGCGAGGTGCGCTGGCACGAGGCACTGTTCTCCTACCGGACGCGTGATCGCTCCGCGCTCAACACCGCGGACAGCGCCCCGTACATGCCGAGGAACGTGGTGATCAACCCGTATTTCGACTGGGGCGGTGACCGGGCGCCGCGCACCCCGTACCACGAGACCCTGATCTACGAGGCGCACGTCCGCGGCCTCACGCTGCGCCATCCGCAGGTGCCGGCCGGGCAGCGCGGCACCTACGCCGGGCTGGCCCATCCGGCCGTGATCGAGCACCTGACCAGGCTTGGGGTCACCGCGGTCGAGCTGATGCCGGTGCACCAGTTCGTGTCCGAGCGGGGGCTGACGGAACGCGGCCTGCAGAACTACTGGGGTTACAACACGATCGCGTTCCTCGCGCCGCACAACCGGTACTCCGCCGCCGCCCGGCCGGACGGCCAGGTCACGGAGTTCAAGGCGATGGTCAAGGCGCTGCACGCGGCGGGCATCGAGGTCATACTCGACGTGGTCTACAACCACACGGCCGAGGCCGACCACCTGGGGCCCACGCTTTCGTTCCGCGGCATCGACAACGCGGCCTACTACCGGCTGCGGGCGGACGAGCCGCAGTACTACCTGGACTACACCGGCTGCGGGAACAGCCTCAACGTCCGGCACCCGCACGCGCTGCAGCTGATCATGGACTCGCTGCGGTACTGGATCCTGGAGATGCACGCCGACGGGTTCCGGTTCGACCTCGCCTCGGCGCTCGCCCGCGAGCTGCACGACGTGGACCGGCTGTCGGCGTTCTTCGACCTGGTCCAGCAGGATCCGGTCGTGTCGCAGGTGAAGCTGATCGCCGAGCCGTGGGACGTCGGCGAGGGCGGCTACCAGGTAGGGAAGTTCCCGCCGCTGTGGACCGAGTGGAACGGCAAGTACCGGGACACCGTCCGTGACCTGTGGCGCGGCAACGCCGCCACCCTGCCGGAGTTCGCCTCGCGGCTGACCGGCTCAAGCGACCTGTACGAGACGAGCGGCAGGCGGCCGGTAGCCTCGGTGAACTTCGTCACCTGCCACGACGGCTTTACCCTGCAGGACCTGGTCAGCTACGAGCGCAAGCACAACGAGGCCAACGGCGAGGGCGACAGGGACGGCACGGACGACAACCGGTCTGCCAACTACGGCGCCGAGGGCCCGACCGACGATCCCGCCGTCAACGAGCTCCGGGCCAGGCAGGTCAGGAATTTCCTGGTCACGCTGTTCTGCTCGCAGGGGATCCCGATGATGTCGGCCGGCGACGAGATGGGCCGGACGCAGCGGGGCAACAACAACGCCTACTGCCAGGACAACGACCTTTCGTGGGTCGACTGGGAACGCGGCGCCAAGCAGTCCGACGTGCTGGAGTTCGCCCGCGGCCTGTCGGAGCTCCGGCGCCGGCACCCGGTGTTCCGCCGCCGGCGGTTCTTCAGCGGGCAGTCCGCGGCGG
>Ga0302326_10031387_pt1 | contig 10611 bp, 9 predicted proteins | sample Palsa_T0_3_FD_202264 | JGI IMG/M metagenome (GOLD analysis project Ga0302326, IMG submission 202264) | Peat permafrost microbial communities from Stordalen Mire near Abisko, Sweden - Palsa_T0_3 | ecosystem: Environmental > Terrestrial > Soil > Palsa > Peat permafrost | place: Sweden: Abisko...
TCCCAATGCCAACGTAACCCCGTCGCATACCGGCGCACGGACCGTCCGGACCTTTCTGGAGGTGAGTGCGGGCATGGCCCGTACGCTCCACGCCGCGAGCGTCGTGGCGCCGCTCCTCGCGTGCCTGGTGCGACCGCCGCTCGACCGGGCCATTGCACGCAGCGCGGAGGCGCCGGACGAAGCCGGGCGACGGAGCGCGCCATACCGGATCCTCTGCGAAGCGACGAAGCGCGGGCAACGGGCATCCCTGATCCTACGGGGACGCGATCCGTACGGCTTCACCGGCGAGCTGGTCGCCTATGCGGCAGACCGCGCCCTCGCCGGCGCGATCTCGGCGCGCGGCGTCGTCGCACCGAGTGTGGCGTTTCCTGCGCATGCGTCCCTCGACGCGTTGCGCTTGCTCGGCGTCCAGATTGAGAAGAAGGAGTCATGAGGATGAAAAGGCTCATTGGTAAGCGTGCCGTCATCACTGGCGGGACGACGGGGATCGGATGGGCGACCGCGAAGCTCTTTCACGAGCATGGGGCGTCGGTCATCGTCACGGGACAGAACGAGGCAACGCTCGAGGCGGCACGTGCCTCGCTTCCCACCGAGGTCGTGGTTCTGCACTCGGACGCGCGCTCCCTTACCGCCATCGAAGCACTGGCCGATGAGGTGCGGCGCCGTTGGGACGGGCTGGACATACTGTTCTTGAATGCGGGCACCGGTCGCGCGGCGCCGTTCGACGCCGTGGACGAGACGCTCTTCGACGAGCTCGTGTCGCTCAACCTAAAAGGTCCATATTTTACGTTGCAGCGTCTTCGGCCCCTCCTTCGCCCGGGTGCCTCGGTGGTATTCAACTCGTCCGTAGCCGCTCACTGGCGAGTGCCGCCGACGAGCGTTTACTCCGCCACCAAGGCGGCGGTGAGTGCTCTGGTCCGCACGCTCGCTCCGGAGCTCGCGCATCAAGACGTGCGTGTGAACGCGGTCTGCCCAGGGGTCATCGAGACTCCTATTTTCGGAAAGCTCGGCTTGCCGCCCGAGGTGCTGCGCGGCATTATCGACAAGCTCGTCGCGCGAGCGGGAACACCCGACGAGCTCGCGAAAGCCGTCCTCTTTCTTGCCAGCGAGGACGCGAGCTATGTGATCGGCGAGGAGCTGATTGTCGACGGCGGCATGGCAAGATGACCATATGCGGTCCCAAATGTAGCCAGTAGGATGCGCGCATGATCACGGTCTACAAGTTTGCGTCCGCGTGGGACCAGCCCGATCTCAGCCCGTTCGTCGTGAAGCTCGAGACGTATTTGCGAATGGCGGGCATCGAGTACAAGGGTGTCCCGGGCGACGTACGAAAGGCCCCCAAGAAAAAACTCCCCTACGTCGAGCATGACGGACGACTGATCGGCGACTCGTCGTTCATCATCGACCATCTCAAGAGCACCTTCGGCGACAAGCTCGACGTCGGGCTCGGTAGCACGGAACGCGCCGTGGCGGCGTCCTTCCAGTCGATGATCGAAGAACAACTGTACTTCATCATTCTCTACCAGCGTTGGCAAGACGATGGGGGATGGGAGACTTACACGCCGGTGTTGCGGGAAATCCTGGCCGGGGCGCACGTCCCGGCGCCTCTGCGCGGGCTTATCGCGTCCAGCATTCGGAAGGGGATCAAGAAGACGCTCCGCGCGCAGGGGACGGGACGACACACTCGGGCCGAGGTCGACGCGATCGGGACGCGCATCGTGCAGTCGATCTCGGACTGGATGGGAGCTAATCCGTCGTTTTTCGGTCAGAATCCGACGACGATCGATGCCACCGTCTATGCGTTTCTCAGCGCCATCATGGACACGCCATTCGTATGGGGGGTGAAGACGCACGCGGAGAAGCTCCCGAACCTTCGCTCCTACGTCGATCGGATGAAGGGAAGGTACTGGCTTCGATGACGCACCGTTCGGCTCTGCATCACGAGAGGCCGAGTTGGAGCGCCAGGCGGAGCGTCTCTGCGTGCGTATGGTTACCGTGTAGATACCGCTCGCGCCGCGCCGGAGTCGAGAGCTTGCCCGCAATTCCCGCGAGGCGATCCAGCGCGACCTGCGCAGCCCGTCGCGCGTCCATCTCGAGACCGCACGCGAGGGGCGCTTCTACAGCGGCCAGATGGACGAGGCCCTCGTTCTCTTCAATGGTGCCCGCCTCGCGCAGCACCTCGGAGGCACGCTCCGCCGCCTGGAGGGCCTCGGGAGCGCGGCTCAGCGCGACAAGGGCTCGAGCGACGGCGGCGAGAGCGACCCCCTGGATGGCGGGCGCCTTGTGCGCGCCCAACGCCGCGCGGGCCTCGGTCTCCGCCCAGGCGCCATCGCCCGCACGGAGAGCGGCGAGGGCCGCATAGACGTGCGTGCCGGCGACGATGCGAGGGCTGCCCGCGAGTTCGCGCCGGACGCGGTCGAGGTGCTGCCTCGCCGCGGAGGGCTCACCGGCGAGAGCGAGAATCTTGCCGCGCGCGTACGATGCCCACCGCGCGAAGTACTCCGCGCCCGTGCGTCGCGCCATGGGCTCCGCGACGTCCAGCTCCGCAGCCGCGCTTTCAAAGTCCACCGCGAAGACGTGCATCGAGGCGAGGAGGACGCGGGAGAGGCAAGCGTTGCGCACGTCGCCGGCCGCAGCGTGAAGGCGCACCGCGTCCGCCTGCAGGGCGATCGCGTCGTCGTAGTCGTGTGCAAGGACGTGATGTCCCGCGAGGCAGCGCTTGACCCAGGCTTGGGCGGTGGGGTCCTGCGTGGGGTTACGCTCGGCGGCCGCGAGGAGCGCCAGTGATGCAGTCCGTTCGCTGACGGACATGATCTGCATGGACGCGCGACATATACAGATGGTCCATTGCGCGCCCGCGTCGTCCGCAGGCGGCTGCGCCCGAACGAGCTCGGCGAGGCGCGCGACGCCGACGTTGTCGCCGGCCTGTCCGGCGGACGTGATGAGGACCCCCGCCGCCCCCGTCCACGTCGAGCTCCCTGGGCGCGCCCCGTCCATGGCCTGAGCCGCAGCCCGCCTGCCCTCGGTGGGATTGCCGCTTTGAAACGCTGCCTCGGCGCGCAAGAGCGCGATGCGCGCGCGATCCTCGCCCTGTGGATCGCATGCCAGCGCATGGTCGCTGAGAAGAAACACGCGCTCGAGGTCGCGCCCCTGCAATGCCGCACGCGCCGCCGCTTCGTACCATTGGAACGCGTCCCTTCGCTCCGCCGCACGCTCGAAGTGCCAGGCGATGTCCGACGGGGCGATCCCGGGCTGGTGCGTGAGCCATCGGCCGACGGCCGCGTGCGCGGCCAGTCGTTCGTGATCGGTGATGGTCGTGTACGCCACTTCCTGCACGAGCGCATGGCGAAATGCCCAGCCGCGACCATCCTCGCGGACAGCGAATCGCTGCTCCTCTGCAAGTTCGAGCGCGGCCTGGATCTCGTGGAGGTGCGCCTCGCCACCGAGGAGCGCGCACAGCCCACTGACCGAGAAGCGTAAGCCGAACACGCTCGCCGCCCGCAGCACGCGCCGCGCGAACGGATCGAGCCGCGCGAGCCGCGCTTCGATGGCGCTCAGGGAGTCGAGCGGGGCGTCCGATTCGCCGTATCGCGCGAGCTCCAGCAGGTGCAGCGGATTGCCGGCCCCTCGCTCCACGATACGGGCAATGGTCTCCGGCGAGACGTCGCCAGCGGTTGCCCGAACTAGCTCCGCGGCGACGGCGGCGCGCAGCGGTTTGAGGGTGATCTTCTCCGGGTCGCGCGATCCGAAGATTCCCAAAGCATCGCCCGCACCCTCTGGGCGCGCTGTCCCCACGACGAGGAGCGAGCGCTCGGGAAACAGTTCGAGGGCGGCGTCGATCAGACGCAACGAGGCGAGATCCGCGTAATGGAGATCCTCTACGAGGAGAAGAAGCGGCCTAAAGTGAAGGAGGCCGTCGACGAACGCGAGCCATGCCGCACGAAAGGCGTCGGCCATGAGCATCGGGTCCCGACGGGCGGCCCGGATGTGAGAAGGCTCCTCGAGCGCTGGGTTCAGCCCGGCGAGAACACGGAGAAAATCCGAATCGATCTCGGACAGCGTCGGAAGGCGCCGATCCGCAGCGCCGCTCTCGACGTCATGCCCGCATCTCACCAGCTCTCCGATCAGCGCAAAGGGCGACGTGCTCGTGGGCCTGTCCCCGAATGCACGAAGCACCGTGACCTCGGAGGGGGTGCGCGTGAGCCGACGCAGCATCTCGCCGAGGAGCCTTGATTTGCCCATTCCCGCTTCCCCGAGCACGAGAGCTACGCGAGCACATCGCTCGCCGATGACTTCCCCGTATACCCCCTCGAGGGCCGATATTTCGCGGGAGCGACCGACAAGGACCTCGCCGCTCTCGGCCACCCGGCGACGCCGACGCGCGAGCCTCAGCAGAGCCCCATGGGCCTCGAGCTCGTACTCGTCCCCGAGGTGGGCCGCCGTGGTCGCGTCGACCAACACATCCCCTGTCGCCGCCTCCTCGAGGGCCTCGCCGGTCTGGTCGTTTGCCACGGAGGGTGCGCCGACCGACGGATCGCGCCGGACGGTGGAGATTCCTATGCGTAGAGACGCGTCCCGGTCATGAAAAGCTACCGCGCACCGCGCGGCGCGCTGGGCGCTGTCGGCGGGCGAGTCAGCAACGAACGCCGCAGCAACGAGGTCGTCGGCGCTTCCGAGCATCTCACCTCCCAAGGGGGGCGCCAGCGCGTCGAGTCCCTCCGGAAGACTTCGCCCGCTGGCGGCGCGAACGAGCAAGGTGCTGTAGGAGCGCACGACGCGACCGGTGACGACCGGACCGCCCGCGAACGCCGTCGAGCGGCGCGTGGCATCGCCCAGGACGGCAGCGATGGCCATAGCGACCGTGCCGGCGTCCGAGAAGCGATCGGCCGGATCGTGCGCAAGCATGCGCGCCAGAAGCGCATCCAGGACTGGCGGCGCGTCCGGCCTTCGCTCCGCCAGTCGGGGTGCATCTCCCGCAAGGAGTCGTGCAATAAGTGCCTGGGGGTTTGGTCCGACGAACGGCGGCGCGCCAGTCAAGCATTCGAAGAGCACGCACCCCAAGGCGAATACGTCGACGCATGGCGTGAGATCGCGGGCGCCCCGCGCTTGTTCGGGTGCCATGTATGCCGGCGTCCCGATCACGGCGCCTGTCGCAGTCAGCACCGAAAGGGGCGAGGGCGCACGCGCTATCCCGAAGTCGATGACGCGGACATCGTTCGGGCTCGATCCGACGAGGTACAGATTGCTCGGCTTCACATCCCGATGCACGATCCCGAGCCCATGCGCCGCGGCCAGGCCCTGCGCGGCTCGCATGGCGACGGTGAGCGCCTCCTGGAGCGAGAGCGCCTCGCTCCTCAGCCGGTGCGCCAGGTCCATTCCTTCGAGCCACTCCATCGAGAGGTAGGCGTCGCCTTCCTCTGTGACGCCGTGCGCCACGTACGAGACGACGTTCGGATGCCGGACGGTCGCCAGGAGTTCCGCCTCACGCTCGAACCGCGCCAGGTCGGTCGTGCCGTCATGCAGCACCTTGAGCGCGACGTCACGGCTGGTGACGTCGTCGTGCGCTCGATAGATGGTTCCGAAGCCCCCTCGTCCCGCTACTGCCAGAATCTGGAACCGACCGGCGAAGCTCACCCCGGGCACGGGCGGCGAGCCCGCGTACGCGACACGCCTCAGGAGCGAGTCGAATTCCTCCGATTCGTCTTCGCGTCCTTGATCGTCATCGCCGCTGCCGATCGTCATGATGCCGCATTAGAAGCTACTTCACCCGGCGTATCTTCCGTGACCCAATCGACCGGGACGATGCCCTCTTGCCGAAGGCCGTCCACAGACCTCAGCCACAGAACAGGCGATCTGGCGTACGCTTCGATGGGGAGGCGTGGTTGAGCGATGGAACCGGGCGCTCGGGACCAACTCGAGAAGCAAGTGCGGGCGCTCTGCGACCGCGGGGATTACGCCGCCGCAGCGACGCTGACGTTGCGCGGTTATGGGCCGGAGATCCTCGGCTTCCTGCTGGCAACCCACGTGAGCGAGCCCGAGGCAGAGGATGTCTTCGCCGAGCTTTCAGAGGTTCTCTGGAGGGGACTGCCCTCGTTCGCCTGGGATAGTTCGCTCCGAACGTGGAGCTACGCGGTGGCGCGCTTCGTGTCGCGAACGCTTCGAAGAAACAGCGCACGGCAGCGGCGCCGCGAGGGCCGCGTCGACGAATCGGCGCTCGAGGAGATCGTCCAGGCCGCGCGGACCGAAACGCAGAGTTTCCTCCGCACGGAGAAGCGACGCCGCCTGGACGCGCTCCGTAACAATCTGTCCATGGAAGACCGTGCTCTGCTCGTGTTGCGTGTCGACCGGAAACTCGAGTGGAACGAGCTCGCGCGCATCCTGTTGGAAAGTGACGAAGGCGCATCACCAGAAACGGCCGTCTTGGCGCGAGAGGCCGCGCGACTCAGGAAGCGGTTCCAGCTCGTGAAGGAGCGTCTGAGAGAGAGAGCGAAGCGGGAACGTGTTGCCTGAAGGTTGCGCCTGGGCGAACCGCGACGCTCTCACCACCGCCGTCGTCCTGGTCTCCGCCGCGCTCGGCGGGTTCGTCGGGTGGGGTTGTGGGCAAGCTCCGGCGGCAAGCGGTGCCGGCTCCGACGCGTCACCCGAAGCCAGCGGCACCGGCATCACGCCGGACGGCGGCACCCGCGCCGATTCGAGCACGTCCGCCGAAGCCACGAACGACGCGGACGCCGTTCAGGCGAGCGACTTCTGCGATGCCGTCGCCTCGGGCATCTGCGCGCAGTTTCTTCCTTGCTGCGATTCCCTGGACGCGGGCACGGATCCGGCGAGCTGCCTGTCGCAGGTGAGGGCGTGGTGCGCACCCGAAGTGGCCTCCCCGAATCTTGCCTACGTTCCAGCCGCCGCCGCCAGTTGCGTGAATTTCTACCAGAACCGGACGGGGAACCTGACCGTCGAGAACTGCAAGATCCTTCACCCGGCGACGTCGAACACCTGCAGTGAGGCGTTCGTGGGAACCCTCCCGCTGGGCGCGCCGTGCGCACCCGACACGAACAGTGACAACGAATGCGCGCCGAGCGATGCCGGTCTCGCGCGATGCGACGGCCTTGCCGACGGCGGGGCCCGATGCGCGATCATCCCGTACGTGGGCGCGGGGCAGGCGTGCGACGACGTCACGACCTGGTGCCGGCCCCCGCTCCAGTGCGGGACCCAGCACGAGTGCATCCTTCCTGGCCCCCTCGGTTCGCCCTGCACCGAAGCTGCGGACTGCACCACCGCGAGCTGCGTCGACGCGAGCTGCGCCCCGACTCAGCCGATTGTCATCGGTGTCGGCTTCTGCCAGAGCTACGCGATAACGCCCGATGGCGGCTAGCGCGAACGGCCACGTTCGAGGACAACGCGCTCAGACGCCGCAGACTTGGACGACCAGGAAACAACACCCCTGCCCATCGCCGCCGTCTCCTGCCTCCGCCCCCGCGTCGCCGACGAGCGCCCCAACGGCCGATGGCAGAAGCGGCCCGCAGGCCGTGAAGCCGCACGATCCCTCGCCCCGCGCCGAAAGGAAGTCGGTCTGCGCCGGGCACTGTCCGACACCGACGCCCGCGTCCTCAACGAGATACGTCTCATACGGCGCCGACGCGGCACCGAAGCACACCACGCGCGGATTGAACGTCGTTGCGCAGCCCGCGGCGTCGCGATCGGCGAGAGGGATGACCGTCGCGTCCGTGTCCTGGTCGGCAGGGATTGGCCAGGTCTCCGGCGACAGAGCGTCTATGTCCTCCTCGCCAGGTGCGCGCGCGTCCCCGGGTGCGACCGCGTTCGAAGCGTCGGGCGCCGATCCGGCGACGCCCCCGCAGGCGACGGCGCACGCGGCAAGCTCCGCCCGGAGGACGCACGCGAGCGCCCGCCCCATCCGATCCCGTGCGCTTCGAGTCGTCATTCCGACGGGCCCTTCGGCCCCCCGCCCTGGGCCGCCTCGCAGACGCTCACCGCAAGCGCCGTCGAATCGTTCTTGAACCCGTTGCCGCCATCGCCCACGTCGAAGTCGATCGTATCCCCCGCCGCAACCGTGAGACTCGACGCGAACGAGAACGAGTTTCCTTCGCGGTTCACGTTGATGTAGCCCGCGGGGGCGGCGTCTTGACCATTGTGCTGAACGTGAACGTCCGTCGTGGCCGGGCCGATGTCGATGCCTTCGAAGCGCGCTCTGAGGTCGTAGGCGCCCGCTCGCGGCGCCGTCCACCGCGCGATGCGAGTAGCCAGCCGTAGCGGCTTCCTAGGTCGACCAAGGCTCGACCAGGGTCCGCCTTCGACCCCGAAGCGCCTTTATGTGAACTGGCCGACCAGATTGGTCGACGTCGAGGCAGAGCTGGCCCCGGGTCCATAGTTGCTTGGTATGCCGCCCCCTCGACATCGGCTGTTCGAGGACGTCGGCCCAGTCGCGGTCGCGCAGGCGGAAGCCCCAGTCGTCCCCTCCTATCGCCAGCAGAGGCGCTGCAGCAGAAGCGCTCCGGCATCGCCACCAAGGAGATGGTCCTTCGCACCCACCTCTACCCGGCGTTCGGGGATCTCCGGCTGGACCACATCACGACCGAGCGGGTCGCCCAGTATTGCGCCGGCAAGGCGACCTACAGCCGCAAGACGCTCGGCAATCACCTGGCCGTCCTCGCCAAGCTCCTCCGGGTCGCGGTGGACTGGGACGTGCTCCCGGCCATGCCTTGCAAGATCAGAATCCCGAAGGCCCAACGCTCACCGCCGACGTTCTACGAGCAGGAGACCATGCGGCGCCTGATCGATGCCGCCGCGCAGATCGACGCCCGCACGCACGCGCTGATCCTCCTGGGCCTCCACGCGGGCCTCCGCCGCGGGGAGATCCTGGGGCTCGAGTGGCCCGACGTGAGCGTGGAGCGCCGGCAGATCACGGTGCGAAGGAACGTGATCTCCAGGATCCTCGACACGCCGAAGAGCGGCCACGGGCGCGTGATCGATCTGTCTGCGGAGCTGACGGCCGCGTTGCAGAGACACCGCGACGCTTCGCCGAAGACGGGCCGCGTCTTCCTCCAGGACTCCGGACGGCCGGCGCTGGCGAAGCACCTCTACAGGTGGACCGAAGCAGCCATGGCGCGCGCTGGCATCCCGAAGAAGAAGGGCGTGAAGCTCCACGTCATGCGCCACTCGGCGTGTTCAGCGCTCGCCGCGATGGGCGCGCCGATGATCGCGATCCAGTCCCTCGCCGGCCACGAGTCCCCGCAGACGACGGCCAAGTACATGCACCTGGCCGCCGGGGTTCAGGCCGCCGCGGTCCGCCTCTTCGACGAGGAGCGGGGCTCTACGGGGGCAAGGGTTGACTCGGAGCCCTAGAAAGGGCAGGTTTTCCCGGCGAAACCGAGTGGAGCAACGGGGGATCGAACACTCCGACAACGTCCGCGCCAAGCGTCGCGGATCGTCGCGAAATCTCCCGGGAAGTGACGACGCAAGGCGACGCCAAGCCATGCGAGGTTTTGGCTTTGTGCAGCCCCCGTTTGGGATCTCCTCCAGGTGACGTCGTCGAGCGTGCCCTGGCCGTCGGCCTGGTGGAGGCGGCGGTTGCCGGTCGCTTCGACGTTGTCGCACAACTCGCTCGGGAGCTCGAAGCGCGGCGGCTCGAGCGGGCGGAGCGTGGGGCCGCGCTGGAGGCGCCTCGGTGGCCGGATAGCGGGGGTGACGTTGGATGAGCAGGTGCAAAAGCTCGGCGTCGGTGCCGAGGTCAGGCGACTCGACGGCGGTCGGGTGGCCACCGAGGGTGGCCGCCAAGGTCATAGAGAACTACAATTGGATGCGATGCACCTCAGGGCCGTGGTCAAGCAGGGCCGGATCGTGATGGACGAGCCCACGGAGCTGCCCGAGGGGACCGAGCTGGTGCTCGCCGTCGCCGAGGACAGCGACGGCATGGATGACGCCGAGCGGGCTCGCCTGCACGAGTCGTTGCGACGGAGCATCGCGCAGGCCAAGGCCGGTCAGCTCATCGACGGCGACAAGGTGATCGGCAGGCTGCTCGCTCGTCGATGAAGCTTGTCTTCACGCCGGAGGCGGAGGAGCAGGCCGACGAGTGCGACCGATGGTGGCGAGAACACCGCGATGTACAGGACCTCTTCGCCCGTGAGCTAGCGATGACGAAGACGTTGCTGTGCGAGGCGCCCACCATCGGCTCGGTGTATGCGACGCTCGACGGCATACCCGTCCGGCGCGTGCTGTTGCGGAAGACAAGAGCGCACCTCTACTACTCGGTGGATGACGGCGCCGAGCTGGTGAAGGTCCTCGCGGTATGGGGGGCGCCGAAGGGTCGAGGCCCGAGCCTATAGTCGTCGTCGAAGACGGCACGCCGATCGGCGCTCGATCGCGCTAGAAGATGCTCCGGGATGGCAAGGCAGCGGCTTCCTCGGGAGCAGGCCGGCGGCAGCGGCGATGTCGCCGCAGCACTCGCGGCGCTCGACGCCGACGAGCTCCGCGCGTTCATTGGCGAGACGCTCGAACGAGTCGACCATGACCAGCGCGTCCCTCTCGAGGACGCGCTTCTTCGCCGGGCCGCTACCCGGGGTGGCTTCCGTCCCACGGCTCCCACGCCCGAGATCGTCG
>Ga0302326_10031388_pt1 | contig 10611 bp, 10 predicted proteins | sample Palsa_T0_3_FD_202264 | JGI IMG/M metagenome (GOLD analysis project Ga0302326, IMG submission 202264) | Peat permafrost microbial communities from Stordalen Mire near Abisko, Sweden - Palsa_T0_3 | ecosystem: Environmental > Terrestrial > Soil > Palsa > Peat permafrost | place: Sweden: Abisko...
CGGCGAACGCAATCGTGAAACCCTCGCGGCTCCATTCCGCAATCTTGGAAAGGAAGAAGCGGCGCGCGTCCTCCTCCGCCTGCAGGCGGTCCCTCGCGAGCAGGGTCTCGGGGGGGAGGCGCCTGTGGTGCTCCAGGCTCTCGGTGTCCCATGCCGTTTCCGAGGCCGCCGCGAGGAAGGTCGCCGACTCCTCGTCGACGTCGGAAAGCCCGAAGGCGGCGGCGCACCGCGCGAGGAGCTGGGCGAGGCCGTCGGAGCCGTCCTGGGCGAACGAGCGGAACTCCTCCTCAAGGGCCGCGGGCTCCACGAGCGCAAGGTGGGCGCGGGGGTCAAGGTAGTCGGAAATCCCGGTCTTTGCGGCCTCGAGGCGCAGCCGCGGGGATGCGCCCACGCTTATGGTCTCCACGCGCGCCCCGGAGCGCTGCGTAACTGGGTCGAACGCCCGGATGTCCTCGATCTCGTCGCCGAAGAAATCCAGGCGGTACGGCTCCGTGGCGGTCACCGGGTAGACGTCGATGATTCCGCCGCGCACGGCGTAATGGCCGGGGGCCTCGCACACCGCCTCGCTGTCGTAGTCGAGGCCGCGCAGCTTTTCGAGGAGCCCCTGGAACGGCTGGCGGGTTCCCCGCGAAAGCACGATCTCGCTTGCCGCGTAGTGCTCGATCGCGGGCACCGGCTGGAGGAGCGACGAGGGTGTTGCGAACACCGCGAGCGCGGCTGCGCCGGGCGAGGGACCGCCCTCCGCGCGGGGCTGGCGCAGCCGGGACAGCACCGTCAGCCGGTCCCCTGAGGCCGCGAACGCCTCCCTCATGTCGCGGCTGTCAGGGATCGACTCCGGGAAGACGAGGGCCTCCATCGGCGCGGCCCCGCCGAACGCGCGAAGGAAGAAGCCCACGTCCTCGGCAAGCTGCTCGGCGGCCTTGAGGTCCTGCGCCACGACCACCCAGACGGGGGACGGGCGGGTGCGCATCGTCTCGGCGATGACGGCTGCGCGCGCCGCCGGGCAGACCCCGACGATCTTGTGCCGGGCCCCGCCGGTCATTTCGGGGGCGGGACGGCCTCCAGGGCGATGAGCGCGGCCCTCGCAGCGTCCTCCTCGGCCAGCTTCTTGGAGGACCCGCGGCCCTGGCCGATCCGGCGCTCAAGGAGGAGGACCGCGACCTCGTACTCGCGGTTGTGGTCCGCCCCGTCCGTGGAGAGCACCTCGTAGCGGATCGCCTGGTTGCCATGGAGCGGCTGGACGATCTCCTGCAGGCGGCCCTTCGGGTTGGCGCGGCCCTCGAGCAGGGCGAGGCGGGCGGCGAGGTCGCCATAGATCCGCAGGACCACGGCGCGCGCCCCGTCGAGCCCGCCGTCCAGCTCGATCGCCCCCACGAGGGCCTCGAACGCGTCCTCGAGGGCCGCGTCGCGCCCGCGGCCCCCGCTCGCCTCCTCGTTTGCGCCGAGGCGAAGGCTGGCGTCGAGGCCGATCTCTCGCGCGAGGCCGGACAGGAACTCGCCCTTGCCGAGGACAGCGCGGCGCTTGGTGAGGTCGCCCTCCCGGCCCTCCGGGAAGAGCGCGAAGAGCGCCTCGGTGAGGATCAGCTGGAGGACGGAATCCCCGAGGAACTCGAGGCGCTGGTTGTTGCCCGGAGCCGCCGGGTTGTCCTGGAGCCACGAGGCGTGGGTGAGCGCGCGCTCGAGGAGGGCCGGGTCGCGGAACACGTAACCGATCCGCGCCTGGAGCCTCTGGATGTCGCCGCTCATGAGCTCGCGCTCGTGTACCTGCGCAGGCCGCGCCTGAAGACGAAGACCGAGAGCATGAACCAGGCGAGTGTCGCGGCGCAGAGGCCGGCGGCCCACGACGCCTGGAACCCGTGCAGGAGGGCGCGGGCGGGCGCATTGCTTACGACGACGACAGGAAGCACCCACACGAAAATGACGCTCAGGCCCCGGTTGAACGCCTCCCTCGGCAGCCGGGAGAATTCCATGAGAGTGAAGTAGCTCCCCTCGACGCCCTGGGAGCTCGTTATCCAGAACGAGAGGGACATCGCCAGGACGAGCGCGCTGTAGTGGATGACGACCCCGCAAGCCAGCATGCACGCGTAGAGCGCCAGGTCAGCCGGCCCCGGATGAAGCCCCAGCTTCCTGGCTGAGTAGACCACAAGGGCAATCGCCACGACCGAGTTGAGGAGCCCGTCGAGCTCGAGCTTGCGGGTCGACGCCATGAAGAGGGGGTCGCCGGGCTGCGCGAGGACGAAGTCGAACGCCCCGCTGCGGACATTGCGGCCCATCTCGAAGATCCCGCTCCAGAAGAAGCCCATCAGGAAGCGCTGGACCACCATCGACGTGCCGACGAGGATCAGCATCTCGTACATGCTCCAGCCGGCCACGGTCGAGGTGTGGCTGTAGATGACCCCGACCATGATGACGTTGACCGAGATCCACAGGAGCTCGACCGAGGACCAGATGAGGAGGTCGCCCCGGAACATCGTCGCCCGCACGAGCGAGTAGCGCGCGCTGGCGAGCCAGATCCGAAGGTAGTAGGAGGGGGATCCCATGGCTCGGGGTTTAGCCGCCGGCGGCCGTGTGGCGTCGCAGGCCGCGCCGCCAGATGAACTCGGCGAGGCAGATGAGGGCGAGGGCCCAGGCCGCCTGGATCGCGAGGCCCTGGACGGCGAAGTCGTAGCCCTGGCGGCCCGTCAGGATCGCGGCCGGGAAGTAGGCCTGGTAGAAGAAGGGCAGGAACCGGACGACGGCGAAGACCCCCTGCGGAAGGAGGTCGAGCGGGAAGAACTGGCCGCCGAGCACCGTCTCGACCGCCATCGAGAGCAGGATGAACCCCTGGATCTCGAGGAACCAGAACGAGAGGAGCCCGAAGCAGTAGGCGATGCTGAACTGGATGATCCCGGTCAGCGCCATCGCGGGGATGCCGAGGGCGATCCTCCAGCCGTCGTGGGGGAGCGCCAGGTAGCCGTGGAAGAAGGGGAGCGCGATCGCCAGCGCCAGGAGACCCATCGCGCCGGAGACGACGCGCGCGGCCGTGAAGACGCTCATGCGGTAGGCGAAGTAGTTGATCGGCTTCAGGAGGAACTGGTTGATGAGCCCGTTGCGGATGTCCTCGCTGATCAGGTAGTCCTCGTTGAAGGCGCCGACGAAGAACTGAAGGAAGAAGATGACGACGAAGTAGGTGAGGGTCTGGGCGAAGGTGAAGTCCCCGACCGAGGCCCTCGACGCGAAGACAGCCCCCCAGAGCACGAACACGACGACCAGGTGGCTCAGGGAAAAGAGGCTCCGGACCGCGAAGTTCCAGCGGTAGACCAGGTTGCTCTGCAGGCCGACGACGAAGGCGTGCGCGTACTTGGTCACAGGCTGAAGCGCGCGATGACCTCGGCGGCGAGGTTGCGGTAGGCGGTGGTTCCCGGGCTTGACGGGTCGTACTCGAAGATCGTCTTCCCGAAGCTGGGCGCCTCGCTCAGGCGCACCGTCCTCGGGATGACGGTCGAGAATATCTTCTCGGGCATGTGGGAGCGGACCTCGTCGACCACCTGGCGGGCCAGGCTCAGGCGGACGTCGAACATGGTCATGACGATCCCGCCGAGTTCGAGCCCGGGGTTGATGCCCGCGGTCTTCAGGCGCTCGACGTTGCGCAGGATCTGGCCCAGGCCCTCGAGCGCCATGTACTCGCACTGGAGCGTGATCAAGAGGAAGTCCGCCGCGGCCAGGCTGTTCATGGAGAGGAGCCCCAGGGCGGGCGGGCAGTCGATGATGATCGCCCGGAAGCCGCCCGAGGCCACGACGGGCGCAAGGACGCCCCGCAGCCTCATGAGGTAGTTCTCCATCTGCGAGAGCTCGATCTCGGCCGCGGCGAGGTCCTCCTCGCTCGGGATGAGCGCCAGGTGCTCGTAGGCGGTCGGGGTCAGGAGGGGGAGGGCGTCGCCCTCGCCCCGGAGAGCGGAATAGAGGCTCCTGCCCTCGAGCTTCTCGATCCCGAGGGAGCTCGTCGCGTTCGCCTGGGGGTCCAGGTCGACGAGAAGCGTGTGGATCTTCCTCTGGGCGAGACCCGCCGCGAGGTTGACCGCGGTCGTGGTCTTGCCCACGCCACCCTTCTGGTTGGCGATGGTGAAGACGGTGGTGGGCATTTCGGGGGATTCTCGTTTTTTGGATGCCGCGGCGTCAATTCCTGCCGCGAGGCGTTCGGTCTTGAAATTTCACCGGCGATGGCTGGCATCTTTGCCAATGCCGACCACGACCCGCCTGTCCTCGAAGGCGATCCCGACCCGCGAGCGGCTGATCATGGCCCTCGACGTCCCCGGGCTCGATGAGGGAAAGCGCCTCGTTGATCGCCTGGGTGACTCGGTCCAGTTCTACAAGCTTGGGCTGCAGTTCCTCATGACGGGCCAGTACTTCGACATGGTCGACTGGCTGGGTGCCCAGGGGAAAAAGGTCTTCGCCGACATCAAGTTCCTCGACGTGCCGGAGACGGTGAGGCTGGCGGTGAAGGAACTTAGCGGCCGAAAGGTGGACTTGGTGACCGTCCATAGCTACGATTCCATGGTCGAGGCCGCCGTGTCGGTAAAGGGGCACCTGAGAATCCTGGCTGTCACGGTCCTCACGAGCATGGACAAGGAGGATTTGAGTGAGCTGGGGACGCCATGCGACCCGGAGGAGCTTGTGCTCTCGCGGGCCCGGCGCGCGATTAAGCTCGGTTGCGCCGGAGTGATCACCTCCGGCCTGGAGGTGGCGCGTCTCCGCCTCGAGCTTGGGTCGGATTTCCTGATTGTGATCCCAGGCATCCGACCGCCCGGGGCCCGTCCAGCGGACGACCAGAAACGGACGGTGGACGTCGCGGACGCGTTCCTGAGCGGAGCGGACCACGTCGTCGTCGGTCGCCCGATCCGGCAGGCCGCGGACCCCCGGGCCAAGGCCCTGGAGATCCAGGCAACGATCTCGGAAGTCTTCGGGGCCTGAACCCATGAGGGCTTCCATGCTCGCCGTGGCGTGGTCCGTCGCCACCGTCGCCGCATTGGGCGAGGCGTTGCCTCGCCCGCTGCCGGGTCTCCAGGCCGACGGGGACACGCTGCTCCACAACCAGTGGCCCATCCACCCCGTCGGCGACCAGGTGGGGCTCGGGGATTTCCCGACCAACATGGCCGTTGATCCCGGCGGCCGGCTTGTCGCCGTCCTCCACGCCGGCCACGGCAAGCACGAGGTGCGCGTGATCGACATCGCGTCGCGGAAGGTCGTGGGCACGGCGCCCCTCAACGAGACCTTCTGCGGCGTCGCATTTTCGTCGGACGGCAGGACTCTCGTCTGCAGCGGGGCGAGCGACGGAGTCCTGCATGTCTTCTCCATGGCGGGCGGCCAGCCCGTGGCGCAGGGGGACGTGCGGGTCGCGGACAAGGAGGACGACTGCGCCGTCGCGGGGTTTGCGCTGTCGGGGGACGGCCGGTCGGCCGTCGTCGCGCTCGCCTTCGACAACCGCGTCGTCCGCGTGGACCTCGCGACCGGCGCCCGCGTGTGGACCTCGTTCGTGGGGAGCGGGCCGCCGGGCCCCGTGCGCAAGTTTGCACCCGTGGCGGGGGATGAGGTCACCAACCGGCGCGTGCTCTTCGCGGACGCGGATCCCCTGAACGTGGTCTGGGACGAGGCGCACGGGCGGCTGTACGCGAGCCTGTGGGGGGAATCCTGCGTGGCCGTGATCGACGCGAACGACGGCCGCCTCATCGGTCGATGGCCGACCGGGCTCCATCCCAACGAGCTCGTGCTTTCGAGGGACGGGCGGCTCTTTGTGTCGAACGGCGGGCTCAACACCGTCACCGTGCTCGACGCGGCGGACGGGCGCGCGACCGAGGTCCTGTCCTCGGCATTCACGCCCGGCGACCCTCCGGGATCGACGCCGGACAGCCTCGCCCTCTCGCCCGACGGCGGGACGCTCTACGTCGCGAACGCCTACACGAACACGGTCGCCGTGTTCGACGTCGGAACGCGCGGCCGCGGCAGTCCGCTTGGATTCATCCCCACGGGCTGGTTTCCGACCGGCGTGCGCCTGACTTCGGACGGCAGGAGTCTCCTCGTGCTCTCCGCCCGGGGCCTCGTGCCGATGCCGGACGCGGGGAAGGAGGACGGAAAGAGCTGGCCGAGGATCGCTAGTCTCTTCAGCGGGTCGCTCGGCATCCTAGCGCTCCCCCGCGGGGACGCGCTTGAAAAGGCAATCGCCGACTGGACGGCGACCGCGCGGCGCTGCAGGCCGGCCCCGGCGCTCCCGCCGGGCCCCGGCAGCCCGATCCCGGGGAAACCCAGGGATGCCACTCCCATCCGCTACGTCGTCTACATCATCAAGGAGAACCGCACCTATGACCAGGTCTTCGGAGACATGCCCCAGGGGAACGGCGATCCGGCACTCTGCCTCTTCGGCGAGAAGGTGACGCCGAACCTCCACGCCCTCGCGAGGCAGTTCGTCCTCCTCGACAACTTCTACGCCAACGCGGAGGTGAGCGCGGGCGGCCACGAGTGGAGCATGGCCGGCTACGCCTCGGAATTCGTCGAGAAGATCTGGCCTCCCAATTACCGCAACCTGAAGGGGTCGCACATGCCCTATCCGACCGAGGGCCATTATGCCGCCGCCATTCCCGCGCTCGGATACCTCTGGGACAGGGCGGCCGCCGCCGGCCTCACCTACAGGAGCTACGGCGAGTTCACCGAGAATCCCAGGTTTGCGGGGGACCCGGTCTGGTCGAACCTGCCCGCGCTCAGGGGCCACCTGGATCCCGCCTACATCGGGTGGAACCTGGACTACCAGGACCAGGCGCGCGCGGACGAATTCATCGCCCAGCTGCGCAAGTTCGACGCGGCGGGGGACATGCCGAGGCTCCAGATCGTGCGCCTCCCGGAGGACCACACCTACGCCGCCAAGGCGGGCAAGAGGACTCCCGAGGCGATGGTTGCCGACAACGACCTGGCGCTGGGGCGCGTCGTCGAGGCGCTCAGCCAGTCGAGGTTCTGGCGGCAGACCGCCGTTTTCGCCGTGGAGGACGACGCGCAGAGCGGGCCGGACCATGTGGACGCCCACCGGACGGAGGCGATTGTCGCCGGCGCATTCGTCAGGCGCGGCGCCGTGGACTCGACGCCCTACACGACCTGCTCCCTCCTGCGCACGATCGAGCTGATCCTCGGAATGGAACCCATGTCCCAGTTTGACGCGGCGGCGGCACCCATGACCGCGAGCTTCCAGGAGGAGGCCGACATGTCGGGCTACAAGGCCGTGAGCCCGGGCGTGGACCTCGAGAGCAGAAACAAGGACGAGGGGAAGCTGGCCGACCTCTCGTCCCGTTTCGACTTCTCGAAGGAGGACCTGATCGAGGACCAGGCGTTCACCCGGGTGGTCTGGGGCGCGGTCCGCGGCGAGGGAGCCCGGGTCCCCGCCCCGGTCCATGCGGCGTTCGCCCGGCAGCTGCCGGGATCTGACGACGACGACGACAACTGAACCGCCGGGTCACTCCCCGTCGGTGGAATCGTAGGGAATGGGAGTGATGCCCTGGCCCCTGCACACCGCGATGTCGACGATCGAGTACTGGGGCGTCCCCAGGTAGGGGAGCGTCGTCTGGAGCTCCTTGGCGCCCTCGGCCTCGGCCGCGGAGAACGGCGCCGAGCCAAGGAATGTGGTCTCGAACGCCACGAGGCGGCCCCCTTCCGCCGCATCGTAGAAGCCCGCGAAGCAATGGCCGGGCCTGAACAGGAGGACCGGCCTGAGGCCTATCCGCCGCAGGACGGAGGCGAACAGGACCGAGGCATCCACGCAGTTTGCGCCGTGGTCCCTCACCGACTGGTCGAGGAAGCGCACGTACTGGGTCGACACCAGCGGTGAGGAGCTGCTGTCGGTGGCGACATTCACGTAGCTCAGGCCCCGGGCCGCGAGGGCGTCCCAGATGGCCTGGGCCTGCTGCATTACGCCCGGCGCGCCGGACTGGTACCCGGTGAAGGCATGGACGCCCCCGCCGGCGGCAGCCTCCTGGAGGAGGGCGTTGATCCACGGGTGGTCCTCGTTCACGAAAGCCGCGAAGCACACGCTCGTGTCGAGCCATTGCCCGGTGGAGTTATTGTAGATGCGAGAGACCGCCTCGTTGACCGAGTGGAGCGTGCAGACGAGCGTCGCCTCGCCCGCCGGCTTCCCGTCGACGAGGAGGGTCGCGACGAAGCTCTGCGGCTGCATCTGGGTCGTCCGGCGAAGCGCGTCGAAATTCCAGGGAAGCTCGGGATTGAGGACGGCGCCGCCCCCGGCGTCGTCGACGCCCACCTGCACGGGGCGCACGAAGAGCCCCGAATCGATCCGCAGCTGGAGGGCGGCCGCGGCCGGGAGGTTTCGCAGCGTGACCGTGAGGCCCCGGGAGTATTCGGGATAGGCCGCCCCGAAGGAAAGGAGGAGCGAGGGGAAGATGTTGTTCTCGAAGGCCCCGGTCATCTCGAGGGAGGGCGCCGGCGCAGGCTCGGTGGGGGCCGCTGCCGGCGGCCGCGCCGCGTCGGCCCGGGGTGCCGGCGCCACGGGCGCCGGCGCAGGGAGCCTGGCGCGCTCGATCGTCATGCCGATCCTGATCCCAAAGGCCACCAGGAGGAGCGGGATGACCGCAAACCGCGTGAACCGGCTCAGGGGCCGACTCTTTGGGGCCCGGGCGGGCGCCGGCGTTGGGGGGGACTCGGGCACTTGGGGATAGACGGGCCGGGCAGTGTGGGGTTTCTTTCTTGCGTGCGCAACCCGGCGCACTTGTAAGGGTCCAGCAAAGGATACATGCCGAGCCGGAAACTATCAGCCCTTGCCGCCCTTGCCGGGGCAGTTCTCGTGGCGGGCTGCTCGCAGCTGACCACCCGATCGCTCCCCAAGGTGGACGTCGGCCAATACAAGCACATCTTTGTCGAGCACCGGCTCGCGGACAGCTTCGGCGTCGCCGACGAGGTGGCCCGCCAGCTGCGCGGGATGGGATACGACGCGTCCTCCGGCGCGATCACGATGCTTCCGGAGGGGGCCGAGCTGGTCGTCTCCTACGACGACATGTGGACGTGGGACTTCAACACCTACATGATCGAGTTCGACATGCAGGTGAGGCTGGCGCACTCGGACAGGATCGTGGCGGTGGGCCACTATTACAGGCCGGCCATGGTCTTTGGACACCCGCCCGAGGGGATGATCCACGAGCTGCTCCTTAGGCTGTTCAAGCACGCGTGATTCGACCGGACGTCGAGGCCCACCTCCGGGCCGAGGCTCATGACGAGCAGGTCATGGGTGGGCGCGGGCGCGCCGTCCGGGCGTTTCTGGTCCGGGTCGGGACCCTCGCGGGTCCCGCCGGGTATCTCCCTGGCTCCTTCGTTGTTCATGGTGTCTTTCGGGTTGGAGCCCCCGCGCCGCCCCCGCCGGGCGGGGCAAAAAAAAGCCCCTCCGGCTCGGGCGCCGGAGGGGAAGTCTTCGATCGATGATCAGAGCCCCCGCGGCGCGCGCAGCGACGAGACGATGACGGCCGAGGAAACGGCGGCGGCAAGGACAGGTGCTGGCGGGGGAAGGCTCATTGGCGGCCGCAGGAAAGGCCGCCCCCCGGGTCCTGTCAAGCCGAAGCGGACCCGCCAACGTTCGATTGGAATAAACGCGAAACTGGGCTACTCTAACGTGCGGTGAAACACGCCTTCCCCCTGCTTATAGCCCTTATGGCCGCAGCCCCTCTGCTGGCCGACACCGTCATGAAATCGACCAATCCGTCCAATTCCGGGGCCCCCACGTGCCTGCCCGACTCCAAGGTTTCCGCCTGCGGGCTCCCGTCAAAGGTCGTGATCGACATGTCCAAGGCGACGGTGACCCACACCGACGCCGAGTGGCAGAAGCTGCTCACACCCGACCAGTACGAGGTGGCGCGCCTCCAGGGGACCGAGCCCGCGTTCGGTAACGCCTACTGGGACAGCCACGAGGACGGGGTCTATTTCTCGGTGTGCAGCGACACGCCGCTCTTCGACAGCCGCGACAAGTTCGACAGCGGCACGGGCTGGCCCAGCTTCACGAAGCCAATCGAGCCGCTCTTCGTTGCCGTGTCGAGGGACACGTCTTTCGGGGTGGTCCGGGACGAGGTCCACTGCGCGGCCGACGGCGCCCACCTCGGGCACGTCTTCGACGACGGCCCCGCGCCGACGTGGATGCGCTACTGCATAAACTCGGCCTCCCTCAGGTTCATGCCCCGCAAGCAGTACGAAGCATGGGTCGCGGCGCACTCGGCGGCGGTCGCCGCAAAGTGAACCGCTCCCGAGATCTGCAGGAATTTCCATGCAACGATCGCCGCTAGGCCTCATCCTCGCCCTTGCCATGACATCCCTCACGAACCCGGCTAAGGCCGATTCCGTCGTCCTCGGCGGCGGGTGCTTCTGGTGCATGGACGCCGCCTACAAGCTGCTCCCGGGCGTGACCCACGTCACGTGCGGCTACTCGGGGGGCGCCACCCAGAACCCGACCTACGAGGACGTGTGCTCCGAGGAGACGGGCCATGCCGAGGTGGTCAAGGTGGACTTCGACCCCGCGAAGGTGTCGCTCGAGCGGGTACTCGGTTATTTCTGGGAGTCGCACGACCCGACGCAGGTGGGAGGCCAGGGCAACGACAT
>Ga0302326_10031392_pt1 | contig 10610 bp, 8 predicted proteins | sample Palsa_T0_3_FD_202264 | JGI IMG/M metagenome (GOLD analysis project Ga0302326, IMG submission 202264) | Peat permafrost microbial communities from Stordalen Mire near Abisko, Sweden - Palsa_T0_3 | ecosystem: Environmental > Terrestrial > Soil > Palsa > Peat permafrost | place: Sweden: Abisko...
CGATTATGAGAGCGACGCGAACGGTGCCTACACTTTTTTGATCGGCGCGAAGGTGAGTTCGGCGGACGACGTTTCGCCCGGCATGGTGATCAGAAAAATTCCAGCCGGGCGATATGCGATGTTTACTTCCGAGAAGGGGTTCGTTGGAAAAGTGGTTCCCGAGACTTGGAGCCGTATCTGGGCACTCCCCAAATCCGCACCTGGCGGGAACAGGGCCTATCTAGCCGACTTTGAAATTTACGACCGGCGTGCGGCCGATCCGCAAAATGCCCAGGTAGATATATACGTAGGAATCATCGAGAATCACTAACTATCGTGACGTCTCCGAATTCTTGACACTCACATTTGCAGGGGACTTGCAGCGTCGGCAGATGCGCGATATTTTGCCGCACTCAATTAAGATTCGTCGCGCGAACCGGAGTTCAAAGCCGACGTTTCCGCCGGCTCACCGCCGGGCAGTGAAATGGCTCCCAGCCGTTCCACGCCGCGCTGCACGTCTTTAAGCTGCTCCTCGGCATCTTCGTAATTGTTCCGCGCGTTACGCAGATGCGTGCCCAGTTTTCCGAAAGCGTTCGCAAACGTGTCCAGTTCCTTCTGCAAGCCGCCAAGCTGCCCCAGCAGCAGCCGCGTGTTTTCTTCCAATCGCATCCCGCGCTGCCCCAGAACAATGGCCAGCAGGTAGGCGTAAAAAGTATTCGGCCCGACGGGCAGAACTTTCCTGCCGCGGCAATATTCCGCCAGGCCGCCGGTTTTTTCGTCTTCGCTCACCAGCAATTCGTAGTAAACACCTTCGGAAGGAACAAACATCAAGGCAAAATCTGTGGTGCCGTCCTGAGGACGAATATATTTCTGCGCAATGGAATCGGCGTGCTTGCGCACCGCCTGCGTGAATTCCCTCCGCGCCACATCGCCTCCGCCGTCCGTCATGCGGCGGTATGCCTCCAGCGGAAACTTGGAATCCACGGGCAGCAAATGGTCGCCCACTCGCACAACTATATCCACCACTTCCCCGCTCGCGAACCGATATTGCCGTTCGTAACCGTCCTTCGCCAGCGCGTCGCAGAGCAATTTTTCCAGAGCCACTTCGCCCAGGATGCCGCGCGTCTTCGCACCGCCCAGCACGGTTTGCAATATCTGCGCACTCTGCGAAAGATCGCGCTCCGCCTGTTGCATCGCTCCAAGCTGTTGACTCAGCCGCTGCAACGTTTGCTGTGAGCCTTGTAACTGCTGAGTCATGTTGTCCTGAGCCTTCGAGATGATCTGGCCGGAGTTGGTAACGCCCGTCACCAGCGACGAATTCAGCCGGCTCAGCTCCCGGCTCACCTCTTCGCGAAACTGGGCCAGCGAATTCTGCGAGCGCTCCTCCTGCTCGCGCAATCGTTTCCCGCTCTCTTGCGACGACCGGGCGAGGAGAATCGCGAATACCACCAAAGCGGCGGCGACAAGCGTTATCCATAAAATCGGCTGATAGCTCACGCGTTTACTCCCGTTCCTCCCGCAAGCATACTCCCACGAGTGGTAGCGGCATCCAGTTTAGCGCAAAATTCCTTTAGGGGAAAGAAAAGCGAACAAGCACAGACACCGGATCGCTGGCAAACCCTACGGCTCAGCAATCAGCCGTCGCAGGCATTTCTCCGACTTCGCCTTTGACCCATGAAAGCTGCGCCTTATTGGCGGCAACATGGATGAATGAATTCCAATCGTGAATGTAAAAACGACAGCAGAAGGCCCCAAGGGGCAAAGTTGGCTTCAAATTCTCGATCAATGGAAATTGGGCGGGGTCTTCAGGGTAGCCCACGGCGGTAATATATGGGCTCCGAAACGAGAATAGATGGTCGGGTTCCGGTGGTTCTATCGAAAAATAATAGAAGCTATGCAACGTTAGTACTGCAAGTTTATACTCCTGGCTATCAGGACTGTCGGGCATATTGCCGCGGAGATTGATTTGTAGCTTCACTTCGCGGTTTCGATAGTCGATGCTCACACTGACTATCTCCGCGTCGTAGAAACCATTCGGATAGGTGCTTTCAAATTCCTCAAAGGTCATGGCGGTTCATATCTACTGGCGCGGGGGCGAGCTGCTCAATTGCACCAGCGGCGTGGAAACAGGCGCGGTGTGCGATTCAAATGTCTGCGGGGCGCGCCAGTTGTCCATCACGGCCACTTGGTGGACGCAGGAAATCGTGCAGTGCGGCGCGCACGACTTGCGCGTATAGAATTCCCGCTGCCGCTGTGCGTCGGTGTATTGCTCCAGCGGAATGCCGGGATAACCGCGTTGCTGCGAGCAGTAATGCACCAGCCCGTCCTCGCAAATGTAGAGATAGCGCGCGCCTGCGCGGCACCGCCATTCGTTCTCTTTGCCGCGGGCAATGTTCTGCTGGAACTTGTTCAGTTGCGCGAACGATTCCTTATCCAGCGACATGATCTCATCGAAAATCTCCTGCTCGCGAGCGCCCAGCGGCTGGAGTTGACCGCTGCCGTCATGGATGATGCCCACCGTGGACGTGAATCCCAGCTCGACGGCGCGGCGAGCCACGCGCAACGCATCTTCGGGATTATTCACTCCACTGCCCAGGACGGAGTTAATATTCACGTGAAATTCCGCGTGCTCGGCCAGATTTCTTAGCTTCTGGTCCAGCACCTTCAGGCTTTTTTTCGATATGTCATCCGGCATCGCGTTATCAATGCTGATTTGCAGGTATTCCAGGCCGGCGCGGTTCAGCCGCTCGATGCGCTCCGGCACCAACAGATAGCCGTTGGTAATCAGTCCGGCGATCATTCCGTGGCTGCGGATGCGGCGAATGATGGCGTCCAGCTCGGGATGCAGCAATGGCTCGCCGCCGCTGATGGTGACTATGGCCGTCCCTATGCGCCCCAGCCGATCAATTCGGCGGAACATATCTTCGAGCGGCACGGGATCGGAATGGTCGTCGAATTCGTTGCAATACGTGCAGGCAAGATTGCAGCGGCGCGTGGGGATAATGTGCGCCAGCAGCGGATGCCGCGTCGAGACCAGCCCCTTGGCTACCATGCGCCACGTGCGCAGCCTGCGATGCGCGGCCAGTACCCGCCGCCGAATTTTCCTCCGCAAATCCATGGAAAAGTTCTGCAAATCCAGCCCCACCGTCATCATATTATAACGTGATTGCGCCGGAAGCGGCGCGCAAGGCTCCATTGTTCCGGCAGGTTGCCCGGATGGGACATATTCCCGGTTCTTGCTCCCGAGCCGCGTACCTGACTTCCGCGCCAGCATCTACATTTTTCGTCGTATTGTTCGAAATGCCCAATCCAACTATCCTTCGGGTTGTTACATGCTGCCACGTTCCTGCGCGGCGGCCCCCGCGCACCACGTGGCCGATACGCGTGGGCTGCCGGTAAATTCACAGCGTCAGCCGTAACATGAAGGAGAATTCATGCTCTACTATGCGTTGGTATTTTTGGTGATCGCGCTGATCGCCGGTTTTCTGGGATTCGGAGGCATCGCGTTCGCGGCGGCTGGAATCGCCAAGATTCTGTTCTTCATTTTCCTGGTGATCTTTGTCGTCACTCTGCTTGCTCATTTGCTGCGCGGGCGTACAACTTAGAGTGGAGCAGGTATAAGGAAAGGAACAGCTCCCGCAACCTTTATCGCTCGCCCGTCGTCAAATAGAGTGAGGAGCAGTCGGCTCGCGGGCAGCAAAGCATGCGGCGCAAGCGGAAGAACCGGCATTTGGAGCTCGAGGCAACCAATGGAACATCGAACAATGCTTGCCGTTCATAGCGACTTCGGCCCTTGGGAAGAGTTGTATTACGCGTCGCTCTTGGAAGTGGACGCCGACAGCGTCGGAGAATGCAATAGCGCCGCCGAGGTTGCCATCCGCAGCCGGTTTCTGGAGCTATCCGCCGCTCCCGGCCACGAGGCGGAACGCGAGGCTATGTGCGATGCGCTCCAATCGCTGATGGAATTGCGTGCCTTGGACGCCCGCAAAACAGCTCCCCTTTCAATGTTGGACCAGAACTCTCCCTGGTTCACTCCTCCTCGATGGGTTGTCTAGCCTCCCGCTGAGCGGACATTGACGCCACCGGCATAAGCGCGTAGTGTGGATGCAGGAGTTCCTCCCGGCAGTTCCCCCCGAGGAAGCATCCCTAAAGGAAACGCGCCATGACAAAGTCCGCCAAAATTCACCGCTTCGGAAAGATGCTGGCAGGCTTCGCCGCGATTGCCGCGGCTATCGCCGTATGCGCGCCGAGTCCGGGCGCATCGAGCGAGCATTTCGTCATCACCAATAATAATTATTTCAAGGCGGAGAACAGCGGCACGATCCTGAAGTTGGGCGGGACGCGCGCCAATCCCACGCTGACGCCCACGCAGACGCTGGAAACCGGCATCACCACCGACGGAGCTCTTAATTTCCCCAGTCTCCAGATTGCCCATGCGCACGGGCAGGCTTGCATCTTTCTTGGCAATGCGGAGGCGGCGGGAAACGCCATCAGCGCCTTCAAATTTCCGGGATTGCAGCTTGTGGGCAATTATTCCGATCCCAACCTGACTGGTTTCACCGTCGGCTTCTCGATGGCCTCACATGGGACTTCGCTGTATGTGTCGCTCATGAGCGGTCCGGGGAATGACCACATCTACGTAATAGACTCCTGGCAAATCAATGATGATTGCTCTCTTTCCCTGCTCCACAGCACATCACTGGGCGACTGGATTTACTCCCTGGGCATAACACCGGATGGAAGGACGGTGATTGGGGTCTATGCCGACGAGGGCGGCACTGCGGATTCTTTTTCCGTTGGAGCGGGCGGGATTTTAACCGAGCTTGGGCCTTTCGGAAGCGACCTCTCGACCGGCCCCGGGGGGGGAATAGATATCACCGCCGACGGGGATTACGTTTTCTTCACGTTAGCCACTTACGACGGTGATGGGGAAACAGAACTCGAAGCATTTGCCGTCAATTCCAACGGCACTCTTGGAACCCAACAGGTGCTCGGCGGCGACGGCCAACTGGGGCCTGGCCCGGGAACAGGAGGTTGGCTGAGGCTTAGCCCGGACGAAAGATTCCTGTTTGTGGATACATACGGAGACGCGACCGACACACGCAAACGGCCGGACTACGATTTCGTCAACCAGGTAACCACGCTGAACTTCAGCGAAAATCCCTTTGGGCTCACGTATAGCGGATGCCTTACGACTCTGAAAGTACCCCAAGGCGATAAAAGCATGCTCGACGGCGGCATGGCCACCGTGGAACCCAGCGGCGCCGGCGGCGGCTTGTATGTTTCGGAATATGACAATTCCAGCACAATCGGGCTGTTGTCAATTAATTCGACGACGGGATGCACGACCGAAACGGCAGGCTCGCCTTATTTGGTTACCAGCCAAGGAGGACTTCTGCAATCAGTACTTGCATGGCCCCCCAGGCCTTTCTGAGTTTTATAATATACAGTAAATACCCTATTGACACATAATATTGGTGTAAGTATCGTAAGTCTGACTAGCGAAAGTCGAGGACCCGCTCCGATGCAAACCGGTCAGGATGCCTCTGCGTCCCTGCCGGTTCCCTCCACGCCTGCTCAATAGGAGAATGAAATGAAACAGCTATGTTATGCAATCGTAGTGTGCGTCTTTGCGGCCCTCGTGCCTTGCCACGCGGCGCGGGCGCAGACCAGCGTGACTCCGCAATTTTTCGGCGCTGGTATTAGTGGCTGCAATCCAGCGAACGGCTTGTGCTCAACCTGGGAAATATGGTGGCCGAACAGCACGTCGGGATCAACGCCCGATATTACCTTCGGCGCGGCGGGAAAGATGGCCAATGGCGGGGATTGGACGACAATTGAGCCAAGCGACTATGACCTAACATGGGCACCGGATGGTGGTGCGATCGGCGGCCATTGGCACTATACCTCGCCGGACTGGAGTTCTCTCGATGCCTACGTGGGTGCGGCCAATACCGGTGGTGTGGATGTGACGGAGACATTCTGGCACGTTCCAAGCTGGGACGTATGTTTTTTTTATTTAGGAGAAGGATATTATTATGGCGGCGATCCGTCGCATAATTCAGCCTCGATTCCGTGTCCTATTTCGGGCACGATCATTCCGTCGCCTTATGATACTCTATACGACAGCACGTCCTGCAAAGGCACCAGTACAACGGGCCTCTATTGGTGTCCCGCGACGGGATTCAACCCGGACTTCGGCGAGCTTGACGATTTCGCCAAGCAGCTCGTGGACCACTACTACGGCTTCGCCATCGCGAACCACGTGGCGATCAAGTATTATGAGTTCACCAATGAGCCGGATTCTCCCGCCTCCTGGCCGACCATCGCGGATTCCGTCAGTCTAAGCGGTACGGCTCCGGACTGGCCTGACCTTATTCTCTGGGGCAACTCCTTGGAAGCTACAATCACCGATGAATACATTGCCAAGGGAGCTTATGACTCCCCGACGTACGTTGGGCCCACCATCAGCACAACAGGCGATTCTGCTTTTAACGCCGCTATGTGCGGTGATGCAACGGGCTGTGAACCCGGGCTGACGTCCAACCCCGGCTTCCTGAATACATATGTGTCGGGAATCGGATATGGCAGCAGTCTCATCAACGTGGGTGCATTCCATCTTTATCCGGCGAATGCGACGACGCATTCGGGAGGATCAACTAGCCCTCCTGACGATGGATACGGCGATACCCCGGCATGCCTGAATCGATCCACCTACTACGTTACGAACAACCTCGGCTATACAACGCTGGAATGCACCGGCCAAAATCTTATCACCGACCTCACAGATCGCATGACGACGTTTCATACCTGGGCCCCCGGCATTTCGACAATTTTCATGGACGAGGGGAGTTGGGAATATGGTGATAATTTTTCGTCCTTTTCCCCAGCCGGCCCGACGGTGCAGTTTGACTCCGAGACTCGGGCCTACATTGCGCGCTCCACCATCATCATGGCCGCGACAGCGTATCCCTACACGGGCGGAAGCCTGAACATCAACCGCCAATATTGGTGGTCATGGTCTGGAGGGCTGGGCGTTGCCTCGGACTGGGGCGCGTTGTGCGACACCGGCAAGACGGATAACGGGCATTTGCCCAGCGCTCCGCCATGCGCCACCGAAGGAGGCCCTAGCATTCCTTACGACCAATACGGAGGATATGCTTACGGCCAGGTGTACAACTGGCTGCAAGGCAAGACAATTGCATCGTGCCAGACGAACAGCACGTCGAACAATTGCCTGGATGCGCCTGACTCCCTATGGACTTACCAAATCACCGACAGCAGCAGCAATCATACCTATGCCGTATGGGTCTTCGACGACAGTGGCACTGTCACCTGTAACGTAACGGGAACGCCGACCGCCGGATGCCCTCCATTCAGCGGGTATACGCACTATCAGGACCTGAAATCCGGTACTGCGCATAGCCTGCTATCAACCATCACATTTACCAAGGAGCCCGTTCTGTTGGTTCCGTAGTCGGAATTACACCTGCACAATACCGGCCCGCGTGACGTTCGCCGTCGCGCGGGCCTTTCTTCTTGTGTCCGAGTCCGAACCCCTCTATTGCCGGCGGGCGTCGCACGGTCCAAAACGACAGGAATAACATGCTGTTCGTTGACTCCGCCATGCTTCGAGCTTTAACATTCGCTCGCGGAGCAAATCAACAGCTTGATCGGCCAAACTATTCTTCATTATCGTCTCGTTGAGCGCATCGGCACGGGAGGCACGGGAGAAGTTTATCGTGCGCACGATGAAGTTCTCGACCGTGACGTCGCGCTGAAGGTTCTGCCGCGCAGCTTGCTCCTCGATGAAGCGGGAAGCAATGCATTCCGCAAGGAAGCCCTGGCGCTCGCCAGGCTCAATCATCCAAATATCGCCATGGTTCACGATTTCGGCACCGACAATGGCGTCAGCGCTCTGGTGATGGAATTGGTTCCCGGCGAGACACTGCGCAGCCGTTTGAAGGCTGGTCCTCTGCCGGAGAAGGACTTCCTCCATCTGGCAGTGCAATTGGCCGATGGATTGGCTGCCGCGCATGAAGAAGGGGTTATTCACAGGGACCTAAAACCTGGAAATCTGATTGTAAGACCCGATCGGCTTTTGAAGATTCTGGATTTCGGCCTCAATATGCTATTGGGCGCGGAGGGAAATACCCAAGGCGCTACCACAACCCATTCGATTTCCAGCACGCTTCCGTATATGTCACCCGAGCAGATTGAGGGGCGGGTCGCGGACGCGCGAAGCGATATTTATTCCGCCGGAGCCCTGCTTTACGAAATGGCCACCGGCAAACGCCCGTTTCTCGAAGACCAGGGCCTGCAATTGATTGACGCGATTCTGCACCGGACGCCATCCAAGCCCAGCACTCTCAATCCCCGGATAACGCCGAAGCTTGAAAGCATCATTCTGAAATGCCTGGATAGGGATGCCGGACGCCGCTATCAGTCTGCTTCCGAATTGCGAGGGGAGCTCGAGCAGGAAGCCGCGCGCTCCCTTGGCGCGGCGCCTCCGCCGTCTACCGACCAAAGCGTCGTTCCCACACTTGAATTTGCCCATGTGCTCTTCATCGACATCGTCGAGTTTTCCAAACTCCCGATGGACGATCAGCAAAAAACGATGCGTCAGCTCCAAAGAGCGGTGCGCGCCACTCCTGAGTTTATCCGGGCCCAGGCGGCTGACGAGCTTACGCGCCTGCCCACGGGAGACGGAATGGCGCTGGTCTTCTCCGGCGATTCCGAAGCGCCCTTGCGATGCGCCATCGAACTGACGCGAGCACTCAAGGGGCAATCCGAAATTCCACTCCGCATGGGAATCCATTCCGGGCCGCTCTATCGCATGGCGGACATCAATGCCAATCGCAACGTGGCCGGTGGCGGAATCAATATCGCGCAGCGTGTGATGGATTGCGGCGACGCCGGACACATTCTGGTCTCCGAAGAAATGGCAAAGATGCTTGAGCATTTGGGCAATTGGGAGGGAGCGCTCCAGGATCTCGGCGAAGTGGCCGTAAAGCATGGCCAGCGTTTGCATATTTATAATTTCACGTTTCAAGGGGTGGGAAACGCTGCCTTGCCTCACGGGGCTCTCCCTCAGACCGACCAGGCTCCCCGCATACCCCCCGGTGCGCCACAGGCCACGCCCACGCCACCTCGCTTCCCTGAAAGCACGGAAACAAAGATTGACGCCGGCGAGATTGACGCGCTTTTGTCTGAAGCTGAAACAAAAGTATCGGGCTCGCGGCAGAGCTGCGGCGCCATGCTCGCAAGTCTGCCCGCCATATTTGTGATTGGTGCCTCGGAATCCGCCAAGACACACACAATAATTCACTCCGGCCTGCAGCCTGAATTGCTGGCGGGAACGGTATCTCAAGACGGCGAGATTATTCCCACGCGCGTTGCCAATTTCTGGTTCGCGCGCAAGACCGTATTCCTGGAGGCGGGAGGAAAGCTATGCGAAGACCCGAAGATGTGGCTTCGTGTAGTTCGGCGCTTCTCTGCCGACAAACCGGGTTCTATCTTGGCCGGTGCGACGCTCCCGCCGCGTGCTGCCCTCGTATGTTGCGATTGTGCCAAGCTGATTAAACCGGCTGGCCCAGATGCCGTGGCCGGCGCAGCCGCAAATTTGCGCGCACGGATGGAAGAACTGTCCCGTGAACTGGACATTCGTCTGCCGGTCTATGTCCTTTTCACGAAGCTGGATGAAATACCATTCTTCGATGACTTCGTCACCGGTGTCACAAACAAGGAAGCCTCGCGGATACTAGGCGTCACTTTGCCCTCGACGACACCCGTTGCGATGAATGTTCCGTCTCCCGGAAAGCAGTACAACGACAAAAAGAACCTGTCCGCGGCTTTTAATTCCGTATTTTATTCGCTTGCGGATTGCCGGCCTGCGCTTCTCTCCCGCGAGCAAAATGCGGAAAAGCAATGCCACATCTATGAATTTCCGCGTGAATTTCGGAAGTCTGGCAGGCAATTCGTGGCGTTCCTGCTGGAATTGTGCCGGTCGAATTCTCAGGGGCCGGGCCCCTTCCTGCGCGGATTCTATTTCACGGGACGCCGCTTTGTAAACCCCACGGCCCTGTCGTCCACATTAATGACCACGAGCACGATGATATTTTCGGCGAGCGCTATCCCAGCGCCTAATGCCACCACGATCCTTCGCGTAGAGGAGGTTCCTGCGGCGGGAGATGAAGCGGCCATTCAAGAATCCCTTATGATGCGCCAGGTTCCGCAGTGGCTCTTCCTCGATCATGTCCTAAGCGACGCCGTGCTGGAAGATCAATCGGCGTTAAACGTCAGCAAGAGGCGAATTGGCATCCCGTTCTTTCGCCGCTTTTGGTCGGCCCCTTCGTTATCCCCGAGGTAGGGTCACGCTTCACAATCAGCGTTTCAGCCCCTGCGTTGGCGGGGTCACGAGCACCGGCACGGGCACGCCGGCGATACCCGCGGGCGTGGAATTGGGAGCCAAGGGAATCGGAGTCGGCTGTTCACTCTGGTTTGACGTGTTAATCACGGCGACATTATCCGACGCGGACTGGGCAATGTAGGCCAGAAACGGGTCTTGTGGCTGAGGACATACCGGCGGCAGATTCGTCGAATCGCACACCGGAGGAATCGTCACGCCGAAC
>Ga0302326_10031393_pt1 | contig 10609 bp, 5 predicted proteins | sample Palsa_T0_3_FD_202264 | JGI IMG/M metagenome (GOLD analysis project Ga0302326, IMG submission 202264) | Peat permafrost microbial communities from Stordalen Mire near Abisko, Sweden - Palsa_T0_3 | ecosystem: Environmental > Terrestrial > Soil > Palsa > Peat permafrost | place: Sweden: Abisko...
GCGCGCCGCCCTCGCGCGAACGACCTCCTACGCTTTCATCGCGTGGAGCTTGGGCATCGTACTCGCCTTTGCGACGGCGCACGCCGTCCGGCGCCGCCAAAGAACTTCCGGCGAACCACTGGACGGTGGCCCCGAACGCGCCGCGGCGATGCAAGCGCAGCTCGAAGCAATTTTCGCCGGCGCTTCCCTCAGCGTTGCCATCCTCGACGCGGATGGCCGAGTCGTCCGGCACAACTCCGCTCTCAAAGACTTGCTCGCGCGCGTCGATGAGACCGTTCTTGGTGCCCGCGATCAGCGCTTCGCCGGATTGCTTAGCGGCGATCGAGCCGGCTATTCGGTCCAACACACGCGCGAGCTAGGCGGCAAGACACGCTACTTTCAGAGTGACCTGTCGTCTATTCGGCCGGACGGCGGCTCGCCGCGCCTCGCGCTCGCCGTCGTACGCGACGTCACCGAGGCGCGCGAAAGCGAAGCTCGGCTGCGATTTGAAGCGCGCCACGACACCGTTTCCCGTTTGCCGAATCGCGCGCACTTTTACGAAAGGCTCGCTGCGGCGCTCGCGCAGAGCGATGGGCCGGCGGTGGTTTTCCTCGACCTCGCGTCGGATGCGCGCCCGTCGAGCCTGGGATATACCGGCGATGAGATACTCGCGGCGATTGCGGCAAGGCTGGCGGGCTCCGTCGACGTCAACGATTTCGTCGCTCGGTACGACGGCAGCACGTTCGTCGTGCTCCTGCGCGCGTTGCCGGATCGGGCAAGTATTCTTGCGGCCGTCGACAGACTGCTCGCGCGGCTGCAACAGCCCCTGGGTCTCGGCGAGCAAGACGTTCACGTCGCCGCTTTCGCCGGAATCGCCGTTGCGGACCGGCCCTATTCCGACCCAAGCGAGATCGTGCGCGATGCGGAGATTGCGATGTACGATGCGCGCGCGCACGGCTTGCGTGCCGCGTTGTTCGCCCCGGCAATGCGCGACCGGTCGGGGCGACGGCTGGCACTGGTCTCTCAACTGCGGCGCGCACTCGAGCGCGACCAGCTGTACCTTGCGTTCCAGCCGCTCGTCGCCGCTGGGAGCGGAGACGTTCGCGGCTTTGAAGTCTTGCTGCGCTGGGAGCACCCCGAGCTTGGAAACGTATCGCCCGCAGAGTTCATACCGCTCGCCGAAGAGGTCGGCTGCATTGACGTCATCGGACGGTGGGTCCTCGACCGCGGCTGCGCGGAGCTGGCGAAATGGCGCGCGCTCGGCGCCGACGCAAAGCACTGCACGATTGCCGTAAACGTCGCCGTGCGCGAGCTCAGCGCCGACGACTATGCCGCCTACGTCACGCGAACGCTTGCGAGACACGCGCTCGAGCCTCGGGACCTCGTCTTAGAGGTCACCGAGAGCACCGCGTTGCGCGGGGACAGTGCCGCTGCGAAGACACTTGCCGAGCTGCGCGCCGCCGGGGTTGCGCTCGCGATCGACGACTTCGGTACGGGCTATTCGTCGCTCTGCTACCTGCACGATTTCGCGTTCGATCAGCTCAAGATCGACGGTTCGTTCGTCCGCGGTCCCGGCGACGGTCTCGCGAGCCCGCCGATCGTGACGATGCTCGTGTCGCTCGCTCGCACGCTCGACGTCGAGGTCGTCGCCGAATGCGTCGAGACGGCAGCGCAAGCCGAAGCGCTCACCGCGCTCGGCGTCGACACGCTTCAAGGTTACTATTTCAGCAGGCCCGTCTCGTCCACGCTCGTTCCCGAATACTTGCGCGGCCGGCTAACACCGTCGAGCGACGCACTCTCGGCCGGCCTAGCCGTTTCCCGAGCCGCCGACCTCGTGCGAGACCATCGCAGCTCGACGGAATAGCGCCTACACGGCCTCCGCGATTTCCGGCTCCGCGAGCGCGGGACCGCGGTCGAAGAAGCTGCGCTCGAGTCGCTGGTAGACGTACGATACGCCGAGCAAGATCAGGCCGAGCGCGATGAAGCTGATGATGCGATACGGGGTCTCGAGGGAATTCAAGTCGATGAAGAACGCCTTGAGAATCGTGAGATCGAAGAGGCCGATCGCGGCGATTCGAAATTCTTTCACGCGGAAGCGAATTCCGATGGCTACGAGCACGATCGACGCGACGACCCATACAGCGGAGATGCCGAGGCCCTCACCGTTGACGAGGCGCGCAAGATGCGCGAGGTTTTCGGGCGTGCCGAGTTCAAGCCGCGCATTCGCAATTGCCCGTTCGAATATGTCGCGTATTTCGACGGTGAAGCCGAAGGTCGCAAGCGCGATGCCCATAATGCGCGCGGATCGGCCGATCCACTGCGGCAGAAGGCTATTGCGCAAATACACGGCACCCGTCGCGATCGTCGCGACGCTCGCGATCAAGATCGCGTAAAAGCGCTCGTCGCGAAAAGGCGCAAACCGGAAAATGTCCGCAGCATGCCACGCTGCCGGTGTTACCAGAATCGTTCCGACGCCGAGCACGAGCGCCACGATCCCCGCGACCTCGAGGTCCCGAAGCACCGTACGCGTCCCCACGATCGCCAGGATCAGCGCTTCGAGCGCAAACGCCTCGCCGAGGCGAAAACCGTCGAAGTGCACGATCGTCGCGAGACCCGCGGCGAGCACCGCGCTCTGCCGAAGCGCTCCGCACACGAGGCCTTCGAGCTCGCGCCGATACGCGCGCTCGATGGCGATTGCGGCTCCGACGAAGGCGAGAAGCGTCAAATCGATCCCTCCGAAACCGAGCGCGAAGCGGCCGCCGATGTGGGCGAAGGCATTGTCGGACCCGAGAAACGCGAACCACCCGAGAACGCCGAAGGCGATCGCCGCACTCGAAGGCTCTCGCCCCGGAGCGTAGGCCTGCCCGAACTTCACCAGGATCCGATCCACGGCGACGAGCGCTATCGATTCCAGCGCAAGCAACGTCGCAAGACCGAGCCCCCGTGCGTGGACGACGTCGAGCACTACGATCGCCCCAAGTGCGATTTGCCGGAAGATCGTGCAGAAAACGGCGAGCGCGACGTCGCGCCGCATCAATCGATCGAGAACGAATGCGCAAACGGCGATTACAAGAAGCGCGGCGTCGCGCGCACCGAGGTGACCGTCCCACGTCCCCGAGGAAAGGGCAAATGCATCCGGCGTGAGCATGAACGTGCCGACGCCGCCCACGAGAAACAGCAAACTTACGATGCTCGCTTCAGGCGCCGGAGCATACGCGCTCCCAAAGCGCCGCAGCGTGCGATCGACTATGGTCAGAGCGAGCGCGTCGATCGCGTAGCACGTGGAGAGCTCGTATTGCGGCCAGTGGGCCGATTCGAAAGCGGCAAGCGCAAGCAGAGAAAGCTGACGCAAGACCACGCCCGGCCACGCTCGCGCGAGCGCGCCACCCAGCAGGCGGTCGACCGCCATCGCGCTAGCGAAAAACACCACGAGCATCAGGTCGCGTCCACCGAAACCAAACGCCCACGCGTTGCCCGCGAAATCGAGCGCGTCGGGCATCCCCAGGGTCGCGAGCATTCCAGCCCCCAGAAGCCCGAAGGACACGGCCAGACCTTCCCGCGCGCTTGCCGGGCCGGCACCCATACGGCGGCAGACGAACGCGACCACGGCAACGAGCACGGCCTCGCACGCGAGCACCGTGACGAGATCGAAATGATGGACCTGCGTCGCCGTCGCGGCGACCAGCAGCGCCGTGGCCCCAAGGGCATACGCAAGACGCTCGAAAAGTGCCCGCGGCGTACGCCAGACAAAGACGAGGTACGCCAAGCCATACGCGGCGCTCGCGCTGAGGGAAACCCACGTGAGTGCCGCCGAGTCACCGGCGAGCACGCCGTGCATGTAGACCCAGAATATCGCACCGTTTGCAATGGCGCTCGCGCGCCTTAAGAACACGAGCCGTTCTACGCCGCTCGCAATCTGCGAGAGCGTTTCGGCGATCCCGGAAACGAAGAAGACGAGCCAAAGGCTGAGCAGCGAGACCGCCGCGACAACCGTGGTGACGTCGTTGACGTGCTGCGCGTACCATGCGAAGGCTGTAACGTACGACGTGACGAGCGCGAGCGGTTGCAACCCGAACCATTCGCGTCGCACGAGGGAAACCCCAAGAAGGCCGATATCGAGCAGAATGATATACATGGCGAGTCCGACCGCGCTTTCGTTGCCGGCGCCGATCGCAAAAGGCGTTGCGAAGCCGCCCGCCCATCCGATCAGCGCCATTGGAAGCGACTCGTAACGCACCGATACGACGAAGGCAACGATCGTGACGAGCGACATGAAAGCGTAAGCCGCCGCGAAGTCCACGAGATGATACCCGGCGAAAGCGCTGTAGGCGGAAACGTAGAGCGTGCCGAGACCTGCCCCGAAGAGGCCTTGCTCGAACCATCTGCTCTTTGCGCGGACGTGGGATATATGCCCGAAGACAAGTAACACGATTCCCGCGATCACACCGGCGCCGATGCGCAGCGGGGCGCTGACCCAATTTTCGTCCCACGCATATTTGAGAAGCGAACCGACCCCGATTACGAGGACGATTGCGCCGATGACGTTGAGCAGCCGGCCGCCCGCGAAAAGCTCCCAGTTGATCGTGCGCGGCGGAGCCGCCGGCGGCTGAGCTTGCGGTCGCGTTACCTCAGCTATCGCCTCGGCGAACTGCGGTTGCGGATCGGGGATCGCCTCGGCGAACTCCGGCTGCGGATCGGGGATCGCCTCGGCGAACTGCGGTTGCGGAACGGGCTGCGGCGGCGGTTCGTACGGCCGTTCGGTTTCTCGCTCCGCGGGGAGCTTGGGGGCGAACCATGCTTGCAGTTCGGCCACGCTCGCGGGCGTGGCTTGGGCAGCCGCCGGGCTGCTGACGACGCTCGGGCCGGGGCGTGGAGCCGGGATTGCGTCGACCCGAGCGGGCTCGGGCAGCTCTGCTTCGAGACGGCTGAGACGTCGATCGAAATCCCCGAGCCGGACGAACGCGGTCCGAAGAGCGACGAGCACGACAACAAACAGGATCAGGAAGAGAAAATCCACGACGACCCCCAATGTGAGCTACCTAAAGTATAGCGTGACCGCTCGTCGCGGGCGTCCGTAGGATTACGGAGAACGCCCACACCGATGCCCCAACAGCTCGCGCAAGCGCTGATCGCACGCCCGGCACGCGTGGCCGCGGTAGCGGAGGCTCTGGGCTCAGTTCCGCTCACGGCGTTAATCGCACCAGCCGGCTATGGGAAGACCTCGCTCTTGACGCTCGCGCTCGAACGCGCGGCCCTGCCGTACGCGCGTTACACCGCCGAGTTGTGGCACGGTGAGGATTTCGTCGAGCCGCTGGTCGACGAGCTGCGTCGCGTTCGCCCGGATTTCGGACGCTTGACGGCGGCGCTCGCGCAGCGGCGCCCGCGGGGCGACGAGGCAGCGCTCGCCGCTTGGAGCCGCCGGCTCGGCGCAACCTTTGCGCTCGAGCTCGGGCACGTGCCCGAACCGATCGTCGTGGTCATCGACGACGCGCACCTGTTTTGCGAGGACGCGGCGTTCGCCGGCTTCATCGTGGGAGCGATGCGCGTTCTCCCGGCAAGGGCGCGGTTTGCGCTGGCCGGGCGCGCCCTCCCGCCGCTGCCGCTGGCCGAGTGGCTCGCGCAAGGCCGCACGCGCATCTTTGAAACCGACGACATCCGTTTCGAGGATAGCGACGTGCGCGCGCTCGCGCAGCGACTCGGTCGCACGCTGGACGACGCCGCGCTTGCGACATTCCGCCAAACCTACGAGGGCTGGGCAGCGGGAATCGCGCTCGCGTTCAGTGCTCCCGATGCCGCGGTGCCGTCTTTTGGAGGCTCGCTCCCGGCGCGCAGCGCCTATCTGCTCGATGCGAATCTCGACGCTCTCGATGCCGACCTGATCGCCTTCCTCGAAGCGACGAGCGTCTTCGAGACGCTCGATGCGGATCTGCTCGAGCGCGAACCCGCGTTTCGGGATGCGCGGCGCAGCCTCGCGCGGCTGGAACGTCGCGGCGTTATGCTCGACACGGTTCGCGCCGGTACGATCTTCCGCGTCCATCCGCTCTTGCGCGAAGCGCTTGGGCTGCGCGTGCGCCGCCGCGACGGCTCGCGGGCCCTCTTCGCGGCTCACGCGCGCGCCGCCGAACTGCTCGAAGGCGCGGGCCGGATTCGCGAGGCGCTCTATCATCTCGAACAGTCCGCGGACGGCGACGCGCTCGCGCGCTTCATCGGCACGCACGCGTACGGCTCGTTCATCGCGGGCCAAGGCGAACGGATCTCGCGCATCGCAAAACGCCTCGAACGCGAAGGCGTCACAGCGGAACCGGTCTTCGCGCTCGTCGCGGGTATGATCGCCCGGCAGCGCGGGGAACCCGGGGCCGAAGAAGCGTTCCTTCGCGGCATTGCGGCTGCTCCCGAGCGCGATCCCGTCGGCATTTCGTGCCGGATGCTCCTCATTGAAGACCGGTTGGCCCGCGGGGAAGCCGTTGCGCCGGAGCAATTCGCGGAGTTGCTCGCTGCGGCGCACGGTTACGATTCGCTCGTCGAGCTGAACGCGCACGTTTTCGCGGGATGGGTGCTCGCGATCTCCGGCGACTTTCTCGGAGCACGAGAACGCACGCGGCGCGCGTTTGCGATCGCGGGTGACGACGCCGTGGCGCACACGCGGGCTGCATCCCTCGAGGCGTACGTCGCGACGACTCTGGGCGACTTCGACGGAGCCGACCGAATCATGGCCGAGACGCTTCGCCGGCTCGAATCGAGCGAGCACGTCGTTTTGCTTGCCAACACGCTCGTGTGGTACGCGCGCTTCGCTCTCTTGTGGAACGACCCGGCGGCGGCGCGAGACTATGCGGAGCGCGGAGAGGTGCTGGCCCAGGAACTGGATCTTTCGGCCGAATTAGCGGGCGTCGAACTCGCGCTCGCTGAGATCTTTGCGCGCGCCGGAGACCGAGCACGCTGCGAGCGGGCCTGCGCCGACGCGCGCCGGCGCGCTTCGGCTGCCTGGTACGCCTCCGATCGCGCGCGCACCGAGGGGCTGACGGTCTATTTCACCGCGCGCGCGGCATTCGCAGCCGGCGACCTTTCGAGCGCGTTGGAATTCGTCGAGACGGCCCTGACTGCCGGCCGAGCGGCGACGCTTCCGTCCGCGCAACGGGCCGCGCTGGCTGCCGACGCCGCCGCCTACCGCACGTTGCGTGACGGCAAGCCGGGCGCCGCCGACGTGGCGCGCGCCGCCGTCGCACTGCGCGAAGGCATCGCGACCGACGCACTCGACGCCGTGCAGATTGCGACCGCCACCGGCGTTCTCCGGGCGCTTGCAAAAAGGGTGCAACACGCGCCTGCAATCGTGCCGAACGCAGCCGCAACCAAAACGTTTGAAGGATTCCTTGCGCAGCGTGCCGCGCGCGCCGCGCAGGACGCGCGACTCGACGACCCCGTCACACGTGCACTCGGGCCAAAGGAACGAGCGCGCGAAAGCGTTTGGGTGGCGCCGCGCGCATCGGAGTTGACCAAACGCGAAGACGAGATCCTTCAGCTTATCGCAGCCGGGCTGACGAACCGCGAAATTGCACAGCGCTTTGGCCTCAGCCCACGCACGGTCGACACCCACGTCGAGCGGGTCCTCTCGAAACTCGCCGTGACCTCGCGCACGCGCGCCGTCGCGACGGCGCTGCGACTCGGCCTCGTCGCCGCGCCCTAGGACGCGACTCAGGCCCGGCCCGCTCGGCGGGCGAGCGCCGCGCTTCGGTACGCTCGTACTTCGTCGGCACCGACGATGCCGACCGCAATGTACAGCGGCGTCCCAACGGCGAGGAAAGCTCCGGTCAACCACATCAACTCAGTCATCGCGTTTCTCCAATCCGGCTTGCAGCGAATGACCGAATGATACCGGGGCAACCCCTTAGGGCGCGTCCGTAGTTTTACGGACCCCGAGGTACGCAAGCGCAGCCAGCACGGGGACGACGCTGACGGACTCGAGCGCCGGGGCGGCGCCGGCCCGCGCGACCGCGATGCCGAGGCCCGCAACCAGGGCCGAGCCGGCGCCGAAGGCGACGCCGTTCATCAGGCCAAGGGCCGTCCCGAGGTTTTCGGGGAGCATTGACTGGACCAGCGCTACGCCCGGAGCGTTCTGAACCGCCAACAACGCACTCGCCAGCAGCAGGGCGACGAGCGACAACGGTCCGCCAAGCCAGAAGAACCCAAGAAAAAAAGGAACCGCCGCGACGAGGGCCGCGATCGACACCCGAACCGCACCGAATCGATCCGAGAGCGATCCACCTGCGAATAAGCCGATCGCCGACACCAAGAGAAACGCGGTTACGACCTGGCCGGCCTCCGGAATCGACGCGCCCCGGCTTACGAGCAAGTTGGGCAGGTACGTCATGAACGCCGCCGCCACGAAGTAGCGCAGGCTCGTGCTCCCAACCAGCAGCGCAATGCTGCTGCGGTCGACCGCGCCGGGGCGCGCCGGAGCGGCCGCGCGCGCGCCGGCGTGAGCGTCTACAGCCGAGCGATCGACCCGCCGCATCAGCAGGAAGAGTGCCGCGACGGCGACGGCGCCCGGCACGAACAGCAGCGCCGAACCGGCGCTTCCGAAACGCGCGTAAGCGAGCGCAATCGCCGCGGGACCGAGCGAGTACCCGACTTGGCCGCCGATTTGAAAAATCGATATGCCGCCGGCGCGCCGGTCGCCGCTGAGCATCGCTGAGTACTTTCCCGCCTCCGGATGCATGATCGCCGAACCGAGCCCGCCCACGACGATGCACGCGGCCAGCAGCGGAAGCGACGTCGTCCCCGCTGCGATGCAGATCGAGACGGTCGTGAGCGCGACCGCGCTCGGCAGAAACCACCATTTCCCAAAGCGATCGGTGTACGCGCCGAACAACGGCTGCACGATCGAACTCGTCAGATACCAGAGGAAAACGAAGGCGCCTTGAAAGCCCGGCGATACGCGCTCGTGCGACAGTACGAGAAAAATCGCGAAGGGAACGATGCCGGAGTAGAAGTCGCTAACGCCGTGCGCGAACGAAATTACGGAAAGCCCGCGCAGGTTCCAGCGCCGTGCTACCCGTGTTCCCGCGGCAGTCCGCGCTACATCCGTCAAGATTCATCCGCAGCCGGGTGCGGTTCGGCCTCCGGCGCTGGCGCGGGCGCGCCGTGCTGATCGAGCGACGTTGCGTCGGTGCCCCCCGTTGGAATCGCGACCACTTTGATCGAGCTGGATACCTGTTGCGACAGACGGGTCAGAACGTCGGGAACGAAACGTTCCGCGAACCCGGCGATGAACGACCAGACCAGCGTCTTGCCGTAATCCGACGCATCGCGCGGACCGCTTTGTTTAACGAATTCGAAGAAGTCGATCGGGCCGGCAGCCGGATGGACCGGGCCGAAGTTTGGAACGAGCGGACTCTCGATCAGGCGAGCGAGAAAAATCCAATAGAGAACGATCGCGAAAACGCCGCCGGATATCGGCGCGAGAAAGACGACGCCGAACCAACCCGCGCTGAGTTGCAGCTCCTTGAAGAGCGGATCGATGTCCGTCTGCCGCTGCAAGCGTTGCTGCACGCTTAGGAATCCGCCGAGGATGCCTCCGAAGGCGACGATGAAGACCGGCGGTGTCGGCAAGTCGTGCGTCGCGCCATAGAGCACGATGCCGATTGCCGCGAGGACGAGCAGCAGCGTCAGGATCGCAGCATCTCGCGAGAGCTTGTTGCGCATCGCTTCCTTCGGCGGTACGAACGTATAGAGGTACCGGATACGCTCCGCGACCGCTAAGAGCTCTGCTCGCACGTCGCTCGGCTGCGCTTTGCTCAAGTCGCGCAGCGACGTGCTCACGTATGCGGCGATCTCGGCGGGATCGGCGACCTGCTGGTAGCGATAGCGAAAAATCGCGAGCTCCGCCGCCAGCCGGTCGTCGGGAAGCGCGTACAGGTACGCGGTCTCGAGAAAGAATACGTCGGCCCACGTCGTTTTCGACGCGTCCGCATCGACGCGAGCGAACAGCGCGGTCACCGAGGGCGGCGGCACGACATTGTTGCGTTCGACCAGCAGCTCGTACTGCAGCCGCAACTGGCGAAAATAGTCGATCGCATACCGGGGAAACAGGGCGTCTTTTTGGACGACCCTCGGGACGCGGAGCAGATCGGCGACTTTCACTATTCCCCGCCGCTGCGGCCGTTGCCGGCGGAGCCGGTCTTCTTTGAAACCATCTTGGCCTGGGTAAACAGCGCGAGGTAGTCGTATCCGCCGGCTTTTGAATCCGTGCCGGACATGTTGAAGCCGCCGAAGGGATGGGCGCCGACGAGGGCGCCCGTGCACTTGCGGTTGAAATACAAATTTCCGACGTGGAACTCATCGCGCGCGCGCTCGAGCTTCGCCTCGTCGCGGGAATAGACGGCGCCGGTCAGGCCGAACTCGGTGTTGTTCGCGACCTGAAGCGCGTGGTCGTAGTCGTCCGCCTTGACGATCGCGAGGACCGGGCCGAAGATCTCCTCCTGCGCGATCGTGGCGTGGGGGTCCACGTCGGCGATGACCGTCGGTTCGAGGAAATACCCCTCGTGGGCCGCGCGCTTCCCGCCCGCGATGAGCCGGCCGCCTTCGGCGACGGCCTTCTCCACGTAGTCGAGCATGGTTTCGAGTGCCCCCGCGT
>Ga0302326_10031394_pt1 | contig 10609 bp, 10 predicted proteins | sample Palsa_T0_3_FD_202264 | JGI IMG/M metagenome (GOLD analysis project Ga0302326, IMG submission 202264) | Peat permafrost microbial communities from Stordalen Mire near Abisko, Sweden - Palsa_T0_3 | ecosystem: Environmental > Terrestrial > Soil > Palsa > Peat permafrost | place: Sweden: Abisko...
TGGATCGAACCCTCCGGACCCTGCCCACGGCACAGTGGGCCCTGACGAGGAGTCTTCTGGCTGGATCGAGCTTCCTGCCCCTGACGCGGGGCACGACACATCGTATTCCGCCGGCCGGGCGAATCCCCAGCAGCCCGGCCAGATTGATGGTGGGTGCCATGCTCGTGAGGGACGGGAGCACGGTGAATGTGCCCGACGCCGCCGCTATCAGCTGTTCTTCTTCGAGAGCTTCGACGGCTTCGGGTTCTGCCGACGCTTCCATGAACACGCAGACGCTGTATTGACCGGGGCTGCTCACAGCTTTACCGATGCCCTGGACCTGGATGGCAAAGGCGCCCGTGAGGCCGGGCACCGTCCCTTCGTTGAGTTCGAGCCTCGTCAGCACCTCGTCCGGGCCCGCAGCCAGCTGCGCTTCCAACGTCGCCGCGCAGGGCGCCGGACCATACACGGGGTAGATGACCGCGTCCGATGCGCCGCCGGTGGATCCGCTGACGGTCATCGTGAAGCTGCTGGGAAGCGTGATCGTTCCCGGAACGCCCGAGAGCGCGAGCGAGGCGCCCGTTTCCTGCGCGGAAGCGCCCGCGGCTCCGATCAGGGCTCCGAGTAGCGCGATCAGCGGAACGGCCGTCGGTCCGAGCCGGCGCGCCAGGAGCGAACAGCACGCTCCACCGGACCTGCGCTGCCGCGAACCGCGAGTCATCGCAGGCGACGAACGCCGTCCGGGACGTGGTCGGGATGCGCGGTGCCCGGCTCGGCGACGGGCACCAGGATATACGCCGTGGCCTGAGTCTCGAGGGCCGTCGCGGCGGGCGGACGCTGTTCGACGATGATCGGACGCGGCGGCTTCTCGCCGCGGAGCGACTGAGTGAACCCCTGTACGGCGGCACGTAACGCGTTACCCAGCTCGGGCAGTCGCCTCGCCCTGAAGACGAACACCAGAACGAACACAAGCACGGCGATGTGGAGTGGATTGTCCAAACCCATGATGCGGCTCAGCTCCCGCGGTAGGTATCCATGCCCGCTCGAAACGGGCTGATGATGGGACTACGCGCATGACCGGCTGACGGATCATCGGCGAGCGGCGCAGTCCCTTTGGCCGCGGCTCAGTCCCTCTGCGCCGCGAGGCAGTCCCGACCGCCGAAGCCTCGCCCTGCAACCGGCTGCAGATCGGGACGGCCGGATTCGAACCGGCGACCCCCGCGTCCCAAACGCGGTGCGCTACCAGACTGCGCCACGTCCCGTGAACCTCTAAGACTAGGGCCTGCGTGGCAGTTTGCACGCACGAGCTTGCCCGTGGCGCTCTCAGCCGCGTCCTCGATGGTGTCTGCGTCTCGCTGCTAGGCTCGCCACCGCCATGGCTGACGTGCAACCGCTCCGCGCGCTTCATTACGACCCCTCTGTGGTCGGCGCGCTGGCGGACGTCGTCGCGCCGCCGTATGACGTGATCGACAACGAGCAGCGCGCTGCGCTGATCGCGCGCTCGCCGTTCAACGTCGCCGCTGTGGACCTGCCGCGGGGCGAGCCCGACCCCTACGCGGCCGCGGGCGAGCTGTTTGAGATCTGGCAGTTGCAGGGCGCGCTGGTCCGTGACCGCGAGACGGCGGTGTGGGCTCACACGCAGGACTACACCGGGCCCGACGGGCGCACGCTCACGCGGCACGGCTTCTTCTGCCGGGTTCGCATCGAGGAGTACGGCGCTGGGCGCGTGCGACCGCACGAGCGCACGCATCCCGGCCCGAAGGAGGACCGGCTGCGTCTGACGCGCGCCACGCGCGCGAACATCTCACCGATCTTCTCGCTGTTCTCGGACCCCTCCAACGCGGCCTGGGAGGCGCTTTCGCCGGCCACCGCGCAGGCACCGTGGGGCGAGGTGACCGACTCTGACGGCACCGTCCATCGTCTCTGGCGCGTCGCAGACCCCGTCGCGATCGCCGCGGCGCAGGCGGCCACCGCCGACGCGGAGCTCCTGATCGCGGACGGCCACCACCGCTACGAGACGATGCAGGCCTACGCCGAGGAGGTCGGCGGCGAGGGCGAGCACCGCTACATGCTCATGTGCCTGGTTGCGCTTGAGGATCCCGGACTGACCGTGTTCCCGACCCATCGGCTCGTGCGGGGGCTGGACGACGAGCGCCAACGGGCGCTGGCTGAGGCCCTCGAGCGCGATTTCGAGATCACCGAGGTGGCGCGCGAGCAGGTCGCACCCGAGCCCGGAGTCGGCCCACTGCAACTCGGCTACGTCAACGGGCGCGACGAGCGGACGTTCCGCCTGAAGCTGAAGAGCCAGGAGATCGCGGACGCCGCGCTCAGCGGACACTCCGAGCCCTACCGGCGCCTTGACACAGGCGTGCTGGAGGCACTCGTGCTCAAGGGGGCGCTCGGGTTGAGCGACGATGACATCTCGCACTTCAACGGCCTCTTCTACGCCCGCGACACGGCGGAGGCGCTCGCGATGGTCCGCTCGGGCGAGTACGATGCCGCGTTCCTGATGCGCCCCACGCCGGTCGCCCAGGTCAGAGAGGTCGCCGCGGCGGGCGAGAACATGCCACCCAAGTCGACATTCTTCTTCCCCAAGCTGCTCACCGGACTGCTCTTCAGCCCCCTGCAATAGAAGAGCCGCCCGAGGGCTATCATGTAATTGCATGTGTCTAATAAAGGACTCGATATGAACGGATCGGGAGGGCTGACACGGATGAGAGCGACCGCGCGACGCGACGACGGAACGTTTCGGCACACGGTTCAGGTCCGTGATCATCAGCTGACGATCGATGAGCCGATGGACCTTGGCGGTCACGACACCGGCCCGGACCCGCAGGAGCTGCTGGCGGTGAGCCTCGCCTCGTGCACGGCCATCACGATGGAGATGTATGCGGCACGTAAGGGCTGGGACATCGGGCACGTAGAGGTCGCTGTCGAGTACACGCCCGCCGAGCGGGGGTGCCCGACCAAGTTCGAGCTGGTGATGCGCCTCCCCGACGATCTCCCCGAGGAGCAGGTAGAGCGTCTGCGGGTGATCGCCGCGAAGTGCCCCGTCCACCGCGTGCTCGACGGCGAGGTCATGTTCCAGGAGCGCGTCGATCGCGTCCACATGGCCGCCTGAGCGGCCCGATTTCCTGCCGCCCGACGAGGGCCCTCCGGTCGAGCAGGTTCCCGCGGCGGTGCTCGTTCCGCTGTTCCTCACAGCAGACTTGAAAGAGCCGCACATGGTCCTCACCAAGCGCCGCGCCGACCTGCGCCGCCACGCCGGTGAGATCTCGTTCCCGGGGGGCCGGCGGGACCCCGACGATGCGGACCTCCGACAGACCGCTCTGCGCGAGGCCGAGGAGGAGATCGGGCTGCCGCGCTCAGCGGTGAGCATCCTCGCAGAGCTTCCCGCGACCTCGACCTTCGCCACCAACTACGTGATCCATCCGTTCGTCGGGGAGATCGCCGCGGGACAGCGCTGGCTGGTCTCGCCCAGGGAGGTGGACGCCGTACTCGAGCTGCCCGTCGAGGCCGTGCGCGAAAGCAGGACGCGCACGCGGATGGAGCGCCGCGGCTTCTCGTTTGAGACCGACGCCTACATTCTCGGCGAGCATCTCATCTGGGGTGCCACCGCCCGGATCATCGAGGAGCTGCTCGCGAGGCGCATGAGCATCGGCGAGGATGGCCGGCTCTCGCTCGACTAGCGCGCGCCCCGCATCGTTCGGGGCGCAGCGCATGTCTGAGGAACAGGGTTAGCTCGGGAGCAGGTCCAGCTCGGGAACAGGTCTAGCTCGGCTGCGGGACGATGCGGATGTAGGGACGCGGCTCCTCCCAGCCGTCGGGGTAGGCCTCTTTGGCCTGGTCGTTTGAGACCGAGCCGGCGATGATCACGTCCTCGCCGGGCTGCCAGTTGACCGGCGTTGCCACCTTGTGCTTGGCGGTCAGCTGCAGCGAGTCGATCACGCGCAGCACCTCGTCGAAGTTGCGCCCGGTCGTCATCGGGTACACGAGGATCAGCTTGATCTTCTTGTCGGGTCCGATCACGAACACGTTGCGGACCGTCTGGTTGTCTGCGGGGGTGCGCTCGAGGGGATCGCCGGACGTGCTCGCCGGCAGCATGCCGTAGAGCTTTGACACGTTGAAATCGCTGTCTGAGATGATCGGGTAGTTGGGAGCCTCGCCCTGCGTGTCCGCGATGTCCTTGGCCCACGCCTCGTGGTTGTCGAGGGCGTCGACGGACAGGCCGATGATCTTCGTGTTGCGGCTGTCGAAGGAGGGCTTGGCTTTCGCCATGTAGCCGAGCTCGGTCGTGCAGACGGGCGTGAAGTCCTTCGGATGTGAGAACAGCACCGCCCAGGAGTCGCCGATCCAGTCATGGAATTTGATGCGGCCCTCGGTGGTGTCGGCCTCGAAATCGGGTGCTACGTCGCCAAGTTGCAGCGTCATTGATGGTCCTTTCTCGACCTTGGGGCCTCGCGACGGCCGGACAGAAGGTCCGCCGCCTTGATGAAACCTGATCGACTTTCAGGGAATTGGTGCTAACGGTCAGGATAGCGCGCCGGCGCGTGTGGCTCAGCTGCCCTCTGGCGTCCAGCCAGAGAGCTCGGACCATGCGCGCTCGATCGTGACCTGGTAGGCGGTCGGAGCGTCGGCGCTATCCGGCCATAATGCGCCGGCGATCATCGCCAGCGAGCCGAACAGGGCGAGCCAGACACCCTCGCGCAGCGACAGCTCGAGGATGCCGCCGGCAGCCGTGGGGGGATCAACCATGCGATAGACGGTGAAGGCCGTTGCCAGAACCCCCAACAGGCCGAGCCAGAGATTGCTGGACGCACCGGCCGAGGGCGTCGCGGCGGCAAGCGGTGTCAGCGCGAGCAGAATCCCCAGCGCGGCGAGCACGAGCAGCGCGACGCTGATGTGCGTGAGCACCTGATGAGCGCTCACCGCGGCGAGTTCGTGTCCCTGCAGGGCGCCTATCTCGCCATGCAGGCCGCTCACCTCTTGCTGGAGCGCAGGGTTACCGAACTCCGCGGCCACCTGAGTGCTGACACTTTGCGCGACCGCAGCTCCGTTGGCCGTCAGGCTCACTCCGTACCAGGGCAGGAAAACAGCGACCGCCAGCAGAATCGAGCCGAGCGCCGCGACCAGCAGACCGTATCGGGAGCGATCCACGAGCATTTCCTGTTAATCGGACAGGTCGCCCACAGGCTTGACCCGAGCCGCCGATTCATCGACGCCCGAGCATCCCCTGTACGACCCCGTGCGCTTCCTTGAGCCACAGCGCGTGGTTGGCCGGATCACTCCTCAGGTAGCCGATCGGTATCGCGTTGCGCCGGGCGATCTCCTCTGCGATGCGCTCACCCTCGGCGAGCGCGCCGTCTGGAACGCTCGGGCCACATGCCTCGTATACGACACCGCGGACGGTCGTATCGATCGCCTGTTCCATGAACAGCTGAAGGCGAGAGCCGTGCAGCGCGCGAACCTCCTCCTCCCGGCCGTTGGCCGCGCCGAGCAACCAGGAAGCAATCGTGACGCTGTCGAGAGCCCCGCGAAGTGTGGCCAGGCGAGCGGGCGTCCCGATCCAGCACTCTGCGCCGGCGCTCTCGATCGCCGCCCGGCCTGCCTCGGTACGCGTCGTGATTCGCACCGCATGACCATCGGCGATCATTTCCGAGGCCAGCTGCCTGCCTCGGCAGCCGCCCGCGACCATCAGTATTCGCGCCACGACGGCGCATCCTATGCATTGCCTCGAGCCTCCCGACACCGCTCGGCGACAGAGCGCGACTCCCGGCTGGGAGAGCACCGATCTCCGAGGGTGCGAGCCCTCGACTACCATCCTGCCGCGATGGCCGAACCAATACCCATGAGCCGATGAGCCCCGACGGATCCGCTGACACCGCCGCCGGGGACGTCGTGACGATGGACAAGATCGTCGCGCTGTCCAAGCGGCGCGGCTTCATCTTCCCGTCCTCTGAGATCTACGGCGGGGTGGGCTCGACCTACGACTACGGCCACTACGGCGTGCTGTTGAAGACCAACGTCAAGAACGAGTGGTGGCGGGCGATGCTGCAGGAACGCGACGACATCGTCGCGATCGACTCGGCGATCCTTCAGCACCCGCGCGTTTGGGAGGCCTCGGGCCACCTGGCCGGCTTCACCGACCCGCTTGTCGATTGCAAGACGTGCGGTCAGCGCTTCCGCGCCGACCACCTTCAGGACCTCGCATGCGGGCGCAAACCGTCGAAGCATCCCGGCGAAACCGACGAGTGCGATCTGACCGAGGCGCGCGACTTCAACCTGATGTTCGAAACGACGATCGGCCCAGTGAAGGAGTCTGGGGCGACCGCCTACCTGCGCCCGGAGACGGCGCAGGGGATCTTCATCAACTTCAAGAACGTGCTGCAGTTCTCGCGCAAGAAACCGCCGTTCGGGATCGCCCAGGTGGGGAAGTCCTTCCGCAACGAGATCACGCCCGGCAACTTCATCTTCAGGACGCGGGAGTTCGAGCAGATGGAGATGGAGTTCTTCGTGCCGCCGGCCGACGCGCAGAAATGGTTCGAGCATTGGCTCACAGAGCGCGAACGCTGGTACGTCGAGCTGGGCATCCGCCCGGACCACCTGCGTCTGCGCGCGCACGACCCGGACGAGCTCTCCCACTACTCATCGGGCACCAGCGACGTCGAATACCTCTTCCCGATCGGTTGGTCAGAGCTCGAGGGGATCGCCAACCGCGGCGACTTCGACCTCACCCAGCACGCGAAGTTCTCGGGCGAAAAGCTCGAGTACTTCGATCAGGGCACGGGCGAGCGCTACGTGCCGCACGTGATCGAGCCCGCCGCGGGAGCCGACCGGGCGACGCTCGCATTCCTCGTCGACTCCTACGAGGAGGAACTGGTCGAGCGCGAGGGAACCGGCTCAGGGGAGACGCGCACGGTCCTGCGCCTGCACCCGCGCCTTTCCCCCGTGAAGGCCGCGGTGCTTCCGCTCGTGAACAAGGACGGCCAGCCGGAGCTGGCACACGAGGTTCATCACGCGCTGCGCGGGCGCGTTCAGGCCGAGTACGATGCGGCGGGAGCGATCGGCAAGCGCTACCGGCGACAGGATGAGATCGGTACGCCGTTCTGCCTGACGATCGACCATCAGAGCATCGAGGACAACACGGTCACATTGCGCGACCGCGACTCGCTGGCGCAGGAGCGCCTTCAGATCGAGGGCATCGCCGATGAGATCGAGAGGCGCGTGAACGCGCCGTGGAAGACACCAAAGCTAGGCTGAGAAAGAGGGAGCATGGACTTCGACCTGACCGACGAGCAGCGCCTGATCAAGGACACGGCGCGCGAATTCGCCGACAAAGAGATCGTGGTGCAGTCGCGGGAAAACGCGCGCAAACACCACTTCGACATGGACATGGTCGGGAAGGTCGCCGAGCAGGGCTACCTCGGCGCGATCGTTCCCGAGGAGTATGGGGGCGCCGGCCTTGATTACCTCAGCTATGGCCTGGTCGTCGAGGAGATCGGGCGCGCGGACTCCTCGATTCGCACGGTCATATCGGTGCAGACCTCGCTCGTGTGCTCGGGCATCCTCAAGTTCGGCACGGAGGAGCAGAAGCACAAGTACCTGCCGATGCTCTGCTCGGGCGAGTGGCTCGGCTGCTTCGGGCTGACCGAGCCGGACACGGGCTCTGACGCCGCCAGCCAGAAGACGCGCGCCACGAAGACGGATTCGGGCTGGGTTCTGAACGGCGCGAAGATGTGGATCTCGATGGCCAGCCATGCGAAGGTCGCGCTGATCTTCGCGCAGACGGACCCGGCGCTCGGATACAAGGGCATCGCCTGCTTCATGGTCGACACCGACCAGCCCGGATTCACGACGCAGGTGATCGAGCACAAGATGGGCCTGCACGCCTCAGACACCGCCTCCATCTCTCTCGAAGACGTCGAGGTCACCGACGATGAGATGCTCGGCAACGTCGGCGACGGCTTCAAAGTCGCGCTGTCGAACCTCGAGTCCGGACGCTACTCGGTCGCATGCGGCGCGGTGGGGATCTGCCAGGGCTGCGTGGATGAGTCGGTCAAATACGCCAAGGAGCGCGAGCAGTTCGGCAAACCGATCGCGAGCTTCCAGCTCGTGCAGGCGATGATCTCCGAAATGGTCCTCAAAACGGACGCGTCGCGCATGCTCGCGTGGCGCGCGGGCTTCCTCAAGGACAAGGGCCGGCCGAACTCCCTGGAGACCTCGATCGCGAAGCTGCACGCGACAGAAGCGTCGCTTGAATGTGCGAACCTCGCGATCCAGGTGCACGGCGGCGCGGGCTACGTGGACGACCATCCGGTCGAGCGCTACTTCCGCGACGCACGCGTGACGACCATCTACGAGGGCACCTCGCAGATCCAGCAGATGCTGATCGGACGCGCGATGACCGGCATCAACGCACTCGTGCCGTCCTGAGCGCGGGCGCGGCGAATCGATCGATGTCCGAGCAGGAGGGCGTGATGGAGGATGAGAAGGCCGGCATGGCCGGCCCGGCGTGCAGGGCGGCCGCTGTCATCGGAGTCCTCGGCGCGGGCACGATGGGCGCGGGGATCGCTCAGCTTGCATGTCGCTCGGGTGCCCAGACGCTGCTGCACGACCCGATTCCAGAGGCGCTCGAGAAGGGCATCGAGAGCGCACACGCCGGCCTTCAGAAAGAAGCCGCACGCGGTCGTCTCTCTGCAGAGGACGCGCAGGCTGCCGCGGACCGTCTGGCGCCGGTCTCAGACCTCGCCGCATTCGCTGACTGCGAGCTCGTGATCGAGGCAGTGCCCGAGCGTCTTGAGCTGAAGCACGAGCTCTACCGAGCGCTGTCGGAGATCGTGAGCGAGCAGTGCGTGCTCGCGACCAACACCTCCTCGTTGCTGGTGACGGCCATCGCGGCCGCCGCGAGCCGCCCCGAGCGGGTCGTGGGGATGCACTTCTTCAACCCGGCGCCGGTGATGCGCCTGCTGGAGGTGATCGCCGGCGTGGAGTCCTCCGCCGAGGCGCTCGCGTTGGCACGGGCGACGGGCGAGGCGATGGGTAAGACGGTGATCGACGCGAAGGACGGGCCTGGCTTCATCGTCAACCGCTGCAATCGCCCGTTCGGGCTCGAGGCCCTGCGCCTGCTGCAGGAGCAGATCGCCGACTTCGAGACGATCGATCGCATCTGCCGGATGGAGGGCGGCTTTCGCATGGGGCCGTTCGAGCTGATGGACCTCGTGGGCGTCGACACGGGCCTTGAGATCTCAAAGAGCTTCTACGAGCAGAGCTTCGGCGAGCCCCGCTGGCGCCCCTCGCTGATCGCCGCCCGTTACGTGGCGGCCGGGCTGTACGGTCGCAAGAGCGGACGCGGCTACTACGACTACACCGGAGACTCTCCCGGCCACCGCGACGAGGACCCCGCCCCGCTCGACGCCGGCTCGCCCGGCCACGGCGAGGGCGTGGTGGTCATTTCGGGCAGCGGCGTCATAGCGGACGGCGTTCGCGCCGCAGCGACGCAGGCCGGTTATGAGGTGCGCTCACCCCATGCCCCAACCGGCGGGGTGCTTCCGGCGCTGGTGATCGAGTGCGACGCAGAGCCAGCGCGGGCGGGCCGGGGCACCAATGGGGAGAGCGCTCAGCCGGATCGCCGCGGAGCCACCCAGCCCCAGGGCGGAGCGCGCCTGTTGCTGTGCGCGCGGGGCTCGCTGGGCGCCCTGGACCCGGCCGGCAGCGCGGTCGGCTTCCACATCGTGGCGCCCCTCGGAGAGGCCAAGCTGGTCGAGCTCACGCGCAGCGACAGCTCCTCGCCCGTCGCGGCGGCACGGGCCGAGCGCTTCTTCGCGGCGCTCGGCAAGCACGTGACGTGGGTCGGTGACGCGCCGGGGCTCGTGCTGGGGAGGATCGTCTGCCAGGTGATCAACGAGTCCGCGTTCGCGCTCGGCGAAGGCGTCGGCGGAGCGGCGGACATCGACACGGGAATGCTGCTCGGTCTCAGCCATCCGCACGGCCCATTCGAGTGGGCCGATGAGATCGGCCTTGACCACGTGCTCACGGTACTCGAGGCGCTGTCGCAGGAGTACAGCGAGGAGCGCTACCGCCCGGCTCCCGCGCTGAGGCAGATGGTTCAGGCCGGACGCCTGGGACGAGCGACAGGCGCGGGCTTCTTCGACTACGACAGCAAGAGCTGAGCGCGGCCGGGAGAGAAATCTCACACTCGGGCGCCAGCCGGCGTTCAACCCGTGTGAGTCACGCGTTGCCAGCCCGATTGCCACCATTCCAGCGGTTCCTCGACGCGCATCGCGATGCCGTGTGGCGGTTTCTCGTGTCATCGGTCGGGCCGGTCGAGGCAGAGGACTGCTTTCAGGAGACGTTCGTGGCCGCGCTGCGCGCCTACCCCCGGCTGCGGGCCGACTCGAACCTGCGCGCCTGGGTGCTCACGATCGCGCACCGCAAGGCGCTCGACGCGCATCGCGGACGCGCCCGACGCGCCGTGCCGGTGGAGGAGGTGGCCGCGATCGACGCACGCGAGGCGCCGGCCGCGCCGATGCGCGATCAGGCGCTGTGGGATGCGGTCGAAGAGCTGCCCGCGCGCCAGCGCTCGGCGGTGGTGCTGCGCTACGTCGCCGATCTCCCCCACCGCGACATCGCG
>Ga0302326_10031395_pt1 | contig 10609 bp, 6 predicted proteins | sample Palsa_T0_3_FD_202264 | JGI IMG/M metagenome (GOLD analysis project Ga0302326, IMG submission 202264) | Peat permafrost microbial communities from Stordalen Mire near Abisko, Sweden - Palsa_T0_3 | ecosystem: Environmental > Terrestrial > Soil > Palsa > Peat permafrost | place: Sweden: Abisko...
AGATCGCCGCCTTCGAGCTCTTTGACCACTTTTTCCAACTCGTCCATGGACGATTCGAAGGATGCTGCGGGCTGCGCGCCGGGTTGGGTTTCCGCCATTGGAGCCATTCTAGCAATCGGTGGGACCGCCCTCCTGGCCGGTCGACGCGCCGAAGGCGGGCTACCGGACGCGCCAGCGCTCGATGCCCGCCGAAACACTCGGCTGCATAGTTACTTCCACGCGCAATCCAGTGGTAGTGACCGGCTTGAATGTCACCTTGTTGTACTTATCTTTCTCCACTGCATACGGTCCGGCTGTTTCTACCGGTTTCCACTCATCGCCATCTTTATAAAGAAGGCGCCAGGACGCGGGTACTTTGCAGCCGCCGTGGCCGGTGTCGTCGAACCAGTACAGTTGCGATTCGGAAACCGTGCTGGGGTTCTCGAAGGCGTACTCCACCCAGCCGGTTCGCGCGGAAAGGTTGGCGGTCCACCAGTCGAAGTGACTGCCGCTGCCGGACGAGGTTGGCTCGTCCTCTTCCTTGATAGCGTTGGCGCTGCGACGTGCATCATTCGATATCTTCGCGTTGGTTGTGGCGTTGGGCGGCAACGCGGGATGGGCATTGGCTTCCGCGGTCGGAAACCACACCATCATTTGCCCGGCGCCGCGGTTGGCCCACGCATAGTAGGGAATCGCGGTGATCTCCTCGGGCGTCCGGATGAGGTTACCTTTGTCGTCGCGCGAAAGAGCAACGGCCTTCGCCTTGATCACTTCCACGCCCTTCAATAAATCGGCCTTGAACTCGGCGTGCAGCGGTTGGTTATCGGGCAGCATCAGGTTGCGGACCTTGCCGCCCGGATTATCCACCCACTCGGCCGCGTAGACCACCGGGCCGCGCTCGATGGATACGCGGCCGCTGTCGGCAGTGACGTGTTCATTGGCGGCGACGCGGCGGATGGGCATGGGCAGATTTAGCTCGATGGAATCGCCGGCTTTCCAAGTGCGCGTCAGCGCTACATAGCCTTTGTCGAGCTTGATCGGAACGGTTTTGCCGTTGACTCTGAGGGTTGGCTGTCCGGTAAATTTGTCGGCGAAGCGGTAAAGATCGCTCGCGATCGGCTCATTGCGCGCCCACCCTGGGATGCGCACGTTGATCGTCATGGCAGAGGCCTGGTCCGGAGTGACCGTCATCTTCACGTCGCCATCCCACGGGTAGCGGGTCTGCTGCGATACCTTCACGGTGCGGCCGTTATCCATCTTGATATCGGCGGTGCTGCCCATGTAGAGGTTCACCCACAACGTGTCGCCGCGCTGTCCATAGACATAGCCGGGGACGGACGCCAGGAAGCGCGTGATGTTTCCTGGGCAACACGCCACACCGAACCACGGGCTGCGCTGGTCCTTCGTAGCCAGACCCGTAGCTTCCAGCGGATTCTGATAGAAAAACGTAGTGCCTTCGAGCGAGACGCCGGAGATCAGGCCGTTGTAGAGCGTGCGCTCCATCACGTCGATATATTTCGCATCTGCGTGCAGCAGAAACAGCCGGTGGTTCCAGTAGTCGTTGCCAACAGCGGCGCAAGTTTCGTTGTAAGCGGACATATTCGGCAGCTCGTAATCGTTGCCGAAGGATTCGCCCGCGGCCCTGGCGCCCACTCCGCCAGTGACGTGCAGTTTTTTGCCCGCCACGTTGTCCCAGATCTTATCGAGCGCGTTGACGTAAGCGGTATCGCCGGTCAGAGCTGCGACATCCGCCATGCCTGAATACATGTACATGGCGCGCACAGCGTGCCCGCCGGCCGGCGCGTCGGTCTGGTCCACCACGCGCTTGTTGGCTTCCACGTAGGCGTTTCCGGCGCCTTTTTCCTGGCTATCGGGACCGCGCGAATCCAGCATGAACTTGGCGAGATTCAAGTAGCGCGCGTCGCCGGTGACGCGGTAGAGCTTGACGAGTCCCATCTCGACAATTTGATGGCCGGGCCAGATGGCGCGCTTGCCGGGGCCGAATGTCTTATCGAGCAGATCGGCGGTGCGCAGCGCAATATCGAGCAGCGAGCGTTTGCCGGTGGCCTGATAGTAGGCGACGGCGGCTTCATAGAGATGGCCCAGATCGTAGAGCTCGTGGCTGTTGACGCCTTCGAGAATCCAGCGCTCGTTGCCCGACCACGGATGCGGATGCAGCGGGTCGATGGTGCGGGCGGTGTACAGATATCCGTCGGCTTCCTGCGCGGCGCCAATGATCTTGATGAGGTTGTCGCAATACTCTTCGAGTTTGGGGTCGGGATGCACGCTGAGCGTGTAGGCCGCGCCTTCGAGCACCTTGTAGACATCGGTATCGTCGAACGGATACGGAGGGTATTTGTGATTCTCGAAGGGCTCGGCGCGAAGCGCTTCAGCGGCGCGGATGAAGTTGTCCATGCGGCCCGTCTCTTCGTCCTTCTTGAAGGCGAACGGGATAGTGACAGTGCGGTTGGTTTCGATGCGCGGCGCCCAGAAGACGTCATTGACATGCACGGCGGTGAACGGCACGGGCTTGACGGGGTAATCCCGCTGCTGGGCAAGGCACGCGAAGACGCAGACACACAGGGCTGCAAACGCTTTCATATGCTACCGATTATAAATTAGGCTGTTGTCGGTGGGGTCTGCTTTAGCTTGCCCGGCGGTCGAGCGAAGCTCGCCGCTCGACGGCGATGGCAGGCGAAAGCATGCGCTGCCTCAGTGCGACGCGGCGGCGCGATCGCACGACTGCTTGCGCCACAGGTTACCGTTTCTTGATAGCCTCCAGCTCGTCGAGAGTGCGCGGCCAATCCTCGCGCAGCAGCCGCGACAGGGCGCGGTCCGCCAGCAGTTTCCCGCCCGTTTGGCAGGGCGCGCAGTAGTTCGTCTCGTTCGAGGCGTAGCGGATGCGCTGAACCTTGGCGCCGCAGCGTGGGCATGGCTGGCCGTAACGTCCGTGGACGGCCATGCCCGCACGAAAAGCCGTCACCTTCTCCGGAAATCCACCCGCGGCATCCACGCGCAACCGGTCGGTCCATTCCATCAACGTGGCGCGCGTAGCCAGGTACAGCCGCGAGCACTCCTCCGGCTTGAGCTTCTGCGTCAGGGCGATGGGCGAGAGCCGCGCGCGGTGCAGAATCTCGTCGGAATAGGCGTTGCCGATTCCGCTGAAAAGATGCGGATCGGTGAGTGCGCGTTTCAGTGTGTGATTGGCCGACTGCAGCGCCGCGGTGAACGCGTCCACGTCAGCGCTGAGAACCTCGACGCCGCCCGCGCTTAGTTCTCGCAAAGCTTCCTCGCCCTGGGCCATACGCAGCGAAGCGCGGTGCTGCGTGCCGGCTTCGGTGAGCGCCAACGAGCCGTTGTCGAAATCAAACGCCGCCAGCGAGTTCTTGGCTCCGAGCGTTTTCTTTCCGCCGGGCTTTGCGCCCGCGGCCTTCCAATGCAGGCGCCCCGCAATCATCAGATGCAACACCAGCCATACATCGCCCTCGAAGCCGATCGCAATCTGTTTGCCGATCCGCCGGATCTCCCGGACCTTCCTGCCGTATGCCGCTTCCACCGGCGGATGGGTCGAACGCAGCAGAAACGGGCCGCGGATCAACGCGCGGCTGATCGTGTGGCCCAACAAACGCTCGCGCAAGGCTTCGACATATACCATGACGTCGGGAAGCTCGGGCATTGTCTCTAGCTTATACTCACAGGCATGGCCTACTTTCTAGCCAAGACCGATCCTGAAACCTATTCGCTGGACGACCTGGAGCGCGAGAAGCGCACGTCTTGGGACGGCGTCAACAACCCGCAAGCGGTGCGTGCGATCCGCGAAATGCGTCCCGGCGACCGCGTCTTCATATATCACAGCGGCGGCGTCTCGGGAGTGGCAGGCTTGGCGACCGTCCGCTCGGAGCCGCGCGCAGATCCGAAGAATCCGAAATCGGCCGTGGTCGATCTCGAATTTTCGGGGCGCCTGGAACCGCCCACGCCGCTTGCGGAGATCAAACAGTCGAAGAAGTTCGAGGACTGGGCACTGGTTCGCCAAGGCCGGCTCTCCACCATGGCGGCTCCGGCGAAATTCGTGGAATGGATGCGCGCGCGGTATCCGAAGGCGTCTATCTAGTCTTTCGTGCCGGCATCGCTGGCGGGCAAGCCAGGGAGGCAACTGTGAGTCGCCTCACCTTCAAAGCGATGACAGATGGTCAAACCACCCGAGATTCCGGTTGACACACAGCTGCAATCCTGCGTATTGTAGACATAATCGATTGTCCGCAACGTCGCGGGCATGTTCGCTTGCTCTCTGCCTTGAGCCCTTCCGCCCGGTCTGCGCGGTTCCCATCCCGGGTTATCTACTTAACGCAAGGAGACGCAAGATGGCTTTTACCGAACGAGGGGGCTTGCCTCCTCAACAAGTTGAATCACTCACAGAACGTGGATTCACGCGCCGGCACATTGCCCGTATGGCCACGCTGTTGACGGCCGGGGCGGCGATGCCGTTCTACAATGAATTTGCCATGGCGCAGGATGCCGAACAACAGCGCCAGCAGCGCGGCGCGCGGCGGCCCATGGACCCAGACACAATTCGTATCAGCTCCAACGAGAACCCCATGGGGCCGTGCAAGGAAGGCGTGGAAGCCATTGCGAAAGTGGCCCCGAAGGGCTGGCGCTACTCGCCCGGCAATGAGCAAGGCGACTTCACCAAAACCGCCAGTGACCTGCTTGGCGTGAAGCAGGAGTACATTCAGGCCACCGCCGGCTCCAGCGATCCGCTGCACCGTTCGAGTTGCGCGTTCACCTCTCCCACGCGCAGTTGGGTCATGGCCAATCCCGGCTATGGCGGCGGCGCGCCCGCGTTCATCGGCTCCAAGGTCGTTCGCGTTCCTTTGAAAGACGATTACTCGCACGACGTGCAGGCAATGATCAAAGCCGATCCGGATGCCGGCGCCTACTACGTTTGCAATCCGAACAACCCCACCGGCACTCTGACCACCGTCAAAGACATCGAATACCTGCTTGCCAACAAGAAGAAGGATGCCGTGGTTGTGGTCGACGAGGCCTACATTCATTTCTCCGACGATGCCCAATCGGCGACCAGCCTGGTTGCAGCCGACAAGGACGTCATCGTCCTGCGCACCTTCTCGAAGGTCTACGGCATGGCGGGCCTGCGCGCCGGCATGGCGATCGGCCGCCCCGACCTGCTGGCCAAGATGCGCCCCTTCTCGTCGGGCGGATTCCTGCCCGTCACTGGACTGGCGTGCGCCACTGCCAGCATGAAGGTCAAGAACCTGGTTGAAGATCGCCGCGCGCTGTGCAAGCAGATCCGCGAGAACACTTTCTCTTTCCTGGAGAAGAAGGGCATCTCGTTTGTCCCCAGCCAAGGCAACTTCTTCATGATGGAAGTGAAGCAGAAGGGCGAGGATTTCGCTCAAAAGATGGCTAACGAGAAGATCATCATTGGCCGCATCTGGCCAGTCTGGCCCACTAAGGTACGGGTCACTGTCGGCACCATGGAAGAGATGACTAAGTTCAATCAGGCCGTCGCCAAGATCATGGGTTAGCGCGACAAGCCGGATGCGCCGCCAAGTCTCGACGCGGAGACGCGGAGACGCAAAGTTAAGCGCAGAGAAGACAGACAACTGGTTCCCTGAGCCTCAAGGGCAATTCAATACTCTTGGCCCCGCGTGGGCCGCAACGCACACCGGCTTCACTCAGGGCCTTGCCCCGGGGCGCAGATTGAGAGTTGGGTTAGTCGCCGTTTAGCCCGCCGGAACCGCAGCCGCACCGCTGTTCCGGCTTCGCTCAGGCCGCACAGCGGCTGATGCTCTCCTCATTCCATTCCACTCCCGTTCCCAAAGTCTGGTGGGAAATTGCCATACCGCACTCGGTCCGCAGCGGTTCGGCGACGATTATGTTCCACCAATCGGCATACTCAAGCCAGTGCGCGGTCGGAGTGACACACAGCAGTTGCCAGCTTACTTCCGGCCAAAGATGGCTTGAAACCGGAATGCCATGTATCTCCGCCAGAGAGGCCGCGCGCATCCACCCCGTAATGCCACCGATCTTCATCGCGTCGAGCATGACATAGTCCGAGGCGCGTGCATTGATGGCATGTCTCAGGTCCTGCGCTCCCCACCAGTTTTCACCGCACTGGATGGGCACGCTGACTTCGCGGGCAATCCATGCGTGACCCTCATAGTCATGCGCCAGCGTGGGCTCTTCTACCCAAGTCAATCCTTCGTTATTCAACTCGCGCAAGCGCTGGACGGCTTCGACGGGGGTGAGGCTTTGATTGTAATCGACCATGATCGCCACATCCCGGCCGGCTGCGGCTCGCATGGCGCGTATGACCTCGATATCCTCCTTGACATCCGGATATCCGATTTTCGCTTTGATCCCTTTGAAGCCACGCCGGGCCCAATCCTCCGCAACCTTGGCGGAACCGCTGACGCCGTCATAGCCCACGGCTCCATAGGCGCGCAGCGGCTTTTCGATTCCGCCGAGCAGCCGTACCAAAGATGTATTGTGGCTGCGTGACAGTGCGTCCCACAATGCCATGTCAATACCCGCCAGAGCCATGCCGACCAAGCCTTGAGTACCCAGCAACCGGAATCGCCGCGCGAGTTTCTGTCCGATCTCACTCGGGGCGAGTGGTTCGCCCTTCACTAGCGGTTCGATGCTTCGAATCAAATCCGCCGTGGGTTGAAGCGCGGCTGCTGTGTAAGTGAAAACGATGCTGTGGCCGGTAACGTCCTCATCGGTGATCACGTCGGTCAGCACCAGAGGCGATTCGGTGAGAATGCCGCTGGCGGTCCGGTGCGGCTCCTGCATTGGCACGCGCACCGTCCGGACGCGGAGCGCTTGTATGATTGGTCCCCTGGAATCCATGTCTCGAAATTATCTCACGCTAGATCGGACCCTGAGAGTCGGCAAGCTTCGGCGCTCGCCAAAATCGACACTCGAGACTCAAAGCCTAGCGAAGGCTGTGATCGGATGTAAGCTCATGTCAATGAACATGGCGACTCATTTTCAAATGCTGGCCGGGTACAACCGCATTGCGAACGAGCGGCTCTTCGCGAAATGTGCGCAGTTGGATGATGCCGGGTACCGCAAGGGACGCGCCGGGTCTTTCGGCAGCATTCATGGATTGTTGAATCACATTCTGCTGGGTGATCGAAGGTGGCTAGGATTGTTCGAGAGCGGCGAACGCGAAACCCGGCCGCTAAACCAGATTCTGTACGACGACTTTTCCAGTCTGCAGAGCGCGAGGGCGCGGGAAGACGCGCGGATTGAGGCGTTCTTCACGGGCCTCGATGCCGCTTTTTGGAGCCGGTCGTTCCCTTACAGGAATAATCAGGGCAAAGACTACGTGGAGACGGCCCACGTGGCGTGTAGTCATCTGTTCAATCACCAGACACACCATCGAGGGCAGGTCCATGTGATGCTGAGTCAGACCCCGGTGGCGCCTCCATCACTCGATTTGCACCGCATCGTCAATCCTTAGAGCGCGGAGGTTTCGAATGTGCGCGACCGATTCGCTAACCCGCGCAGCAGAGCAAAAAGGGTATTCTCAAAGAAGGAGCGCGGATCATGGCAAGTCTCGATTGGTCGCAATGCCCCGCCGTGGAGAGCGTCCCCGGCAAGCGTAGCGGGCATGGGTATTCCGGGACACCCGGACGCCCGTCTCAGTCGTGTTTGACAATATGCAAGCGGGAGCGACTGTCGGCGAGGTAATGGACTGGTTTCACGTCACGCGGGAACAGGTCGCAGCGGTGCTGGACTTCGCCGCGCGAAGTCTTGTCGCGCCGCCTGTAGTGCACCCCTCGCGTCAGATGGTCGATGCTCATACTCTTCGCAGTAGCCGAGGCCGCAGGCTTTGACGTTTTGCTGACGACCGACAAAAACATTCGCTACCAGAAACGAACTGTCTACTACGGGTTTCGGAACTCCGCGGATGGCTGGAAACTTCTAGCGCGCTTACCACGTGGCGAATAGTGCGAGCCCGCTGAAAGCCTGCCAGAATCGGCATGATGTCTCTTTTCGCCCGAATCTCGCGGCGCCGCTGCGATCGACGTAACCTTCCCGCGCCACTCCTGTCACTGCGCTATGATGAGGCAATCTCCCGGAGGAAGTTAGATGCTTAAGAAAGCCGTTTTCGGCGCTGCCACCGCCGCATTCGCCGCGTTATCGTTCTCAATATTATTCTCGATTTTCGCCACCGCGCAGAGTCCCACTTATAACCCGGTTCTTTGGTCCGGAATGAAGTACCGCATGATCGGCCCCAACCGCGGCGGCCGCGTCACCGCCGTCACCGGCGTGCCCTCGCAGCCCTACACCTTCTACATGGGCTCCACCGGCGGCGGCGTCTGGAAAACTACCGACGCCGGCCATTCCTGGGTCAACATTTCCGACAAATACTTCAAGGTCGCGTCCATGGGCGCCATCGAAGTTTCGCTTTCGAATCCCAACGTGGTCTACGCCGGAACCGGCTCTTCGAAGATCCGCAGCAACGTCTCCATCGGCCGCGGCATCTACAAATCCACCGACGCCGGCCAGACGTGGGAGTGGAGCGGCCTGCGCGACGTCGGCCAGATCGCCACCGTGCGCGTAAACCCGTCGAATCCCGACCTGGTCTATGTGGCGGCGCTGGGCGATCCGTTCGTGCCCAACCCCGACCGCGGCGTGTTCCGCAGTAAGGACGGCGGCAAGACGTGGCAGAAAGTCTTCTACCTTTCCGACGACGTTGGCGCCGCCGATCTTGAACTGCAACCCGGCAACCCCAATGTGATCTTCGCCTGCATGTGGCACGGCCAGCGCAAGCCGTGGACCATTATCAGCGGTGCGCGCGAAGGCGGCATCTATAAAAGCACCGACGGCGGCGACACCTGGGCCAAGCTAGGCGGCGGTCTGCCCAACGACTTATTCGGCCGCAGCAATGTCGCCATTTCCGCAGCCAGCCCCAACCGCATCTACGCGCTGATTGAGGCCAAGCCAGGCTCGGGCCTCTACCGCTCTGAAGACGCCGGCGCCACATGGTCGCTGATCAACGGGCAGGGCTCCATCATTACGCGTCCGTTCTATTACGACACCTTGGGCGTCGACCCCAACGATCCCAACGTGGTTTTCGTGGGTGATGAAGGCTGGTTTCGCAGTGCCGATGGCGGCAAGACTTTCCGCCGCGCCACCGCGCCGCACGGCGATCATCACGATATCTGGATCAACCCCAAGAACTCGCAGTTCATGGTGCAATCGAACGACGGCGGCGCCAATGTGTCGCTCGATGGCGGCCGCACCTGGAGCACGCAGGATAACCAGCCGACGGCGGAAATCTATCAGGTCGCCGTGGACAATCAGTATCCCTATCGCGTCTTCGGCGCGCAACAGGACAACACCACCGTGATCGTGCCCAGCCTTCCGCTAGGCGACGGACAGGGCTTCCGCACCGGCCCCGGCTGCGAAACCGGTCCGATCATCCCCAACCTCGCGCACCCCGAGTTGATCTACGGAAGCTGCAAGGGCCAGTTCAGCCGCTTGAATCTCACCACTACCGACGAGCAGCAGTATTGGGTGGGCGCGCAATCGCTCTACGGCAACGCGGGCAGCGAGCTGATTTTCCGCTTCCAGCGCGTCTCGCCGATGGAGGTTTCGCCCTTCGACCAGAACACCATCTACTACGGTTCGCAATATCTGCACCGCTCGCGCGATGGCGGTGTGAATTGGCAAACGATCAGCCCCGATATGACCGCGCATCCGCCCGGGACGCAGGGCGCGAGCGGCGAACCCATCACCCGCGACGCCACCGGCGAAGAAGTCTACAGCACGCTCTACACTATTCGCGAATCGCCTGTGCAGCGCGGCGTAATCTGGACCGGCTCCAACGACGGTCCCGTCTATGTGACGCGCGACGACGGCAAAACCTGGACCAACGTGACGCCGAAAGACATGCCGCCCGGCGGCCGCATCCAAAACATCGAGCCCAGCCCGCGCCGCGCCGGAACCGCCTATTTCGCCGGGTACCGGTTTTTGCTGGGCGATTTTGCGCCCTACATCTACCGCACCGACGATTTCGGTAAGACGTGGACGCGTCTCACCGATGGCAAGAACGGCATCGCGCCCGACGAGCCCACGCGCGTGGTGCGCGAAGATCCGGATCGAGCCGGCCTGCTGTATGCCGGAACCGAATTCGGCATCTACATTTCCTTCGATAATGGCGCGCACTGGCAATCGTTCCAGATCAATCTGCCGGTCACGCCCGTGACCGATATCAAGATCGCGCACAAAGACCTGATACTTTCCACGCAAGGCCGCTCGTTCTGGATTCTCGACAACCTGACGCCGCTGCACCAGATCAAGGAAAGCACCGCGACGGAATCGGCCGCGCTCTTCACGCCGCGCGAAGCCATACGCACCGGCGGCGGGCGCGGCGGACGCGGAGGCGGAATTCAGTATCCGCAGCCGGGCGCGCAAATCGACTACTTCCTGAACAGCGCGCCCGCGGGCGACCTCAAGATGGAAATCCTGGATGGCGCCGGCAAAGTTGTCCGCACATTTTCCAGCGCTGGCGGCGCGGTGGCGGAAGCTCCCGCGGCTGCCGACGACGCTGCGCCTGCCGACGATGAAGAAGGCGGAGGCGGAGGGCGTGGCG
>Ga0302326_10031396_pt1 | contig 10609 bp, 7 predicted proteins | sample Palsa_T0_3_FD_202264 | JGI IMG/M metagenome (GOLD analysis project Ga0302326, IMG submission 202264) | Peat permafrost microbial communities from Stordalen Mire near Abisko, Sweden - Palsa_T0_3 | ecosystem: Environmental > Terrestrial > Soil > Palsa > Peat permafrost | place: Sweden: Abisko...
AGTGTGTCTGGCGAGGATGCGCAGCTCTGGATTGGATAGAGCGCGAGGGCGGCGATGGCGAAGAGGCGACGAAGCGTCATCGTGTGCGAGGGCCTTTCGTGGCTCTCTGCATCGGAGAGCGCGCGCGAGCGCACCCTATGGCCGGGTATTCGCGTGTGCCACGCCGGATCGAAGGGCTGAGCGCCGAGGACACGTCTCCGAGCGCTCAGGCCATGCGGCTGGGGTGGATGGCGACGAGAGCCGTGCGCGACGCGTCGCTTGACGGACCGCACAACCGTATGATTCCGTTGGCGTAGTACGCATGGCATCCGCAGTACGAGGACGCGAGGCGTGCCTCTCGATACGGCTCGTGTGGATCTGCGCGCGGACGAGTCGTCACAGCGCCGAAGCCGAGGCGATTCTCGCGCGGGAGAACATCGGCCCGGCCGAGTACTTCGATCCCGAGGTCCGCGTCAGCCACCGCGTCACGATGGAGCTGCTTCGGGTCAGCGTCGACGGCGGTGATCCCGAGATCGGGCTGCGGGCCGGGGCTGGCCTGCAACCGGGCGACTTCGCCATATTGGAATACGCGGCCCGCAGCTGCTTCACGGTCCGCGAGGCGATCGGCTGCTTCGTTCGCTACCTCGGCCTCCTGAACGAGGCGGCTGAGCTCTCGCTGGTCGAGGACGGGGGCCGCGCGATGTTGCACCACCACGTCGTCGACGGCGTACCCCAGCTGCCGGCGGCCAATGACTTCGTCATGGCGGCGGCCGACGCGTTTCGCAAGACGTATTGCGACGCCTATCAGCCGCCCCTCGAAGTGCATTTCGCGCACCCCGCGCCAACGTACGCCCCGGCGTACGGCGACGTCTTTCACACGACTGTGCGGTTCGGAGCACCCCACAACGCTTTCGTTCTGAGCCGCGAACAGCTAGACGCGAAACTGACCCGCAGTAACCCCGAAGCGCGCTCCGAATACGAGAGGCACGCCGAGGACTTGCTGGCGCGGGTTCGCGGCAGCGCGGGAATCACGGTGGCCGTACGGCGGGCGCTCCTTGCCAACGTTCGCACGGGGGGCGGCACGATGGCGACCACCGCGCGCAAGCTCGCGATGAGCATCGCCACGCTGCGACGGCGACTGCAGGAAGAAAGCACGACGTACGCCGCGGTCCTCGACGAAGTCCGGTATGACCTCGCCAGAAAGTACGTGGCGGACCAGGCGGTTACCACGAGCGATGTCGCCTTCTTGCTCGGCTTCCGCGATGTGTCGTCGTTCTCGAAGGCCTTCCGGCGGTGGACCGGCGGCATCAGCTGGGTCGAGTTCCGCGAGGATCAGCGGTCGCGCACCACCTCCCGTACGGCTTGAGCGACACTCGTCGATTGGTGACGAGGGGCAGGGGGTCGGCCTGACTCAGGCCGCGCTTCCCTGTCCGGGCGCGACCACGTAGCCGGAGGCTACCTGCTCCAGGTGGTAGTCGGTGTCGCCGAGCGTCAGCTCGAAGGCGGTCAGACGTCGGAAGTAGTGCCCGACGTCGAGCTCGTCGGCCATGCCCATGCCCCCGTGGAGCTGGATGGCCTGCTGTCCGATGTACCGGGCCGCCTGGCCGACCACGACCTTCGCCCCCGACAGCACCTTTCGCCGGTCCCCCAGATCCGAGGACTGGCACTTCATCGACGCGAGGTACGCCATCGACTTTGCCTGTTCGAAGTGGATCAGCATGTCGGCCATGCGGTGTTGCAGCGCCTGGAACTTGCCGATCGGCTGTCCGAATTGCGTGCGGGTCTGCAGGTACTTGGCGGTCGTATCCACGAGGGCCTTCATGGCTCCGACTGCGTCGGCGCAAAGCGCGGCCAAGCCCAGGTCGTGAGCATCCCGCAGCGAAGCGGTCGCCGCCCCTTCCTTGCCGAGAAGAGCATCCGCGCCCACGCGCGCATCTTCCAGGGTGACGTCCGCGGCGCCCCGGCCATCGATCGTCGGGTATTCGCGCAGACGGACGCCCGGAGATCGGCACGGCACCGCGAAGACGGATGGGCCGCCGTTGTCGCTGGCTCGAGCGGACACCAGCAGCGTGTCGGAGGCTCCCGCTCCGAGCACGAGGGCCTTGGTCCCTACGAGGGCCCAGCCGTCGGCCGTTGGCCGAGCGATCGTGCGGACGCGGTCGAGGTCGTAGCGCGTGCCAAGCTCCGCATGCGCCACCGCCGCGATCCGCGAGCCGGTGCCCAGCCCCTCGAGCAGTGCGCCGGCGCTCGGTCCGCCGAGCTTCCGGACGAGGGTGGTCGCGAGTACTGCGCTCGACCAGTACGGCTCGAGAAGGATGCCCGCGCCAAACTCGTTCATCGCCACCATGACATCGACCGGACCGCCCCCCAGGCCGCCGTGCTCGGTGGGGACGAGGATCGCGAGCAGTCCCATCTCCGCGAGGCTCTGCCAGATCGCGCGGCTCCAGGAGCCCGGCGCCTTGTGCGACGCGCGCCGGCTCTCGGAGCCGTAGCGAGCCGCCATGAACTTCCGGACGGCTTCGGCCAGGAGGTTTTGCTCTTCGGTGAATTCGAAGTCCATGTCAGCCCCCCATGGGCCCGAGGACCGCGTGGGCGACGAGGTTTCGTTGGATCTCGTTCGCGCCGCCGTAGATGGTCGTCTTGCGGAGGTTGAAGTAGCTCGCAGCCAGGGGGGCGGCATGCGCCGGTCCGACGAGCCCGGCGCCGCCTCCATCCTGGCCCCGGGCCTCGCGGACGTCGGCGGCGGCGTACGGTCCGCCGGCGAGCAGGAGCAGCTCGGAGATGGCCTGCTGGATCTCCGATCCTTTGATCTTGAGGATCGACGCGACGGTCCCGAGGTCGCGTCGCGATCGATCGGCGGAGGAGCGGCCCGCCGAGAGCACGCGCAGGTTGGTGACCTCCAGGGCCATCAAATCAACCTCCACTTGCGCAACCCGGGACGCGAACACGGGGCTCTCGAGGAGCGGTCTCCCGTCGCGCATCTCGACGCGCGCGAGATTCTTGAGCCGCAGGAGCTCGCGCTTGGAGGCGCCGATCCCCGCGATGTTCGTGCGCTCGTGACCGAGGAGGAACTTGGCGTACGTCCAACCCTGGTTCTCTTCGCCGACGAGGTTGCCGGCCGGAACCCGGACGTCCTCGAACCATACTTCGTTCACCTCGTGGGCTCCGTCGAGCGTGATGATGGGGTGCACCCTCACGCCGGGTGTCTTCATGTCGACGAGCAAGAACGAGATGCCCGCCTGGGGCTTTCCGTCCGTCCGGGTCCGCACGAGGCAGAAGATCCAGTCCGCGTACTGCGCAAGCGTGGTCCACGTCTTTTGCCCGTTGACGACGTAGTGGTCTCCGTCGCGGACGGCGCGCGTCTTCAGCGAGGCCAGGTCCGAGCCGGATTGCGGCTCCGAGTAGCCCTGGCACCACCAGTCGTCCATGGCGAGAATGCGGGGCAAGAAGCGCTTCTGCTGCGCGGGGCTGCCGAACTTCATGATTACCGGCGCCACCATCGTCAGGCCGAAGGGGATCGGCCGCGGAGCGCCTGCGAGGGCCATCTCCTCGTCGAAGATGTGTTGCTGGACGGCCGACCACCCGGGGCCGCCGAATTCGACGGGCCACGCCGGCGCGGCCCACCCGCGTGCATGCAGGACCTTTTGCCAGGTCACGTGCTCGTCGCGCGTCAAGTGCCGGCCGGTGAGGACCTTCTCGCGGATCGTCGCGGGAACCCGCTGGCTCGCGAAGGCGCGAACCTCGTCCCGAAACGCTTGTTCCTCGGCTGTAAATGCGATGTCCACGGTCATCCTTTTCCCGGGCAGCGCATGCGGTCCCGGGTCGCCGGACGGTATCACCCCGTCGGGCAGGCGCCTTTTCCATGGGCGCCAATCTCTTGTCCGCAGACCACCTCGGGCCGCGTGCGAAGCTACTTGGTGGAGGATCCTGCGTTGCGAGAGCCCGCGGGCGATCGGGGAGCCGTCCGGTAGACCGCGCGCCGGCACTCGCTGGGGGTGGTCGATGTCCAGCGGCGAAACGCGCGCTCGAAGCTCGTCACGTGGGAATAGCCGAGGCGCTGGGCGATCTGCGGAAAGGTCAGCGTCGAGGAGCGGACGAGAGCGATCGCACGATCTCGCAGTTCAACGTCGCGAAGCGCCGAGAACGACGCACCCTCGGCCGCGAGGTGCCGCTTCAGAGTGCGGGCCGACTGGTTCAGCGCGGCGGCCACTTCTTCCAGCGAGTCGCACCGGCTGTCGGCCCGGGCGAGCAGCCTGCGCACGGCATCCACGCGGCGAGCCGGGCGGGCCATGCGTTCGAGCTCGTGCTCGCAATGGCCGCTGGCGACCAAAAGCGCCGTCGGGTTCGCCATCGTGTAGGGCACGTCCAGGCTACTTGCGTCGAACACCAGTCGGTGCGCCGGGGCGTTGAATCGCATGGGCAGGTGCGCGGCCGCCAGCTCCGCGGAGTACGAAGGCTCGGGCAGAGCGAGCTCGACGACCGTGGTATTCACGGTGCTGGCGGCCAAGAGCGTCCCGACTTGCCGCAACGACACGAGCGTCGCAATGACGACGATGTCGCGAGCGCTCCCGAAATCCGCCTCTTCATCGAGAATCACCGAGGCCGTGCGATCTTCGACGCGCAGGCGGAGCCGCAGGGCGGTCGTGATGATGGGCCCGAAGCGGATGGCAACCTCGATGGCCTCACGGACGCTCGATGAGCTCATGAGCGCGAAGCCCAGATTGCCGTAAAGGGTAGGGCGGATGTCGAGGCCGATGTGGAGGCCGAGCGCCGGTTGGCGCGTCAGGGTGCGCGCTCGCTCGAGGAGCCTCGTCATCGCCGGGACGGGCAGCCGCGCGCTCGGAGCGCTGAGGATCTCGAGGGGAATGTCTGCGCCGGCGAGGAGATCGGCGCGGCTGACGCCGAAGCGCTCACCCAACGCGAGAAGATGAAGAACGTTCGCGACCGGAAAGCTCGGCGGGTCGGGGGTGAGCAAGTCCAACGGGCGAAGCTTGGCGCACCCAGTGCGCGCTGGCAACACCCGCCCCATTGGCCGGTGAACTCCCAAGGTGGCCCGAACTGTCGGAACTTTGTCCCCCGACGCTAGTCGCCGTAGGCGAGCATCCGCCGCCGCGACGGGAGCTTCGTGATGATGGAACACTTTCGACTCTTCATCGACGGAGCCTTCGGCGACGCCGCGGGCGGCGAGCGCTACACGACGATCGATCCCGCGAACGGCCAGCCACTGGCTTCCGTCGCTGCGGCGGGACCTGCGGACGTGAACGCCGCGGTGGCTGCCGCAAGGCGCTCCTTCGTCGGCTGGAGCGCGATGGCGCCCGGCGCACGATCGGAGATCGTCATGGACCTCGCCGATCGCATGCAGGCGGCGATCGCCAGGCTTGGGTTCCTGGAAATGTCCGACTCCGGGGGGCTGCTCGCGCGGACCACGTCCGACGTGTTCATGGGCGCCCGCTTCCTGCGCACCATCGCGCGCTTCGCCGCTCACGAGTTCCCTTGGGAAGAGACGATACCCGGCAAGAACCCCTTCTTCCCGGGACGCAGCGTCGTACGGCGTGAGCCCATCGGGGTATGCGCCGCGATCGTGCCCTGGAACTTTCCGCTCCTGATGGCGATCTGGAAGATTGGGCTAGCGCTTGCGAGCGGCAACACGATCGTTCTCAAACCGTCACCGGAGACACCCCTGTCCGCGCTCGCGCTCGGGAAGATCGTCGCCGAATCCCGCGTGCCGCCGGGCGTGGTCAACATCCTCGCGGGCCCCGACCGTGCCGTCGGCGAGATGCTCGTACGCCATCCGGACGTCGACCGCGTCGCCTTCACCGGAAGCACGCCCGTCGGAAGGGAGATCCTCAAGAACGCGGCGGCCACGTTGAAGAGGGTCAGCCTCGAGCTTGGCGGCAAGAGCGCGAACATCGTCCTCCGGGACGCCGATCTCGACATGGCCGTCGACGGCGCGGTATGGGCCGCGTTCCTGCACACGGGGCAGGTCTGCGAGTCGGGAACCAGGCTGCTCCTGCCGGAGGCGATTCACGACGCGTTCGTCGCACGCCTCGTCGAGCGCGTGCGCGCGTTGTCCATCGGGCACCCGATGGACCCTCGCACGAAGGTGGGGCCCGTCATCAACGCGGCCCAGCGCGATCGCATCGAGCGCTACGTCGAGATGGGCAAGCGTGAAGGAGCGCGTCTGGCCTGCGGCGGCGAGCGGCCCGTGGTGCCCGGCATGGAAGGCGGCTTTTACGTGCAGCCATCGGTGTTCGTGAACGTCGACCCGAAGATGACGATCGCGCGCGAGGAGATCTTCGGCCCGGTCCTTTCCATCATCCGGTACCGCGACGAGGACGAGGCCGTGGCCATCGCGAACCAGTCGGAGTACGGCCTGGCGGGGGGCGTCTGGTCCCGTGACCTCGAACGGGCCAAGGCCGTGGCGTCGCGGCTCCGCACGGGCACCGTCTGGATCAACGACTGGCACTACTTCAACGACCTCGCACCGTTCGGCGGGTACAAGCAGAGCGGCATCGGCCGCGAGATGGGTCACCTCGGCCTCGCCGAGTACACCGAGACGAAGCACGTTCACGTCGGCGTCGAAGCCAACCCCGACGCCAAGCGCGGGCATCGCATGCTCGTGCAGGGCGGACGGTCGATCTCGTACCAGTACGAGCCACGGACGCGCGTTCTTTCCGGTCCCGGGAGCATCGTCAAACTCTACGCAGAGCTCGACGCCATGGGTAAGAAGCGCGCGCTCGTCGTCACCGACGCGGGCGTCGTCGGCGCGGGCCTGCTTGCGCGCCTGCGCGAGGTCCTCGGCTTGCGCATCGCCGCGGTGTTCGACGGGGTCGAGCAGGACTCGGGCCTCGGCATCGTGGACGCCGCGATCGCCCTCGGGCGGAGCGTGGACGCGGACGTCGTCGTGAGCCTCGGCGGTGGCAGCTGCATCGACACGGCGAAGGCAACCGCGGTCGGCCTCGCGAACGGGTGGTCGGCCATCGAGTCGATCGGGATGCACCACTTGCCGGGCGCGCCCACGATCCACGTCGCCATCCCGACCACGGCGGGCACGGGGAGCGAGGTGACCAACGTCGCCGTGATCAAGAACGAGCACACGGGCACCAAGGCCTACGTGCTCGATCCGCTGGTGGCCCCGGACCTCGCGATCCTCGATCCCACGCTCATCGTCGGTCTGCCACCGCGGATGACGGCGGCCACCGGGCTCGACGCGCTGACGCATGCCGTCGAGGCCTACACAGGCCGCGCTTCGAACGCGATGAGCGACGCCCAGGCGCTTCATGCGATCCGGCTCGTCGCGAAGTGGTTGCCGCGCGCCGTAGCGGAGGGAACCAATCTCGAGGCGCGCTCGCAGATGCAGACGGCGGCCACGCTGGCCGGCTGGGCGATTTCGAGCTCCACCGTCGGCCTCGTTCACGCCATGAGCCACACGATCGGGGCCCGGCACGGCGTTCCCCATGGAATCGGCAACGGCATCCTGTTGCCGCACGTGATTCGGTTCAATGGCGGAGCGCCCGCCGCGGCCGCAAGGCACGTCGATGTCGCACAGGCCCTCGGCGCTGTCTCTGTCGATCCTTCGAACGCTACGGCGGCTGCGGCCGACGCGGTGGCCGCGCTTCTACGCGTCTGCGCCCACCCGGCACGACTGTCCGAAGTCGGGGTGCCGAAGGAGGAGCTTGGGCGACTGTCCGAAGTCGCCGTCACCGACATGGCGGCTGCAGCGACGGCGCGGCGCGCTTCGCCGGGCGAAATCGAGCAGCTTTATCGGGCCGCATTCTGAGATCTCGAAGTGTGAGGCAGTCAATGGTCAAGACAATGGCGTGGACGGTAGTGGTGGTCGGCTCGTTGGCGGCGACGTTCGCGTGCTCGTCGAAGACCAGTGGCGGCAACACGGGATTCGACGGCGAGAACGAAGGCGGCGGGGGCCAGAACAACGAGAACAACGGCGATGGCGGCTCGAGCACGAACGGCACGATGGACGCCACGACAGCCACGAGCAGCTGCGCCAATCCGTTCCAGGAGATCTCGCTCGTCACCGGCAAGTCGCTGCCGGCTGGCTGCGACACCTGCGTGAGCAGCAGCTGCTCCTCGGACTTGACCGCCTGCCAAACGAGCAGCTGTCTCGCGTGCGGTCCTACGCTCTACGCGTGCGCGCAGGCGAGCTGCAGCTCGGAGTGCTTCCCGGTTTCGGAGGGCGGCGCATCGAGCGGCTCCTCCGGCGGATCGTCGAGTGGCGGGGCGAGCGGTTCCGACGGCGGGTCGAACTCATGCACTCAGATCCAGAGCTGCTGCGCCTTCAGCGTCGAGTGCGGCTGCACGGCGGTCGGCTTCCTCAGCGCAGACGCCGGGGCGGGGTGCAGCGCCGCCGTCTCCAGCAACAACACCGCCGAATGCGCGGCCTACTATTCGGCCATCAAGAGCGCGGGCTCTGCGTTCGGCGTCACGTGCAGCATGTAGTGCTCTGCCACTCGCTCGGGACGGCGAGCCCAATTTCGTCGTAGGGTCGTCGCCATGGAGAGCGCCGACAACCGCTACGACTGGATCGTGATCGGCTCCGGCTTCGGCGGCAGCGTGTCCGCTCTGCGTCTCGCAGAGAAGGGCTATCGCGTGCTGGTCATCGAGAAGGGGCGTCGCTTCGCGGTCGCCGACTTCGCGAAGACCAACATGGAGCTGTCCCGCTGGCTTTGGGCACCGGCGGCCGGGCTCCGGGGCATCTACCAGATGACCTTCATGCGTCACGTCACCATCCTGCACGGAGTGGGCGTCGGAGGCGGTTCGCTCGTCTACGCCAACACGCTGCCCAGACCCAAGCGGCCATTTTACCAGGCGAAGACATGGGCCCACCTGGGCGACTGGGAGAAGGAGCTCGCGCCCCACTACGACAAGGCGCTCGAGATGCTCGGCGCTACGCGCTATCCGGGCGAGACCGAACCCGATCGCATCCTCAAGCAGATCGCCGCGGACATCGGACGATCCGAGCACTTTCACCCGACCGACGTGGCGGTGTTCTTTGGCAAGCCGGGCGTCGAAGTCGAGGATCCCTACTTTGGGGGCAAGGGCCCGAAGCGCGTCGGTTGTACGGAGTGCGGCGCTTGCATGACCGGATGCCGGGTCGGCGCGAAGAACACGCTGGACCGGAACTATCTCTACCTGGCCGAGCGGCTCGGCGCCGAGGTGCTCGCGGAGACCGAGGTGCTCGCGGTCCGGCCGGAGTCGAGCGGTTACCGCATCGAGACGCGCGGCTCGCTCGACAAGAAGCAAAAACGCTTCTTTCAGGCCGATCGGATCGTGTTCGCGGGCGGCGTGATGGGAACGATTCCGCTCCTTCTTGCGATGCGCGAAGACGCGAACGGCTTGCCTCTGCTGTCGCCTCGCGTGGGCCGCTCCGTGCGCACCAACAACGAGTCGCTGACGGCGGTGTCCAACCAGAATACGCCTCACGATTTCTCGCGCGGCATCGCCATCACCTCGATCCTGCACACCGACGCCGACAGCCATATCGAGCCGGTCCGCTACGGTGACGGCTCGAACTTCTTCCGCAAGCTGGTCTTCCCGCACTCGACGAAGACGACCACCCTCGGTCGTTTGGGGGCCGTGGCGAAGGCGTACGCCGCACACCCGCTCGAGTGGGCGCGCACCTTCTTCGCGGGCGAGAATCGGAAGACGGCCATCTTGCTGTACATGCGGACGCTCGACGAGAGCCTAACGCTCAAGCTGAGGCGCATGCCATTTGGAGGCCGCATGCTCGACACGGAGGTCGACGACCCGGCGTCCGCGCCCCGCGCCAACCTGCCCGAGGCGGCCGATCTCGCGTCGCGCTTCGCCGCGAAGATGGGCGGCGTGGTCAGCAGTCTGTTCTCGGAGGCATTGCTCGGCACGCCGACGACGGCCCACATCCTCGGCGGCGCGTGCATGGGCAAGGACGCGAACGAAGGCGTCATCGACTCCGAGCATCGCGTCTTCGGTTATCCCGGCCTCTACGTCGTCGACGGCTCCGCCGTCTCCGCCAACCCCGGCGTGAATCCCTCCCTCACGATCACGGCGCTGGCCGAGCGCGCGATGAGCCGTATCCCTCTCGCGTCGCAGCAACACTGAATCGCTGCTCGCCGAGAGGCCACCTCGCATGCGCAAGTCCGCGGCGCGGCTAAACTGCTTCGTGCGTATGTGCCGGGATTCGACACTGCTGGCCGTCTTGGGGCTACTCGCGATGGGGTGTGCCCATGAGCCCCTCACGCCTGCGGGAGCTCGTGTCGCCGTGACCCCGAGCGCGTCCGCGTCGACCGCGCCGAGACGACCTGGTTGCCGGCGGCTCGGAACTGTCGTCGGCGTCAGCGCCTCGGCGTGCGGTTCGGGGTGGAAGTCGAAGCACATCCTGCTCGCGTCCGCGCTCGACGACCTGCGAAATAAGGCCGCGGCGATCGGCGCGGACTACGTCGAAGAGCACACCCCGGAGTTCGGGTGGTCGGGCGAGTTCCACGGGACGAGCACGTCGAGCGCCGCGGTGCAGGGGATCGCCTATCGGTGTGGGGCCGCGAGCACGGACCCGTGAGGGGCGAACCGTCGAGAGAGCGCCATGGCGGTCGCAGCCATGCCACGAGCGCGCCCTGGGGCTCAGCGATCGCCTGCTCCG
>Ga0302326_10031397_pt1 | contig 10609 bp, 9 predicted proteins | sample Palsa_T0_3_FD_202264 | JGI IMG/M metagenome (GOLD analysis project Ga0302326, IMG submission 202264) | Peat permafrost microbial communities from Stordalen Mire near Abisko, Sweden - Palsa_T0_3 | ecosystem: Environmental > Terrestrial > Soil > Palsa > Peat permafrost | place: Sweden: Abisko...
GAGCCAGGAGCTGTAACCCACCTCTGTTTTATCCCACCTCGGTTTACCGCCACTCTGAGCCACCAGGCTCCTCCGACCCATGACCGGGCTTGGCGGGCCCGGTCTGACCGATCTACGCGCCACGGAGTTTGTTCGGTGCCGTGACTATGGCCAGCACGTGCCTCACTGAGCATGGACCCAGGTACTCACGTTTCTTGCAGGGGCGCCGGGAATCGAACCCGACCGAGAGGTTTTGGAGACCTCTGCCGAACCTTTCGCACCCCTCTGGTTGTCATCCACCGCCGATACGGCAAGGGGATTTACCAGATGGGATGACTGGTATCGAGCCGCATCCCGAGATTTCGGGATGGACCCGAGGACGGTCGGAGCGCGGCCAGCAGTAGGGCTTTATGCCCCTGATGCCAGCATCTCGCGCTCACGAACCGTTCCATGGGCACCAGGAAACACGCTTTGTTCTCGGCGCGCAATGGATTTTCTTCAGCGACCCGGAATTACCCGCGTTTCCCGGGGATCGATCACCCCGGCGGCGTAGGCCAGAATGACGGCCTGCACCCGGTCGCGCGCCGCCAGCTTGTCCAGCACGTGGCTCACATGCGTCTTGACCGTGTTCTCGCCCACGATCAGCTCACCCGCGATTTCACCGTTGGACAGTCCTCGGGCCATGAGGGCCAACACCTCCTGCTCGCGCCGCGTCAGGGTTGCCACCCGCCGCCGTGCGTCGTGGTCCTCGGGGCTGGCGTGGGTGGCCACGAACTCGTTGATGAGGCGGCGGGTGGCCGACGGTGCCAGGAGGCTTTCGCCCGCCGCCGTGTCGCGAACGCCCCGGATGAGGTCTTCGGGCGCCACGCCCTTGAGGAGAAAGCCCGCCGCGCCCGCCTGCAGTGCCCCGAACAGATATTCGTCCAGGTCATAGGTGGTGAGTATCACCACCCGGGTGGTGGCCAGGAGCGGATCCTGGGCGATGGCCCGGGTGGCGGCGAGGCCGTCCATGCTCGGCATGCGGATGTCCATCAGGACCACATCGGGGTGACGGGCGCGGACCAGTTCGACGGCCCGAGCACCGTCTTCCGCCTGGCCCACCACCTCGATATCGGGCGCCGTACCCAGGATCATGACCAGGCCCGAACGCACCAGGGCTTGGTCGTCGGCCACCACCACCGAAATGGTCATGGCAACGGGATGCGGGCGGTGACCTGAAATCCACCCGACCGGGCAACCCCGGCGTCAATTGTCCCCCCGTAGGCCCCGACCCGCTCGCGCATGCCGATGATCCCGTGACCACCGCCCACCGCGACGTCGGGTCGAGAAACAGGCCCATTGGCCGGGCGTTCGTTGCACACCTCAAGGCACAGCTCGGCGCTCGAGCTGGCCACCGAGACCGTGGTGCGGACAGGTCCCGCATGGTTGACGACGTTGGTCAGGGCTTCTTGCACCACCCGATAGGCCGACGTGGCGATCCCGTCAGGGATCTCCGTCAGGTCGCCGGTGACGTTGAGCGTCACCGGAAGGCCGGCGTCGCGCAGTCGCTCGGCCAGGCGCGGAAGCTGATCGAGCCGGGGTTGGGGCGACACGCCGTCGCCGTCGCCGTTGCGCAGCACGCCGACGGCTCGCCGTACCTCGGCCAGCGCGAGGCGGGTCTCATGCTCGATGGTGGCCAGGCTCTGTGTGGTGAGCGAGCGGTCGTCGGCCAGGAGGCGGGCCGCTCCGGCCTGAATGGCGATCACGCTCAGATGGTGGGCCACCACGTCGTGCAGCTCGCGGGCGATCCGGGCCCGTTCGCCATCGGCTGCCTGTTCGGCTCGGCTGGTCACCAGCTCGCGCAGCAGCGCCATCTCGTGGCGGCGGGCCCGAACGGCCTCGCCTGTCAACCAGGCGCCCCCGAGCAGCACCAACTGGGCGATCACCGCGTCCGGGGAGGACGACGCCAGCCCAGCCGCCACCACAATGACCGCCCCGGTGGCCAGAGCGAGGCGCTTCGACACCCGGGCCGAGGTGGTGGCGGCGGCGAACGCTAGCGCCAACGCCGGGCCGAGCAGGATCGTGACCTCACTCAGCACCCCCCAGTTGGGACCGCTGCGGGTGACCAGAGCGCCCGCCGCCGCGATCAAGCTCACCGCCGCCGCCAGAGCGGGGGCGCGCCGCCGCCACAGGAACGGCGCCGCCACGGCGAACCCCCAGAACGCCCACCAGTTGCCGCCGTCGTGGCGGTACGGGTCGAACGCGGGCATCTCAAAGGCGGCCAGGACCGCCGCCGCGGCGACGACGTCGAACAGGACGGGGTGGGCCCGCAGGCGTCCCACGAACCACGCGGCGTTGCCGTCGTTGGCCACGATGGGCGAGGTTAGGACGATGGCGGGATGGTCATCGTCGTCTCAGGCGGTGATTGCGCCTCACGCCAGGGGGTGAGGGGAGGGGTCCGGTAATCACGAGCGGGCATGGCGACACGGCGCCCGTTGGTCCGTAGCGTCACCGCCATGTTGGCCATTCGATGCGTCGGCCTGACCAAGCGTTACCACGGGCGGCCCGTGGTTGATGGCTTGGACCTGGAGGTGGAGCAAGGAGAGCTGTTCGGGTTCCTCGGCCCGAATGGCGCCGGCAAAACCACCACCGCGCGGATGCTGCTCGGCTTGGTCGCGCCCGATGATGGCCAGGCGTGGGTGCTCGGGTCCCGGGTGCCCTGCCCCCAGCAACTGCCCCGGATCGGGGCCATGGTCGAGGAGCCGGCGTTCTATCCCTGGCTGACGGGCCGGGCCAACCTGCAGATATTGGGCCGGGAAGGCGGTCGACTGCCGTCCCGAGCGATCGACGACGCCCTCGATGCGGCAGGCATTGCGAGCGCCGCCGCCCAGAAGGTCAAGACCTATTCCCAGGGCATGCGGCAACGCCTGGGCTTGGCCGCGGCTCTGGTGCGCCGGCCCGACCTGGTGCTGCTCGACGAGCCGGCCAACGGGCTTGATCCGGCGGGCATCCGGGACCTGCGGGACCTGTTGCGATCAATGGCGGACCAGGGCACGACGGTGTTCCTGTCCAGCCATCTGCTGGGCGAGGTGGAACAGGTGTGCCGCCGGGTGGCCGTGATCGACCATGGCCGGCTGGTCTCGATGGGCGCGGTGGACGACGTTGGCGGCGCGGGCGAGCGAGTGCGTGTGTCAGTCCGACCCGACGAGATCGAGCGGGCTCGGGCGGCGCTGGCCCGCTGGTCGGTGACGGTCGGCGCTCCGGGCGAGCTGATGGTGGCGGATGCCGTTGGGGGCGCGGTGAACGAGGTACTGGCCGAAGCGGATGTGTTCGCGAGGTCGGTGATCCTCGAGCGTCTCACCCTGGAGGAGCGTTTCCTGGCCGTGACCGACCCCGACGGAGCGAGTGACAGCAAAGGAGATCGTGATGCGGCTGCTGCTAGCTGAGCTGGGCAAGTTGCGGCGGCCCCTGACCTACGGGATCGCGGCCGCGGCCATCGCGGCCTGCACGGCGTTCGCCTGGCAGGGCGCCCGCAATGCCTCACGCTCGCTCCAGCCCGCGCCCAGTGCGTCGGCGGCACCGACCTGTCGAGACTTCGACCTTCCCACCGGTTCACTGTGCAACCAGGCGATCGCCGTGCAGGAGAAGATCGACGCGTTTCACCAGCAACAGGCGGCGGCCCAACCGTCAACGCGCCACAACGCCCGCCCCACCGACGCCCTGCCGGTCGAGCAGCCACTGTCGGCGGGCAAGCTTGCGCTGGGCTTCATGTCCTCGCTCCCGGGCGCCCTCCTCATCTTCCTGCTGGCGGCGGGGCACGTGGGCAATGAATGGAATGGCCGCACCATCAAGGTCGTCCTATGCCAGGAGGGGCGGCGATGGCGAGTCCTGGCGGCCAAGACGGCGAGTCTGTGGCTCGTCGCATGCGCCATCCTGCTCGTCGACTGGGTGGTGCTGGCTGCCCTCAGCCCGGTACTGAAGGCGGCTTACCCGTTGGGTGGGCCCGGCTTGGCGTGGTCGGCCGCCTGGTCGGCGATGGCGGCCGATCTCGGGCGTGCCCCGCTCACCGTGGCGGTGTTTACCGTCGTCGGTGTGGCCGCCGCGGTGCTGGTCCGCAACGCCCTGGGCGCATTCGCCCTGGCTGCCGGCGCACTGGTGACATCGCTGGTCATCGCAGGCAATTTCTCGGAACTGGCTCCCTGGACCATCGCCTGGTGGGTGGCGGGGTGGATGCAGTTCCGATCACACGGCTACGTCATCTACCACTTCTGGGTGGACGGGTTCCCGGCCGGGCTCAGCAATCCGGGGCCGCTGACCGGCCTGGTCGGGTTGCTCGGCGTCATCGCCGTCGCCGCGGGTGTGGCGCTGTGGGTGTTCCGCCGGGCCGACATCACGACCTGACGTCCCGCGCAACCGGCCGCCCACGACTGCCGGGCTAACGGCCCCTGCCGGGCTAACGGGGTGTGGGCGCCGGGAACCGGCCACGCCGACCCCCTGAGCGGCGGTCTCTTTACGTTCCATCGGCAATCTTTTGGTACTCCTCACATCTCGGGCGCGTTGTTGTGGCTACTCAGGCTGTCGCAAAATGCGCTTGGCGGTGGTGTGGTCTCGGCTGCGGCTTTGGTCAAACAAGGCCCAACGGGCCTGCAGTGGGTGATTGGGGGCGACCGCGGGCGGCGTCCTAACGTCGCCCACTGAGGATTTTTGTGCCGTTTGGTGGTTTTGATAGCGATTCAGTGCAAATAGCAGCAACCAGACGGCAAATATCCACCAGGTTCCACAAAAGCTCCCCCGCCAGCCGGAGTGGCCGGCGGACCCTCTTCGAGCCGGTTGGTGCCGCCGGGCGCGGCCGCGATTCCATTTTGCGACAGCTCGGTCACCCGCCGACCGGATGCTCGGTCACCCGCCGACCGGATGCTAAACGGCCCCCGACCGGTCGCTAAACGGCCCCCGACCGGATGCTAAAGGGCCCCCGCCCGACGCTGGACGGCGGCTGGAGGGACTGGCAAACGGCAATCCGCCGGCCCAGGGATCAGGCGGCGCGCAAGCCGTGTTCGGACAGCGGGCCCACCGTCAGGCCCCGGTCGGCAAATAGTTCGGCCAGGGGCGCAAGGGCGCCCAGCGTCGACCGCCAGCTCTCGGGGGCCGAGGTGCAATCGGAGTCGTGCAGCAACACGGTGGCGCCGGGCACCAGCCCGTCGGCCACGTCGGCCACCACGGTCGCCGGGGTGGCCTCGGCCCGCCAATCCCGCCCCCACGTCGTCCACAACACGGGGCGCAGACCCAGGTGGTGGGCCGAGGCCAAGCTGCCGGCCGACAGCGCCCCGAACGGGGGGCGGAACCACTGCGGCACCACACCGGTGGCTTCGACGATGCTGTCGTAGGCCCGGGCCATGTCGTCGCGCAGCGCCCCTGGCGTTCGTTGCAGGTGGCTGCGGTGCTCGTCGCCATGGACACCCAGCTCGTGGCCCCGCAGCCTCAGTTCCTCGGCCATGGCGGGCGCAGCGCGGACCATCGAGCCCAAAAGGAAGAAGGTGGCCCGCCAGCCCAGCCGATCGAGCTGGTCCAAGATGGCGGGCGTCGAGAGGGGATCGGGCCCGTCGTCGAAGGTCAGGGCGACGTGGTCGGCCGTGCCGATGCCCGATAGGGTGGGCAGCGCCCAGCACCGCAGGCCCCGCCACGACGTCACCCCGGGCAGCAGGTGGCCGAGGGCCGCCCCGGCCACCAAGGCCCCGCTACCAGCTAGAAGAACTCCGCCCGCCTTCACGGCGCCCCACCGGTTACGACGTCAACCATGACAGCTGTCAGACCAGGTCGGAGAGGGGAGCGCCCGACAAGTTGGCGGTGTTGAGCTGGGTCGAGAGCTGGGACAGCATGACCTGCATCTGCTGGTCGGTGGCGTTGCTGCCGTTGACCAGATAGGTGTGCCGAGGGGTCAGGTGCAGCGGGTCGTCATCGGCTGGCTCGAGGATCTGGTTGGGCACCACCGTCGTGTTGTGGGCGTCATGGCACGCCACCAGGTCGAACACGTTGAGCCGCCGCCCGGGCACGAACACCCGGACCGGTTGGCCGGCGATGCGGGACAGCAGTTGGCTGGCCGCCACGTCCCCGTCGGCCCGGGTCCACGGTGACTCGTCGATGTGGTGGCCCTGGCGATCCAGGCGGGGACCCTCGCCGCCATTTTCCACGTCGACGCCCAGGCTGACCAGGTGCTGCACATCGGCCGGGTCGCTGGCCGCCGTCATCTCGTCGATCACAGCCGAGGCGTGCAGCGCCACCAACTGGTGGATGATCGCTGGGTCGTTCAACTCCGACTCGCCCAGGCGGACCCCGATGTAGGCCACATTGGCCGGGTGGCTCGGGATGGGCCACCCCGGCGCCGTACGAGGTGGCAAACGCCACGCCCGATGTCATCCCGGCCCAGATCAGCGGCACGGCGGCCACCAGAGCCGCCATCCGCGCTAGTGCGACCGAGGGACGGCGGGGCTTGCGCCGACGGGTGACCGTCTCGGACGATGTTCCCGTGGGCTCAAGCTCGTCGTCCTCAACCGAGTCCTCAAAGTCCTCAACGGAGTCCTCGGCAGTGTCGGCTGCCAACTCATCGGCAGGCCGCAGGTCGATGAAGTCGGCCGAGTCCCGGCTGGCGGGTCCGGCCGGTGCTATCGCCATGTCGTCACCTCGGCGATGGCCGATGGGGACGATCGGCGCCAACGGACCATCGTCAGCGGGGTCAGAGTCAGAGGAGGAGGCGGCCAGCAGTTCCCGCAACTCCTGGGTCGGGTCGAACTCGACCCCGTCGGCCACCCCGTCGGCCGCCCCGACCAGCAGGTCCCCGTCGAGGTCCGCATCCACCGTGGCCAGCAACTGGCGATCGTTCAGTCCGGCCGGCCCGACAATGGCGGCCAGTTCGACGTAGCGGGCCGGGTCGGCGTGAAACATCGCCTTGCCCGCGTCGATCATCGCCTGGCGGGCTGCCCCAGGCGTGGTGGCGAAGTCGAGGAGGCGCAGCAGATCGGCCGCGTTGCGGGCGACGCGGCTCACGCCCGACGCCTGCATCTCGGCCGTGTTCTCCTTGCCGTGGCCCGCGATAGGGCGGTAACTGATGATGGGCAGCCCCACCGACAGGGCCTCCATGGCGGTCAGCCCGCCCGCGTTCTCGACCAAGGCATCGCTGGCCGCCATGAGCCCGGGCATGTCGTCGGTCCACCCGAGCACCCGGCCGCCTGGGATCCGGCTCAGCCGCTCCCGCAGCCGCTCGTCCCGCCCGCACACCACGATGGGCACAAAGCGGCCGTGGGAGGCCCCGGCAGGGGATGCCCCGCCGTTGGATGCCCCGCGGTTGGAGGCGATCGTGCGGAACGTGCCCGCCACCGGTCCCACCCCCCACGACCCCGACACGATGAGCACGGCCCGATCGTCGTCCGACAGTCCGAGCTGGCGGCGGGCCGCCGCTCGGTCCTGGGGCTGGGCAAAGCGAGGCGACACCATGGGCCCGGTGGCGATGCTGGGCCGGCCGCTCTTGGCTTCGGCCAAACCGGCCGGCCGCGGGTGCACCGCCAGGTTGAGGTCGATCCCGGGGTGGATCCAGAAGGGGTGAACGCCGAAGTCGGTGATGAAGTTGATGGCCGGCTTGTCGACCCGGCCGCGCCGGCGCAACTCCCCCAGCACGATGGAGGTGAGGGGGTAGGTCGACACGATCACGTCGGCCTGGTACTCCTCCGCCCAGCGCATCAGGTTGGGCGCAGTCAGCCGGGTCATGAACTTGCCCACCGGCGGGCATAGGGCGGGCAACCGGTACAGCAGCCGGTACGTCAGGTCGTAGCTCCACGCCACGTACTTCATCTGGAATTCGTAGCTGGAGCGCAGCAGGTCGCCGATGTGCAGTGGAGCGGACGTGAGAAAGTCCCGCATCTCGGCCTCGTGGCCGTCAGCCTTCAATCGCCTGACCAGCTCGCGAGCCGCGCCGTCATGCCCTGCGCCCATGCTGGCCGACACCACGAGAACGCGGGTCTGCACACCGGAGAGGATAGCGTTCGGTCCCTTCTTGGCTCGCCCTTAACGGCCCCTTCGCGAGAATCTGCGTACAACGAGTATCCGAAGGGGTATTACCGGCCCGTGTCGATCAGCCTCGAGTCATTGGTGTGCGGGCTGCGGGGGCACGTCACCCCGGCGTCGACCGTTGCCACCCTGTCGCAGGACGAGGCGGGCTTGGGCATCGACGTGCACCCGACGTGGCGGTTCTCGCGCTGCCTGCGTTGTGACGCGTGGATCGGTGGTCCGCCCCCCGTCGCGCCCGACCGGGAGCGCCTGGCGTCGGTCGCCGACATGGACCTTCCTCGACGGGGCAAGGCGCTGCGCCAGGCGGTGGTGCTGCGCCTCATCGCGGTCGAACGAAGCATTCACTGCCTGGTCTTTGCCCTGGTCGCCGTCCTCGGCCTTCTGTTGCGCATTCACCTGGCGGGCGCCCAGAGCGCCGTGCAGCGCGGTTTGGACACGCTGGCCCGGGGTGAGGCGCAAACCGGAGCACCCAACAACAACAACATCCTGGTGCACGAGGGCACCAAATTTCTGCACCTGAGCGGCTCCACGCTGGACTTGTTGATCGTCACGGCGGCCATCTACGCCGTGATCGAGGGGACCGAGACGGTCGGGCTGTGGCTCGAGAAACGGTGGGCCGAGTATCTGACGGCCCTGGCCACGGCTGGGTTCTTGCCCCTGGAGATCTACGAGCTGCTGGGGAAGGTCACCGTGTTCCGGTTGGGCGCCCTGGTCGTCAACCTGGCCATCGTGGCCTACCTGATCTATGCCAAGCACCTGTTCGGCTTGGGCGGCAAGCGGGCCGAGTCCGCCGAATCCGACCCCATGGGTGACGGCGGCATCTTTTCCCCGCCCTACTAAAAGCACGGAACAGGGCGCAGGGATACCGTGAGACCATGCGAGTACCGCTGACGATCGATCAGTTCCTGACCCGGGCCGCCCTGGTGTACGGGGAGCGCACCGCCGTGGTCGACGAACCGGGGACGGCCGGCTCGTTCGGGACCATCACCTACCGCCAGCTGGCCGCCCGGGCCCGGGGCATGGCCCGAACGCTGGACGAGATGGGGGTGGCGCACGGCGAGCGAGTGGCGGTGGTGAGCCCCAACGCAGCCCGGATGCTCACCGCCTTCTACGGCGTGAGTGGGTATGGACGGGTGCTCGTACCGATCAACTTCCGGCTCAACACCGAGGAGGTGCAGTACATCGTCGAGCACTCGGGGGCGTCGGTGCTGTTGGTCGACCCCGAGATGGACGAGGCCCTGGGCGCGGTCACGGCCAAGGAGCGAATCCTGATGGACGGGTACGGCGACCGGCAGTTGTTTGCACCCTTGGCGGACGACGCGCCGGGACCGGAACACTGGGAGCCGGACGAGGACGCCACCGCCAGCATCAACTACACCAGCGGCACCACCGCCCGGCCCAAGGGGGTGCAGCTGACCCATCGCAACTGCTGGGTCAACGCCGCCATCTTCGGCTGGCAGGCCACGGTGACCGACCGCGATGTGTACCTGCACACGTTGCCCATGTTCCACTGCAACGGGTGGGGGATGCCCTACGCCGTCACCGCCATGGGCTGCCCCCAGGTGGTGATCCGCAAGATCGACGGGACCGAGATCCTGCGGCGCATCTCGGCCCACGGGGTCACGTTGCTGTGCGCCGCCCCCGCTGTGGTGGCGGCGGTGCTGGATGCCGCCACCCGCAAGCGGGCCCGGGGGGAAGAGGTGGCCGGTCGGGGCCGGGTCCGCATCGTGGTGGCGGGTGCCCCTCCGCCGTCCAAGGTGATCGAACGGGTGGAAACCGAGCTGGGCTGGGAGTTCATCCAGATCTACGGGCTGACCGAGACGGCGCCGTTGCTGACCATGAACCGGGCGCCGGCGGAGTGGGACGGGTTGGCGGTGGAGGAGCGGGCTCGCCGTTTGTCCCGGGCCGGGGTGCCCGCGGTCGGGGTGCGCATCGACGTGGACGCCGACGGCGAGGTGTTGGCCCAGGCCAACCACGTGTTCGCCGGATATTGGGAGCAACCGGCCGAGTCAGCGGCCGCGCTCGACCAAGGGTGGTTCCACACCGGCGACGGGGGGCGGCTGGAGGAGGGGGGCTACCTGGTCATCTCGGATCGCAAGAAGGACGTGATCATCACCGGGGGTGAGAACGTGTCCTCCATCGAGGTCGAGGACTGCCTCTACCAGCATCCGGCCGTGGCCGAGGTGGCGGTCATCGGGATCCCCAGTGACCGCTGGGGCGAGGAGGTGGCGGCCCTGGTCGTGCTGCGGCCCGGAACAGCGGCCGACGAGGCGGAGTTGATCGACTTCACACGGGCGCGGTTGGCCCACTTCAAGTGCCCGAAGACGGTCGAGTTCCGCGACGCCCTGGTGCGCACGGCCACGGGCAAGCTGCAGAAGTTCAAGCTGCGCCAGCCGTTCTGGGAGGGCCGGGACCGCCTAGTCAACTGAGGGGTCGCTGGGCGCCCGCACCACCACCACGGGACAGCGGGCGTGGCTGACCAGGTATTCGCTGGTCGACCCGAGCAGCAAGTCGGTGAACCCGCCCAGGCCCCGGCCGCCCACCACAACCAGTGCGGCGCGCCTCGACGCGTAGAGCAAGGCATCGGCGGCAT
>Ga0302326_10031398_pt1 | contig 10609 bp, 9 predicted proteins | sample Palsa_T0_3_FD_202264 | JGI IMG/M metagenome (GOLD analysis project Ga0302326, IMG submission 202264) | Peat permafrost microbial communities from Stordalen Mire near Abisko, Sweden - Palsa_T0_3 | ecosystem: Environmental > Terrestrial > Soil > Palsa > Peat permafrost | place: Sweden: Abisko...
CGGAAGCCGATGTGGCCGCGAAAGAGGCCCAGAAGGGTGCCGAAGCGATCGCGGCGGCCGCTGAGCAGCAGAGCGGTGCTTGCGAAGAGGCCGTGCGGACGGTGCAGCAGCAGATGAAGGCGCTCAGCGAGAGCGAGACGGCGTCCGAGGGGCTCTCGACGATTGCCGAGGAGCTCAAGAACAGCACCAACGTCACCAAAAGTTTGGAAGAGGTCTCATCGACCGCCGAGGAGCTGTCCTCCGCAGTGGAAGAGATCAATCGAGCCGCGGCCGAAATCATGACGGCGATCGAAGAGATCTCGCGCGGCGCCCAAGCTCAGGGAGCCGCGACCCAACAATCTTCCGCGGCGATCAGCCAGATCGAGAAAAGCACCAAGTTCAATCTCGAAAAGGCCACCCTCGCCATGGATAAGGTGCAAGAGCTCAGCAACCTGCTCAAAGAAACGCAATCCGGCGTCGCGTCGCTCGTCAGCGGCGTGATGAGCGCGGTCGAGTCAAGTAATCGCTCGGGCGAGCAGATTGCCTCGCTCGAACAAATCAGCCGGCGCATCGATAAGATCGTGGACTCGATCACCACGGTTTCGATCCAAACGAACATGCTTGCCGTGAATGGTTCGGTTGAAGCGGCGCGCGCCGGCGAGTTCGGCAAAGGCTTCGCTGTCGTATCGACCGATATTCGCAACCTCGCGCGTGACAGCGCCGAAAATGCCGACCGGATCAAAGACACCGTCAAGGCGATCCAAGATCAAATCGGTGTCGTCCGGATCGATCTGCGCGAAATCGGCGAAACGGCGTTGGTCCAAGCGGAAAAGAATAAGCAGATCACGGTAACTCTCGGCACGAGCGTCGACGACATGGCGACCGTGTTCCAGGCGAACAAGGATACCGTGACCGGGATGCAGTCGATCCAAGACGCGATCAAAGAGTCAATGGTAGCGATCGAGCAGATCGCGGCCGCGACGAACCAGGCGTCCCGCGCGGCGGGTGAAGCCTCCACCGCCGCAACCCAGCAGTCGAAGAGCGCCGAAGACCTCGCCTCGGCAATCGAAGAGATTGCCTCGTTGGCCGAAGAGCTGCAAGGCGCGGCCTAACGTGGCTGGACCAAACACGGCCACATTGGACGATCCGGGGCAAGAGCAGGAAACTGCGCTGGCCTCGACCGCCCTGCAGTTCGTCAGCTTCGGAGTCGACGGCGAGATGTTCGCCGTGCCGCTCGCGCTGGTGCGTGAGATCATCCGATATCCGGACATCGTCCGCGTGCCGTTGGGCGCCGCGTCGCTCGAAGGGTTGGGAAATCTGCGTGGAACCGTCCTGCCGATTCTCAGCCTCCGGCGCATGCTCGGTGCTCAGGACGTCGAGCACGACGATGCTACCCGCGTCGTGGTGCTCGACCACGATGGCCATCCAGTCGGACTCGTCGTCGACCGAATGGCCAACGTCATCACCGCGGAACCGGACCGGATCGAGCCGGCCGACGCGATCCGGTCGACGATCGCGACCGATTTGCTCACGGGTGTGATCAAGAATCGTGACAGCGAGTCGATGGTGATGATCCTCGACGCCCGGAGGCTGATCCGGCGCGAGTTCTCGGTCGCGACAACGGTAAAGCCCGGCACGCCCGGCGCAACGCCACCAGCCCGCGCCGAAGGGCAGCGCGAGCACGCCGAAGCGATTGCGGAAATCCAACTGGTGAGTTTCACCGTGGCCGGTCAAGAGTACGCGCTCCCCATCGAGCAAGTGCAAGAGATCGTCCAGATCCCGGCCAGCGTCACCTCCGTGCCGAACTCTGATGCGCATGTGCTGGGTGTCATGACACTCCGCAACCGGCTGCTCCCGCTCGTCAGCTTACGTCGCATGTTCAATCTGCCCGACATCGAGCTTACCGAGGCCAACAAAATCGTCGTCGTGGGCTTGGCCAAAGGCGTTTCCGTCGGGCTCGTGATGGACAGCGTTCGCGAGGTGCTGCGAGTCAGCCGGTCCGTCATCGACCCCGTGCCCAAAATTCTCGTGCGTTCGCGCAGCTTGAGCGACATCACATCGATCTGCCGGCTCGCGGGCGGTACGCGGTTAGTCTCGGTTCTCTCAGCCGAACACATGTTCAATGTCGACGAATTGCGCGAGTTGCAAGATGGACCACAAGCCGGCGCCGACGTGCTCGAAGCGCCGAGCGACTCAACGGAAAGCGTGCAAAACTCCGTTGATGACGAGGAGCAGTTGGTCGTCTTTCGTGTCATGGACGAGGAGTACGCGGTTCCGATCGAGTCGGTGCAAGAGATCGTGCGCGTCCCGGACGAGCTGATCCACATCCCCAACACGCCGCATTTCGTCGAGGGCGTCGTAAACTTGCGCGGCGCGGTGCTGCCCGTCCTCGATCAGCGGCGCCGGTTCGGCCTGCCCGCCGCCGTGCGAAACGACGGCCAACGGATCGTCGTGTTCGCCGTCAAAGGTGTTCGCACCGGGTTTATCGTCGACAGCGTTTCGCAAGTCATGCGCGTTCCGGGCAACCTGATTGGTCCCGCGCCCGAACTTTCCGAAGAACAGCGGCGCCTGATCCGGCGCGTCGTCAACCTCGCGGAACAAAAACGCATGATCCTCATGCTCGAAGTCGATCAACTCCTCGACATGGGCGAGTTAGGCGAACTCGAGGCCGCCGCCGCGTAGGCGATACACAATGGCAAACAAGAAAATCCGCGTGCTCGTCGTCGACGATTCAGCACTCATGCGCAAACATCTCCGCGAACTCCTCACGGAAACCGGAGAATTCGAGGTAACCACAGCGCGCGACGGCGTCGATGCCCTCGATCTGCTGCATAAGGCCGACCCGGACGTGATCACGCTCGATATCAACATGCCGGAAATGGATGGCTTGACCTGTCTATCGCGGATCATGACCGAGCGTCCCAAACCGGTGGTCATGGTGTCGTCGCTCACCGAGAAGGGTGCTGAAGTCACGTACGAAGCACTGGCGCTGGGGGCCGTGGATTACATTGCAAAACCTGACGGCACCGTCTCGCTGAGCTTGCGCAATTCGTCCGCCCAGATTATTTCCAAGGTTCGGGCAGCCGCAAGCGCGCGCGTCACGCGCGTTCGCGGCCTCAGCGAACGTCTGAAGGCTGACACCGATCGGGTTTCTGCCTCAGCCAAACCCAAGAGCGCGAGTCCGATTCTTCCGGCCTTTAGCAAGGATATGGGTCTCGTGCTCATCGGTGTCTCGACCGGCGGACCACGCGTGCTCGAGGAAATCTTGCCCGAACTGCCGGCGGATTTCCCCTGGCCCGTCCTCATCGCGCAGCACATGCCGCGCAACTTTACCGGTACCTTCGCCCGTCGTCTCGACGCAATTTGCGCGCTGGGTGTGGAGGAAGTCGCCGATCGCAGCCCGCTGCGGCCGGGTCGCTGCTACGTCGGACGCGGCGACGCCGACTTAGTGATTCTCAAACGCGGTACGGAATGGATCGCCGCGACTGTTCCGTGTGATAGCTCGCGGATCTGGCACCCCAGCGTTGCGCGCATGGTTGAAACCGCGTTGAGCCACGCCCCGGCTGATCATCTCGTCGGCGTAATGCTTACGGGAATGGGCGACGACGGCGCCGAGGCCATGACCCAACTCCACCGCAATGGCGGCCGAACCATCGCTGAAGCGGAAAGCACGGCGGTCGTTTTCGGCATGCCGGGTGAATTGGTCAAGCGGGGGGGTGCCGATGCGGTGCTGCCGTCACATCAAATCGCCCAGAAGCTCAAAGCCTGGCTGCCGGCCTACGGCGGCGCCCGCGCAATCGGTCGAGGAGTTTCGTAATGCCGCTCATCAAGTCCAAAAAGCCGCCCGCGCCGGCGCCCGACGAACAAGCGCCGGCTTTCGAGACGCTCGTCGTCGACCTGGGCAACCCGCAGACGCAAGCCCGTCGTGCTGCCGCGCGCTGGCTCGGCGAGTATCCCGAGTCGGCCCAGGCTCTTTGCGGCGCACTTGCAATGGAAGCGCACGAAAGCGTCCGGGTGGCGATCTTGACGGCGCTCATCAAGATCGGGTCGAAGGCCGCCGCTAACGGGCTCATACCGCTGCTGCAGAGCGAGGACGCCGGCTTGCGCAACAGCGCGATCGAGGCGCTCAAAACCATGCCCGATTCGTCCGGCGAATGCCTCAAGGAGATCTTCGCGAGCTCCACCGACGTGCGCATTTTCGGCGTCGAGATCCTCGGAGCGTTAGCACATCCGGATCGACAGAGTTGGCTTCTGCAGGTCCTCGAGGCGGACCGCGAAGTCAACGTCTGCGCCGCCGCGGTCGAGGCGCTGCTGGGCTGCGGCGATCGCGAAGCCATCGTACCGTTACGCCAACTTCTCGAGCGCTTTCCCAACGAACCATTTCTGGATTTCTCGGTTCACACCGCGCTCGAGCGGATCGAAAAACGTTAGATGGCCTTAAAGCACCCCACCGAGCTTGCCGATCCCGGCAAAGCCGCCGATTTTCCGATTACGGTCGACGAGTTCATCCGCTTCCGCGATTTCTTCCATCAGAAGATCGGCATCCAATTTGCCGAGAGCAAACGCTATTTTGTCGATAAACGCATTGCCGAGCGCGCGCGCATCAAAGGCTGCGAGAGCTTCGCCGACTATTTCCGGATGCTGCGCTTTGACACATCGGGCGGCGAGACGCAACAGCTGATCAATCTGCTGACGGTCAACGAGACCTATTTCTTTCGCGAAAATTATCAGCTCGAAGCGCTCGTGCAATTCGTGCTGCCCGAGATTGCCGCCCGCAAACGGCCGGGCGACACGATCCGCATTTGGTCGCTGCCGTGCTCGACCGGCGAGGAGCCGTATTCGATCGCGATTTCCGTGCTCGAGTCGTGGCCTGAATCGGATCAATACCAGGTTGAGATCCTTGGTTCAGATGTCGACACACGCGTCCTTGGCAGCGCCCAGGCCGGTGTTTACGGCGAGCGGTCCTTGCAAAACGTCGGTCCCGATCTTCGCACACGCTACTTTCGCAAGCTTGCCGGCGAGCATCAGATCATCTCCGAACTGCGTGAGTCGATCGAGTTCTTCCAGCTCAACCTCAGCAGCAAGAAGGAGATGTCACGCTATCGCAACGTCGATATCATCTTCTGCCGCAACCTGCTCATCTATTTCGACGACGTTTCGCGGCGCGAGGCGGTCGAGTCGATCTTTGAGAGTCTCACGCCGGGTGGGTTCGTGTTTCTGGGACACTCCGAGAGCATGAGCCGTATGTCCTCGCTGTTCAGCCCGCGGCGACTCGGGGATTGCACCGTGTATCAACGACCTCTGGAGGTCCGCTAGACGTGATGGCTCTGCACGCAACGAGTTCGGCACCGGCAAATGGGCCCAGCCCAGATGGCCTGCTTCGCCGCGTCTTGATCGTCGACGATGCGCGCACCGTGCGCCTCTATTACCGCGGCATCCTCGAACGTGCCGGCATCGACGTGACGGAGGCGGAGAACGGTCTGGAAGGGCTCGAGAAAGCCGCCGAAATATTTCCCGACCTGCTCATCGTCGACATCAATATGCCGAAGATGGACGGTTACACGATGCTGCGCGCGATACGTGCGGACATCCAAACGCGCAGTATTCCCGCGATCATGATCAGCACGGAAGCTGAAGGGCGGGATGCGGAGCGCGCCTACGAGGCTGGCGCCAACGTCTATTTGATCAAGCCGGTTCGGCCCGATCAACTCCTGGCGTTCGTGCAGATGCTCGTCGGCGTCGTGGCGTCATGAGCGCGCTGCTCGACCAATTCGTCGAGGAAGCCGGCGATCTGCTCGAGGGCGCCGGCGCGGCGCTGCTGATTCTGGAGCGCAACCCGACGGATGAGCGCGCGATCAACGACCTCTTTCGCTCGGTGCACACCTTGAAAGGGACGTCGGCGCTCTTTGAATTCCCGGCGCTCACCAAACTGGTGCATGCCGGTGAAGATCTGCTCGACTGTGTCCGCGAAGGCATCCTTCCGGTCACCGGCGAGCTCGTCGATCTGCAACTCGAAATGCTCGACTTACTGCGCAACTGGATCGATGCAGTGCGGGCCAATGGCGATCTGCCCGGTGACGCAGCCGGTTTTTCCCGCGATCTCATCGCGCGCCTGGCGGCCTCGAAGGCCGGCGCCGGTGCGAGCATAGCGCTATTGTCGGCCACGAGCGCTCATCTGCCGGCAGTCGCTTGCGACTGGCTTGGGACGTTGGCCGAAAACGATCGAGTGACGGCTTTCCGCGCAGCCCTCGAAGACGGGCTCACGATTATCGGGATAGCGTACGAACCCGACAAAGACTGTTATTTTCGGGCGGAAGATCCGCTCCTGACGTGTCGCGGTGTGCCGGAGCTGCTCGCGCTGAGCATCCAAACCGTCGGGCCGGACCCGGCGCTGGCGGATTTTGATCCCTACGCGTGCCGATTGAGTTTTCACGCGTTGAGTACGGCTCCCCGAGCGGAACTCGAGCATCTCTTCCGCTACGTTAGCGACCAGGTCCGCATCGACGAGATTCGACCCGAGCACTTGGCGCTGCCCGCGGGGTCGCCCAAGGTCGACCCCGCGTGCAGTACCTTTGCCGAAGCGTGTCCCGCGCTCGTCGAGCAAGGGCAGTTCGCCGAAGTTCGCGAGCGGGCACTGACGCTATTGGCTTCGATCGACGCGGGCGGACGCTCCGCTTCGGCGTTGCGCTGGCTGGCGGCGCTCATCGAGACGGGCACAGACAAGGCGGATTGGATGATGCGACTTGTCAGCGCCGTCGGCGGCGCGCGCCTGGACTGGAGCGCCGCGGCAACGGATCTCGGCCCCGCCGCAGTTCCGACGAGCGAACTTGTCGATCGCATCGTTGCCGAACAACGTGGGATTCTCGCGCTCCCCGCGGGCGATGCCGCCCTTTTCGCCGGACGAATCGCATCGGTCGGGCGTACTCTGGCGAACGTCGCTGCCGCTCACCGGGCAACCGGTGCGGTTCAGCAGATTGAAGCCGCGACGGCGAGCGCGCTGGAAGCAGCCGATCCTGGCCCGCTCGTCGCCGCCTTGGCGGTCTATTTCGGCGCTTGCGCGGAGCAATCGTCGGCAGGGCCTAACGCGGGCGCGGCGGATGCCGCCGCGGTGAAAGTCGAACCCGTGAATCCGCGGGACGCCCGCCAGAGCCGTGTGTTGAAGGTCGATCAAGCCAAGGTCGATCGGTTGATGGCGCTCATCGGCGAACTCGTTGTCGCGAAAAACGCTTTGCCGTTCCTCGCCCGCCGCGCCGAAGCGGTCCACGGCTCGCGCGAAATGAGTCGGGAGATCGGTCAACGCTACAGCGTGATCGACCGGCTGGCCCAAGCGATGCAGGAAGCGATCATGGAGGTACGGCTGCTGCCGGTTTCCGAGGTTTTCGCGCGCTTCCCGCGGCTGATCCGCGACATTTCGCGCAAGCTCGACAAGCAGATCGAGCTGGTGCTCGAAGGTGGCGAAACACAAGCCGACAAGAACATCATCGAGCTGCTGGGAGATCCGCTCATCCACATCGTGCGCAACTCGGCCGATCACGGCATCGAGCTGCCGCAGGTGCGGATGGCGAACGGGAAGCCGGCCCATGGCACGATTCGCCTGCGGGCGATGCAAGAGGGCGATCTCGTCATTATCGAGGTCACCGATGACGGGCGTGGGGTCGATACCGCGCGTGTCATCGCGAAGGCGCTCGAACGCGGGCTCATCGATCCCGAAGCGGCCGAGCGCATGACACCGGCCGAGGCGGCAAATCTCATTTTCCACCCGGGGTTGTCAACCGCAGATGCGGTCTCGGATTTGTCGGGGCGGGGGGTTGGCATGGATGTTGTGCAGACCTCGATTCGCGACGCCGGCGGGAGTGTCGCCGTTTCCTCGCAGCCTGGAATCGGCACGACCGTGCGCCTTGCATTACCCCTGAGCATGGCGGTCATGCGCGTGATGACCATCGAAACCGCCGGCGCGCTCTACGGCGTCCCGATCGACTTGATCGCGGAGACCGTCCGCGTCGACGCCGGCGCGATCAGGACGATCAAACAGTCAGAGGCTTTCCTCTTGCGCGACACGATCGTACCGCTGGTGCGCTTGCGGAGGCTGCTGCGCTTACCCGGCCGCTTCGAGGACCGTGAGGCGGTGCTCGTGCTGCGGCTGCCGGACGGGCTTGTCGGCATGATCGTCGACCGGTTCGACGAGCACATGGACATCATTCTCAAGCCATTGGAGGGCATTTTGGTCGGTTTGAAAGGCTTTGCTGGAACCGCGCTGCTGGGCGATGGGCGCGTGCTTATGGTTCTGGCTGTCAAGGAACTGCTGTAATGCCGCTCGAGTTTCGCGACGATGAGGTCCGCCTTGTTGGTACCTGTGGGGCAGATGAAGCCCTCGAGCTATCCGATTGGCTTTCCAATCCCGGCGTGCCGAAAGTCGATTTGGCGGCCTGCACGAATCTGCATCCCGCGCTGCTGCAGACGCTGCTCGCGTTCAAACCCGCTATCGCGGTCGAACCGACGGACCCGTTTCTCGTCCGCTGGATACTGCCGCTGCTCGCGCCCGCTGCTGGCGTAACGAGGAGCTCGGAGTGAAAACGATCATGCTCGTCGACGATTCGGCGACGATGCTCATGAGCATGGAGGCGCTTCTCAAAAAGGCGTCATTCGCCACCCAGACCGCTTCGAGTGCCGAAAGTGCCTTAACTCTCCTTCAGGGCGGCGCGAAGCCGAATTTGATCATCACTGACTTGAACATGGGCGCCATGAACGGAATCGAGCTGATCCGCGAGGCGCGGAAAATCCCGGCGCTGCGGTTTGTTCCGATGCTCATGCTAACAACTGAGTCCCAAACCACTCGACGTCAGGAGGCTAAGTCGGCCGGCGCAAGCGGTTGGCTCGTGAAGCCGGTCGATGGAGCCGCACTGCTGCAGGTGCTCGGCCAGCTTTTGCCCGGCGGAGCCGTGTGAGGCGTTTTCTGTATGGCCCGGGTCACGCCGGGCGGGTCGTCGCGAGCGGAACGTTGACCATGATCGTGTCCGCGATGTTCGGCTCGCGGTGGCTCAGTCTGATCGTCGGTCTGCTGATCGTGGCGAGCTCGGTGATTGTCTACCGCCGCGGCGTTTCCAGCACGTTTGCGCTTGCCGCTCCAGGATCGGCGATCGATGATGAGGCCACCGGCGCGTCGGGGGACACGTCAGTCGCTCATGAGCCTCCGCTTCATTCGTCTGGGGCCGCGGGGTCGGTCTGTGACGAAACCGCGGCTCCGAGCGGCGCCGCGGAGCTTCGTGCATGCACCCCGCTTTCGCGCGACGACGCGTTCGAAATGATAGCCGCACCGGCCTCGAGCGTCAGCGCCGAATCGGCTGCACGCGGCAGCGCAGAGGAACCGCTAGCCGAGGGCCGCGCGCGCGCAGTCGCGGCTGAATTGGGCGTGTACGCCAGACTGACGGAGGTCGTGCGGTCTCAACTCGTCGGCGTCAATGAGGCGACGGGCCGCGAGGCCCTCTTGCTCGTCGATCGGCTGCAGAACATCGACAGCGTCGTTGATATGATTCTCGGGGCAATCAATCGATCCGCAGAAGTTTCCGGCTCGCTGGTGAGTCTGTCAAAAGACGAGGCTTTCGCCAAGTTGCTGCAGATGGGCAGCGTGTCGGCGCACGACAGTGCGGAGAACGAGAAAGAGATGCGGAGCGGTCTCGCCGACACCGAGAGTCTCTTCCGCTTCATCGACGAGATCAAAGAAGTAGCGGAACAGACGAATATTCTCGCGCTCAACGCATCGATCGAGGCAGCCCGTGCGGGCGATGCAGGTCGGGCCTTCGGTATCGTTGCACGCGAGGTGAGAAAACTCTCGACGCGCTCCACCGAGTTGGCTAGGCGGATCGAGAAGGATCTGACAAGCGTATTCGCCGCGCTCCAAGGGCATTTTCACGAGTTGCTCGGCCGCTCGGCGGCGAGTCAAGAGCAAATGCAAAAGACAATCGCCGAAGAGTTAACCATCATGACGGATAACTTAAGTCGGCTCTTAGAAACCCAAGACAACGCCATCCGCGACGTTCGGCTCAGAGGGGAAGAAGTCGCAGCGCTCGTGATCAGCCTACTCGCAAACCTCCAGTTCCAAGATGTGACTCGGCAACAACTCGACAGCGTCGTTCAAGCGATGACAGCGATCGATCGCCACAATGAGGCCCTACAGAGCTTCCTCCTCAGTACCGAAGTCGCGGAAAACGTCCCGCAGATCCAGCCATTGCTCGACAAAATGTATGGCACGTATGTCATGCAGGAACAGCGATTGGCGCATGCGGCGGCGGGAGTCCTCGGGGGGAGATCCGAGGCGGGCGAGGCTCCAGCGATGGTGGAGCTCTTTTAGTTCATCTGCGCCGTAGTGGACGGAGCACGAACGAACACGCCAACTGGCGATCATTCGCACTCTCGGCGCATGCTTTGCCGCCCATCAATTCGACGCCCGGCGTCCCTTAGCCGCGTTCGTGCCTTCGTCGACGTATCGATCTGCGCGAACGGCCTGCCCCTAATTTGAGCTTCAACCCGAGCGGCGGTTTTTGTGTTCGGCAAAGGCTTGCGCAACCCGCAATTCGTAACAGGGCCCGCGCAAGAAGCGAAGTCCCGAATTGACACCATCAAGAGTTTGAAA
>Ga0302326_10031400_pt1 | contig 10608 bp, 7 predicted proteins | sample Palsa_T0_3_FD_202264 | JGI IMG/M metagenome (GOLD analysis project Ga0302326, IMG submission 202264) | Peat permafrost microbial communities from Stordalen Mire near Abisko, Sweden - Palsa_T0_3 | ecosystem: Environmental > Terrestrial > Soil > Palsa > Peat permafrost | place: Sweden: Abisko...
GGCGCCGCTCGATCTCCGCCACCACCGTGTCCATGTCGAACTGGAGCCGTCCGCAGGTAGGACAGGCGATCAGCACCGGCCCGCGCTCGCGCAGCTTGAGCGCCTTGAGGATCTCCCAGGCGACCTTAACCTCGTCCTCGGCGTGGAAGGTGGACAGGGAGATCCTGATCGTGTCACCGATCCCGTCCGCCAGCAGCGTCCCGAGCCCGACCGCGGACTTCAGCGATCCCGACCACTTGGTCCCGGCCTCGGTGATGCCGAGATGGAGCGGATAGGGAATCCGCTCGGACAGCATCCGGTTGGCGGCGATCGTGTTGGGCACCGAGGTAGATTTCATCGAGACCTTGAAGTTCTCGAACTCGAGGCGCTCCATCAGCTCGACGGTCTCGACCGCGGCCGTGACCAGCGCGTCCACCGGGCTGTCGTATTCAAGCTGACGCAGATGCGCAGGGAGCGAGCCAGAGTTCACGCCGACCCGCAGCGGGGTGCCCAGGCGCGCGGCCAAGGCGGTCACCTCGGCGACCTTGTCGGGCCCGCCGATGTTGCCGGGATTCAGACGTACGCAATGGGCGCCGGCGTCGAGCGCCTTCAGCGCGAGCGTGTAGTTGAAGTGGATGTCGGCGATCACCGGGATCGGGGAGTCGCGCACGATCGTCTTCAGCGCCTCGGCGTCCTTCTCACGCGGGACCGCGACGCGGACGATGTCGGCCCCCGCCTCGGCGACGCGGAGGATCTGAGCCATCGTCGCGGCGAGGTCCGCCGTCTCGGTCTTGGTCATCGTCTGGACTGCGACCGGGGCGCCGCCGCCGATCGGGACATCTCCCACCGTTATCTGTCGCGCAGAGGCCATGGGCACATTGTAGGGACGCTGTCGAGGCCGCGAGACGTCTGGGCGATCGGCGAAACTTCCGAACCCTGCCGGAGTTTGTATCCCGATGCCACGATCCCACCGCTTCCCCCTGCTCGCCGTGCTCACGCTGGTCCTGAGCCTCGCGTTGGCCGCCGCCATGACGACCGCCGCCCACGCCGCCTCCAGCCAGATCACGATCATGCAGGACGACGAGCACGTCCTCACCGATCCCGGGGACGCGCTCAACACGTTCCGGTCGCTTGGCGTCAACGATGTGCGGATCTTCATGGGCTGGGCATCGATCGCGCCGAGCCCAAACTCGCGCAAGCGGCCGGGAGGGTTCAACGCCAGCAACCCGAGCGCGTATCCCGCCTCCCACTGGGCGCCCTACGACGCGGCCGTCCGGGCCGCCGCCGCGCGCGGGATGGGCGTCTACTTCGTGCTCACGGGCCCCGCCCCGCTGTGGGCGACGGCCACGGCGCCGCGGGGCACCGCGGCGCACAACCCCCACGTCTATGAGCCGTCGGCGAAGCAGTTCGGCGCCTTCGTCGACGCGGTCGGCACGCGCTACGACGGCAAGTACAAGCCCTCGGGCAGCTCGACGGCGTTGCCCCGGGTCGACTTCTGGGGGATCTGGGACGAGCCGAACTACGGCTACCAGCTGGCGCCGCAGGGGATCAAGAACGGCGTCGAGGTGGCGCCGAATCTCTACCGCGGGCTCCTCAACCAGGCGTGGGTGGCGCTCCACGTCACCGGCCACGGGCACGACACGATCCTGATCGGGGAAACGGCGCCACGCGGTGGGGCCGTCCCGGGGGTCGCGAACGGCACGGTTCCGCTGCGCTTCCTGCGGGTCCTCTACTGCCTCAATCCGAGCTTCAAGGAGTACCGAGGCAGCGCGGCCACGGCGCGCGGATGCCCGGCCACAGCCGCCGCCTCGCGGCGATTCCGCTCCCAGAACCCGGCGCTGTTCCAGGCCACCGGATTCGCGGCCCACCTGTACACCTCTGGCCAGGACTCGCGGCCCAACCTCCCGAATCCGCCGCACGAGCCGGACTATGCCGGGCTCTACAACCTCCCCGTGCTCGAGAAGACGCTCGACCGCGCGAACACGGCCTACGGCTCGCATACGAAGTTCCCGATCTACAACACGGAGTTCGGCTTCCAGACCAATCCGCCGAAGCCGACGTGTGGGTGCGTGTTCCTCAGTCCCACGACCGCCGCGTACTACCTGAACTGGTCCGAGTACATCGAGTGGAGCAATCCTCGCGTCCGCTCCGACGCCCAGTATCTGCTCTACGACGCGCCGGGTGGGATAGGGCACACCACGACCGAGAGCGGGTTCTCGAGCGGCCTGCTGTTCCTGGACGGCGCCGCCAAGGCCGACTACGCCGCGTTCGAGCTGCCGCTCTACCTGCCGACCACCACGGCGCGGCCGGGACAGTCCCTCGTGGTGTGGGGCCAGGCGCGCCCAGCCCCCTATGCCTCGCGCGACACCGGGCTGGCGCAACAGGTCGAGATCGAGTTCCAGCCCGCCTCCGGTGGCGCGTGGACCACTCTGAGCACGGCCACGATCACGAACTCCGCCGGCTACTTCAAGGTTCCGGTCACGTTTCCCGCGAGCGGCTCGGTTCGGCTCCAGTGGTCATACCCGGCCGGGTTCGCGTTCCTGCCGCCGGGCACTCCGTCCGTGGTCACCAGCCGCACCCAGGCGATCAAGATCAGCTGAGCGCGCTGAGAAGGCGGGACGCGACCCGATCTCACGATCTGCTCGCTACGGCCGTGCCTGCTGAATCAGATCCGTCGCGCCTCCGGTACCCAGGTGAACTGACGCGAGGCTCGCCGGCGTCACCGCGACCGGGGCCGTAGCGGTGAAACGGACCACGGTATAGGTGCTGGCGTAGGTGACCCGCGTAAGGCGAAATCCCACCGGCACCGCGAGCGGGCCCTGGAGACGAGGCGGCGTCGCGATTCCACCTCCCAAGACCTGTCCCGGGATCGCCACGACATCCAGCTGGGTGACTGTCGCGCGGCGGAGTGGCCGCAGGTTCGGCTGGTATATCTCCAGCGGGATCAATCCCGAGCCCGGCGTGACGACGATCGCCCGCGGCTGTGACGCCGTCCCGAGCGCGTCGCTGGCGCCACGCCAATTGTCGCGCTGATAGCGCGGATTCGTGTCAACGAGTGCCACGACCACGACGAAAACCAACCCGAGCGCGCCGGCGGCCGCCACCGTCGCACGCCGGCTCGCCAACGTAGCGAAGCCAATGGCGACGACGACGAGGAGGGGCGGCAGCGCCGGAAGCACGTTGCGGGTGTTGAGGAAATCAACACCCACGAGCGCGAGAAGGACCGGAAGCAGCACGCCGGCAACGCCCACGGCCAGGGGAATCATGGCGCGCTTGGCCACGCGCTCTCGATACCGGCGGAGTACCCGAAGCAGCGCGAACGCGACAAGGAGCGCCGCGAGGACCGAGCTGATCGTCTGCGACGGCGTCGCGTACCCGGTCAGGAACTGCTTGGGGATCTGCAGCAACCGTGTGGTGAGGCTGCCTTGCGAGATGTAGTCGGCATGTCCTGTGCCGCGCTGCGCGAGGGCTAGCGGCGCAAGCGCAACCGCGGTGGCCAGCACGACCGCGCCGGCGGCCAGAACCCGTCGATCCTGGCGGCATCGCCACAGCAGCCAGGCAAGCTCAGGGCCGACCACGAAGGCGACGAAGTAGTGGGTCGCCAGCCCGAGCGCCGCGGAGATCGTCCAGCCCGTCAGCCACCCGCGTGCGCGGGTGTCGCGAAAGCCGACGAAGCACAGAAGTGACAGTGTGCTCAGGCACGTCGCGAGTGCGTAGGCCCGCGCCTCTTGTGAGTACCAGATCAGGAGCGGCGAGGAGGCGACGAGGATTCCGGCGAGCAGCCCTGCCTTGCGACCGGCCAACCGGACCGTCAAGGCGAAGACGAACAGCACGGTGAGGATTCCGGCCAGGGCAGAGAGCGACCGGAGGGCAAACTCCGAATAGCCGAACAGGCGCGTCCAGCACCACGCGACCGCGTAGTAGAGAGGGGGCGTCGACTCCGAGATCGGGATCGCGTGCAACATGCCGCCGAAGGACATCCGCACCAGGCGTTCGGTGTACCCCTCGTCCAGCCAAAAGCTCTGCTCGGCGAGCGTGGGCACGCGGACGATCCCCGCGAGCAGCGCCAGCCCCAGCACGGGGAGCATCGGGCTGCTCGCCCAGGTCGGTCCGGCGCGACGTGCCGACGCGGGTCTCGGCACAGCTGCGGACGACACGCGGCCGATCCTAGCCGCTGGCGGCGAGGCTCGGGTCGCCCGCAGGAGCGGTCTTCGCGACAGCGCACGGGCCCGCTTCAGGGCATACTTGTGCAGTGACGGCTGCTTCTGCCCTCGTGTCCAGGCTCGAGGCCCTGTGCGGGCCTGAGTTTGTCCTGACCCACCCGCACGCGCTCGCCACCTACGGCTCGGACGGGCTCGCGCAATACCACCAGACCCCGCTCGCGGTGGCGCGGCCCGGATCCGCCGAGCAGGTCCAGGCCGTCGTCCGGGCCTGCTACGAGGCCGGCGTCCCGTGGGTCGCCCGTGGCGCCGGCACGGGACTCTCGGGCGGCGCGCTCCCGGTCGCCGAGGGCGTCCTGATCGCCCTCTCCCGCCTGCGGCGGATCATCTCCGTCGACCTTGACGACGGCGCCGTCGTCGTCGAGCCGGGGGTCACCAACCTGGCGATCTCGCGCGCGGTCTCCCCCACCCACTTCTACCCGCCCGACCCCTCGAGTCAGATCGTCTGCTCGATCGGAGGCAACGTGGCCGAGAACTCAGGCGGCGCCCACTGCTTCAAGTACGGCTTCACCACCAACTACGTGATCGGCTTGGAGGTCGTCCTCAGCGACGGGACAGTCGTCGAGCTCGACCGCGACGCCCCGGGGTATGACCTGCTGGGAGCGTTCGTAGGCTCAGAAGGGACGCTCGGCGTGGCGACGCGAATCAGGCTGCGGGTCGTCCCCGTACCGGAGAGCGTGCGGACCCTGGTCGCCTTCTTCGAGGACACCTCCGCCGCAGGCGATGCGGTGACCGCGATCGTCAGCGCGGGAATCGTCCCCGGCGCGATCGAGATGATGGACCGGCTCTCGATCAAGGCCGCCGAGGAGGCCACGCACGCCGGTTACCGGCTCGATGCGGGGGCGGCGCTGATCGTCGAGCTCGACGGACCCGCCGATGAGTGCACGGCCCGGTTCGAGCACGTGATGACGCTGTGCAGCGAAGCCGGAGCCCGCGACGTACGGGTCGCGCAAAGCGAAGCCGAGCGCGCGCTGATCTGGAAGACCCGCCGGGCGGCGTTCGCCGCCATGGGACGAATCGCCCCCGCCTACTACGTACAGGATGGCGTGATCCCGCGCACCCGGCTCTCGGAGGTGCTCGCCAAGATCGATGAGCTCGCGGGCGAGTACGGGCTGCAGGTGGCGAACGTGTTCCACGCCGGCGACGGAAACCTGCACCCGCTGGTGTGCTACGACTCCGCCCGCGAGGGCGAGGCCGAGCGCGCGGAGGAGCTCGCTGGGCTGATCGTCAAGGCGTGCGTCGACGCCGGCGGCTCGATCACCGGCGAGCACGGCGTCGGCGTCGACAAGAAGCGCTACATGCCCGCGATGTTCGCCGAGCCCGACCTCGACGCCTTTCAGCGACTGCGCTGCGCGTTCGACCCGCATGGGCTGGCCAACCCCGGCAAGGTGATGCCCACCCCGCGCCTGTGCGGTGAGGTACCGGGCCCCTATCGCGAGCATCCACTCGAGCGCGCAGGCGTGGCGGAACGATTTTGACGGGGGTGCTGGACCCTATCCTCGAGGCTCGACCCGCCACTTTCGAAGCTGCCGCTTCGATGCTGGCCCGCGCGTCCGCCGAGGGCCAGACGGTCCGTCTGCGGGGCGGTGGCACGAAGCTCGAGTGGGGAGCGAGGAGGGCCGACTCGCGGATCGAGCTGTGCACGGGGAGACTCACGCGCGTGCTCGAACACAACGCCGGCGACCTGACGGCCGTGCTCGAGGCGGGCGTCCGGCTCGCCGACGCCCAGGAGCAGTTCGCGACCGCGGGTCAGATGCTCGCGCTGGACCCGCCCCTCGCTCCCGCCGGCTCCTCCGACCCCGGCGCGACGATCGGCGGGATCATGGCCACCGCCGACTCGGGACCGCTCCGTCACCGTTACGGGGCTCCACGCGACCTGATCCTCGGCGCCACGGTCGCGCTCGGCGACGGCACGATCGCCCAATCGGGGGGCAAGGTGATCAAGAACGTCGCCGGCTACGACCTCGCGAAGCTGTTCGCCGGCTCGTTCGGGACGCTCGGGCTGATTCTGTCGGTGAACGTGCGCCTGCATCCGCGGCCGATCGGCAATGCGACCGCGCTCGCGGCCGGCGACGATCCGGCGACGGTCGCGGCCGCGGCGCGCGCGCTGGCGGCGGCCCCGCTCGAGCTCGACGCCCTCGACATCGCCTGGCGGCGCGGCCGCGGCGGCCTCCTCGCGCGGTGCACCGGTGCCGATCCTGCCCAGCGCGCGCGGCGGGCCGCGGAGATGATGCGCGCCGCCGGCCTGCGGGATGTCGACGTGACCGAGGAGGACGAAGCGCTGTGGGAGCGCCAGCGCGCCGGACAGCGCTCGCGCGAGCGGGCGGTGGTCAAGGTGTCCGCCAGGCCGAGCACGCTCGCGGAGGTGCTGCGGGCGGCCGAGCGGTTTGGGGGCGCGGTGGTCGGTCGGGCCGCGCTCGGGATGAGCTACGTCGAGCTCGACCCGGGCGCCGTGCAGGGGCTGCTCGCCGCGCTGCCGGCCGGCGCCCACGGCATCCTCATGGACGCGCCGGCCGAGCTGCGGGCGGCGCTCGATCCCTGGGGCGTGCAGGAGGGTCCTGCGCTCGCGCTCATGCGCCAGGTCAAGACGCGCTTCGACCCCACCGGCGTGTGCAATCCCGGCGTGTTCGTGGGCGGCATCTGAGGTGGCCGGCTTCGACGCACACCGCCCGCCCGAGCAGTCGATCGTCGACGACTGCGTCCACTGCGGATTCTGTCTCGACAGCTGCCCGACCTACACGCTCTGGAGCGATGAGGCCGATTCGCCGCGGGGCCGGATCGTGCTGATCGCGGAGGCGCTGGGCGGCGCCGAGCTGTCGGAGGAGATGGTGACCCATTTCGACCGCTGCCTCGGGTGCATGGCGTGCGTCAGCGCCTGCCCTTCCGGGGTGGCCTACGACCACCTGATCGAGCGCGTGCGCCCGCAGGTTGAGCGACACCACGCCCGTCCCCGGGCCGAGCGCGCACTCCGGCGGCTCCTGTTCGAGACCCTCCCCCACCCCGCCCGGATGCGTGCGCTCGCGCCATTGATCGCGGCGACCCGGCGACTGCCGCTCGAGCGCCTCGACGAGCGGCTGGCCATGGTCGCGAAGGTCGCCCCCCGGGCGAGCATGCGCGAGGTGCTGAGCGGCCGGCTGCCCGAGCGCGTGGCGCCGGTCGGCGAGCCGCGCGGCCGGATCGGCCTCCTGCTCGGCTGCGTCCAGCGCGTGTACTTCGCCGACGTGCACCGGGCGACGATCAGGACGCTCGTGGCCGAGGGGTTCGAGGTGCTCGCCCCGCGCGTGCCCGGCTGCTGCGGCGCGCTCGAGCTGCACTCGGGCGAGGAGGACACCGCGATCGCCCGCGCCCGCAAGACGATCGCCGCGTTCACCGATGTCGACTATGTCGTCACCAGCGCCGCCGGCTGTGGCTCGGCGATGAAGGATTACGGCGAGCTGCTCGAGGACACAGCCGCGCGCTTGTTCTCAAGCAAGGTCCGCGATGTCAGCGAGCTGCTGGCGGACATTGAGCCGCGGACGCCGCGCGGCCCCGTCCCGCTCCGCGTCGTCTACCACGACGCGTGCCACCTCGCTCACGCCCAGGGAATCCGCGAAGCGCCGCGGGCGCTGCTGCGGTCGATTCCCGAGCTCGAGCTGCTCGAGGTCGCCTCCGAGCCCGACATCTGCTGCGGCTCGGCGGGGATCTACAACCTGGTGATGCCGCAGCCGGCGGCCGAGCTCGGCGCGCGCAAGGCGCGCAACCTGCTCGACACCGGCGCACAAGCGATCGCCGCCGGCAATCCCGGCTGCGCCGCTCAGCTCGACCTGCACCTGCGCGAGGCCGGTCACCCGCTCCCGATCTACCACCCGATAGAGCTTCTCTGGCGATCGATCGACGCCGCTCGGTAAGCGTCGCGGGTTTCGTGGCGTCGGGTGTGGCGTCGGGTGCCTGCGGTACGGTCTCCCGGTGAGGCGAGGGCGACTCCGGCTGGCTCTGCTCGTCGCGACCCTGCTGCTCGCGGCCGGTTGCGGCAGCGCGTCGTCGCCGAACGCGGCGTCGGTCCCGGTCCTGATCACCAGCTCGACGCCCTCGGTCACGACCGCGCCGGCGACGACGGTCACGTCCACGCCGACGACCACCACCACGACCGAGACGTCGACCACCCCGGCCACGACGACCGCGACCACGACGACCTCGACCGCTCCCGCGACGGAACCGCAGACGACCCCCGTGCCGGCCGCCCCGGCCGGCCTCAGCGCCGCGACCGGATACGGCTCCTACGACGATTGCCAGGGCACGTGCAGCGGCGCGGTGCCCTCGTCGCTGCGCCGGCCACTCCAGTTGCCGAGCCTCGGCGCGGGCGGCACGTGCCCCGTGTCCGCCGCCGCGCCCACGGTCAGCTATGCAGGGCTGGCGATCGGCCCCGGGCCCGTGTACGCCGCCCAGGCGAGCCCGCTGGCCCTCACCAGCTTCATCGGCAGCGCCTGGGATGGCGGTAGCGTGACCTGGGTGGCCGCGCCGGGCTACACGGGACCGGTGCTGATCCGCGGCGGCGAGCTGGGCGGCTCCGGATCGGTCGGGTTCGGCGAAGGCCTCGCCCCCGAGGACGAGCTCCAGCTCCTCACCCCCTCGACCAAGTCCACCGGCGAGCCGGCGGGAGCGCGCGAGTGGTCGTCGTTCGCCCGCGTACTCTCCGCCGGCTGCTACGCGTACCAGGTCGACGGGACGAGCTTCAGCGAGGTGATCGTGTTCCAGGCGACCGGATAGGTGAGTCCCTACTTGAAGGGGGCCGCTCATGCGGCCCCCTTCGGTTGAACTGTGCGACAGCGCGTAGCCGGTTGGACTTAGCAGCCTTCGACGTCACTCTCCGAGTGTCCGATGATCACCTGAACTGTCCCAAGCCCGGTCTTGGTCAGGAGGTTGATGTCGATCGCGTTGACCGCGAGGCCATCCGTGATCGGCGTCTGCTCTTTGAGCGTGACCGATCCTAGTGCCCCAAGGCTGATCTTGTCGTTCGTCGGGATCGGGGACGGGATCTTCACCTTGTTCGTCCCGATCTTCAGTGACGTGATGGTTGTGCTCCCCGTCGAGCTGAGCGCGCCGGTCGACGCGTCGCACGAGGTCTGCGAGGTCGACTTGACCTCGCCAGTGGTGATCTCGGGCACTCCGGGGAGCGGTAGCCCCAAGGACAGGCCGTTGGTGCTCGCGGCACCGGTCGAGACATCGTTACCGGTAACGACGCTGCTGACGAACTGCTGGCCCTTCAACCCGAGCTGCGGAAGCGACTCGTTGACGACCGTATGCGACTTGCTCTCCGCGGCCATGGTGGCGATGGGTCCGACCTGATTGACGGTGGTTGCGCCCAGCGATCCGGCCTTCACGTACAAATCGTACGCATCACCGGTATAGGTCACAGGCGCAACGGTCTCGACCTCCGAGCCACAGGTGCTCATCGACGGGCCATCATTCGCGTCGCCGCTGTAGCTAGCTTGCCAGTAGTAGGTGCCTGGGCTGGTCAGCGTGACCGGCTGCGAATCGGGCATCGCTCCCGGGGTGATGATCGTTTCAACGTCGGGCCCACTCACGAGGTCGCTGCAGTTGGCATCCGAGTAGACGTTGTAGGTCACGGTGCCCGTCGCGGTCGCGGCGTCGTCGCCCGACAGCGTCGAAGAGTCGGTCACCGCGGCGCCGCCCGGCACCGTGATGCTCCCACCGCCCTGGCCGGCGCCTGACAGCGACGTCGTGATGCTGGTCGGAGGCACGAAGCTCGAAGGCGTCAGCGCCTCCTCAAGCGAGAAGTACGTGGTCCCGCCGTTGGCGGCGAGCGGGGTGATGAAGTTGACGGTCCCGCTCATGTAGTCGGCGCTGATGTTCGTGAAGTACGAATCCGGTCCGCCGTACGTCGTCGTGTCGATCGGGTTGACGTCAGCACAATCGCTCGCTGGGAGGCCCGGAAGCCCGCTCGTGGTATTCGGGTTCTCGCAGATCCCGTCCCCGTCGAAGGCCATGATCGGCTCGGTCGCCGACGACAGCGAAATCTGGCTGAGCGACGTCGAGGAGTCGTTGACAATCCCGATCAACGTATCGTCATCTCCGTCGTACGTCCCTGGCGTCGGATCACTGGACTCCGTTGCGTTTGGGTCGTCGAGGATTGAAGTCCCGCCGTTCTGGACATAGATGAGCAGCGAGCAGCTCGTGTTGTACCCAACGGCCGGGCACTCGTTGAACGGCGGCGACGGCGGAGCTGCCGCCGCGCTCGCCGCGAGCGGGCCGAGGAGCATAATCGCCATGCCGCAAAGCAGCAAGGCCGGCAGGCGCACCGCAGATGAAATTGCGCGCTTCGAGGCGCGATCCAACATTTGGGTCCCCTTCCTATTGCGTTCGAGATGACACCGTCAAGGTTGGCTCACTCCCTCAGCAGTAGCCGAGG
>Ga0302326_10031401_pt1 | contig 10608 bp, 9 predicted proteins | sample Palsa_T0_3_FD_202264 | JGI IMG/M metagenome (GOLD analysis project Ga0302326, IMG submission 202264) | Peat permafrost microbial communities from Stordalen Mire near Abisko, Sweden - Palsa_T0_3 | ecosystem: Environmental > Terrestrial > Soil > Palsa > Peat permafrost | place: Sweden: Abisko...
TCGCTGATCTCCCGTTCCCCGATCGCGTTGTTGATGACCATGTCGACCGAACGCGCACCGATCGCGTCAAGCACGTGCGGCGAGCCTTCCGAAATTTTGTTGATGCGCTCCGCCGCGATGCCGTGCTCGATCAGCAACTCGTGCGTTCCGCCCGTCGCGACGAGCGTGAAGCCAAGATCCGCGTAGCGGCGCAGAATCGGAACCGACTCGTCCTTTTCCTCGTCCGAAATCGAAACGAGGATGCGCCCGCGGCGGCCGGGATCGGCGGGATCGGGCAGGCGTAAACCCGCCGCGACGAATCCCTTGCGCAGGGCGCCCCCGAAACTCGCATCGATCCCGAGCACCTCGCCGGTCGATTTCATCTCGGGTCCGAGAATCGTTTCGACGCCGCGCATCTTCGCAAACGAAAAGACCGGAACTTTCACGACCACGAAGGGCATCGGGTCCAAAAGCCCCGTCCCGTACGGCATGTCCCGCAATTTCTCGCCGAGTGCGACGCGCACCGCGGCCGCTACGAGGTTGACCCCGGTGGCTTTCGAGATGATCGGCACCGTCCGGCTGGCCCGCGGGTTGGCTTCGATGATGTACGGTTCGCCCTCGTGAATGACGAATTGGATATTGATCGAGCCGCGCGTCTGCAACTCGCGCGCGATTGCCAGCGTGACTTCGAGGATGCGGGTTTGCATTGCGGCATCGAGCGTCTGCGGCGGATAAACGCTGATCGAGTCGCCCGAATGGATGCCGGCTCGCTCGATGTGCTCGAAGATGCCGGGGATGAGGATGTCCTCGCCGTCGTAGACCGCGTCGACTTCGACTTCGAGTCCGCGCAGATACTTGTCGACGAGCAGCGGTTTGCCGGGCGTGACGGGCGGCGCCGTCTCGACGTACGACGCGAGTTGACCCTCGTTATACACGATCTCCATGCCGCGTCCGCCCAGCACGAACGAGGGCCGCACGAGCACGGGAAACCCGAGTTCGCGCGCGATGCTGCGCGCTTGCCGGAACGAGCCGGCCGCGCGGCCACGCGGACGCGCGATGCCGAGGCGCTCGAGCGCGGCTTCGAACTGTTCGCGGTCTTCGGCCATCTCGAGACTCTTGCGATCGCTCCCGATGATGCGCACGCCGCGCCGGCTCAACTCGGATGCCAGATTGATCGCCGTCTGTCCACCGAAGGCCAGTAATACCCCGTCGGCCGTCGTCGCATCGTAAGCGGCCTGCACTTCGTCGGCGCCGGGCGGCTCGAAGATCAAGACGTCGGAGACGTCGAAATCCGTGGAGACCGTCTCGGGATTGTTGTTCACGACGACGGCGGCGCGACCCGCGGCGCGCAGCGCCCAGGCAGCGTGGACGCACGAGTAATCGAACTCGATGCCTTGCCCGATGCGAATGGGCCCGCTGCCGACGACCACGACTGCGGCGCGTCCCGGGCGCCGCATTTCGTCGTGCTCGTAGCGCGAGAGATAGTAATAGGGCGAACGCGCCGGAAATTCCGCGGCTGCCGTGTCGACCATGCGGAAACTGACGGCACGTTGAGCGTCGGCGCCGAACTGGGCTTGATTCCACAGCGAGACGTTGCCGCCGGAGTCGGTGAGTTTGGCGATGCCGGCTTGCGAATAGCCCGACGCGAGCGCGCGGCTCAGCTCTTCCGCGTTCGGAGCGTTGCGCAAACGCTCTTCGAGTTCGACCAGGCCGGCAAATTCCCAGAGCCAAAACGAATCGACCGTGGAGGCGGTACTGAGACTTTCCGGCCGCGCACCGCGTCGCAGCGCTTCGGCCAGCGCGAAGAGGCGTTCGTGAGTTGGCGCGGTGTACGCCGCTTCCAGCTCGTCGTCGCTCCACTGCTCGAGGGACGTTCCCGTCAGCGTTTCGCGACCTAAATCGAGACCGCGCACCGCCTTCATGAGGGCCGCAGCGAAGGTGCGTCCGATCCCCATCGCTTCGCCGGTCGACTTCATCTGCGTTCCGAGACGCGTGTCGGCGCGCGGGAATTTGTCGAACGGCCAGCGCGGAATCTTGACGACGACGTAGTCGAGCGTCGGCTCGTAAGCCGCCTTGGTGACGCCCGTAACCGGATTCTCGATCTCGTCGAGCGTCATCCCGAGGGCGATCTTCGTCGCGATTTTTGCGATCGGATAGCCCGTCGCTTTCGAAGCCAGGGCCGAGCTGCGGCTGACGCGCGGATTGACCTCGATGATGTTGTATTCGCTGCGACCGGGATGCAGCGCAAACTGAATGTTGCAGCCGCCTTCAACTTTGAGCGCGCGGATCACGTTGAGGCTGGCGCTGCGCAGCATTTGATATTCCGCGTCCGAGAGCGTCAGAGACGGCGCGACCACGATCGAGTCGCCGGTATGAACCCCGACGGGGTCGATATTTTCCATGTTGCAAACGATGATGCAGTTGTCGGCGCTGTCGCGCAGGACTTCGTACTCGACTTCTTTCCAGCCCAACAGCGAACTCTCGACGAGCGCTTGGTGGATGAGCGAGACGGAAAGGCCCGTCGCGAGCGTTTCGCGCAGTTCGTTCTCGTCGTGCACGACGCCGCCGCCCGTCCCGCCGAGCGTGTAGGCCGGCCGCACGACGACCGGATAGCCGGACTCGCGCGCGAACGCGACGCCGCTTTCGACGTCGGTCACGACGACGCTGGATGGCACCGGCTCGCCGATCGCGATCATCGCCTCTTTGAATTTCGCGCGATCCTCCGCGAGTTGAATCGTCGCGACCGGCGTGCCCAAGAGTTCGATGCCGTAGCGCTCGATGACGCCGTTCTCGAACAGATCCACGGCGAGATTGAGGCCGGTCTGTCCGCCGAGCGTCGGCAGCATCGCGTCGGGACGTTCGCGCGCGATGATCGCCTCGAGCGAGGCCGGCGTCAGCGGCTCGAGGTACACGGCGTCGGCGACTTCCTCGTCGGTCATGATCGTTGCCGGATTCGAATTGACGAGGATGACGCGGTGGCCTTCGGCGCGCAATGCGCGGCACGCCTGAACCCCGGCATAGTCAAACTCGGCGGCCTGTCCGATGACGATCGGACCGGACCCGATCACGAGGACGTTACGGCGACGGGGCACGGCGCGAATTTGGCGGTCCGGGATTCGGGGCCTCTTTTACGCCGTCTTCTCCGGCTCCGACGGGGTACGTCCGCCGAGGCGGCGGCTCTTTGCCTCCGGCAGCGCGTACAGCGAGAGCGCCGCGTACGGACCCTGACCCGTCTCGCGAGCCACGTAGCGGGTGAAGTCCGCAAGTCCCTCGAGCATGCGGGCGGCCTTGAGGCCTCCGCAATCCACCGGAAAATATCCGATCTTCAGCGCGAGACGCGAAACGATCGCCTTCGCCTCGGCGTCGTCGCCGGCCAGAAAAACCGAGACCGCGAAATCGCGCAGCGGCGTCGGAGACAGCTCGTGGATCTCGATCGGCAGCGTGTTGAACGCCTTGACCACCCGCGCCTGCGGCAGCTCGAGCGCAAGCCGTTCCGCGAGCGAAGGCTCGTCCTGGGCAGGCCCCAGGCGCGCATCCTCGCGCGTTGGCCCGTTGGTCGGATCGATGACGACCTTTCCGGCCAGAAGCTCGGGGTCGCCGATCGCCTCGGAGGCCGGTACCGACTGCAGCGTCCAGAGCACCGCTTCCCCAAAACGCGCCGCTTCGGCGTTGCTGCCGAAGGGAGCGTCCCGCGCGTACGCGGCGGCAGCCCGCGCGTGCTCGACGTCGCGGGAACCGAAGAAAACGTCGTGGCCGTGCTCGGCCCACAAGACGCCCAGCGAGCGCCCCACGTTGCCCGAGCCGACGATGCCGATTTTCATCGCCGCTCGTTTTCCGGAGCAAGCCTGGCTTTACTTTGAAAGCGCCCTGAAAAGCATCAAAAAGCCGGCAATTTCTCGCCGGCGATCTGAACTTTCCGGAGCGGACTACTTCGCGGCGGCGGCGACCTCGGCTTCGGTGACCGCGGCGGCCTTGTTGCCGAACGAGGACCGGATGTAGGTGATCACCGAGGCGATCTCAGCGTTCGAGAGCTGGCCCTTCCAGGCCGGCATCGCACCGTTGTAGGTCTTGCCGTCGACGGTGACCGCGCCGTTCAAACCGTTCAGGACGATCTTGGCGACCTTCGCGGGGTCGCCCGTCACGACCGCGTTCTTGGCGAGCGGCGGAAACGCGCCCGGGAGACCTTGCCCGTTTGCTTGATGGCAGCTGGCGCACTTTGACGCGTAGGTTGCGCTGCCGCTGGCGCCGGCGGCTCCGGCGATGGAAATCGATTGCCCGTGGGGCACGAGCGCCGCGAGCGCGAGCGTCGCTGCCGCCGAAAGAAATAAGCCGTAGCGTTTCAGAATCGAGCCTCCTTGTTGTCGGTCATGGCCCTACCTTACGGCGCGAGCCGCGCTCTCCTCCAGCCGTCCTGCACTCGCTCGAACAGGATGCGATCGTGCACGCGGTTCGGGCGTCCTTGCCAAAACTCGAACCTGCGGGGAACGAGACGGAACCCTCCCCAATTCGGCGGCCGCGGAATCTCCGCACCTTCGAACCGCTTCTCCATCTCGCGCATGCGCGTCTCGAGCGTTTCCCGGTTTCCGATCTCGGCGCTTTGCGGCGACGCCCAAGCGCTCAATCTGTGACCGCGCGGCCGCGACGCGAAATACGCGTCGGACTCGGCGGCCTCGAGTCTTTCGACGGCGCCTTCGATGCGAATTTGGCGCTGCAAGGCCGCCCAGAAAAACAAAGCGGCAGCGTCCGCTCGAGCGCCGAGTTCGCGCCCCTTGCGGCTTTCGTAATTCGTGAAGAAGCTAAAACCGCGCGCATCGTAGCCGCGCAAGAGAACGATGCGAGCCGAAGGTCTGCCGGCCGCATCGGATGAGGCCAGCGCCATCGCATACGGTTCGGGCGCGTTTGTTGCGAGCGCGCCCTCGAGCCAGCGATGAAATTGAAGAAAGGGATCGCTGCCCGCGTCGTTCTCGCTGAGCGAGCCGGCATCGTAGTCGTGCCGCCCGCCGCGGACCTCATCCGGCTCCATGCGTGACGGATTCTCCCCGGGCCGTCCGGAAACTCCCCGCGTGCCAGAGTTCGCCGGATTCGACCATATCGACGTTCGCGTGCGCTCGCTCGCCGCCGTCGAACGTTTCTACGACGCGCTCATGCCGTTGCTCGGTTTACCGCGTAAGTCGTTCGCGCTGGTCGAAGGCGATGAGTGGACGGATCTTCCCGGACCGGAAGGGCACAACGCGGTCGAGTTTTTTGAAGCGCTCGTGCCGGGCCGCGCACCCCGCTTCATCGGATTCATTGAGGATCCCGAGCATCGCCCGCCCGCCACGCGCATCGCTTTTCGCGACCAGGCTCCCTTCGATGCAGCCGGGTGGCTCGAGCGGCTGCGTGCGCTCGGGGCTCGAGCGGTCGAGCCCGCCGACGATCTTGCGGCCTACCCGGCAGTGTTTTTCGAAGATCCCGCCGGAACGAAACTCGAGATCTGCGCGCGCTTAGCCGTTCGCGTCTGACTCGGGCCGAACGTACGAGACGCGGTCGAACGTCGCGAAAGCGCGTTGCTGCCAGAGCTGCTGGAAGGCGCGCATCGCAGAAAACGATTCGGGAGTTTCGATCGCGGCCAGCGCAGCCTCGTGTCCCCAGGGTGCGATCCATATCACCCGCGCGCCGTCTAGGCTCGCGAGGATCTCCGAATCCAGAAAACCCGAGATCGGCTGCGCGAAGTCGCGCACGAAGTTTTGCAGCGCATCGGTCAGCGAGTTTTGCGTCGCACCGGCGAGATCGAAGCGCTGAATCGTAAAGACCGCCTCGTCGGGAATTGCCGCACCGGTGCCGGCCGCGACCGTCCGATAGCTGCGCACGTCCGAGGAGCGCGAGCGAAAGCCGGCTCCCTGCATCAGTCCTGCGACGAGCGGCCGCTCGAGCCACGCTTCATCGGAAGAATCGTGCTGCAAGCTGATCGCGATTGCGGAATGATCCGAGCGGACGAACAACGCGCCGTCGACGAAGTCCGGGTCGCGCGTCGCCGCACCCAAACGCTCCGCCAGCACGCTCGTAATGCCGCGCTGCGGAGCCGCATCCAAGTCGTAAAAGCCCAGCACGGTCGTCGGCACGGCTAGCGCTTTCGACCGCCCCGTACCGGCCGCCTCGTCAGATGTCGTACGATGTCTAGGGAACTCTTCCGAGACCGACGCCGGCGAGAAAGGCGAGCACGACGAGAAAGCCTCCGCCGAGTGCGATCGGCACGCTGCCGTCGACACGTTTGAGCTCCCAGACCGTTTGCAGCGCGAGGTGACGGAACGTTCCCGAGAGCGAAGCTGCATCTTGCGCTTGCGTATACGTCCCGTTTCCGTTCGCGGCGATCGCGCGCAGCGCGACTTCGTCGATGTCGGCTTCCTCGCTCGTTCCCGGAATGATCATGCCGCTGCCGCGCGTACCGATGCCGATCGTGTAGATCGAAATGCCCTTGGGTCCGATCGCCTGCGAGGCTTCCACCGGATCGACGCCGCGATTGTTGACGCCGTCGGTCAGCAACACGATGACGCGCGTACCGCTTGGCGGCATCTGCTGCGCCGCCACGTTCAAGGCATCGCCGATCGACGTACCGCCGTCGGGTAAGGGAATGCGGTCGATGGCGGCCCGGACCGCATCCAGATCGTCGGTCGGCGGCTGAATCAACTCGGCGGCCGACGCGAAGGTGACGAGTCCGACGCGCGTGCCGGCCGGAACGTCGTCGACGAACTCGCGAGCTGCCGCCTTGGCCGCTTCGCCGCGCGTCGGCTCGATGTCCAGCGAGCGCATCGAACCCGACGTGTCGATGCAGATCATGACCGTCGCGTCCTTGGTGGGAACGTGCGTGATGAAGTGGGGACCGGAGAGGGCGAGTGCGAGCGCGCCGGCGCCGATGAGCCACGTCGCATACAGCAAGCGTCCCGGCCAGCGCGACGGCCGCATCGTCTCGAGTGCAAAGGCCACGCTCGAGTACAGGAGCGCCTGCGCGTTGCGGCTCCGCTCCAGCACGACGTAGAGCCAGGCGAACGCTGCGAGCGCGAGGATTCCGAAGAGCGCGAGTTGCGGATGCGCAAACGACATTATGCCGCCAAACCGAACGCGGCGAAGAGCGCGTCGCCCGCGCTCGCTTCATCGATCGTACCGACGCGCAAGCCGCATTGGTGCAGCGCGTGCAGCACGGACGTCTCGCGTTCGGCGACCCCCGCAACGTAGCGGGCCCGCGCGAGCTTTCCAATATAGGCCCGGCTGGTCGCTCCCGTGGCGGCATCCCGGAAACGGACGAATCCGCCGAGCGGAAGCCCGGCGTGCCACGGGTCGCGCACGAGTAAGGCGGTCGACTCGAACCGCGCGGCGCACGCGCGCAGACGCGCCTCGAGCGCCGCGAACTCCAGGAAATCCGAAACGATCAAGAAGTGCGCGTCGCGCGGCAGAACCGCCAGCGCGGTATCGAGCGTACTCGCGAACGACGTGCCGCGCTCCTCGCGCCGTTCCGCGCAAAGTCGCGCGGCGGCGCGGCCGCGCAAGCCGGGAACGAACACCAGGCGCCCGGCCTCGACGCGCGCGCAGCGGTCGTCATCGATCGCCGCCTCGTACCAGTCGTCAGCCGCTTCGCACGCGAGATCGTAGTTGCTGCGGGTGCGGCCGACGAACATCGAGGACGAGGCGTCGAGCGCCGCGCCGAGCGTCAGGGCATGGTCTTCGAAGACCACGCGCGTCTGCATCGCGCCGGCTCGCGCCGTCGCAGCCCAATCGATGCGGCGCGGATCGTCTCCGGCGACGTAACCGCGCAGTTCGGCGAACTCGTAGCCATCCGACCGGCGTTTGACCGGAGCGCCCGTGCCGCGGACGCCGGGCCGGCGGCGTCCCGTCAGCATCGCGGCGCGCAAGCGGACCGCGAGTTCTTTCACGAGCCGGCTGCGACCGCGGTGGCGGCCGCTCGGGCGGCTTGGACGATGCGCGGTGCATAGCGCACGACCAGAATCGCCAAGTCGTCGGCGATGCCGGAGCTGCGTGCGCGCAAGCGCTCGACGATGGTGTCGGCGACGACTTGCGCGTCGCCTTCGATCTCGGCGAGCCAGCGGGCGACGCCCTCCGCGCCGAGCAATTGGCCCTTGGGATCGCGCGACTCGGTGAGGCCGTCGGTGCTTACAACGATGCCGTCGCCGGGCCGCAGCAGAATCGTGTGGGTCTCGTACTCGGCGTCGGCATCGATTCCAACGATCGGACCGGTCGGTTGCAACAAGCGCACGTTGCGCCCGAACATCGCCCAAGCCGGCTCGTGGCCGGCCGAAGCGTAACGAACGGTGCCCGTGTCCAGATCGATGACGCCCAGGAAAATGACCACGAAGCTCTCCGGGTTTTCGGCGCTCTGCGCGTACAGCGCACCGAATTTCGAGAGGGCGCGTCCCGGATCGCCGTCTTCGCGGAGGAGCGTACGCAGCGAATACTTGATCAGGGCGGTATCGACGGCGGCATCGATGCCCTTTCCGCTGACGTCGGCCACCATGAACATTCCGCGCCGGCGATCGAACGTAAAGAGGTCGTACACGTCGCCCCCGACGTTCGAGCCGCGCGTGGCCGAGATCAAGACGCTCCCCGCGTCGACGTTGCGCAGCTCGCGGCGGCTGCTGATGAAAGCCCGCTGCAGGCGCTCGACGAGCGAGCGGCCTTCCTCGATCCGCCGCCGCAGGCGGCCTTGGACCATCACGAAGAGCAGCGCGACGAGCGCGAAGAGGGCGTTCGAGAGATCGCGGGTCTGGGTGTTCTGCTTGACCGTGTACGTGAAGCGAGCGCTGCCGAGCATCTCGAGATTGCGAAGCTGGGCTGCCAATGCGTCGTCGGCGGCCTGGCTCGCCGGAAAGGCGTAGGCGGGGGCGCGCTCTTGCGCCGTCGAGGCGACCCGGTCGATGCGCGCCAAGTCGGTATCGAGCAGCTTTTCGTAGGGACGCAACTGCTCGGGCGGCGCACCGCGACCGAACTGTTCGACGCGCAAGAGTTCGACGTCGCGCTGCGCCGAAACGACCGCCGACTGATAGTCGAAGGCGTTGTTGACGTCGATGCCGGCCCAGTAGGCCAGATACGTAGCCCATGCGAACGCGACCAGCAATCCCAGAATGAGCGCCAAAGTCGTCGACGTCCGGGGCGAGACGCGGGAGCGCATGAGGTGATTTTTGTTGCGCCTCGTAGGGTATTTCACCTCGAACCTTCGAGAAGGAGTTCCATGATCGTCTCCTCGCAGATCTCCATCGATGTGGGTGGCGTCGCAATGCCGGCGTACCTTTCGCGACCGGGCGACGCCGGATCGTACCCGGCGGTAATTGTGCTCGAAGGCGTCTACGGGTTCGACGACGAGTTGAAGCGGATCACAGATCTGCTCGCGAGCACCGGCTACGTCGGTCTCGCCATAAACTACTTTTATCGAACCGATCCCGACTTTCGCGCGCCGTTCAGCCCGGAAGGGCGGGCGGCCGGGGTGGCGGCTTCGCGCACGATCCGCAAAGATCAGATTCGCGCCGACGTCGCGGCGGCACGCGACTGGCTCAACGATCAAGCCTTCGTGACGTCGGGACACATCGGAAGTTGGGGGTTCGGCTTCGGCGGGACGCTCGCGTTCGTGACGGCGACGCTACCGGGGTTGTCGGCGGCGGTCGTCTTCTACGGGCAGAGCATCGGCGAGGCGATGCCGAGCGGGGAGCCGCCTCCGATCGACGAGGCCAAAGAGCTGCGGGCGCCGCTGCTGCTGGTTTTCGGAGGCGAAGACGAGCTGATCGCGCCGGCCGAAATCGATTCGATCTCGAGTACGCTCACAAAGTACAACAAGAAGTTCCAAATGCAGCTGTATCCGAACGTCGGTCACTCGTTCTTTCGCGCGACGATGGCGAGTGTGGCGGCCCGTGAAGCCGCCGATGCGTGGGATCTCGTGCAAGCCTTCTTGAGGCGAAATCTCGCCTAGCGAGACGACACCGGCCACGCGCTACGGCGTAAGTTCGAAGCTGCTCGCCGACGCACGCGCGACGGCATCATCGGAAAACGGAAGCGGCACGAGCTTCCCGTCGAGCCAGTCCGGCGCGAGGTCACGGTAGTGGCGCGAGCCCGGCTCACCGGATTCGCCCTGCGGGATCACGATGCCGCCGGACTCCCAATTTCCAACATCCCAAACCGCCCGGAAACTCTGCGTAATATTCAGACCCTGAACGTGCGGCGAGTAACTCGAGCCACGCCCGGGAAACGGCGTTCCGTCCCAACCATGCCAGCCGAACGAAGAGAACGGATGGTGCGCGACCCGGCGTCCCGCTTCACCCCACGTTTTTCCGAATTGGCCCGTGGCATGCAGGTCGGCGAGCGTATCGTGCAGCGCACCGAGCAGAAACGCATCGTAGTCGTCGGCCGGGACCCAACCGCGGGGCCGCTCGCGCAAGGCGCGGAGCAACACGACGATCGCGAGACCTTCGTGGCTTTGCAGGTACCGCAGCGCGAGTTCGGGCGGCATATGCAACGAAATCAAGCGCGCGTCCGCGGTGCGCCGCAGTTGCCAGGCAACGAGCGCTGCGCGCGAATCTTCGACGAAGCGGCCGTCGAAGGCGGCCAACTCCCGGACGGCTTCCTGCATGTCCTGATCGCTTCCCGTGC
>Ga0302326_10031402_pt1 | contig 10608 bp, 6 predicted proteins | sample Palsa_T0_3_FD_202264 | JGI IMG/M metagenome (GOLD analysis project Ga0302326, IMG submission 202264) | Peat permafrost microbial communities from Stordalen Mire near Abisko, Sweden - Palsa_T0_3 | ecosystem: Environmental > Terrestrial > Soil > Palsa > Peat permafrost | place: Sweden: Abisko...
CGCGGTCGATCTGCAGAAGCTCCTGGGCGGTGAAGACTCCGGAGTCCTTGAGTCCCTTGGCCGTCTGCGCCGCGGAGATGTAGGGATAATCCGTTCCGAAAACGATGTGCGACATAGGCACCACGCTCTTGAGCGCGTACATCGCCGCGGGCCCGGCCGCTTGCGCCGTGTCGTAGTAGAAGCGCCCCGCTTCCGCCGAAAAGCCGTCGGGCACCATGGTGGCGTCCTTGGTCAGCCGCACAATCAGAAATGGCATGGTTCCCCCGGCGTGGGAAAAAATCATGCGCAGGTCGGGATAGCGCGCCGACGATCCGGAGAACACCATGCGCACGATGGCGCGCGTGGTATCGGTGCCGAACTCGATGGTGGCATCGCCGATGCCCGGCACCAGCTTTGCGCAGCACTCCGGCGCGCTGGGGTGGGTATACACCACGGCCTTCCTGCGGTTCAGCTCCTCGAACAGCGGGGCAAACGCCGGATCGCCCAGCCATTTGTTGCCGTAGCTGGTGCTCAAGCGCACGCCGTCGGCCTTCAGCTCATCCAAGCCGTAGGCCAGCTCCTTGAGACTGCCGTCCATGTCGGGAAACGGCAGCGAAGCGAACATGCCGAAGCGCCCCGGATAATCGGAAACCAGTTTAGCCATGTAGTCGTTCATGGCCCGGCACTGCGGGCCATCGTTCCCGCCCGACGAAAGGATGGTGAGGTCCACGCCACCCTCATCCATCATTTTCAAGGCCACCTCTGGCGTCCAATGCGTGGGAGCGGGACCGGTCTGCGTGGTTCGCACCTGAGGAGCGGAATTCGGCAGCGAGGGGTGATGATGTACGTCAATGCGCCGCGGCAAAGCCTTCCCGGTGAGCACCTGCCTCTCCTGATTTACGGGGTTCGCGGCTGCCGCCGTCCGCGCCCCTGCCGCCAGAACGGAGAATCCGCCTTGCGGAATCAGGGTTCCCGCGCCCAGGGCCGCGAGCCCCGTGAGAAACCGCCGGCGCGACGCGGTGGTATCGAAGGAAACCTCACAACCATTCGCGCCAAATTCCAAACGATCTGAAATCCCGGATTTAGACATGATCACCGCCTTTCCCGAGGACGTTATATCCGCTGTCCTCCGGTGTCAAGACGCCAAACTACGCGTAGCGGGTCTGCTTCCGGTATGAGATTTATCAAAATCTAGAGAGATGGCCTCCGCATAGCCCTCGATTGCCTTGTGGTAGCATCCGTGGCTAACGATTGCGGTGGCTAACGATTGCAGTGGAAGGGTGTGCTGAACAAGATGGCCTTGATCTCCGTGACGCGTTTGCGAGTTCGATCCTATTTCTATCTCCCGCCGTTCTTATGGGACACATTCAAGGCTATACGCCAGGTGGAGCGCAGCCCTGGCTTCCTCGGCGGCAGGCTATTAGTCAACGCCAAAAACGTCTTTTGGACCATGACGGCTTGGAAAGATGAGGCGGCGATGAACGCCTATCGTACCGGCGGAGCACATCGCAGGGCCATGCCCAAGCTGCTGAACTGGTGCAACGAAGCCGCTGTCGTGCATTGGACCCAGGAATCCTCGGAGATTCCCCTCTGGCCCGAGGCGGAACAACGCATGGCGAAAGAAGGAAGAACGTCCAAGGTAAATCATCCCTCACCCGCTCAGGCGTCGAATCGCATCCCAGGGCCGAAACCGGGTCGCATTCAGCAAACGCTTAAACCGCTCTAGGTCGGCCAGCTTCCCCCCGCCGGCCACGCTCCGGCGGCTCGTGGCAAAACTCCATCCCTTCCCTGCGCTACAAAGGAATGATTCGCTGCGCTAAGATGACCCCGCGGCACTTCACGCGCACGAACGATGCACACACAAGCCATATACGCCCCACGGGGCATGGCCCTCTCTTGCCGGAGTTGGCAGCAGGAGGGCGCCCTGCGCATGCTGATGAACAGCCTCGACCCCGAAGTGGCCGAGGAGCCCGAGGCGCTTTTCGTTTCCGGAAGGGCGGGCAGGCCGGCGCGCAATTGGGCCGAGTTCCAGGCGATCCTGAGCGCTTTGCGCGAACTGGAAGCGGACCAGACGCTTCTGGTGCGCCCCGGGGAGCCTCCACAAACGTTGCGCACCGGTTCCGATGCGCCGCGGGCCGTCGTCTCCGGCGCAAGCTGGTCACAGGTAGGCACGCAGGGAGTGCTGCCGACCACGTATGAGCTTTTTGCCGCCGTCGCGCGCCGGCACTTTGGCGGCACGCTGGCCGGACGCCTGGTAATCTCCGGCGGCATGGGAGGCGCGGGCGGGGCCCAGCCTCTTGCCGCCACCTGGAATGGCGCCGCCTTCCTGGGGATCGACGTGGACGCCGAGCGCATCAAGCGCCGCGTCAAGATGGGATACTGCGATCTGCTGGTGAACCATCTCGACGAGGCCCTGCGCATACTGAAAAATGCCGTGCGCAAACATGAGACCGCCAGCGTGGGCCTGATCGGAAATTGCGCCGACCTGCTACCCGAGTTGGCGCGGCGCGGCGTAGTGCCCGACGTACTCACCGACCAGACTTCGGCGGACGATCCGGCCGGCGGCTATGTCCCGGCGGGCGTCGCGACGGAGCAAGCCGTCGAATGGCGGCATCGCGACCCCGGCGGCTACCGCCTGCGCGTGCAGGAATCCATCGCCGCTCATGTGCAGGGCATGCTCGATTTGCAAAAGCTCGGCGCGGTGGCTTTTGAATACGGCAACCACATTCGCTCGCTGGCGCGCGCCCACGGCGTTGCCCAGGCCGATGACCTGGCCGACGGCGTGGGAACCTATCTCCAGCCGCTCTGCGATGAGGGGCGCGCTCCCCTGCTGTGGGTGGGCCTTTCCGGCGATCCCGCCGATATTGCGCGCATCGACCAGTTGGCGCGCGAACGATTTCCTTCCGACGAGGCATTGCACAGATGGTTATCCTTGTCCTCGTGGATTTCCAGGTTTCAAGGTTTGCCCGCACGAGTCTGCTGGCTGGAGCGCAGTGGCCAAGCAAGTTTTTGCGCCGACGTCAACGAACTTGTCTCCCGCGGCGAACTCCAGGCTCCCGTGGCGATCGTGCGCCACACCCTGGCGGGCCTTCATCCCGTGTGTGCACCAACAATTTCTGAAGGGGGCATCGCCGCCGCTCACCGCTTGCAGGCGACGGATGAATTAGCTTCAGAAGCGGAGTTGCTTCCGGAAGCGCATGGGGCCTCGTGGGTGGCCACCTGCCCGGATAAGAATGGCCGCGCACACATTTCCGAGTGGGGAGTCGTAGCCGACGGCACTCATGCAATGGCCCAACGCATCCATCAAATCTTTACCTACAGCGCCGGTGCAAATCCCTAGACGCGAAATCTCCGGCCCGTTCCCTCAGTCGCATCCTTCGGAAATTGAATGGGTTAGACCGCCGTCCAGCCCCGCCCAGGCAAACTTTTTTAGTTGTATCAAAAATAATTGACTTGTGGCATAATGAGGTTGCGTTTGTTGCTCTTGTAAAACCTTTAGATTCGTATAGAGGGCTGCAAGTTCGCACTTGCGGCCTTTTTTGCTGTTCACGGCTGGAGGCTGAAAGAGTGCATCAAATAGCTCAAATGAATGAGGAATATCTGTGAAAGAACAAGGAACAGTAAAGTGGTTTAATGCCAGCAAGGGCTTTGGATTCATCCAGCGCCAGAGCGGCGAGGACGTTTTCGTCCACTTCTCCGCAATCCAGGGAGAAGGATACAAGTCGCTGAACGAAGGGCAAGCGGTTGAATTCGAGGTCACCAAGGGTCCCAAAGGCCTGCAAGCTTCGAACGTAACCAGCCTCTAAGCCTGTGAACGGACGGGCCGGACAACCGGCCCGTCCTCTCTTTCAACTCTCTGAATCAAAACGGCAGCTCTCTGAATCTAAAAGGGTGACACCTTGGTGTACAGCATACTTGTGCAGTACATCGGTTTTGAGTCCAAAACTCTTTTCCGCGAGTATACGTTCGCCGTGCGCGCGGAAGACACCGAGTTTCGCGAGTACACGCTGACCATCGCCCACGAAGCCTTCGCTTCCCGGCGGGCGCGCTACCAGGATGCCCCGGATATTTGTCTGCTGAAACTGCGGCGCGAGCTGGCCACCGCCGAAAATCATCCCGCCTCCACGCACTTCAGCGTCACCGACACGGAACTGGCGGATTATCACGCTTCACGCAAGGAAAAGCCGGCGCGGAGTTTTCAACCGCGACGCGAAGAATGAAGAATGAATTTCACCTTGAAAACCGATTTCATTCTACACTAGGGGGAGAGGCCTTTGTCGCTGGTGATCGAAGAACGACACGAACAGATCCGCACCCTGATCAGCCTGGGTAAGGAACGCGGCTACCTGCTCTATGACGAAGTAAACGACATCCTTCCGCCGGAGGTTCAATCGGCCGAGGAAATCGACGAACTGCTTTCCACGTTCGAGCGCAACGGCATCGCCGTGTACGAGGACGAGGCCACCGCGCAGACCGCTCGAGCGGCCGCCGTGGAAGTGGACGTCCGGCCGATCCTCGAGGAACGTTCTCCCGAAGACGAAATCGAACTCGACCTGACCCCCGGATCCACCGGCAAGACCGAGGATCCCGTGCGCCTGTATCTGCGCGAGATGGGCACTGTGCCGCTGCTCAAGCGCGCGCAGGAAGTGGCCATCGCCAAGCGCATCGAGCGCGGCCACCTGCTGGTCCTCAAGACCATCTCCCGCTCGCCCATCATCATCAAGGAGCTCATCGCCACCAGCGAACAGCTCCGCCAGGGCAGCCGCTCCATCAAGGAGATCATCCAGTTCGATCAGGAAGAACTGACCGAAAAAGAGATTGAAAACAAGACCCGCGCGACGCTGCGGATCATCGAAAAAATCGACGCCGCCTACGATCTGGCGCGCAAGCAGGCCGTCCGCCTGGAGCGCGCGCCCAAGTCGAAGAAGCGCGCCTACCTTCGCGCGCGCATGCAGTTGGCGCGCACGCGCATCGGCATCTCCCTGCTGGTCCGCTCCATCGAATTCAACGCCATGGAAAAGCGCCGGCTGAGCGACATCCTGCGCCACACCGTCGAGCGCGTGCTCACCCTGGAACGCGAAGTAGCGCGGCTGGAGCGCCGGGTGGACAGCACTCGCGCCGACAAGGATAAGGACGAATTGCGCCAGGAGTTGCGCACGCGCCGCGCGGAAATCCGCGAAATCGAAGAGGCCTGCGAGGTCGGCTTGCCGGCCTTGAAGCGCACCCTCACGGTCATCCGCCGCGGCGAGGCCGAGGCCGAAGTGGCCAAGAAAGAACTGACCGAGGCCAATCTCCGCCTGGTGGTTTCCATCGCCAAGAAATATACCAATCGCGGATTGCAGTTTCTGGACCTGATCCAGGAGGGCAATATCGGATTGATGCGCGGCGTGGACAAGTTCGAGTGGCGCCGCGGCTACAAGTTCTCCACCTACGCCACCTGGTGGATTCGCCAGGCCGTCACCCGCGCCCTGGCCGACCAGGCGCGCACCATCCGCATCCCCGTGCACATGATCGAGACCATCAACAAGCTCACGCGCACGCAGCGGCAACTGGTGCAGGACCTGGGCCGCGAGCCCACGCCCGAAGAGATCGCCAAGCGCATGGAAGTCCCCGTGGACACCGTGCGCAAAACGAAAAAACTGGCGCAGCAGCCCGTCTCTCTGGAAACTCCCATCGGAGAAGCCGGCGATACCGTGCTGGCCGAGCTGATCGAAGACAAGAGCATCGTGTCCCCTTCCGACGCCGTGGTTACCCTGGACCTGAAGGACCAGATGGCCTCCATGTTGAAAACCCTCACGCCGCGCGAGGAGCGCATCATCAAGATGCGTTTCGGATTGGACGACGGCAGCGAGCGCACGCTGGAAGAGGTCGGCCAGTCGTTCGCCGTGACCCGCGAGCGCATCCGGCAGATCGAAGCCAAGGCGCTGCGCAAGCTGCGCCATCCCTCGCGTTCGGGCAAGCTGCGGGCGTATCTCGAAGAATCGCTCTAAGCCTAAATAGTCACAGGCGCCCTTGTAGCTTTTTTCTGGCCTTTCCGAGGGTTGCCGACTACGCTTAGTTTGGTTCGAGCGATGTGGCCGGGCGTTAACGAATCCCCTATCATGAACGTCGCGCCGCCCTGCTGCCCGGGGGCTCCTGCCGCTTGGCGGCCTGTGAACGAACCTTTGCGCTAGCTGCCTGTTCCCTACCCAACTGGCGGCAGTTTCCCGTTGTGCTTTTGCCGATCGTGATGAGACGCCTGATTGAATGCATTCCGAACTTTTCCGAAGGCCGCGATCCCGCGCGGATTGACGCGCTGGAGCAGGCCATGAGCGGAATCCCCGGCGCCTGCGTTCTCGACCGCCAAAGCGACTTTGACCACCATCGCTGCGTCTTCACGCTGGCCGGAGAACCGCTGGCCGTGCAAGCCGCCGCGCTCAGGGGAGTCGCCAAAGCAGCGGAGTTAATCGACCTGACGCGCCATTCCGGGGCTCATCCGCGCATCGGTGCCGTTGACGTGCTCCCGTTTGTTCCTGTGAGTGGCGCTTCCATGGAGGAGTGTGTGGAGCTCGCCCACGACACCGGCCGAGCAATTTGGCAGCGCTATAAAATCCCCGTGTATTTCTACGGAGCCGCCGCAACCACGCCCGAGCGCGCCAACCTCGAGAATATTCGCAGGGGACAATTCGAGGGGCTGCGCGAGCATGCCGACGTCGATCCCTTGCGCGCGCCCGACGTCGGAGGGCCGCACCTGCATCCCACTGCCGGCGCCGTTGCCGTAGGAGCCAGAAAAGCGCTGATCGCCTGCAACATCAACCTGAGCACGCCCGACGCCGCCGTCGCGAAGGAGATTGCCCGCGCGATTCGTTACTCCAGCGGCGGGCTGCGGAACGTCAAGGCCATCGGCCTGGAACTGAAGACTCGCGGACAAGCGCAGGTGTCCATCAACCTCACCGATTACGAACAGACGCCGCTGCACCGCGTCTTTGAAATGGTGCGCAGCGAGGCTCAGCGGCGCGGATGCGCCATCGTGGATACCGAAATCGTCGGCCTGGCGCCCCGAAAAGCGCTGGAAATGGCCGCGGCATACTTTTTGCAGTTGACGGCTCCCGGCGGTCTGCCGGTTCTGGAAGACCGCCTGGAAATGGCCATGGACGCGCAGGCGCAGGAAGGCATCTCAGTATCTGTAAGCAATCCGTCTTCGTAGGGCGGTTCCGTATCTCGTCGGTGGAAGAAATTCGGCGGAGGAAACGATCATGAGCAAGCCCCGTACCGTTGGCGTAGCCATCGCGGTTCTGTTCCTGGCCTGCGCGCTTGGCCCCTTGGCGCGCGCCGGCACCCTGAGTACCGATGTCATCGGGATGTTTCCGCAAAATGCCGGCGAATTCGCCTATGCCGACCTGCGCCAGGCGCGCGCCCTGAGCTGGTTCCCGCAACTGCAGAGCCAGATGCTTCCCGCGCGCTTCAAGGAATTCGAAAAGTTTCTCTCCTCCGCCGGAGTCGATCCCAATGTGCAGGTCGAAGAGGTGGCCTGGGCTCTGGTGCCCGGGGGCCTCCCGGATGGCCCCGCGGCCGCCAACAGCACCGCCGTGCCCACCAGTGAGGAAGTGGTCGGCGTGGCGCTGGGATCGTTTCAGCCCGACTCCACCGAAGCCATCTTCCAAGCCAAGAAACTCCCGGTGGTAAAAGTTCGCGACTTTTCTCTGTATGGTTTTGGCGGCGGCTCCGGCGCCAGCGACCTCTTTTTCGTCTTTATAGACGCCAATACCGCGGTCTTTGGCCAGCGTTCGCTTGTGGAGAGGCTGATCAACATTCGCTACGGCGACGAGCAGGGTTTGTATGCCAACGGCGAGCTTTCCGCTCTCGTCGCCCAGGCCAACGGGAGCGGCGTGGTGTGGTCGGTAATGAGCGCGGCGTACACCCGCCTGGCCATGCAGCAGCTCACTCCCGAACTTTCGCAGTTCCCGCAGGCCACGCAATTGACCGCCAACGTTCAGGCGCTGACCATCAGCATCACCGCCAGCAGCGGCGTGGAAGCGCATTTCCAGGCCGTCCTGGATACCCCCGACGACGCCAATACCTTCGCGGCTCTGCTGCAGGCCGGCCTGCTCTACCGCCGCTACCAGGTGGCCAATACCAATCCGGATCTCGCCAATATGCTGGATGCGATTCGTGTCGCGCCGTCCGGGGACGATCTGGACATCCGCTTGTCGCTCACCGACGACCAGGTCGCGGCGCTGATCCGGCGCAACACCTTCGCCATAGGCTTGTGAAACGGGTCAGTGGCTTTCGATACGGTTGGCTAGGCTGACTTCGCAGGCGTCGCGGCAATCCTGGCAATAATACGAACCGTCGCTGCACAGGCGAATCTCGTGCTGCCCCATGCAGATGATGCAGTAGCGCGTGCAGGCGCACTCCTGTTCGCGTTTTTCGCACACCGCGCAGACGATTTCGCTCATCAGGCCGACTATAAGCGGCCTCGCAACGCCCCACAAGCTGCAATTGCCGCGCTGCGCCGTACGTGGAAACCCCGCCGGTGCCGGAGAAGGGCCCTGGGAGCTTGCCCTGCGGCGGTTTGCTCCCTGCCATACGCGGACGTATAATTTTAAGTTTAAGCGCACTGGTTCAGGTCAGCCTGTAGAGGTCTATTGTCCGTGAGCGACATTTCCAACGCCAATTCCGAAACCTCCTCCATCCGCGTTTCGGGCGCCCGCGTTCACAACCTGAAAAACATCAGCTTCGAGATCCCCCATAACGCCATCACCGTGGTCACCGGCGTTTCCGGCTCCGGCAAGTCCAGCCTGGCCTTCGACACCATCTATGCCGAGGGACAGCGGCGCTACATCGAATCGCTTTCCGCCTACGCGCGGCAGTTCCTCGAGCGCATCGAGAAACCCGACGTCGATGAGATTTCCGGCATCGCCCCGGCCATCGCCATCAAGCAGAAAAACGCCACGCGCAATCCCCGCTCCACCGTGGCCACGGCCACCGAAATCTACGACTATCTGCGGCTGCTGTTTGCGCGCGTCGGGCGCACCTTCTGCGCGCGCTGTGGCAGCGAGGTCCGCCGCGACACCGTGGACGAGATCACCGCGCGGGTTCTCGCGCTCCCGCCGGGACAGCGTTTTTACGTGCTGTTCAAGCTGGCCCTTCCCGATGCGCCCAAAAAGACGGCCGGCCGCAAGGCTTCGCAACCCTCCAGCGCCGTCCTGCAGCAGACGCTGGCCAGCCTGCAGAGGCGCGGCTTCAATCGCCTGTTGCAAGGCGGGCGCGTGCACGAGTTCTCTTCTCCCGAAACCCTGCTGGATATTAATTTCTCGCAGCCGGTCTACGTTCTGGTGGACCGCCTGGCGGTTTCTCCGGAGAGCCGCGCGCGCCTTGCGGACTCCATCGAGATCTGCTATCGCGAAGGCGCGGGCGAAGCCATCCTGGAGTTCCCCTCGCCGGCCGATGCCGCATCTCCCGGCGCCGGACCGGCGCAGAGCGCTCCGCAGCGCATGGTCTTCAACGAGCGTTTCGAGTGCAAAACCTGCGGCGCGCTGTATCAGGAGCCCGAACCGCGCCTGTTTTCCTTCAACAATCCCTACGGGGCCTGCCCGCGCTGCCAGGGATTCGGAAACACCATTGATTTCGACATCGATCGCGTGATTCCCGACCGCGGCAAATCCATCAACGAAGGCGTCATCGAGCCGTGGACCAAGCCGCGTTACCGCGGCCTTTGGCAGGACTTGAAGCGTTTCGCGCGCGCCCGCGGCATTCCCCTGGATGTTCCCTTCCGCCAATTGTCCGCCGAGCAGCGCAACGCCATCGTGGAGGGCGACCCCCAGGCGGATTATTCCAGCGTGAAGGATTTCTTCGCCTACCTCGAACGAAAAAAATACAAGCTGCATGTGCGCGTGTTTCTCAGCCGCTATCGCGGCTACGCCCTCTGCCCCGAATGCAACGGCACGCGCCTGCGCCCGGAAGCGCGCGCCGTGCGCATCCAGGGCAAGTCCATCACCGAAGTCTGCGCCATGACCATCACCCAGGCGCGGGAGTTTCTCGATTCCCTGACCCTGGCTGCGGACCAGACCGCCATCGCCGATAAAATTCTCGAGGAGGCGCGCCAGCGTCTGCGCTTCCTCGATGAAGTCGGCCTGGAATACCTGACGCTCGATCGCCTCACCTCCACCCTTTCGGGCGGCGAAGCCCAGCGCATCCAGTTGGCCACCTCGCTGGGCTCGCATCTGGTGGGCGCTCTCTACGTGCTGGATGAGCCCTCCATCGGCCTCCATCCGCGCGATACCCACCGCCTCATCGAAATTCTGCGCAGCCTGCGCGATCTGGGAAACACCATCCTGGTGGTCGAGCACGATCCCGACACCATCGCCGCCGCCGATTACGTGCTGGACCTGGGCCCCGGCGCCGGCGAGATTGGCGGCAAGTTGCTGTTTGCCGGGCCGCTCGCGGAGCTGGCCTCTTCGCAGCAATCCCTCACCGCGCGCTACCTCAACGGCGAGTTGTTCATCCCGGTGCCCTCGCGCCGCCGCCCCGATGGACGCTTTCTTCGCATCACCGGAGCCCACGTCCACAACCTGCAAAATATTGACGTGATGGTTCCGCTCGGCGTGATGGTAGTGATCACCGGCGTTTCCGGTTCCGGCAAATCCA
>Ga0302326_10031404_pt1 | contig 10607 bp, 8 predicted proteins | sample Palsa_T0_3_FD_202264 | JGI IMG/M metagenome (GOLD analysis project Ga0302326, IMG submission 202264) | Peat permafrost microbial communities from Stordalen Mire near Abisko, Sweden - Palsa_T0_3 | ecosystem: Environmental > Terrestrial > Soil > Palsa > Peat permafrost | place: Sweden: Abisko...
GCTCGAGGATCCCATCCTTCTTCTCACTGGTTAAGGTCATTAACTAATCCTGGAACTTGATCTTTAGGGCCATTGCAACCGCGGAATTCTACCTGTGGTGGTGGTCCGGCTACAAGACAAACAGCCGCCGCGGGCGCACTTGGCCTGCACCATCCGCTACCCCCAGGCCAAAAAAGCATCCCGACTCGTCGTACAAGCGCACGCTGCCGCTCGCCGTGGCGTCCGCAGCGACCGCCTGACCCTGCCGCAGGCGCTGCGCGCGCGCAGCATCCAGATGCAGCGCCGCCAGATGACCGAGGGCGCCGTCAGCGGGCAGCAGCGCCGGAAACTGCCCGGCGGCGCGCGCGCTGGCGACGGATTCCAGGGTGTGCATGGGTTCGGACACAAAGGGCTCGACATACACGCGATGCAGACGGGTCACGTAGCCGCAGGTGCCCAAGGCGCGCGCGATATCCTCCGCCAGAGTGCGCACATAGGTGCCTTTTGAACAAATGACCTCGAGCTCCATTCGAGCGCCGTCAAAGGACAGCAGCTTAAGGTCACTGATGTCGATCGCGCGCGCCGTGCGCTCGACCACCTGCCCGGCGCGCGCCAGGCGGTACAAGGGCACCCCGTCGCGCTTCAAGGCGGAATACATGGGCGGGATCTGACTCTGGCGCCCGCGAAACGATGCGAGCGCGCGGCCGATATCCTCAGGCTGCAAAGCCGGTATGGGCAGGCTTTGTATGACTGCACCTTCGGCATCGCCGGTGGCGGTGCGCGCTCCGAGGCCGATGCTGAAGCGGTAGCACTTGCGCCCGGCGAGAATTTCACCCGCGATCTTGGTCGCCTCTTCCAGGCAGATCGGCAGCATGCCCGTGGCGAGCGGATCCAGACTTCCGACGTGGCCCGCCTTCGCCGCTCCGAGGAGCCGGCGGACCCGCTGCAGCGCGGCGTTCGAGGAGACACCCAGGGGCTTATCGAGCAGCAGGATGCCCGTGCGCACGGGGTTCAGGGTTCGCCGTCGCCGCGATCGCGGGCCACCGCCTGATTGATGAGACCGGTGAGCGCGGCCGCCTTGTCAAAGGCATCATCGAACACGAACTGCAGGCGCGGCGCGTAGCGCAGGCCGAGGCGCCGCGTCACCGCACCGCGCAGGAAGCCGGCGGCGCGCGTCAGGCCCGCGCGCACCTCCTCGACCGGATGCGCCGAGGCAAACGGAGTGAAATAGACACGCGCGGTGCGCATGTCCGGCGCCATATCCACCGCTGAGATCGTGACATTGCCGACGCGCGGATCCTTCACTTCGCGCGCGATGATGTCCGCGAGCGCGCGCTGCAACTCGGCCTCGATCTTGCGGTTGCGCGGTCGCGGGCTATGCTCAGAGGGATCGCGCGGCATAGGTCACTACTGCAGCGTGCGGGCGACCTCGACGCGCGCGAAGCACTCGATCTGATCGCCCACGCGCACGTCCTGGTAATTCTTGACGCCGATGCCGCACTCCGTGCCGGCACGCACCTCAGTGACGTCGTCCTTGAAGCGCCGCAACGATTCGAGCGCGCCTTCAAATATGACGACGTTGTCGCGCAGCACGCGGATCGGATTGTTGCGCCGTACGGTGCCCTCGGTGACGAGGCAGCCGGCCACCACGCCGAACTTGCTCGAACGGAACACATCGCGCACCTGTGCGATGCCGAGGATCGTCTCCTTGATCTCCGGCTGCAGCATGCCGCTCATCATCTGTTTCACATCATCGATGGCCTCGTAGATGATGCTGTAGTAGCGCAGTTCCACGCCGGTTTCCTTCAGCGCTTCGCGCGCGCCGGCATCGGCGCGCACGTTGAAGCCGATGACGCGCGCCTTGGAGGCAGCGGCAAGCTGCACGTCGGAGACGGTGATGCCGCCGACGCCGCTTGCGATCACCTTGACCTGGATCTCATCGATCGAGAGGTTCGTGAGCGCATCGCGCAGTGCCTCGGCGCTGCCTTGCACGTCGGCCTTCAGCACGATCGAAATGAGGCTGGTCTTGTCGCCGTCGATCTGCGAGAACACATCCTCGCTGCGCGTCGTCTGCCGCGCGAGCTTCACATCGCGGGACTTGCTCTGCCGGTAGACCGCGACTTCGCGCGCCTTGCGCTCGTTTTCCACGACCAGGAGGTCATCGCCCGCGTTCGGGGCGCCGGATAGGCCGAGCACCACGACCGGCATCGACGGCAGCGCCTCCGTGAGCGGCCGGCCGTTCTCATCAAACATGGCGCGCACCCGGCCCTGCTCGGCGCCGGCGAGAATCACATCGCCCATGCGCAGCGTGCCGCGCTTCACGAGCACCGTGACGACCGCGCCACGCCCCTTCTCCATGCTGGATTCAATCACGACGCCCGATGCGAGCCCCGCACGCGGCGCCTGCAGCTCGAGCACCTCGGCCTGCAGCAGGATCGCCTCGAGCAGCTGATCGATGCCCTCGCCGGTGCGCGCCGAGACCTTTACGAAGATGTTCTGGCCGCCCCACTCCTCCGGAATGACCTCGTGTTTGGCAAGCTCGGTGCGCACGCGGTCCGGGTCCGCGTCGCTCTTGTCGATCTTATTGACGGCCACGACGATCGGCACGCCGGCAGCGCGCGCGTGCTGAATGGCCTCGATGGTCTGCGGCATGACGCCGTCGTCCGCCGCCACCACGAGCACGACGACGTCCGTCGCCTTTGCGCCGCGAGCGCGCATGGCCGTGAATGCCGCATGGCCCGGGGTGTCAAGAAAGGTGATGACGCCCTTGGGCGTCTCGACATGGTAGGCGCCAATGTGCTGGGTGATTCCACCCGCCTCGCCGGCGGCGACCTTCGTCGTGCGAATGAAGTCGAGGAGTGAGGTCTTGCCGTGATCCACGTGGCCCATCACGGTGACGACCGGCGGACGCGGCTCCTCGTCACCCGCCTCGCTCGGCACGCCCTGCAATTCGTGCTCGATCTGGTTCTCGCGCAGAACTTTAGCCGTGTGGCCCATCTCCTCGACGACGAGTACCGCCGTCTCCGGTTCGATGGGCTGATTGATGGTCGCCATGACCCCCAGATTCATGAGGACCTTGATGACCTCGGTCGCCTTGACCGCCATCTTCTGCGCAAGCTCCGCGACGGTGATCGTCTCGCCGATCGCGACTTCGCGGTGCACCGGCGCGGTCGGCATCTCAAAGCCGTGCGGGGCGTCGGTGCCCACGCCCACCGTGCGCGCCTTCAGCCGGCGCTTCTTCTTGTAGCGCGAGCTGACGTCGCCCGCGACGTGCAGTTCCTGGCGTCCGTAGCGCGTCTGCTTGTCGTCGACTTCTTCGGCGGCGACCACTGCTTCCACCACGCGCGGCCGCGCGGGCTCGGGCGGCGCGCGGCGGTTCTCGCGCTCGCGGCGCTCGGCCTCCTCGCGCGTGCGCACCTCAGCCAGGCGCCGCGCCTCATCCTGTGACTTCTTGCGCGTCAGCTCCTCTTCGGCGCGACGGCGGTTCTCCATGTCGACGCGTTCACGCTCGCGGCGCTCGTTCTCGAGGCGATCGTTCTCGCGGCGTTCGGCTTCGAGCGCCTCGCGGCGCTTTACGTCAATCTCTTCCTGCTGGTGGCGCGCCTGCTCCTCGAGCACGTCGCGTTTGATGTAGGTGCGCTTGCGGCGCACCTCGACGTTGACGGTGCGCGCACGTCCCTGGACGCTCGCGAGCTTAAGCTCGCTCTGCGTTTTTCTCTTCAGCGTGATCTTGCGCGGCGAGCCGCCGTCCTCCTCGCTGCCGTGGCTGCGGCGCAAGTGCGTGAGCAGCTCAAGCTTCGCATCGTCGCTGATACGATCGTCCGGGCCGCCGACCTTGATACCCGCCTGATCGAGCTGCACCAGCAGCCGATCCACGGGCACCTTCAGTACTTCGGCGAATTGCGAAACTGTTACTTCGGCCATGAACTTAAAATCCTCGGCCCCATCAATGGCTCGCTTCGAACCAGGGTGCGCGTGCTGTCATGATTAGCTTGCCGGCCTCGTCAGCCGCCAGTCCGTCGATATCAGCGAGATCATCCACCGACTGATCCGCGAGATCCTCGCGCGTGCGCACGCCGCGGCGCGCGAGAGCCAGCGCAAGATCCGGGCTCATGCCCTCGAGCAGCAACAGATCGTCGGCCGGCATCGACTGATCGAGGCTCTCCTCGCTCGCGATCGCCTGCGTCAAGAGCACATCGCGCGCGCGGTTGCGCAGCTCCTTGACGATGTTGGCGTCGAACTCCTGGATGGCGATGAGCTCAGCCTGGGGAACGTAGGCCACCTCTTCGATGGTCGAGAAGCCCTCCTGAGCGAGAATCGTCGCCACGTCCTCATCGACGTCGAGCTGTTTCATGAACAGCTCCACGAGTCCGCGCGCCTCGCTCTCGCTCTTCGCCTCCGCATCAGATTCGGTCATGATGTTGAGATCCCAGCCCGAGAGCTGGCTTGCGAGCCGGATATTCTGGCCGCCGCGCCCGATCGCCTGCGAGAGCTTCTCCTCGGCGACCGCGATGTCCATGCTGTGTGACTCCTCGTCGACGACGATCGAGAGCACTTCGGCGGGCGACATCGCATTGATGACGAACTGCGCCGGGTTCGCATCATGAGGAATGATGTCGACGCGTTCGCCGGCAATTTCATTCGACACCGCCTGCACGCGTGAACCGCGCATGCCGACGCACGCTCCCACCGGATCGATGCGCGGATCGTTGCTGCGCACGGCAATCTTGGCGCGCACGCCCGGGTCGCGCGCCGCGCCCAGGATCTGGATCAGGCCCTGGCCCACCTCGGGCACCTCGAGCTTGAAGAGCTCGACCAGAAATTCAGGCGCCGTGCGCGTAAGAAACAGCTGCGGACCGCGCGGCTCGGAGCGCACGTCCTTGAGGTAAGCCTTGACGCGATCCTGCGGCTTTGCCTGTTCGCGCGGAATCATGTCCGTGCGCGGCACGAAGCCTTCCGCGTTGCTTCCGAGGTCAACATAGATGCCATTGCGATCGACGCGTTTGACGACGCCGCTCACGAGCTGCCCCACGCGGTCGCGGTACTGTTCAACCACCTGCGCGCGCTCGGCCTCGCGCACCTTCTGCACGATGACCTGCTTCGCCTGCTGCGCGGCGATGCGGCCAAAGGCGACCGACTCCATCGGCTGCTCGACGTATCCGCCCGGTTCGACCGCGGGATCGATGTCGCGGCCGTCCTCGAGCCGCAGCTCGCGCTCCGGGACTTCGAGTTCCGTGGAGTCGTCGGCGAATACCTTCCAGCGGCGGAAGGTGTCGTAATCGCCCGTCTTGCGGTCAATCGCCACGCGCGCATCGAACTCCTCGCCGTACCTCTTGCGCGTAGCCGAGGCGAGCGCTGCTTCGAGCGCCTCAAAGATGATTTCTTTATCGACGCCCTTCTCGTTCGAGACGGCATCGACCACCATCAAAATTTCCTTGTTCACAACCGATTACCTCCAACGCACGCCCATCAGGGCTGCGGGGCAAGCTTTGCCTTGCCGATTTCACCAAACTGCACGCTGACGGTCTCATCGTCGACTTCCAGCGTGATACCTTCATCCTCGACCGCGGCCAGTCGCCCCGTATAGCGACGGCGCCCGCCCGCGCGCGGCACCGTCAGCTCAATCCACACCCGCGCTCCCACGAAACGCTCGAAGTGCGCGCTCGTGCGCAGCACCCGATCGAATCCCGGCGAGGACACCTCGAGCCTATAGGCCGTCGGGATCGGATCCTCGACATCAAGGAGCGCCGATACTTCCCGACTCACCCGCTCGCAATCCTCGATCCGTACACCGGCCGCGCGGTCCACGAAAATTCGCACCAAACCCGGATTCAAGTCGAGGTCCACGAGCTCGCAGCCAAGATCGGCCACGACAGGCTCAATGAGGGCAATGAGCCGCTCGCGCAAGGTCCCGGTCATCCCGCCGTCCTGGGCCCAAAAGCCGCGCACAAAAAATAAAAGCCCCACGGGGGGCTTTCCGCTCGACCACTTGGAGGCACCCAGCCCGCACCGCCCCGCGCACATCGCGTGGCTGCCCGAGCATCCCCGCCAGTCCCCCCAATCCAGGGGACTCTCTCCAATACCCCCTCTAGGGGGCCGCCTATTCTAACCAAACCGGGCTGCCAGCGAAACCTGCACCGTGAGCTAACGGCCTCTTTCCGCAACGGGACCGCACAAAGCCCCCAGTGCTGGTACAGTCGCTCATCCGGACCCGAATATAAGAGGCGAGACGTGTCTCAAAGCGCCCCTACCCATCGCGGCGAACTGTTGCTCTTCGCGCGAAACTTCCTGAAACACCCCCGGATGCTGGGGTCGCTCATCCCGAGCTCACGCTTTCTGATTGACGAGGTCCTGCAGGCGGTCGACTGGGCCAATGCCCGGGTCATCGTCGAATACGGACCGGGGGTGGGCACGTTTACCGCCGAGGTGCTGCGGCGGATGCGTCCCGATGCGAGCTTGATCGCGATCGAGACCAATACCGACTTCGTGCGCTTTCTGAAGAGTTCGATCGCCGATCCGCGCCTGCAGGTGGTGCACGAATCCGCCGAGAACACGGACAAGGTGCTGCGCGATCTGGGTCACGTCAAGGCCGACTACGTCATCTCCGGTGTGCCCCTGGGATCGATGCAGCCGGAACTGCGCCGCGGCATCCTCAATACGACGCATTCGGTGCTCGATCCGCGCGGCAGCTTTCTCGTGTATCAGTTCACCACCCGTGTGCTTCCGGACCTGCAGCGGATCTTCCGCCTCGTGGAGCGGCGCTTCGAGCCGTTGAATATCCTCCCCGCGCAGGTTTTCTTCTGCCAGCCGCGCTCGGCCTGATCCGCAATCGAAGATCCGCGCCCCGGCGCAACTACGCCGAGCATCCGGCGGTCATGTGCGTGCGCGCATTCGTGCGGCGCAATACGACAATCAAATTCTACGCTGCCCCTACAACCACAACCGCAAGCCGACCGCGAGGCTGAGCTCATTCTGATCGGCGCCGGCCGCGCCCAGCGAATTTCCAGCCGCGCCGTAATGCCGCACCCACACGAGTCCCGCGTAAGGGGCAAACTCGCGGCGCAGCTCGTAGCGTAAACGCAGTCCGACCTCAAGGTCGGCAACTCCCGCGCCGATGTCGCGCGCCGGATCGGCGCGGCCATAGAGATTCATTTCCAATTCCGGCTGCAGCACCAAGCGCTGCGTGAACAGCAATTCATATTCCAATTTGAGGCGCGCGGTCGTGCGCCCGGCGTCGCCTGCGTAGACGGTGGCTTCCACATCGACGCCCTGCGGAGCGATGCCGCGCACGCCGAGCGCCGCCCAAGTGCGCGCAGGGCCGGTGCCGAAGTCCTGCCGGCCGCCGACTTGCAGATTCCACCAGCGCGCGACCGCGTGGTCCCAGAAAAGCTCCGCGCGCGCATCCTCACCCCTGCCCGAGTACGACTCGCCTTCGGTGCGGACCCAGGCCTTGTCGTAATCTCCGCCGTACCAGCCCTCGCCCTGCCAGGCCGCGCCGTTCGGCTCATCAAAGCCGCGCCATTCGAGCTGATCGAGCCACAGCATGCCCAGCTGCGATGCGTCATTCATTTCCATGCTTTGCGCCATGGTGCTCGCGGCGGCGGCAGTGCCCACGAGCGCGAGCGCCACAGGCACGCTGAGAGTGATGCGCGCGGCAAGTCTCACGAGCGCGCCGCGCGAGCGACCGCGTCGGCAGAAACGACCGTCACCTCGCGAAACATTCCCGCTTCCATGTGATAGAGAAGGTGACAGTGAAATGCCCAGCGACCGGGCGCCATGGCACTCACGCAGTAGCGCAGTATCTGCGCGGGACGCACGACGACGGTGTGTTTGCGCACCTGAAATTCGCCCGCGGCGGACTCGATTTCGCTCCACATGCCGTGCAGATGAATCGGATGCGTCATCATGCTGTCGTTCACCAGGACGAGCCGCAGCCGCTCGCCGTGCTTGAATTCAATTGGCGGCGCCTCGGAGAATTTGCGCCCATCGAACGACCAGATGTAGCGCTGCATGTGGCCCGTGAGATGCAGCTCGATCTCACGCTGCGGCGCGCGCGCATCGAGCGCTCCGCCGAGGGTGTGCAGATCGGCATAGGTCAACACGCGCCGTCCGTTGCCGCGCAGGCCCACGCCCGGATCAGCGAGACTGTCATCGGGCGCACTCACGCGCATGTCAACGCCGGCATTCCTCTCATGCGGCGGTTGCGCAGCACGCGCCATCTGCGGCATGCCGGCCATGTCAACGCTCATGCCCATGTCAGCCATGGACAGCTGCGGCCGTGGATCAAGCGGCGGCACTGGCGCACGCATGCCGGCGCGCGGCGCAAGCGTGCCGCGCGCGTAGCCCGAGCCATCCATCGACTGCGCAAAGATCGTGTAGGGCACTTCCTCGGCAGGCTCGACCAGCACGTCGTACACCTCGCCCGCACCAATGCGAAACTCCTCGACGCTCACGGGAGCGACATCCTGTCCGTCGGCGGCCACCACCGTGAGTGCCAGCCCCGGAATGCGGACATCAAAGAAGCTCATCGAGGAGCCGTTGATGAAGCGCAGTTTGATACGCTCGCCGCGCTGAAACTCTCCGGTCCAGTTGCCCGCGGGCGTGCTGCCGTTCATCAGATACGTATAGGCGTGACCCGAGACATCTGCCAGATCCGTGGGATCCATGCGCATCTGTCCCCAGATGCGCCGTTGCGCGAGAGCCGCGCGCCAGCCGAGCGCGCGCGCATCGGAGAACAAATCTCCCACCGTGCGCTGGCCGAAATTGAAATACTCGCTGTCGCGCTTGAGCGTTGCATAGATGTGTTCCGGATCCTCATCCGTCCAGTCCGACAGCAGCACCACATAGTCGCGCACGACCTCGTGTCGCTCGCCGCCGGCGGGCTCGATGACGATCGCACCGTAGAGGCCGGTCTGTTCCTGAAAACGCGAATGGCTGTGATACCAGTAGGTGCCCGACTGCTGCGCGCGAAATTCATAGTTGAAAGTCGCCCCTGCGTCGATGCCGTCGAAACTGAGTCCGGGCACCCCGTCCATGCTGGCCGGCAGCAGCAGGCCGTGCCAATGGATTGAAGTGCGCGCGCGCAAGTGATTGCGCACGCGCACGCGCACGAGATCGCCTTCGCGCCAGCGCAAGAGTGGCGCGGGAACCTGTCCGTTGACTGCGGTCGCAACTCGCGGCCGACCGGTGAAGTTGACCGCCATGCTGCCGATCTCAAGGTCGAACTGCGGGCCGCGCAGCACCGCAGGGTGCGACGCCTCGTAGCCCGGCGCTGGGCGCGCGCCGGCGGCGAGCATGAGAGCGCCGCCGCCCACGCCGTGCACAAAAACCCGGCGCGAGATGCGTCGCACCGCTGCCATCGGCTTACCCCACCCTCGATGATCGGTTGCCCAGGGAGGCATTGTCGCGCACCTGGATGCTTCCAGTGCAATCCCATCCGCGCGCCGCCGGCCGCTGCCGCTACAATCAAACGCAGTGAGCGCGATGTCGACAAGCCCTTCCGATCGCGCGGCTGCGCCACGCCGCATGCCCCGCCAATACGCCTGGCCTGGTGTGGTCATTCTTGCGCTCGCGCCGCTGTGGCTCCTCGGCATGTTTGACCGCGGACTATGGACACCGGACGAGCCGCGCGAGGCGGACATTTCCTGGCGCATGAGTCAGCAGAGCGAGCGCGCCATACCGCACCTTGCGGACACGCCATTTCTGGAGAAGCCGCCGCTCAGTTATTGGCTCGCCGCGACATCAATCGCCGCGTTCGGCGACGCCGCCGCCCCCACGCGCCTGCCTAACCTGCTGTACGCGCTCATCGTCGCGCTGGCCACCGGCACGCTCGCGGCGCGCACCGCGGGCAGAGAGTCCGCGCTCGTGGCGCCGCTCGTTGCAGGATCCGCGCTCATCGCGTATCGCGTGGCGGTGTGGCTTGCGCCGGATGCGGCGCTCCTTGCCGGCTGTGCGGTTGCGCTCCTGGGCGCATACACCGGCTACGCCTCCCCCGCCGGCGCGCGAAAATTCTGGGGCTACACGCTCATGCATGCGGGAGCGGCATTTGGATTCATGGCGAAGAGTGCCCCCGGATGGCTCGTGCCCGCCCTTGCGCTCGGCACGCTCATCCTCTGGGAGAGACGCTGGTCGGAATTGCGCCGCTGGGAACTCTACGCGGGCGCCGCGCTGCAGATGATCATGATCGGCCCGTGGATACTTGCCGTAGCCGGTACACCGGGCGGCGCGGAGTCGTTACGGGTTTTTCTCTGGGACAATGTGATGGGGCGATTCACCGCGCTCGCGCCAACTCCCGGACACCTCTACGCACAGGGGCACCGCAACTGGTGGGGCAAGTATCTCATCGAGCTTCCCGTGTATCTGCTGCCATGGACCGTCCTCATGGTCGCGCCGCTCGCGCGCGCGTGGACCGAAGTGCGCCTGCGCGCCACGGCGGCCCATCACGTTACGGTAGCGACGCCCTGGCGCTTTGCAGTGTGTGCGTTCCTGCCCTTTCTCATCGTGCTCTCGCTCGCCGCCACCGCGCGCGATGTGTACGCCGCCCCCGCCATTCTCGGCTTCGCACTGCTGGTGGCGCTGTGGGTGGGCGCGCTGCGGCGCAGCGCCTCGCGCCTTGATGAACGCTGCCT
>Ga0302326_10031406_pt1 | contig 10607 bp, 8 predicted proteins | sample Palsa_T0_3_FD_202264 | JGI IMG/M metagenome (GOLD analysis project Ga0302326, IMG submission 202264) | Peat permafrost microbial communities from Stordalen Mire near Abisko, Sweden - Palsa_T0_3 | ecosystem: Environmental > Terrestrial > Soil > Palsa > Peat permafrost | place: Sweden: Abisko...
TAGGTCAATCACCTCAAAGTTATTGCACTGCAGGACCACGCCCACGATGTTCTTGCCGATGTCGTGCACGTCACCTTTGACGGTCGCGATCACCATGCGTCCGTTGGTGCGCGCCGTGCCGATTTTCGCCTTTTCGATGAAGGGCAAAAGATGCGCCACTGCGCGCTTCATGACGCGCGCGCTTTTCACCACCTGCGGCAGAAACATCTTGCCCGAGCCAAAGAGGTCGCCGACCACATTCATGCCGTCCATCAGCGGTCCTTCGATGACGTGCAGCGGCTCGGCGGCGGCCAGGCGCGCCTCTTCCGTATCCTCGGTAATGTAGTCATCGATGCCCTTGACGAGCGCATGCGACAGCCGCTCGGCGACCGGCAGGCTGCGCCAGGCAAGATCCGTCTGCCGTTTGGTGCCGCCCTCGCCCTTGAAACGCGCGGCAATCTCGAGCAGCCGCTCGGTTGCATCCTCGCGCCGATTGAGAATCACATCCTCCACTGCGCTGCGCAGCTCGGCGTCGATATCCTCGTAGATGGCGAGTTGCCCGGCGTTGACGATGCCCATGTCCATGCCGGCGCGGATCGCGTGATAGAGAAATGCGGAATGCATCGCCTCGCGCACCGAATCATTGCCGCGGAAGGAGAACGACACATTGCTGACGCCGCCGCTGACGAGCGCATGCGGGAGCTTTTCTTTGATGAGCCGGGTGGCCTCGATGTAGCCGACGCCGTAGCCGTTGTGCTCCTCGATGCCCGTGGCGATGGCAAAGATATTCGGGTCGAAGACGATGTCCTCGGCCGGGAAGCCGACCACTTCGGTGAGGAGCTGGTAGGCGCGCGTACAAATGGCAAGCTTGCGCTCGGCGGTTTCCGCCTGGCCCTGCTCATCGAAGGCCATCACGACGACGGCCGCGCCATAGCGGCGCACCTTGCGCGCGTGCAGCAGGAACGCCCCCTCGCCCTCCTTCATGCTGATGGAGTTGACGATGGGCTTGCCCTGCACGCATTTGAGCCCCGCCTCGATGACCGTCCATTTGGAAGAGTCGATCATGATCGGCACGCGTGCGATGTCGGGTTCCGCGGCGATCAAGTGCAGGAAGCGCGTCATCGCGGCTTCCGAATCGAGCATGCCCTCGTCCATGTTGACGTCGATCATCTGCGCGCCGCCGGCGACCTGCTGGCGCGCAATATCGAGCGCGGTGCCGTAGTCGCCCGCCTCGATGAGCTTGCGGAATTTGGCGGAGCCGGTGACATTCGTGCGCTCGCCGACGTTCACGAACAGCGAACCCTCGCCGATGTTCAGCACTTCGAGGCCCGACAGGCGGCACTTGACCGGCAGCACGGGCACGGCGCGGCGCGGATGCGCGAGCACCGCCGCGCGCAGCAGGCGGATGTGCTCGGGCGTCGTGCCGCAGCAGCCGCCGACGATGTTGATGAGACCTGCGCCTGCAAACTCGTTCAGGATGGTCGCGGTTTCTTCGGGAGTCTCGTCGTATTCCCCGAAGGCATTGGGCAGACCCGCGTTCGGATAGGCGCAGACATAGGTATCGGCCACGCGCGAGAGCTCCTGCACGTAGGGCCGTAGCTGCGTTGCGCCCAGGGCACAATTGAGTCCCACTGCCAGTGGGCGCGCGTGCCGGATCGAATTCCAAAACGCCTCGGTGGTCTGCCCCGAGAGCGTGCGTCCGGAGGCATCGGTGATGGTGCCGGAGATGATGAGCGGCAGATCGCGGCCAAGCTCTTCGAGCACCGCGCTCACGGCGAACAGCGCCGCCTTCGCATTCAGCGTGTCAAATACGGTCTCAATGATGAGGAGATCGACGCCGCCCAATACGAGCGCGCGCGCCGCCTCGCCGTAGGTCACCACGAGTTCATCGAAATTGACGCTGCGATAGGCCGGATCGTTCACATCCGGAGAGAGCGATGCCATGCGGCTCGTCGGCCCGAGGGCGCCGGCCACGAATGCCGCCCGCCCATCCTTGCGCATGACCTCGTCTGCCACCGCCCGCGCCAGCTGCGCGGCCCGGTAGTTGAGCTCGGGCACGAGTGCCTGCATGCCGTAGTCGGCCTGCGAGATGGCCGTCGAGTTGAAGGTGTTGGTCTCGACGATGTCGGCCCCGGCTTCGAAGTAGGCGCGGTGGATGCCGGCGATGATCTCCGGGCGCGTCAGCGTCAGAAGATCGTTATTGCCCTTAAGATCGCGGCCGTAGTCGCGAAAGCGCTCGCCGCGGTAGCCCGCCTCATCGAGTTTGTGGCCCTGGATCATCGTCCCCATGGCGCCATCGAGGAGCACGATGCGCTCCTCGAGGAGGGACTTTAAGCGCTCGATGCGCCGCGTCCGCTCGGTTTCATCGACGGGTGTGATCGCAAAGGGCACGGCCGTGGCCTGTGCGGCGGCAGGTGCGCCGTCGGGTGCCGTCTCGAGCGCGCGCGCGGCCTGGCAGTCCTCGCGGCTCATACGCTCGCCGCAACGGCGGCGCTGCCCGCCTGCGCATCGCCGCTCCTGCGCACGCCAAGCGCATGGCAGATAGCATAAGTGAGCTCAGCGCGATTCAACGTATAGAAATGAAATTCGCGCACGCCGTGACTTACGAGGTGTTGCACCTGTTCGATGGCGACGGCGGCGGCGATCAGACGGCGCGTCTCTGCATCCTCATCGAGGCCGGCGAAGCGCTCCTTCAGCCACTCCGGGATGCTTGCGCCGCAGCGCGCGGCAAAGGTGCACACCTGGGGAAACCGGGTGATCGGCAAAATGCCGGGCACGATGGTCGCGGCAATCCCGGCTCTGGCGCACGCATCGCGAAAACGCAGGAACGCATCGCTGTCGTAAAAAAACTGGGTGATGGCGCGCGAGGCGCCCGCATCGATCTTGCGGCGCAGATTGTCGAGGTCAAACTCCGCGGAGCGCGCTTCCGGATGCACCTCCGGATAAGCGGCGACGGAGATATCAAAGTTTGCGACGCGCTTCAGGCCCGCGACGAGATCCGCCGCATAGGCGAAGCCGTGCGGGTGCGGCACGTAGTGCGCCATATCGCGCGGCGGATCGCCGCGCAGGGCAACGATGTGGCGGATGCCTTCATCCCAATATTGGCGCGCAATCTCCAGAATCTCATCTTGCGGGGCACCGATGCAGGTCAGATGCGGCGCTGCGGTGAGCGGCGTCTCGCGCTGGATGCGTGTGATGAGTCTGTGCGTGCGCTCGCGAGTTGAGCCGTCGGCGCCGTAGGTGACCGACACGAAGCGCGGCGCAAGCGGTGCCAGGCGCTCGACCGATCGCCACAACGTCGCCTCCATCTGCGCATCGTTGGGCGGAAAGAACTCGAATGACACATTGATCATGGGTTACGCCACGCTTGCGGCGCGCACCGCCCATGCAGGCACCGCGACGGCAGCTAGCACATGCTCGCGTCCTGCCTGAATCGGGCTCAAGCGCTCGCAGGCGAAGCCCGCCTCATCAAGAACGTGCCGCAGGCGCGCGAGCGGCCGGGTCGATGCACCTTGCTCGCCGACAGCGAGCGCGTCATAGGGTTCGAAGAGCCACAGCCGTCCGCTACTTGCCAGCACCTGGCGGCCGGCGGCCAGCCAAGCGGACAGCGGTGCCGCCTGCGGCGCGAGCCTGTCAAGCACCACCGCCTCGTAGTGCGGCCCGCCCTGCGCAAGCTCAGGCCCGATCGGCGCGTGCGTGGGTTCGGTGAAAAGAATACGGCAGGCCAATCCCGCGCGTTTGACGAACGCGCCCGCGGCCTGCGCCGCACGCCGCGAGTGGGCGATCCCGGTGCAGTCGAGCGCCACACGGATCGCGCTTGCGAGCATGGCATGATGCTGCACGCCGACGACGAGCGCGCTGCCGCGCCGCCCGGCCCCGGCGCTCGTGTCGATGAAGGTGGCCAAAGCCTCATCCAGGCGCGTGCGCGCCGTCGGGTCCGGCGCTGCGGCTACCCCGGCAGCGCTCATGCGGCCCCGATCCGGCGCCAGAAGCGGATCGGATGGGTCAAGATCCGCCACGAGAGCCCGCAGAAACCGGGCGGCGGCCGGATCCTGCGCCAGCCGGTAGTGCACCCATTGCCCCAGGCGCAGACGCGACAGGAGGCCCGCCGCGCACAGGATTTTCAGGTGCCGTGAGACGCGCGGGCCACTCTGCCCTACCGCCAAGGCAAGCTCGGAGACGCTGAATTCACGTTCGCTGCACAGGGCCAGCAAGCGCAGCCGCGTAGGCTCGCCCGCCGCCCGAAGCCAGGTCACCATCTCGCCGGCCTCAGTCATAATTTGCACATTTGCACATATCTTTAAGTATTAGCCTAGCAGAATCTCCTGGCGAACAACAGCGACCGTGTTGGGATTTCGGAAGGACGTCCGCGGACGAAACTAACCGGCGAGCTTCCTCTTCAGGAGCCTGTTGAGTTCGGCCGGATTGGCCTTGCCGCCGGTAGCCTTCATGACCTGGCCCACGAAAAAGCCGAAGAGCTTGTCCTTGCCCGAGCGGTAATCAGCCAGCTGTGCGGGGTTCTTCGCCATCACCTCGTCGATGACGCGCTCAATGGCGGCGCTGTCGGTGATCTGCCGCAGCCCCTTCGCTTCGATGATGGCATCCGCCTCCCCGCCGCCCGCCCACATGGCCTCGAAGACCTCCTTGGCAATCTTCCCGGAGATCGTCTGGTCGGCAATGCGGCGCAACAGGGCGGCAAGCGTGGCAGAGGAGATGGGACTCTCGCCAATGTCGAGGCTCTCCTTGTTCAAGGAGGCGGCAAGCTCACCCATCACCCAGTTCGCCGCAAGCTTGGGCTCCCCGGGTACTGCATGAGCGACCTCTTCGTAGTACGCCGCAAGCTCCCGGCTCGACGTCAGTACGAGGGCATCATAGGCCGACAACGCATAGTCGCTTTCGAGCCGCCGCGCTTTCTCGTCAGGCAGCTCCGGCAGGCCGCGCCGGATCTCCTCGATGAACTCATCGGTGAGCATGACCGGCAAGAGATCCGGATCCGGAAAATAGCGATAGTCGTTGGCCTCCTCCTTGGAGCGCATCGAACGCGTCTCGCCCTTGTCGGCATCGTAGAGACGCGTCTCCTGCACGACTTTGCCGCCCGACTCGAGAAGCTCGACCTGGCGGGAGACCTCGTAGAGGATGGCTTTTTCGACGTAGCGGAAGGAATTGAGATTCTTGATTTCCGCGCGCGTGCCAAATTCCTGCGCGCCTGTCTTGCGTACCGATACGTTGGCATCGCAGCGGAATGATCCCTCCTGCATGTTGCCGTCGCAGATCTCAAGGTAGCGCACCAGGGTGTGCACCTTCTTCATGTACGCGACCGCCTCCTTCGCCGAGCGCATCTGCGGCTCCGAGACGATCTCGATGAGCGGCGTGCCGGCGCGATTCAAGTCGATGCCGGAGACGCCTGGCAGCCCCTCGTGCAGTGACTTGCCCGCATCCTCCTCCAGATGCGCGCGCGTGATGGCGATGCGTTTGCGGCTGCCGTCCTCAAGGATGATCTCAAGCGCGCCGCCTGCGACGATCGGCAGCTCGTACTGGCTGATCTGGTAGCCCTTGGGCAGGTCCGGATAGAAATAATTCTTGCGCGCAAACACCGAGGTGCGCGCGATGCGCGCATCGATCGCAAGGCCGAGCTTGACCGCCATGCGCACCGCTTCGGCGTTCAACACCGGCAGCACGCCCGGATAGCCCAGATCAACTAGGTTCGCATGCGCGTTCGGCTGCGCACCGTAGCTCGTGGCGGAGCCTGAGAAGATCTTCGAGCGCGTCGCAAGCTGCGCATGGATCTCAAGCCCAATGACGGTTTCCCACTCTGTGGCGCTCATGCTGCGCCTGCCGGGATCCGCCGGTGCCAATCGGTCTCGCGCTGATAGGCGTGCGCGGCGTTCAATAAGGCGCTTTCCGCAAAGTGCGGTCCCACCAATTGCAGGCCCACGGGCAGGCCCGTCACGAACCCGCAGGGGATCGAGATCGCAGGCAGGCCTGCCAGATTCGCCCCGATGGTATAGATGTCATTGAGATACATGGTGATCGGGTCTGCCATCTTCGCGCCGATCGCAAATGCCGGTGTCGGCGTCGTCGGTCCCATCAGCATGTCCACTTTAGCGAAAGCGTCGTGGAAATCCTTCGCGATCAATTGCCGCACTTTCTGCGCCTTCAGATAATACGCATCGTAGTAGCCCGCCGAGAGCACGTAGGTTCCGGTCATGACACGGCGCTTGACCTCGGCGCCGAAGCCCTCGCCGCGCGAACGGCGGTACAGATCCGCAAGATCGCGCGGCGCGCTGCAGCGATGCCCGAAGCGCACGCCGTCATAGCGCGCGAGATTTGATGAACACTCGGCAGGCGCGACCACGTAGTACGTCGGCACCGACAGCGGCAGATTCGGCAGGCTCACATCCTTCATGGTGGCGCCGAGCTTGCTGTAGATCGCGAGCGCCTCGCGGATGCAGTGCGCGTTCTGCGCATCAAGCCCCGCGTCGAAGAACTCCTTCACGATGCCCACGCGCATGCCCGTGAGCGGCTTATCGAGGAGTGCTGCGTAATCCGGCACAGGCGTGTCGACGCTCGTCGAATCGCGCGGATCAAAGCCCGCCATGGCCGTCAACATCAGCGCCGCATCAAGGGCGCTGGCGGCGATGACGCCGCCCTGATCGAGGCTCGAGGCAAAGGCAATCATGCCGTAGCGTGACACGCGCCCATAGGTGGGCTTGAGGCCCGTGACACCGCAGAGCGCGGCGGGCTGGCGGATGGAGCCGCCGGTGTCGGTGGCGGTTGCCGCGGGGATGAGGCGTGCGGCCACGGCGGCGGCCGAGCCGCCCGAGGAACCACCCGGCACGAGCGCCGTATTCCACGGATTTTTGACGGGGCCGTAGTAGCTCGTCTCACTGGATGAGCCCATGGCAAACTCGTCCATGTTGGTCTTGCCCAGCATGACCGTGCCGGCATCCTTGAGCTTTGCGACAACCGTTGCATCGTAGGGCGAGACAAATTGATCGAGCATGCGCGAGCCGCAGGTGGTGCGCACGCCCGCGGTGCAAAAGATGTCCTTGTGCGCGAACGGCACCCCCGTGAGCGCGCCGGCGCGACCTGAAGCGAGCCTGGCATCCGCTGTGCGCGCGCTCTCGAGCGCGGAGTCGTGCGTGACTGTGATGAAGGCATTCAGAGCGCCGGCGTGCGCATCGATGCGTGCAAGGAAGTGCTGCGTCAACTCGACGCTGGAGAATTTGCGTGCCCTAAGGCCCGCGGCGAGCTCCGCGAGTGTCTGTTTGTAGAGACTCACTCGATCACCTTCGGCACGAGATACAGCCCGGCTGCGACCTGCGGCGCATTCTCCTGGTAGCGCTCGTGCGCGTCCTCTTCGGTGACAACGTCCGCGCGCAATCGCTGTGACAGACCCGCCAGCGGATGCGCCATTGGTGTGACGTCGTTGGTAGCGGCGCGGTCCAATTCCCCGACAAAATCGAGGATGGCGCTCAAGCTGTCCTGGTAAACCGGGATCTCCGTCTCGTTGAGTTCGAGGCGCGCCAGCTGCGCGATGCTTTCGATCGCGGCTCGTGTCAGGGCCATGGGCGTGAGGAAAAGTGCGAAAAACAGCTCAAAATCATACAGCTTGCCTTGCTCAATGTCCTGTCGGTTGATAGATTACGCGCCACTTTTGGCATCCTCCTGCCTCCCAAATTTTCGGTCGCTTCATGTTCAAACGCCTGCGCGGCTACTTCTCCAGCGATCTGTCCATTGATTTGGGCACGGCCAACACATTGATCTATGTCCGCGACAAGGGCATCGTGCTGAATGAGCCCTCGGTCGTGGCGGTACAGGATGAACCCACGCGCGGCGGCAAGATCATCGTCGCGGTCGGCTCCGAGGCGAAGAACATGCTGGGCCGCACTCCCGGCCACATCAACGCCGTACGCCCGATGAAAGACGGCGTCATCGCGGACTTCACCTACACGGAGAAGATGCTCCAATATTTCATCAACAAAGTGCACGGCAACCGCATGCTGAAGCCCTCGCCGCGGGTGCTGGTGTGCGTGCCCTTCGGCTCGACCCAAGTAGAGCGCCGCGCGATCCGCGAGTCCGCCGAAGGCGCCGGCGCGCGCAATGTCGGCATCGTCAGCGAGCCGATGGCGGCCGCCGTCGGCGCGGGACTGCCGGTGCACGAGCCGCGCGGCTCGATGGTACTCGACATCGGCGGCGGCACCTCGGAAGTCGCGGTGCTCTCGCTGAACGGCATTGTATACGCGAACTCGGCGCGCATCGGCGGCGATCGCTTCGACGAAGCCATCATGAACTACGTGCGCCGTAATTACGGCATCCTGATTGGCGAGGCCACCGCCGAGCGCATCAAAATCGAGATCGGCTCGGCATACCCCGGCCAGCAAGTGCGCGAGCTGTCCGTCAAGGGGCGCAATCTGTCCGAGGGCGTGCCGCGCAGCTTCACGCTCAACAGCAACGAAATCCTCGAGGCGCTGCAGGAGCCGTTGCAGAGCATCGTAAGCGCAGTCAAGCAGGCGCTTGAACAGACTCCTCCCGAACTCGGCGCTGACGTCGCCGATCGCGGCATCGTGCTCACCGGTGGCGGCGCCCTGCTGCGCGACATCGACAAACTTCTCACCGAAGAGACCGGCCTTCCGGTCGTCGTGGCGGACGACCCGCTCACCTGCGTCGCACGCGGCGGCGGCCGGATCCTCGAGTTGATGGACGCCATGGGCCCCGGTCACTTCGGACTCGAGTAGTCTCGGCACGGCGTGGCCGCATACGGTCTAGGCGCGACGAACCGACGGCTGACCGGACACGGCTCCGCGCCTGGTTTCCGGTTCACGCTCTACGCGATCGTCGCCATTGTCATCATGGTTCTCGACCAGCGTGGCGGCTGGCTGAACGAGGCGCGCTTTCTTCTACAAGCGGCCGCTTATCCCCTGCAGCTTGCGGTGAGTTCACCCTCGGCCGCCTGGGCATGGATCAAGGAGAGCACGGAGACGCGCGAGGCGCTGCGCGCCGAAAATGCGCGCCTGCGCCTGCGCGTGAGCGAGCTTGCGCTGCGCGCCCTCAACTACGACGGGCTCGCGCGCGAGAACTCCCAGCTGCGCGGGCTTGCCCACGCGCTGCCGCCGATTGCAGACCGCTGGCTGGTTGGCGAAATCATCAATGTGGAGCTGACGACGCTGCGCCAGCGCCTGCTCATCAACCGCGGCACCACCAACGGCGTCTTCGAAGGCCAGGCTGTGCTTGATGGCTGGGGCCTTCTCGGCCAGACCATCCATACCGGACCCTGGAGCACCGAGGTGATCCTGGTCACGGACCCGGAGCACGCGGTGCCGGTGCAGATCGAACGCACGGGGATGAGAACCATCGCCGTCGGCGCCGGCAACGAGGGAACGCTCGCGCTGCCGTATCTGCCGGCGAACGCCGACGTGAAAGTGAGCGACCTCCTCGTCACCTCCGGTCTGGGCGGAGTTTTTCCGGCGGGCTATCCGGTGGCGCGTGTCGCCGAAGTGCATCGCGACGCAGTTCAGCCCCTGGCGCAGGTCCGGGCCGTGCCGCTGGCGCGCATCGAAGGCGACCGCGAGGTCATGCTCGTGTGGTTTCACGACGAGCGCACGAAAAATCCCGACATTCAGCCGCAGCCAACGCCGCCGCAGCCCAGCGCCCCGCCAAGCTCGACGGCTGCGCCGCCGGCAGCCGCAGCGGCACCTGAGGCCCCTGCCAAAGAAACCGCCGCACCCGGTCCTGCCGCGCCCGCTAAAGCGGCGAGCGCCAAAGCCAAAGCCAAGGCCGCGCCGCCGCCCAAGGCTCCCCCCAAGCCCGCACCCGAAGACGAGGCCGAGGACCTGGTCAAATGAATGCCCGCATGCGTGAGCCACGCGGGCGGCTCTTTCTCACCATTCTGCTCGCGCTCTTTCTGTCCGTCGTGCCACTACCGGCGTGGCTCGATAACGTGCGACCGGCGTTTTTGGTGTTGACGGTGCTCTACTGGTCGATTGCCGCGCCGCGGGCCGGCGGAATTGCGGTGGGATGGATCTCGGGGCTTGCGCTCGATATCTTTCAAGGCTCGGTGTTGGGCCAACACGCCCTGGCGTTGTCCCTGGTGACCTACATCGCGGTGCGCGAGCACCAGAAGATCCGCTCAAAACCCGTTTTCCAGCAGTCCCTGATCGTCATGGGCGAGTTATTTGTTTACGAGTTCATCGTATTTGCCATTGATGGCTGGACCGGCCACACGCTCTACGGCCCGCTGCACTGGCTGCAGATCCTGACGAGCGCGGCCATCTGGCCCATTGCCGCGGCGCTCCTGGGCCGAAGTCACGCACCCCGATGAAGCAGCGCATCGCAAACAAGGTGTGTCACTGATGGTGCAGGGCGTGCGCATCAAGGACCATTGGAAGGAGCAGCGGCTCTTTGAACGGCGCGCGCTGGTTGCCGGCTTCCTGATCGTAGTACTCACGCTGACGCTCATCGGACGCCTCTACCTGCTGCAGGTGATGCGCCACGACTACTATACGGAGCTCTCGCAGGGCAACGGCGTACGGACGGAACCGATTCCCGCGGCCCGCGGGCTGATCCTCGACCGCAACGGCCAGCTCCTGGCGGGCAACCAGCCCGCCTATCAGCTGGAGCTCGTGCCC
>Ga0302326_10031414_pt1 | contig 10605 bp, 9 predicted proteins | sample Palsa_T0_3_FD_202264 | JGI IMG/M metagenome (GOLD analysis project Ga0302326, IMG submission 202264) | Peat permafrost microbial communities from Stordalen Mire near Abisko, Sweden - Palsa_T0_3 | ecosystem: Environmental > Terrestrial > Soil > Palsa > Peat permafrost | place: Sweden: Abisko...
ACATCGAGACCTTCGGGTGCCAGATGAACGCGCACGATTCCGAAAAGGTGATCGGCACGTTATTGTCACAAGGCTACAAACAGGTCGCCAAGCCGGACCAGGCCGACTTGGTGCTCTATAACACCTGCAGCATTCGCGACAAGGCCGAGCAGAAGGTGTTTCATCGCTTGGATGAGTTCAAGCGACATGGCAAGGGGAAAGTGTTTGGCGTTCTCGGCTGCGTCGCCCAGCAGGAAGGCGAGCGCATCTTCGAGCGCGCCCCGCATGTCAGCCTGGTGGCCGGATCGGCCAGCTACGCGAAGCTGCCCGAGATGCTGGTCCAGCTGGAAAACGGAGACCGCCGCGTCACCGGCCTGAGCCTGGACAACGACCAGGCGTTCGAGACGCCGTTCACCAAGCGCGATAATCCGCACCGCGCTTACATCACTATTATCGAAGGCTGCGACAAGTCGTGCGCCTATTGCGTGGTCCCGTTCACGCGCGGGCCGGAGCGCAGCCGCACCAGCGAAAGCGTCTTGAACGAAGCTCGCGAGCTGGCTCGCATGGGCTACGTCGAAGTTCAGCTGCTGGGCCAAAACGTCAACAGCTATCGCGATCCGTCGCCCACCGGTTGGGATTTCGCGCGCTTGCTGCGTGCCATGGGCGAAGTGGATGGTATCCGGCGCGTGCGCTTCACCACCTCGCACCCGCGCGATTTCGTGAAGGACATCGTCGACGCCATCGACGACAATCCGGTGCTGTGCAATCATGTCCATCTTCCGGTGCAGTCCGGGTCTTCGGAAGTGCTGGCCCGCATGCAGCGCCTCTACACCCGCGACGAATACATGCGCCGCATCGATTGGATGAAGAAAGCGCGCCGCAACATCTCCATTACCACCGACATCATCGTTGGTTTTCCCGGCGAAACCGAAGCGGAATTCGACCAAACCCTCGCGCTGCTGGATGAAGTGGAATACGATTCGCTGTTCGGCTTCAAGTATTCCCGCCGCCCCAACACCGCCGCGCTCGATCTCTTGGACCACATCGGCGAAGAAGAAAAGAGCCGCCGCTTAGCCATCGTCCAGGAAAAGCAGCGAGCCATCCAGATCCGGCGCAACTCAGACCTGGTGGGTAAAATCGAGGAGGCCTTCGCAGAGGGTTATAATCATGCAACAGGTCAATGGATTGGACGCACCACGCAAAACCGCACGCTCAACTTCGTTCATCCCCAATTTGCGTCGCCGCGCGAAGGCGCCACTCTGGCCGGCACTTCCTGGAACGTTCGCATCACACGCGCGAGTCCGAATTCTTTAGCCGGTGAGGTGGTGATTTAAGTATGGAAGGAAAGGGGGGCCGTATGGAAGTCGAAATGAAAATCCGCGGACTGATGATGGATCCGGTCACCAACATGCCCATTGTGGTGCTGAAGGATCTCAATGGGAACACCATCTTGCCGATCTGGGTTGGGATCTACGAGGCCAATGCAATTGCGCTCGAGATCGAAAAAGTTTCGACGCCGCGGCCCATGACGCACGATCTCATCAAGACCTTGCTGCTGGGCCTGGGGACAGGCATTCGCAAAGTAGTGGTCAGCGAACTGAAGGACGACACCTTCTATGCCGTGATCTGGCTCGACAAGGATGGCGAGTTGATCAGCGTGGACTCGCGGCCGAGCGATGCACTGGCGCTGGCGCTGCGCCTGGATTGCCCCATCTACGTGGATGAGTCGGTGCTGAAAAACTCCAAGCGATCCAGTGCGGCCGCCGACAAGGTGAGCGATGAGGAACAGCGGCGCTGGCTCGAAAGCCTGGACGACGAGGATCTCGGCCGATACAAAATGTGAATGGAGCAGTGATTGAAATCTTCGAGAAGCTGGTGGCCGCCGGAATTCAAATCGTCCCGGCGGAGATCGCTTCTCATTTCATCCTGGAGCGCGACGGCTTTGTCTCATTTGTAGAGCGGCGTGAAGACGCGTTCGGCAATATCGGCACCCCAGGTCTGATGACGGAACGCGGCTTTGCCGCGCTGATCTGGCGCGGCGATCAAGCCTTCTTCGTCGGCAAAGGCTTCGAGCAGCCAGCTACGCAAGAGCAGGTGCAAAAAATCCGCGCGTTCGCCTCAGACCTGTCCAGTGCCTTACGCCCGTAACTGTCCAGCGCCCGCAACTGAACCGCGCGCGTAACTGAACCGCGCGCGTAAGCAAGCGGCTTGTTTTAATTACTCGCCGAAGTCTTCTTGTGAACCGGCGCGTGATGCACGGGCGCAGCATTCTTCCCCGTCCATCCATGCAGTTTGTCGGCCTCCACGTTGAAGACCACCATATAGGGGCTGGCGGTATAACTCGCCGGCACTCCTTCAAAGGACAACTCGGTGCCCGGGTCCACTTTGCCCGCCAGCGCGGTTTCGAACTTCAGCGTGGCGTCAGGTGTTGTGCCGTCTTCGAGAGCCAGCACGACGGTCTTGGGCTTCACCTCGGGTTCGAGCTTCACCACTTTTCCCTTGAGCGTCGGCAACAGCGCGTCTTTCATGCTCGAACTGAAATAGCCGGCGCCTTCAGCTCCCGTGAGTTGCTCCTTGATATTCTTCCATAGCTTTAGCTGAGGATCCTTAGCATCCTCCGCCTCTTGCTTCTTTTGCTGCTCGTCCGCGATTTCCTTCGCCGTGCGGATGTGATAGTCCGCTGGCGGCGCGGGCTGGGCTTTCGCGGCGGCCAGCAGATCGTTGAAGCCTTCGTCGCTGCCGTGATAGGACTTGTAGGCGCGCGTCACGAAAGCGAGAACCTGCTGGCGTCCGGCGGGCGCCAGCGAACCAGTCCCGTCAAAGGTGGCGGCGCGCGCGAAATAGAACAGCTCCGTCGCCATTTTCTGGGGATTCTTCTCGCCCGCAATCACGGTGCCCATGAAGTAGTCCACTTCAGCGTTGTTGGGATCCATTTGCAGGGTCTTCTGAAATTCACCCTCGGCCGCATCCCAGGTTTTGCGCTGCATCGCGATCCAGCCGAGCGTCGAGTGGCCCAGCGTCTCCACCGGTGTTCTCGCGGCCTTCCATTGATCCGCTGTCACGTTCGGCGGAGGCGTATCGATGTTCGCCAAAAGCGCCGTAGTAGCCTTCTCGCCTTGATCCAGGACTTCGGGCGTGGGCTTGTCGCCCGCCAATGCGCGGGTAAAGTACATCGTGTAGTACAGCGAGGTGAAGTCCTTCGGATCGTCGGCCAGGATCAGCTTCGCCTCAGCCACCGCTTCCTTCGGCTGGTTCAACTTGACGTAGGTATCCAAAAACAGCTGCTTCCGCTGTTTCTCGAAATCCGTGGTGGCGTACTTGGTCTGCCACTCCTGCAGCTTCTCGAGTCTGGTTTTGGGGGTGGTATCTTTGAGGATCGAATCGTAGAGGGTGAATTCCTCGGGATTCTTATATTGCGGTCCCGCCGGGGCCGCGGGCTTATCCTGCGCGGTGGTCCAGAGCGGCGCGGCGAGCCCCAGAACAACAGCAGCCAGTAACAAACGCTTTGAGGGTTGATTCCACATTCGGGCCTCCAGTTCTCTATCTCTGTAGAGCCTATTCCGGACCTCCCACTTTAATCAGCGGAAATGTCGTTAGTTGGAATAGTACCAGAGTCCGAAAACACGCGCAGCCTAGTACATCGTCCAGAAAGTTCATTACAGAAAATATGCTGGCACAACCTATCTGAACCGCCATGCGTAAGCATGCGGGTTTGCTTGGTCCACCAGAGAATCCGCATGCTTACGCATGGCGGTTCAGAATAAGTCTGTCCAGGTGGTTCTAGAATGAACTTTCTGTGCGATGTACTAGGCCGGTGTGCCGCGCGCAGGCGACGGATTACTGGGCCGGCTTGGGCCGCGGATGATGCACCGGAGCGGCAGGCTCATTCTTGCCTGTCCAGCCGCGCAGTTTGTCTTTCTCGACGGTCATCACCAGCATAAATGGGCTTTGCGTGAAGCTTTCCCCGACGCCTTCAAATGTCAGCTCGGTGCCAACATCCACCTTGCCGGCGAGCGGCATCTCGAACTTCAAGGTCACGTCCGCAGTGGTTCCGTCGGATTTGCCGTCTTCCAGCGCGACCAAGATGGTCTTCGGTTTGACCGCCGGCTCAAGTTTCACCACTTTGCCCTTCGCCGCCGGTAACCCCGCACCCTTCATCCCCATCTCGAAGTACATCACACCGTCCGGTGCTGACAATGCGTCTTTCAGACCCTTCCAGATCGCTTCTTCAGGATGCGTCTTTTTGTACTCTTCTTCACTTGCAGCGGACGCCTGTGCGAGCTCGTTCGCATTCTTGATACTGAAGCCCGCTGGGGGCGTTGGATTGGCCTTAGCCGCCGCCACCAGATCGTTGAATCCTTCGTCGCTGCCGTGGAAATTCTTGTACTGCTTCTGGACGTAAGTCATCGCGGCCTTCTGGCCTTCTGGGGTCAGCGCGCCGGTGCCTTGGAAGGTCGCCGCACGTGCGAAATAGAACATCGCCAAGGGCAATTTGTCCAACTTCTTCTCAGAAGCGATCACCGTGCCCAATTGGTAATCCAGCGTGGCGTCGTTGGGAGTCATCGTTAAAGACTTTTGGAGATCGGCTTCCGCTTCGTCCCAATTCTTGCGCTGCATGGCGATGAAGCCCAGATTCTTTTCGGCCATCACCTCCACGGCCGGCCGCAACTTCGCCCATTGGTCGGCAGCCACGTTCGGCGGAGGCATTTCGATGTTCGCCAGAATGGCCTTGGCCGCCTTTTCACCGTCATCGAGAATGGCCGGCGTCTGGGTCTGCCCGTACAACGGCTGGGTAAAGAGCATGATGTAGTACGAGGCTGTGAAGTCGTTGGGATCCTCCGCGAGGATCTGCTTAGCGACGTCCGTGGTGTTCTTGCCGTCGTTGAGCGCCGCGTAGGTGGTCAGGAACAGTGTCCGCCGTTCCTTGATCCACTCCGTCATGGGATACGCCTTTTCCCATTGCTGCAGCTTTTCCAGTTTGGTCTTTGGATTGGTGTCTTTGGTAATCGAGTCGAACAGATCGTACTCCGCTCGATCCTTCCAGTTCTTTTGCGGCGCCGCTGACGATGGCGCGGCCGCCTGTCCGAACATCCGCGCGGGCACCGGCCCCAGCATTCCAGTCAATGCAAGCGCTAACAAGAATTTAGATGATTGAACCGACACTCCCCGCCTCCCAGCGATCCGAATTTCTTGGGCGATGGCCCGGCAGAACCTGGCTTTCCACCCTTGCTGAACCCTTTAACTTCAGAGTCCGTGCAATTGCGGAGTATACCGAATCGCAACCATGGCCGCAACCTTCGCCTACACCCTCGCCTGACAGTTAGATGCTCTCCAGCCCGATCCTGTTCCCTTTTTGCTATTTTTTGAAGCGTGAGTACCAATCGAACAATGCCGGGTGGTTGGGCCGACCAGCGCGCCCTGCCCAAGGGAGCGAACGGCCGCAACCTGTGCCGTTGGTGCAATCTGGAGGTCCCCAAGGGCCGCGTGACGTTTTGTTCGGCGTGGTGCGTGGAAGAATGGCGTTTGCGCAGCGACCCCGGCTACATTCGCGTGAAGGTGCTGGAACGCGACCGCGGCGTTTGCGCCGGTTGCGGGGTCGACTGCCTATCCGCGGAGCGGCAGCTCAAACGTCTGAGAGGCGCGGCGCGGCTGAAGGCCTTTCTCGAGTGGGGCTTGCGCGCCGGCTCCCGAAAAAGTCTGTGGGACGCCGATCACATCGTTCCCGTGGTGGAAGGCGGAGGCGAATGCGATCTTCTGAACATCCGCACCTTATGTCTGAAGTGCCATCGCGCCGCCACTGCGGAACTCCGCCGGCGCCGTCCCCGCGCCAAACTGAATCTCAGCACAGGTTAGTGGGTGGGGCGGACGCCCGCGTCCGCGCCGGACCCCAGGTCCGGTCCCCTCTAATGCAGCAGCGGCTTCAGATAACGCAGAACCGTCTTCGCTACAATTTCGTTGCCTTGCGCCGTCGGATGGATGCCGTCCTGCTGCATCAGGTCCGGATGGATCGCAACGCCTTCGAGCAAAAACGGGATCCGCTCGGTCTTATATTTCGCCGCTAGATCCACGTAGATCTGCTGGAACGCTTTAATGTAATCCGCCCCGTAGTTGGGCGGCAGGGTCATCCCGGCCAGCAGCACTTTGGAGCCGGCCCCCTGCAGCGCTTCGATAATGCGCTCCAGGTTGGCGCGCGTGGTTTCGTTGGGCAGTCCGCGCAGCCCGTCATTTCCGCCGAACTCGACAATCGTCACCCGAGGCTTGTAGGCCAGAACCTCGCTCAGCCGGCTGAGTCCGTCCATCGTGGTGTTGCCGCTGACCCCGGAGTTCACCACGCGCCAGTGCAGTCCGGCGGCGTCCAGGTCCTTTTGCAGAAAATCGGGGAAACTCTTGCCAGGATCGGCGCCGTAGCCCGCCGACAGACTATCGCCGAACGCCACGATCACCGGACGCGTATCCCTAGTCGGAGGGGCGGCATGTAAACCGCATGCCAGCGCCAGGCATCCGAGAGAAAGAGACCGATGGAACGAGATGAACATCACCCAATGCCATAATAAAGAATTGCAGGCCGATTCCGTTCGCACTTCGCTTCCAGCTCCCGCCATCCAGGTATCGGCTCTCACTAAAAGCATTCCCACCGCCACTCACCGCGTGGACATTCTGCGAGGTATCGATCTGGAAATCGAACGAGGCGAATTCGTCGCCATCATGGGTCCCTCGGGCAGCGGCAAGAGCACGCTGCTGGGACTTTTGGCCGGTCTCGATACGCCGACTTCAGGTCGAATCATTCTGGATGGCGAGGACATCACCGGCTTGAACGAAGATCGCATGGCCTTGCTGCGCGGCCGCAAAGTCGGCTTCGTTTTTCAGTCTTACCACCTGCTGCCCACGCTGACGGCGGAAGAGAATGTTCTGCTGCCGTTTGAACTGACCGGCGGAAACGGGCGCCGCGATATCATCACTGACGGGCCCAAGCGCGCCCGCGAGCTGCTGGAAAGCGTCGGCCTGCTAGACCGCCGCGATCATTACCCGATCCAACTCTCGGGCGGCGAACAACAGCGCGTAGCCCTGGCCCGCGCATTCATGGTTCGTCCGCCGATTCTGCTGGCCGACGAGCCTACCGGCAATCTCGACACGCAGAACGGACAGCACGTGCTGGAACTGCTCATCTCGCTCAACCTGCGCGAAGCCACCACATTAGTGCTGGTGACGCACGACGCCGCGCTTTCCAGCCGGGCGTCGCGGCGCATCACGCTGCGCGACGGCCGCATCGTCAGCGACGAGAGAGCGTGATGAACCGCGACCGTAAGGGAGCCGGCGCCCAGGCATTTTTCTCATGGAAGACAGCCTGTAAGATCGCCTGGCGCGAATCGCGTTCCTCTTCGTTCAAGTTTCTATTCGTCATTCTCGCGGTGGCCGTCGGCGTTGGATCGCTCACCGGCGTGCGCGGATTCAGCCGCGCTTTTCACGACATGCTGTTGAGCCAGGCCCGCACGCTGATGGCGGCCGATCTTTCGCTGCGCGTGTTCGAACTCCCCACGCCGCAGCAGACCGCCGACATGGACGCGCTCGCAAAGTCCGGTATCGAGCGAACCTGGATCACCGAAACCGTGACCATGGCGGCTGCGGAATCAAAGCCCGGCGAATCTAAGCCGCCCATGCTAGTTTCGGTGAAAGCGGTGGATCCGCAGAAATATCCCTTCTATGGCGAGATTCGATTGTCACCCGCTGCCCCCCTGTCCAAGGCACTCACCGCGGATACCGTGGCTGTTTCCGACGACGTGCTTCTGCGCCTGAACCTGAAAGTGGGCGACAACATCCGCCTGGGTGGCCAATCGTTCCGGATCGTCGGGCAGGTGACCTATGAGCCGGATCGCATGATGGGCAGCCTCAACGTTGGCCCGCGTGTGATGATCGCCCGCGAGGGCTTGGAGCGCACCGGGCTGATGATGCCCGGCAGTCGCGCGGCCGAGCGCTTCCTGTTTCGGCTGGCGCCCAATTCGCCCGGCATCGAACAGACCCGCACGCTTTTGAAAGCCGCATTTCCCGATGCGTTGATCGCCGATTATCGCGAGTCGCACCCTATCGTGACGCAGGGCCTGAACCGCGCCACCACGTTTCTTAGCCTGGTGAGTCTGATCACGCTCATCATCGGCGCTATCGGCGTCGGCACCGCCATGCGAGCGCATATCCAACAGCGCATGGATTCCATCGCGATCATGAAATGCATCGGCGCGCGATCCAGCCACGTCATGCGGATCTATTTGCTCCAGACCGTCGCGCTCGGTCTCGCGGGCGGTTTGCTCGGCGTGCTCTTCGGACTGGTGGTGCAGCGCGCCTTTCCGTCGTTTCTCGCGCGCTATTTCGAACTCGAGCCCACCGCGCATTGGGACTTCGTCACCGCCGCGCAAGGCATCGGCATCGCGATCCTGGCGTCACTGCTGTTCACCCTGCCGCCCCTGATCGGCATCCGAAACATTCGTCCCAGCCTGATCCTGCGCCGTGAAATGGAGGGAACGAAGCCCCGCTGGACCACCCGGCTGGCCGAAGCGCGCGCGTCGATCCTGGCTGGCGTGATTATTCTCGCCGGATTCGCCGGCATCGCGATGTCCTTCGCAACCGGAACTCCCCGGGATATTTGGAAAACCGGCGAATACTTCGCGGGCGCGCTCCTCATCGGCTTCGCCGCGCTTTCGGCTGTGGCGTGGTTGATGCTGCGGATGTTGAAGATCTTGAGCCGCCGCAAGCTGCCGGCCAGCGTGCGTCACGGCATCGCCAACTTATATCGTCCGGGGGCACAGGCACAATCGGTATTAGTGGCGCTGGGCGTGGGAGTGATGTTCACGCTCACGGTTTATCTGGTGCAGCACGGCATGATCGCCGAGATGAATCGCACCTCGCCGCCCGGCATGCCGAACGTGTTCCTGATCGATATCGCGCCCAAGGATCGCGACGCGGTGCTCGATCTGGTAAAGCGGCAGCCCGGCGTGGAGGGGACGCCCGAGTTGATCGGCACCGTGGCCGCCAAGCTGGTGAGCGTGGATGGCCAGGATGTCGCCAGCATGGACCTGAAGGGCTTCGGCCGCCGTTATCGCTCGCCTCGCTCCGTCACTTCGGCGGGCGCCATGCCGGATTATGTGAATCTCGAGCGCGGCGATTGGTGGCCTTCTTCCATGGCCGGTAACGAAGTCTGCGTGGATGAAGACGCAGCCAGAATTCTCCGTATCCAACCGGGATCGCAACTGCGCTGGACCATCTCGGGCAAGGACGTGCAAACGCGCGTGGCCTGCATTCAGACCATCGATTCCATCCATCTTTCCAGCCGCGTCGAGTTCATCTTCAACACCAAAGCTCTCGACGGTTTTCCGATCATTTACTACAGCAGCCTGCGCGCTCAGCCGACAGCCGTTCCGGCGCTCCAGGAGGCGCTGTACAAGCGCTTTCCGACCGTCACCGTGGTTAACGTAGCCGACGTGCTGCAGATCGTGCAGGGTGTAGTGGACCGCATCTCGCAAGTGGTCCGCTTCATTTCGATGTTCGCCATTCTCGCCGGCGCGGTGATTCTTTCCTCCGCCGTGGCCGGTACGCGTTTCCGCCGTATGCGCGAAGTGGTGATTCTCAAAACGCTCGGCGCCACGCGTTGGCGCGTCAGCCGCATCTTTTCCGTCGAGTTCCTGGTGCTGGGCGGCGTGGCCGGGCTGATGGGCAGCTTGCTCGCCGGCGGTTTCGCAAATCTACTGTTGAAGCGCATGCTGGACGCGCGAACGTCCGTTCCGGTAATTCCGATCCTGCTTTCGGTGATCGCTACCGCTCTGATCGCCAACGCCGCCGGATGGATGGCCAGCTTTCCAATCCTGGGTCAGAAGCCGCTCGAAATCCTGCGGGAAGAATAGTTCACCTGGCTATTCGTCGCATGAAATAGAAGCGATTCTACGACAAGTGGACGGCGCTACCTGATAATCGGAGCCATTATTCGAGCGTTAAGCTTTCCACGTTCCCAATAAGCGCCGCAACAGCACCATTTGCCCTAGATGATACGAGTTGTGATCGGCGATCAGCAGCGCCTCGCGCAGAATGGTCTGGCCGGAGCCGTGCGGAATTTTCGCGAACAGATCGGTTTTTTTGTCCGCCACCAGCTTAGCCATAGCCTTCAAATCCGCGCGAAAGCTGCGCAGGCTGTTGTTCCACGATGCCGCGTTGGGAGGCGCCTCGGTCTTGGGCCAGTAGCCTTCCGGCCACGGCGGGGACTTGTGTTTCGCCTCGCGGCTGAATTCCAGAATATCCGATTGGGCGATCCGCATGTGCTCCAACAACTGCCAGGCCGTGTGCGGCGCGCCCGGAGGCTTTACACCACGCAAGCGGGAAGGGAAGTCGGCGACGGAGGCGTCGAAGTCGGCGTGCGCATTGCGTCCCCGCAGAAGGTCGAGAAGATGTTGGCGCAGAGCGTCGGTTTCAGCCATGACTTAGGGGAACATAAAGCCGCGCCGGATTTCAATACAGCGGCGCACGCACTCTCTTGCGTGCCGGCACGATAAAATCGAAGTCCATGACCAAGTCCGCGGATGTAGTCGTCATTGGAGCCGGAATCGTCGGATCCAGCATCGCGTTTCATCTCACCGAAGCGGGCTG
>Ga0302326_10031418_pt1 | contig 10604 bp, 9 predicted proteins | sample Palsa_T0_3_FD_202264 | JGI IMG/M metagenome (GOLD analysis project Ga0302326, IMG submission 202264) | Peat permafrost microbial communities from Stordalen Mire near Abisko, Sweden - Palsa_T0_3 | ecosystem: Environmental > Terrestrial > Soil > Palsa > Peat permafrost | place: Sweden: Abisko...
GCCAGCTCATCCACCAGGGCGATCTCGGGCCGCCTGGCCAGAACCGCGTCGAGGTCCATTTCCTCGAGAACGCTGCCCCGGTAGTCAACCTTTGTACGCGGGATGACCTCCAGGCCGTCGATCATCTCCTCGGTCAGCCGCCGGCCGTGGCACTCGACAAAGCCGATGACGACGTCGGCGCCTCGCCCCCGCCGCCGATGGCCCTCATTGAGCATCGCGTAGGTCTTGCCGACTCCCGCGACCGCGCCCAGGTAAATCCGGAAGTGACCGGCCGCCTCGACCACGCCGGTGGCGTCGCCATCCGCCGCCTGGTCGCTCACGGTTCCATTCTGGCCGTCGATGGCCGTTCCGGCTAGCAGGAATCCGCTTGAAACCGGGGCGAACCTGCATGGATCCCGTGAGGAAACCGAGCACATGCCGACAGCGAGCGTAGCGTTCGTAACCGCCGGATGAGACCGGATGAGATCTGATCAAGGACTGGTGGGTTCATGACTGCCGCTGAGGACGTCCTGCTTGCCGTCTCGATCGTGGTGTTCATCTACCTGGGCATCGCGATGTTCAAGACGGACCGGTTCTAGGAGGCCGGCATGACCGACGTCATCCTCATCGCCACCATCGTGGCCTTCTTCGTGGCGGCCGCTCTGCTCGTCCGGGTCCTGGACCACATGATCGCCGCCTCCGGTTCCGACGCCGACCCCGGCGATGAGGTGTTCCCGCCCGACGTCGAGTCAGGCAGGCCGGTGTGAGCGAGCACGCTCTCCCGGCCCGGCCAGCCGCCGCGGTTCCCGGGTCCGCGCGTCCCGCGCCGACCCTGACCCCAAGACCGCCGAAGGTCCGCAGCCGGCCGACCGCGTCCTTGTTCGAGCCGTCGATCCTGCGCCGCGCCGTCGGTGCGGCGTTCGTCAAGCTCGATCCCCGCACGATGGTTCACATCCCGGTCATGTTCGTGGTCGAGATCGGCAGCGTGATCACCTCCATCGAGTTTTTCTTCCGGCCTAACCTGTTCGTCGGGCTGGTCACGCTGTGGCTGTGGGCGACCGTCCTGTTCGCCAACTTCGCCGAGGCGATAGCCGAAGGCCGGGGCAAGGCTCAGGCCGATACCCTGCGCCGCAGCCGCCAGGAAACCACCGCCCGCCTGCTCAAGCCGGACGGCAGCACGGAAGAGATCCCGTCCACCCAGCTGCGGGCCGGCAACCTGTGCGTGGTGACGGCCGGGCAGGTCATCCCCGGTGACGGCGACGTGGTGGAGGGCATGGCCGTCGTCGACGAGTCGGCGATCACGGGCGAGTCGGCCCCGGTGATCCGCGAGTCAGGCGGCGACCGCAGCGCGGTGACGGGCGGCACCGTCGTCCTGTCCGACCGGATCGTGGTCCGGATTACCTCCGACCCCGGCGAGACGTTCCTGGACCGGATGATTGCCCTGGTCGAGGGGGCTAGCCGGCAGAAGACGCCGAACGAGCTCGCGCTCGACATCCTCATCGCCGGGTTGACGCTGATCCTGCTGGTGGCCGTGGTCACGCTGCAGCCGATGGCGATCTACGACAAGGCCATCCAGTCCACCGCCGTCCTGGTCGCACTGTTCGTCTGCCTCGCGCCCACCACGATCGGCGGCCTGCTGTCGGCCATCGGCATCGCCGGCATGGACCGGATGGTGCAGCGGAACGTGCTGGCCATGTCCGGACGGGCCGTCGAGGCCGCCGGTGACTGCTCCACGCTGCTGCTCGACAAGACCGGCACGATCACCTACGGGAACCGGATGGCCGCCGAGTTCCTGCCGGTCGCAGGCGTGTCCCGGACGGACTGGCCGAGGCGGCACTGCTGTCGAGCATGGCCGACGAGACGCCCGAGGGCCGTTCGATCGTCGAGCTGGCGCAGGACAGGTACCAGCTCGCTCCCCCGGATCTGAACGGGGCCGAGCTCGTGCCGTTCTCCGCCCAGACGCGGATGAGCGGGATCGACCTGGCCGGGCGGGCGGTGCGCAAGGGCGCCGCCGAATCGGTGCGGCGCTGGGTCGCGCAGGCCGGCGGTACCGTCCCGGCTGACCTCGCTCCGATGGTGGAGCGCATCGCCGCGAGCGGCGGGACACCTCTGGTGGTCGCGGACGGGCCGCGGGTCCTGGGCGTCATCCACCTCAAGGACACGGTCAAGGAGGGCATGACCGAACGGTTCCGGCAGCTGCGCGAGATGGGCATCCGGACCGTGATGATCACCGGCGACAACCCGCTCACCGCCAAGGCCATCGCCGCCGAGGCCGGGGTCGACGACTTCCTGGCCGAAGCCACGCCCGAGGAGAAGCTGGCGCTGATCCGCCGCGAGCAGCGCGGTGGTCACATGGTCGCGATGACCGGGGACGGCACCAACGACGCGCCGGCGCTCGCGCAGGCCGATGTCGGCCTGGCCATGAACACCGGGACTCAGGCCGCCAAGGAAGCCGGCAACATGGTGGACCTGGACTCGAACCCGACCAAGCTGATCGAGGTCGTCGAGGTCGCCAAGCAGTTGCTGATCACCCGCGGCTCGCTGACCACCTTCTCCATCGCCAACGACGTCGCCAAGTACTTCGCGATCGTCCCGGCCATGTTCGACGTGGTGTATCCGAAGCTGCGGGTGCTGAACGTCACGCACCTGGGAAGCCCGCACACCGCCATCCTCGCGGCCGTGATCTACAACGCCCTGATCATCCCGGCGCTGATTCCGCTCGCGCTGCGGGGAGTCAAGTTCCGGCCGCTCGACGGCGCCGCCATCCTGCGGCGCAACGGCCTTATCTACGGCTTGGGCGGGATCATCGCCCCGTTCGTCTTCATCAAGCTCATCGATCTCGTCCTGACCGCGATGGGACTGCACTGACATGCGCTCCGCTCTCTTCGGACGCCACCTCGTCGCCAGCGTCATGATGCTCCTCGTCGTGACGCTGGTGCTCGGCTTCGGTTACCCGCTGGTCGTCACCGGCCTGTCCCAGCTCTTCTTCCACCAGCAGGCGAACGGCTCGCTCGTCTACCAGGACGGCAAGCTAGTCGGTTCGGCACTGCTCGGGCAGGAGTTCACCGGCAGCAAGGGAAATCCGCTGCCCCAGTACTTCCAGCCGCGCCCGTCGGACGCGGGGACCGGATATGACGGCGCGTCGTCTGGCGCGTCCAACCTCGGGCCGTCGAACCCGCTGCTCATCGGGTTCGTCGCGGGCGTCAACACGGTGGGCCTGAACGGACAGCCGTCGGCGGCCAACCCGTTCGCCACCACGGCCGATCCGGCCTGCGTGCCGACCGACCCGCAGGGCAACCCGGTGACCAGCCCGGCACCGGGCCAGAAGTACGCGAAAACCGCCGACGGCTCCTATGTCTGCGACCCGGACACCATCCCGGAGCGTGCCCTCGCCTACCGGGCGTTCAACGGAATGGCGGCGAACGCGTCGGTCCCGGTGGATGCGGTGACGGCGTCGGGATCGGGGCTGGATCCGGATATCTCGGTGCAGAACGCGCTGGATCAGGCACCGCGGGTCGCCCGGGCCCGGAACCTGCCGGTCCAGCAGGTGATCGCCCTCGTGCACCGTGACACCCAGGGCCGCGAGTGGGGATTCCTCGGCGAACCCACGGTCAACGTGCTCGACATCAACCTCGCTCTGGATGGTCGGCATGAGCGTCTCAGGTGAGGAACAGCTGCTGTTCATCGTCGCGGTCACCGCGGTGGCCGCGCCGCTGCTCGGTTGGTACCTGGCGGCGGTTTTCCGAGACGGCGGTGTCTCCGGCCGCAGTGTTTCTGGTCACGGTGTTTCTGGCCACGGGGCGCCTGGGGACCGGGTGTTCTTGCCCGTCGAGCGCCTGGTGTACCGGATCCTCGCCGTCGACCCGGAGAGCAGCTGGACCTGGCGGGCCTACGCGCTGGCGGTGCTGACGCTCGGGCTGGTCTCCACCTTGCTGCTGTACGCCATCCTGCGGCTGCAGGGAGTGCTGCCGGGCAACCCGACCCGCGCCCCGGGGATGCCGCCCCTCCTTTCGTTCAACACCGCCATCAGCTTTATCACCGGCACCAACTGGCAGGCGTACGAGGGCGAAACGCAGGCCAGCTACCTCGCGGACACGGTCGGGTTGGTGGTCGCGCAGTTCACCGCGGCCGGCGTCGGGCTCGCGGTGGCGCTGGCCGTCGTCCGCGGCATCGCCGGCAAGGCGCGCACCGTCGGCAACTTCTGGCGGGACTTCACCAGGTCCCTGGTGCGCGTCTTCGTCCCGCTGTCGATCCTCGGCGCGCTGGTGATGGTGAGCCAGGGCGCGGTGCAGAACCTCAGCGGGTTCCGCACCGCCACGACGCTCGCGGGCGGGACGCAGCAGATCCCCGGTGGCCTGGTCGCCTCGATGGAGGCCATCAAGCTGCTCGGCACCAACGGCGGCAGCTACCACGGCGTCGGAGGCGCTCACCCGTTCGAGAACCCGACCGGATTCACGAACATGTTTGACCTGCTTTTCGTGATCGTGCTGCCGTTCGCCGTCATCTTCATGTTCGGCAGGCTCATCGGCAGGCCGCGGCAGGCGTACGCCATCATCGCGGTCATGGCCATCATCTTCGTCAGCCACACTGTCATCTCCATGCAGGCCGAACTGCACGGCAACCACCTGCTGCCGGCGTCGGTGTCCCAGGTGGCGAGCAACGTGAGCCCCGGCGGGAACATGGAGGGCAAGGAGACCCGGTTCGGCCCCGAGGGCTCCGCGCTGATGACCGTCGGGACGATGGGAACGACGGCAGGCGCCACCGATTCAGCGCTCGACAGCTACACCCCGGTCGGGGGAACGGGGGCGTTCGTCGCCATTCTCCTCGGCGAGATCGGCCCGGGCGGGGACGGCGGCGGGCTTTATGCGATCCTGGTGCTCGCGTTGCTCGCCGTCTTCGTCGCCGGGCTGATGGTCGGCCGGACCCCGGAGTTCGGCGGCAAGAAGATCCGCGCCACCCAGATGAAGCTCGTGCTGGCGTACGTGCTGGCCATTCCGGTCACGGTGCTCGTCCTGGGCAGCACGTCCCTGGTGATCTCGGCCGGGACCAGCTCGATCCTCAACCCCGGCCTGCACGGCCTGACCGAGGTCACCTACGCCTTCGCCTCGGTAGCGAACAACAACGGGTCCGCCTTTGCCGGGCTGGCGGCCAACACGCCGTGGTATGACACGACCCTCGGCCTCGCCATGCTCATCGGGCGTTTCGCGCCGATCGTGCTCGGCCTGGCCATTGCCGGCTCACTCGCCGGCGCACGCGTGCACGCGCGGACGAGAGCCACCCTCGACACCGCCGGGCCGACATTCGTCGCGTTCCTGCTCGGCGTGATCGTGATCGTCGGCGGCCTCATCTACTTCCCCATGCTCATCCTCGGACCGATCGGAGAGCGCATCATCGGCTGAGCCGGCTTCAGCAGCCGGCGATGCGGCGCTGCAGGAAGCGGCGTTCCGGGGCGGTGTGCGCGCGGGCCAGCGCTTCGCCGTAGGCGGCCCGGGCCTCATCGGCCCGGCCCAGGCGGCGCAGCAGCTCGGCCCGGGTCGAATGCCAGTACTGGTAGTCCGGCAGGTCAAGTGAGTCCACGATGGCGAGCGCGGCCGCCGGGCCTTGCGCTTCGGCCACCGCGACCGCCCGGTTCAGCCGCACCACCGCGGATCCGGTCAGGTCGGCGAGCTTGCCGTAAAGGACCGCGATCTGCGGCCAGTCGAGCTCGGATTCCGCTTGCAGCGACGCGATCGCCGCCTGGATGGCGTACGGCCCGGGCCGGCCCGGATCAAACCGGGCCTGATCAAGCAGGGCCCGGTCAAGCAGGGCGCGGCCCTCCGCGATCTGGCGCCAGTCCCAGCGGGACCGGTCCTGGTCCGCGAGCAGAACCAGGTCCTCACCCGCGAACCTCGCGTCCCGGCGGGCGTCGTGCAACAGCATCAGGGCCAGCAGTCCTGCCGCCTCGGGTTCGGCCGGAAGCAGGGCGGCCAGCACCCGGCCGAGCCGGATCGCCTCGGCGGCCAGGCCGGAGCGGTCCTGGTCATCGCCGTAGCCCCGGTTGAAGACGAGGTACACGACGGCTAGCACCGCCGCCAGGCGTTCCCTCAGCCGCGGGTCAGCCGGCACGCCGAACGGGATGCCGGCCAGCTTGATCTTGGTCTTGGCCCGGGTCAGCCGCCGTTTCATGGTGTCGGGCGAGACCAGGAAGGCTCGCGCGATCTCTTCGGTGCTAAGCCCGGCCACGGCCCGCAGGGTCAGCGCGACCTGGGCCTCGAGTGCGAGGGCCGGGTGGCAGCACATGAAGATGAGCTGGAGCCGCTCGTCGGGAATGGCCGTCTGTGGCACGTCTTCCTCCCCGGTCGTGTCCTGGCCGGTCGTGTCCCGGCCGGTCGTGTCCTGGCCGGTCTGGCTCGCCGCGAGCAGGCGCAGCTTCGCGGCCAGCACCCGGTCGCGCCGCAGCCGGTCGATGGCCCGGCGGCGGGCCGCCGTCACCAGCCAGGCACGCGGATTGTCCGGCGTCCCGTCGGACGGCCAGCGCTGCGCCGCGATCGCGAACGCTTCCGCCGTGGCCTCCTCGGCCAGATCGAAATCGCCGAAGTAGCCGACCAGGCAGGCCAATACGCGGCCCCACTCGTCGCGGAAAGCCTGCTCGACCGGCGTGCTCGGTCCGGACCGGCCGGTCAGGACGCGCCGGCCACGACCGGGCGGATCTCCACCGCCCCGCCCAACCGGGCCGCCGGGATGCGGGCCGCGACCTCGGTCGCGGCGTCCAGATCGTCCGCCTCGAGCAGGTAGAAGCCCGCGAAGATCTCCTTGGTGTCGGCGAACGGCCCGTCGGTCACGAGCATCTGCGCGTCCTGGACGCGGACGGTGGTCGCGGTCTCCACCGGGTGCAGCGCGGCTCCCCCGACCATCCCCGGCTCTTTCCTGACCGCCATGTACTCGTCATGCACGGCGGCCTGCTCGCCCGGGCTGAGCGCCTCGGCGGCTCCGGGCCTGCTATAGATCAGCAATGCGTATTGCATGTAGATGCTCCCTCCTACCGGTGACCATCTTGCCGTGTTCATGACGAACAGGCTGGGCCCAGGGGGACAGCCGCCGTGAGGTCAGGGTGCGCGGCTCGCCGGGAGGGCGGTGACGAGCACGTCGGATGGGGGCGAGTCCGGACCAGCATCACGTGTCCGGGCGACCTTGCGCCAGCCCCAGGTGCGGAACGCGTTCTGCGCCGGAGTGGCCGCGGGCAGGACGGTGAGCGTGGCCCGTTCCTCCGGCCGGTTCGCCAGCAGCAAGTCGTGCAGGGTTTGAGCGATGCCCTGCCGCCGCCATGGCGCGCGCACCAGGAGCTCGGTCAGCGCGAAGGTGCGGCCGGGATGCTCGGCGGTGACCTCGTCCGGAAGCGGGGTGGTGAGGTCCCGCCACCACGAGGTGGACGGCCGGAGCGGCATGCCGGACCCGTAGCCGACCAGGTAGGCGCCCTGGCGGGCCTCGGCAAGGACGAAGCCGGGCTGGCGGCGCTGGACCCGGAAGCGGTCGGCGAACAGCGCGGCATCCTGGCTGCGCCGGTAGGGCGGGTCGGCGTACACCTCGGCGTGCAGGGCCTGCAGCTCCTCCGCGTACCCGGCGGCCTGGATCCCGTCGAGCAGCTGGAACGTTATGTCCGGCGTGGCCACCACCACCTTCCCTGCCTAGGCCGGCGTGTTCAGGCGCCGGGCGTGAACCGGGCTAGGACGTCGACCAGGACGGCGCGGGTGTCGGCCGGGTCGATCACGTCGTCGATCTCGAACGCCGCCGCGGTGCTGAGCGCCTTGCCGCGGGTGTACTGCTCGGCCACCAGCTCGTCGTACCGGGCCCGGCGGGCCCCGGGATCAGCGATCGCGTCGAGTTCTTTGCGGTAGCCCAGCCGGACCGCCCCCTCCAGGCCCATGCCGCCGAACTCCCCGGTGGGCCAGGCGACGGTGATGGCCGGGCGGCGCAGGTCGCCGGCGGTCATCGCCATCGCGCCGAGGCCGTACGCCTTGCGGAGCACGACCGCGCAGACGGGCACCGTGAGCCGGGCCCCGGCCACGAACATCGCGCCGAAGCGCCGCACCACGGCGGTTCGTTCGGCTGCGGGCCCCACCATGAAGCCAGGAGTGTCGACGAGCGAGACGACCGGCAGCCGGTGGGCCTGGCACAGCCGCAGGAACGCGGTGGCCTTGTCGGCGGCGTCTCCATCGATCGCCCCGCCCAGGTGCAGCGGGTTATTGGCCAGCAGCCCGACCGCATGGCCGCCGACGCGGGCCAGGGCGGTCAGCACGCCGGCGCCGAACCCGGCGCGCAGTTCCAGCACGCTGCCGGCGTCACACAGGGTCTGCACGACCGGCCGCACGTCGTAGCTGCGGGCGCGATTCTCCGGGAGCAGGTGGCGCAGCCGGCGTTGGTCGGCGTGCGGGGCGTCGGCCTGCGTCCGCGAATCGCCGACGTAGGACAGGTACCGCCGGGCCGCACTCACCGCGGCGGCCTCGTCGGCGACGAGCAGGTCCACCACGCCGTTCGGCACCTGGACCGACATCGGGCCGACCTCGTCCGGGGCGACCACGCCGAGGCCGCCGCCCTCGATCATGGCCGGGCCGCCCATGCCCAGGCTGGCCTCCGGCGTCGCGATGATCACGTCGCAGGCGCCGGCCAGGGCCGCGTTGCCGGCGAAACAGTAGCCCGATACGACCGCGACCAGCGGGACCTGACCCGACAGCTGGGCGGCCAGGCGGAACGTCGGCACGTCGAGCTGTGCCACGGCGGCGGTGTCGGTGTCGCCGGGCCGTCCGCCGCCGCCCTCGGCGAACATGACCACGGGCAGGCGCTCCCGGCCGGCCAGCTCGAGCAGCCGGTCGGTCTTGCGGTGGTTCATGATGCCCTGGGTGCCGGCCAGCACGCTGTAGTCATAGGACATCACCGCGACCGGCCGGCCGTCGACCGTCGCGGTGCCCATGACCAGGCCGTCGGCCGGCGTACGCGCGATCAGGTCGTCGAGCGAGCGACGGCGGCGCTGCGCGGCGATCGTCAGCGCGCCGTACTCGACGAAGCTGCCTGGGTCGGCGAGATCAGCGATGTTCTCGCGGGCCGTCCGGCGTCCGGCGGCGTGGCGCCGCTGCGTCACCTCGGGTCGGCCCTCGTCGAGCCCGATCCGGTGCCGCTCCCGCGTTTCGGCCAGATCGGGCCGGATGTGATCCAGGGGGACGGGGCCGCCCTGTGCCCGCTCGGCGACATCGGTCCCGGACTCGGCCAGTACCATCAGCACAGTCCCAGCCGCCACCGTGGCGCCCGCCACCACGAGCACCTCGCGCACCAAGCCTGCGGCGTGGGCCCGCAGCTCGTGCTCCATCTTCATCGCCTCGACGATGAGCAGTTCGTCGCCCGCCGCGACCAGGTCCCCGGGCCCGACCGCGACCGACACGACCGTGCCCGCCAGCGGCGCGGCCACCGCTGCGTGGCCGGGCGGCAGTTCTGCGGCGCCGGACGGCGGATCGGCGGCGGCCGCGGCGGTGCCGTGCGGATCGACGGGTGCGGTGTCGTGCGGATCGGTGGATGCGGTGTCGTGCGGATCGACGGGTGCGGTGTCGTGCGGATCGGTGGATGCGGTGTCGTGCGGATCGACGGGTACCGTGTCGTGCGAATCGGCGGCGGGGACGAGCGAGATCGCGGGGGCCGCGGCGAGGTCGGTGACGTGTGCGTCGACCCAGCCGGCCTCGAGCGTGCCGAACCCGGGCGCTTGCAGGAGGGCCTGCAGCAGGGCCACATTGACGGGCACTCCGGCGATGTCGAACTCGGCCAGCGCGCGCACGGCGCGGCGGGCGGCCTCCTCCAGGGTGGCGCCGTCGGTGATCACCTTGGCTAGCAGGGAGTCGTAACGAGGATTGACGGTGTAACCCCGGTAGCCCGCGGTGTCGACCCGCACGCCGCGCCCGGCCGGGGGCTGGAACCGGGTCAGCGTGCCTGCGCCGGGCTGGAGCGTGCCGTCGGTGCGGAGGGTCTCGGCGTTGACCCGGACCTGGATCGCGACGCCACGCGGCGGTCCGGCGGGGGGCAGCGTGTCCAGGGTCGGGCCAGCCAGGGTCAAGCTAGCCAGGGTCGCGCCGTCGGCCACCCGCAGCGCGAGCTCGACGAGGTCCAGGCCGGTGACCTGTTCGGTGACCGTGTGCTCGACTTGCAGCCGGGGGTTCACCTCAAGAAAGGCGATCGTGTCGGCTTGGACGAGAAACTCCACGGTGGACAGGCCCGCGTAGCGGACCGAGCCGACCAGCGCCACCGCGGCTTGGGACAGCCGCGCGCGGATCGCGTCGCCGATCGCGGCCGGGGCGATCTCGATCAGTTTCTGCCGGCGCCGCTGCAGGCTGCAGTCGCGGTCGCCCAGCACGGCCACGGCGCCGGTGCCGTCGCCGATGACCTGGACCTCGATGTGCCGGGCCCCGGTCAGCAGCTGCTCGACGTACACGGCGCCGTCACCGAAGGCCGCCGCCGCCTCGGAGGAGCACCGACGCACCGCCGCGGCCAGATCGGCCTCCCGTGTCACCGGCCGCAGGCCGCGCCCGCCGCCGCCGGCGACCGCCTTGACCATGACCGCGCCGTGCTGGCGCAGCAGGGCCTGCGCCGGCTCCAGCGAGGCGTTG
>Ga0302326_10031419_pt1 | contig 10604 bp, 6 predicted proteins | sample Palsa_T0_3_FD_202264 | JGI IMG/M metagenome (GOLD analysis project Ga0302326, IMG submission 202264) | Peat permafrost microbial communities from Stordalen Mire near Abisko, Sweden - Palsa_T0_3 | ecosystem: Environmental > Terrestrial > Soil > Palsa > Peat permafrost | place: Sweden: Abisko...
GGGCCGAACCGACACCGTTCCGGCCCGGTTCCCGAGCCGGTCCGGCGTCCAGGATAGGGCCCCCTTCGGGGCGAAGAGCACGATCCGCCGGGGCAAGAGAGGGCCGCGGCCCGGCGTCGCCGTCAGAGGCCCGGCAGCGGCGCCGTCAGTGCATACTTTGTTATGTTGGACAGGTCCGGCAGCCGACTGGGAGGGGACGCGATGGCCTACGAGCGGGCGGGGCGCGGGGGCGCCGTCACGACGAGGGTGGCACCGGCCCGTGGCTGACGCCGTCCGCACCTGCATCGGCATCGATGTCGGCGGAACCTTCACGGACTGCGTCCTGACCGACGGGACGAGCACCTGGCGGGCCAAGGCCCCCACGACGACGGGCGAGATCGGGCGGGGCGTGCTGGAGGCGGCGGAGATCGCGGCCCAACGCAGCGGCACCACGCTCGACGCGCTGCTGCCCCAGGTCAGCCGCTTCGGGTTGGGCACCACCGCGGTGACCAACACCCTGGCCTCGCGCACCGGCCGCCTGGTCGGCCTCCTGGCCACGAGCGGCTTCGAAGAGATGATCCCCATCGCCCAGGGCTCCCGCGTCGTGGACGAGGACGGTTGGCTCTCGACCCCGAACATCCTGGAACATCGCACCATCGCGGCGATCGAAGAGCGCATCGACCGCAACGGCGACGTGGTGGTCCCGATCAACCTCGCACAGGTCAAGGAGGCGGCGCGGCACCTGGTCGAGGACGAGGGCGTCGAGGCGATCGCCGTCTCCTTCGTGTGGTCCTTCGCCAACCGGACCCACGAGGAACTGGCCGTGGCCGCCGTGCAAGCCATCTACCCCGACCTTCCCGTCGTCTCGGGAGCGGAGCTGCATCCGGCCATTCGCGAGTACGAACGGACGACCTTCGCCGTCCTGAACGCGTACGTGTCGGGTGCCTTCGCCGGCATCGAGGAGCTCGAGGATGACCTCAGGGGCCGGGGCCTCCAGAGCCCGCTGCTCCTGGTGCACTCGGGAGGCGGCTCCATCACGGTCGGAGAAGCGCGGCGCCGACCCCTTGGCCTGGCCATGTCGGGACCGGCCGCCGGCGTCGCCGCCGCCGTGGCCATGAGCAACGTGACCAAGGCTCCGCACATCATCACCGCCGACATGGGTGGAACCTCGTTCGACGTCTCGGTGATCGACAACGGTGAGCCGGCTCGCCGCACGCGGGGCGAGATGATGGGCGTCTGGACCGCGCTCTCCCTCGTCGACGTGCAGTCCATCGGAGCCGGGGGCGGATCGTTGGGCTGGGTGGACGCCCGGGGCATGCTGCGGGTCGGACCGCGCTCGGCCGGTGCCGTTCCCGGACCCGCCTGCTACCAGCGCGGCGGGGACCAGGCCACGGTGACCGACGCTCTGGTCGTGTTGGGCTACATCGACCCGGACCGGTTCCTCGGCGGCGACTTCGCCCTTGATCCCGAGGCCGCCCGCACCGCCTGCGAGCGCCTTGGTGCGGAGCTGGACCTCGGAGCCGAGGAGACGGCGTGGGGGATACGGGAACTGGCGCTGACCGGGATGATCAAGGCGGTGCGGGGACGGCTGGCCTCGTTGGGGCTCGACCCCCGCCAGTACGCCATCTTGAGCTACGGCGGCGGGGGCTCGCTCTTCACGCCCGAGATCGCCCGGGCGATCGGCGCCCCGCGGGTACTGATACCCGAGCTGGCCTCGGTGCTCTCGGCCTTCGGGGCGGCCACGACGAACGTGCGCCGGGAGAGGCTGCGCTCGGTCACCTCCCCCATGCCGGTCGATCCGGCACTCATGGCGCAATTGATGGTCGAGCTCGAGTCCGAGGTGCGGGGCGACATGGCGGCCGACGGCGTCGCCGAGCCCGATCAGTCGGTCGAGTTCGAGGCCGACCTGCGCTTCAGCAAGCAGATCTACGAACTACAGATGCCCATCGCGCCCGGACCGTTCACCGAGGCGTCGTCCGACCAGCTTCTGGCGTCGTTCATGGACGAGTACGCCAAGCGGTACGGCAAGGGCTCCATCGTCCTGCGGACCCCGGTCGAGCTCGTCGGCCTGCGTGCCATCGGCATCGGGCAGACGATCCGGGCCGGCATCGGAGCGGCGGCGCGCCCGGCCGTCGAGAGCGGAACCCTGGCCACCCCGGTCGGGACCCGCACCGTGCGCCTGCGGCGGGGAGCCGACGGCAGGGCCGAGGTCGACGTCTACGACGGCACCACGCTGTCCCCGGGCCACGAGTTCAAGGGTCCCGCCCTGGTGGACTCCATGGACACCACGATCTGGGTTCCCGAGGGCGGCAGCGCCCGGATCGACGAGCACGGCACGTTCATAATGGAAGTTGCACGATGAGGACAGCGACTACGGGCACAACGACTACGGAGGTCCCGCTATGACCACGACAACCGAGGCGCCGACAACGGCTCCGCAGGCCGGCGGGCGCCCCGCCACCGATCCCATCGATCTCGAGGTCGTCCGCAGCCGGCTGGAGGCCATCGGGGAGCAGGCGGCGTTGGCCGTCGACCACACCGCCATCTCCCCCACCATCACCGAGTCCAAGGACTATTCGGTCACGATCATGGATCCGGAGGGCGATCTCATCGTGGGTGCGGGGATGGTGCTGTTCCACTTCGGCGCGGCGTCGTACTCGGTCAAGGCGACGATCGCCCGCTTCGGCGACACCGTCGCCCCGGGCGACGTGTTCTTCGCCAACGACCCGCACCACGGCGGGGGCCTGCATCCCCAGGACGTGATGATCCAGCAGCCGATCTTCCACGAAGGCGACCTCATCGGGTGGGTGGGACTGTCCGCCCACATGATGGACATGGGTGGGATGGTCGTCGGATCCTTCGCCCCCCAGGCCACGGACTGCTACCAGGAAGGAATCCGGTGCCCGGCGGTCCGCCTCTTCCGCAAGGGCGAGGAGATGACCGACGTCTGGGACATCCTGATCAACAACATCCGCATGTCCGACATCGTCGAGATGGACCTGCGTGGACTCGTCGCCGGCTGCCATTCGGCGCAAGAGCAAGTCGGGGCGCTCGTCGAGAGCATCGGACGCGAGCGGTTCGTCGAAAGCCTGCGCGCCATTCGCGAACTGACCGAGGCCGAGATGCGCCGGCGCATCCTTGCGCTGGAGGACGGGGTCTACAAGTCCACCTCGTGGACGGAGTACGGCGACGAGTTCTACGAGATCCCCTGCACACTGACCGTCGAGGGCGACCACATCATTCTCGACTTCGAGGGCGCTTCAGCGCAGACGGACCACTACTTCAACTCCAAGCCTTACATCATCGCCGCCGAATTCCTGGTGATGTTGGCGCACCGCATCGCCCGCGACCTGCCGTTCAACGAGGGCATCTTCGCCCCGGTCGAACTGCGCTGCCCCGAGGGGACCGTTGTCAACGCCAACCCGCCCGCCCCGATCGCGGCGGCTCACATGCACGTCGGACTGAACGCCGCCGACGTCGCCATGCAGGCCTTCAACCTGGCGCTCGGCGCCTCGCCCGCATCACCGGCGCGCCGCTACCTCGCCGGCGCCGGCTTCGAATCGGCGCTCGGGAACAACCTGTGGTCCTGGCAGCTGCCCGACGGTTCCACCGACGCCTTCCTTGCGTTCGACGGCAACTGGGTCGGCGGTTCGGCCGGCCGTGAGCGCGACGGCACCGATCTCGGTCGCAACCCGGTGGGGATCGGCGCCGAGGGATCCATCGCCGACATCGAGATCCTCGAGTCGTGGTACCCACTGCTCTTCACCGAGCGGCGCGCCCGGCCCGGCTCGGGCGGGGCCGGGGTGCACCGAGCCGGTGGGGGGACCCAGCTCACCTTGCAACCGCATGGCATCGAGCAGATCAACGGGACCATGTTCGGCATGCGCCGGTGGCTGCCGCTGCAGGGGATCGCCGGCGGCGCTCCGGGATGCTGCAACGAGTTCCTCGTCCACCACAGCGACGGCACGACCGAGGAGCTCGATCCCAACAGCGCCGGCACGCCGATGCGCCAGGGGGACTCGTTCCAGATGCGCCTGGCCAGCGGCGGCGGTTTCGGCGACGCCCTGGATCGTGCGCCCGAATCAGTGGCTGTCGACGTGGCGGCGGGACGCTTCTCGGCCGAGGACGCCGATCGCATCTACGGGACGGTGCTCGCCGCCGACGGGTCGGCCGACCTGGCCGCCACGGCGACGCGGCGCGACGCGCTGCGCCAGGACCGCCTGGCCCGGGCCACACCCCCCCTGCGCCCGCACGACGATCGAGAGACACCGGCGACATCGGAGGCGTCTTTCCCGCTGTACCCCGGGGTCGTGCAGCAGGGGAGCCTGGCCTACGCCGAGGAGAGCGGCCAGGTGTTGGCCGAGGCACCACAGCACTGGACCGATGGTTGCGCGGTGCTCGAGGAGCGGCGGTGGCCCGAAGATGGTCCCGACGTGGTCTTCCGGTCCTACCTCGACCCACGGGTGGGCCGGGCTCTGCACGTCGAGGTGGCACTGGCCGGCGGCCCGCGCTCGTTCGAGGTCAATCCGCGCCGCTGGACGGACGCGGCCGAGCAGTGAGGCGATCCGCGCCGCACGCCCCGGCGTGAGGCACCGGCGCCGCGCCATCGGCGGGGGCTGACCTGTTCGACCTGCTCGTCACGGGAGGGACCGTCGTCGACGGAACCGGGGGGCCCGGCTACACCGCCGACGTGGCGGTGACGTCCGGTCGGATTGCGCTGCTCGGCCACACGACCGAGCCCGCCCGCACCGTGATCGACGGCGCCGGGCTCGTGGTCAGCCCGGGGTTCATCGACGTCCACACCCACTACGACGCACAGGTCTTCTGGGACCCGACGCTCTCGCCTTCGCCCCTGCACGGGGTCACGACGGTGATAGCCGGTAACTGCGGCATCTCCCTCGCCCCGGTGGACGCGTCGACGGCAGACTTCCTGGTGGGCCTCCTCGCCCGGGTCGAGGCGATCCCCCTCGAGTCCCTCGAGGAGGGCCTCGACTTCGGGTGGCAGTCCTTCGGCGAGTACCTGGCCGCGGTCGGGCGATCCGCACCGGTGGTCAACATCGGCTTCCTGGCCGGCCACTCGGCTCTGCGCCGCTCGGTGATGGGCCCGGCCGCGTCGGAGCGGGCGGCCACCGAGGGCGAGCTGACCTCCATGCGAAGAGGGCTGGCCGAAGCGCTGGCGGCTGGAGCCATGGGGTTCTCGAGCGCCACGGCGTCGACCCACCGCGACGGCGCCGGTGTCCCGACGCCGCCGAGCTTCGCCACCACCGAGGAGCTGGTGACACTGGCCGCAGTGTGCGGTGACTTCCCGGGCACCAGCCTCGAGTTCATTCCGGCCTCGGCTGCCTACGGGTTCACCGACGCGGAGTACCAGCTCCTCGGCGCCATGGCCAAGGCGGCGAACCGCCCGCTGAACTGGAACACGGTCATCCTCGACTATCCGGCGATACCCGACATCGCCGAGCGCCAGCTGGCTTCGGCCGACGTCGCCGCGGCCGCCGGGGCGGTCGTGGTGCCGATGATGATCCCGCACAACTTCCGCGTGCGCACAGACCTGGCCGAGAGCGACGTCGGATTTCGCAGCCTGCCCGTGTTCGACCGCCTCTTCGACCTGTCGCCTCCGGCGCGCGTCCGGGCGCTGGCGGACCCCGACGTGCGCCGCCAGCTGCGCCAGGGCCTGGACGAGGCTCCCGTCGGGGTGACAGCCATGTTCCGCGACAGCCTGGGCGATCACATCGTGAGCGACTCCGGCGCGGCCGCACTGCAGTCCTCGGTCGGCCGCCCGGTCGCCGAGCTTGCGGCCGAATCCGGCCGATCCGTGCTCGACGTGATGCTCGACCTCGCCGTGACCGGCGAGCTCGACGTCGGCTTCGTCCGCCACCTGGTACCAACGGCCACGGCGGCCGACAGATCGAAACGGGCCCGCGTGCTGCGCGATCAGCGGGTCGTTCTCGGGGCTTCGGACGGCGGGGCGCACGTCCGGGGTGTCATCAACGCCGAATACAGCACGGCCTCCTTCGCCGAGCTGGTGCGCCAGGAGGGCGTCTTCACCCTGGAGGAGCTGGTGCACGAATTCACCGACGTCCCGGCCCGGCTCTACGGGCTCGTCGACCGGGGACGGATCGTGGTGGGCGGGCACGCCGATCTCGTACTGTTCGACCCGGATCGCATGGGGGCCTCACCGGTGCGCATGGCGCGGGACCTACCGGGCGGCGCCTCCCGCCTCCTCAGCCACGGGATCGGGATCGAGTCGGTCATCGTCGCCGGCACCGAGGTCGTCCACGACGGCCGCTATACCGGGCACGCCGCCGGCCGGGTCCTGCGGGCGGGCATCGATTCGGTCCACAGCGGGCCGCCCCGTCCTCGTCGGGCCGGCGCCGTGGCCACGTGACGAACGCCTCGACTCGTTCCGGCGCGTCCCTCCCTCCCCTGCCCTATCACTCCGTGGACGATCTCGAACGTCTGGCTCAGGCCCGTCTGGACGCGGAGACCTGGTCGTACCTGAGCGACGTGGCCGAGGACGGTCACACACACGCCCGGGAGAAGGCCGTCCTCGAGGGGATCGTGCTGCGCCAACGCGGGCTGGGGGACGGCGGCACCGTGGACACCTCGACGGTGCTCTTCGGGCAACCGCTCCAGCTGCCGGTCCTGGCTGCGCCGACCTCGGGGCAGGCCTTCGTGCATGCCGACGCCGAGCGCGCCATGGTGCGGGGCTGCGCCCAAGGGGGAACGCTGGCCGTCGTGCCGATGACCGGGAGCACCCTGATAGAGGACATCGGTACGGAGGGAGTGCCCTGGTGGCTCCAGCTCTACCTGCCCTCCGACGCCGGGGTGGCCGCCGCCGTCGCGGCCCGAGCCGCCGCAGCAGGGGCCGGCGCCATCGTCGTGTCGGTCGACGTGCCCGTTCTGGCCCGGCGGCGCAACGTGCCGGCCGGGTACCCTGCGGGCTGGAACGAACGGTTGATCAGCCTGCGCCAGGGCTCACCCGAGTCACTCTTCATTCTCGAGAACGCACCCTTCACCTGGAAGGCCCTCGCCGCGCTGCGGGACCGCTCGACCCTGCCGCTCTTGGTCAAAGGGGTGCTCGATCCCGATGACGTGCGCCTCGCCATCGATCACGGCGCCGACGGGGTCGTGCTGTCCACCCACGGCGGGCGCCAGCTCGACTGCGCGCCGACGGCAGCCGAGGTGCTCCCCGCCGTGGTCGATGCCGCCGGCGGGCGGTGCCGGGTGCTTGCCGACGGGGGCGTGCGTCGCGGCTCGCACGTCCTGCGGCTGATGGTGCGCGGCGCCGACGCCGTGCTGGTCGGACGGCCGGCCCTGTGGGGACTGGCGGTCGACGGCGCGGCCGGGGTGCGCGACGCCTTCCGCTTGCTCGAGCGCGAGCTGGTGACGGCCATGGGATTGACGGGATGCTGGTCGACCGCCTCCATCGGGCCCGATGTCGAATGGCATAGTCCGCCCGCCAAGGACGATGATCCCCGACGCACGGGGTAGGGAGGGACACATGGGTCGGCTGGAAGGAAAGACGGCGTTCATCACCGGCGCGGCGCGGGGCCAGGGGAGGAGCCACGCCGTACGGCTGGCCGAGGAAGGCGCCGACATCATCGCCGTCGACGTCTGCGGGCAGATCGACTCGGTCCCCTTCCCGATGAGCCGTCCCGAGGATCTGGAGGAGACCGTGGCCCTGGTCGAGGCCCTCGACCGCCGCATCGTGGCCGGCCAGGCCGACGTCCGGGATTTCTCAGCCGTGCAGCGCGTCGTCGACCAAGGGGTGGCCGCCTTCGGGAGGCTCGACATCGTGAGCGCCAACGCCGGCATCTACTCGCACGGGCTTCTCTCCGAAATGGACGAGCGGACATGGCAGGACATGATCGACGTGAACCTCACGGGCGTATGGCACACCTGCAAGGCGGCGATCCCGCACATCGTGGCCGGTGGCCGCGGCGGCTCCATGATCTTGACCAGCTCGACGGTCGGCATCCGGGCCATCGCCAACCTCGGTCACTACGGCGCGGCCAAGCACGGTGTGGTCGGGCTGATGCGCACCCTCGCCCTCGAGTTGGCGCCGCAAATGATACGGGTGAACAGCATCCATCCGACCAGCGTGGACACCGACATGATCCACAATTCCTCCCTCTACGCACTCCTCATGCCCGACGTCGAGAACCCCACCCGCGAGATGTCGGCCGCCGTCTTCGAGAGCCTCAACGCGCTCCCGATCCCGTGGGTCGACCCCCGCGACATCTCCAACGCCGTCCTCTTCCTGGCCTCGGACGAGGCGCGGTTCATCACCGGGGTCGCCCTGCCGATCGACGCCGGCTCCATCATCAAGTAGTCGAAACGTGTCTCTCGACGATGCCGGGCCCGGCGAGGACGAGGCGCCGGGCGTGACACACGAATCGGTGGTGGGGCGCGCCCGGGAGCTCGAGCTCCTGCGGGCCGCCGTGGGTGCCGGGCGCGACCTTCTCCTCGAGGGGCCACCCGGCACGAGCAAGACCACCATGCTCCGGGCCATCACCGCCGAGTGGGGCGTGCCCCTCATGTTCGTCGAGGGGAACGCCGACCTCACCACGGCCAAGCTCGTCGGCCACCACGCCCCGGACCGCGTGCTGCGCGAGGGCTACCGGCCCGAGAATTTCGTCGACGGCCCACTCAGTGCGGCCATGCGCCAGGGCGGCTTCCTCTACATCGAGGAGCTCAACCGCAGCCCACAGGACACGCTCAACACGCTCCTCTCCGCCATCGGGGAGCGGCGGCTCACCATCCCGCGGATCGGGACCATCATCGCCAAACCGACGTTCCGGCTCGTCGCCTCCATGAACCCCTTCGACAACGTGGGAACGATGCGCATCTCCATGAGCATCTACGACCGGCTCTGTCGCCTCGCCGTGGGATACCAGGACGAGGACCTCGAGCGCGAGATCGTCGAGCAGCGGGCCCGCGTCACCGGGATGGCGGGCGCGTCCCGAGACGGGCGGCTGGTCCGAGATGCGGTGGCCCTGGTGCGCGCCACACGCGTCCACCCGGACCTGCGACACGGCAGCAGCGTGCGCGGGGCCATCGACACCGTGCTGGTGGCAGGCCAACTCGGCCGGTCCCGTGGCGTCCCCGTCGAGCTGCCGGGCTCGGTGCACCATCCCGCGGCTGCGTACCGCGACCTGGTGCTCGATGCCGTGCTGGTGACCCTCTCCGGCCGGATCCTGCTCGACGCGGCGGCCGGGTCCACGCCCGAACAGGTGCTGCATGACATCTGGGAGAGCCACTTCCTCGCGCTGGCCGCGGCGCCGGGAGGCGAGAACGAGGTGGCCGCCGACTCCCCCCTGCGCCGCACGCAGCAGGGCAAGCCCGCGCCGCCCTTCCGGCGCGCGCCCAAGGTGCTCGACGAGGCGCCGCGCCTCTATGCCCCGCTCGGGAACGGCGGGGCACTCGCCCTGCGCACCACCAGCTCCGGTTCCCCACCCACCCCCGGACAACGACCCGACAACACGGCAGCCGGCCGCAGCGACGAGCGGGCCGACCTGCAACCCGTCCCTGAGGTGGCGCATGACCCCGAAGTCCTCCGCCGGGCCCATGAGATCACATCCCGTCTGGCGTTGGTACGCCGAAACGGCCGGGACCCTCGCAGTGGGGGACGCGGGATAGTGCGCAGCATCCCCTTCGACGGCGGCGCGGACGAGATCGACCTCGACGCCACGCTCGAGGTCCTCGTTGCCGGCGCCGGCGACGACCCGGGTCCCGAGGAAGTGGTCGTCCGCTCCCGCATCCTGCATCAGCGGGCGGTGGCGCTCCTGGTCGACATCTCGGGCTCGATGCGGGGCGAGCGGATCCGCACCGCGGCGGCCGCCGTGGGCGCGCTGGCCGGGGAGATGGAGAACGACCAGCTCGCCGTCATCGCGTTCTGGTCGGACGCCGCCCTCCTGCTGTCACTGGGCGAGCCGGTGGAGCCGGCGGGGCTCATGGAGACCCTCTTGCGTCTCCCCGCCCGCGGCCTGACCAATGTCGGCTTCCCCCTCGAGCTGGCCCGACAGGAGCTGGCCGGCGCACGTGCGCCGCACGCCCGTGCCGTGCTCCTCTCGGACTGCGTGCACAACGCGGGCCGCGATCCTGTGCCGCTGGCCGCTGGGCTGACCCGGCTCGACATCCTGCTCGACGTGAGCGGCGAGCACGACCTGGAGATGGCACGCGACCTGGCGGGCGCGGGGCGGGGCCGGTTTATCCCGATCAGGACACACCGCGATGTGGCGCCCGCGCTGGACGTCATCTTTGCCGACTGAAACCGACTGGTAGACCCTCCAGCTACCCCGTCCAGTACACCTAGCGCTCGATGCCGAAGCGAGCCAGGTCGTAGCAGGCGATGGCGTTGGCCCGCAGGAACTGGCGGGCTTCTTCGGGTGAGAGGCCCGATTCGGCGATCATCTTGTCGGCCACCTGCTTTGACTCGGGAAAGGTGGAGTCGGCGTGGGGGTAGTCGGTCTCGAACATGATCTGGCTCATGCCTACGTGGTGGCGCAGCGCCAGGCCGACCGAGTCGTCGAAGACGCAGGCGAAGACCCGGTTGGGCACATAGGAGCTCGGTGGCTCCGGGACCAGCTCATAGATGCTCGGGTCGTAGTTCTTCGACCGCC
>Ga0302326_10031423_pt1 | contig 10604 bp, 7 predicted proteins | sample Palsa_T0_3_FD_202264 | JGI IMG/M metagenome (GOLD analysis project Ga0302326, IMG submission 202264) | Peat permafrost microbial communities from Stordalen Mire near Abisko, Sweden - Palsa_T0_3 | ecosystem: Environmental > Terrestrial > Soil > Palsa > Peat permafrost | place: Sweden: Abisko...
CGGGCGGCGCGCGTGGCTCGGATGGCGCGGAAGGCTGGGCTCTGGATCTGCCCGCATAATACGCAGACCGGCGCGGCGTCGGTGAACATTTTGCAGTTTGCTGCGACGACGCAGAATGTGGGCCCGTATATGGAGTATGTGTCGCGCGGGCCGGCTAAGAAAGAGTCCTGGTATGCGCCGAATTTCGAGATTCGGAATGGCGTGATTCCCGTGCCGACGGGTCCGGGCATGGGCCTTGAGTTCGACCCGGATTTTCTGAAGAGCGCTACGGCCGTGGCGTTGGGGTGAACATCGGAAGGGTGGTCATGGGCGCGGGCATTCCGTCCACCGTATGGTCTTCCATCAGTTCCACGCGCATGCCATCCGGATCGAATAGATTGCATTGCTTGCGGTGATTCTTGCCGACCTTGAAGGTGATCTCCCGTTTGTAATCCTTACGGGCCGGGTTAGCGTTCAACTTGGCGATCGCGGCTTCCATATTGGGAACTTCCAGAGCGATGTGATAGACGGTGCCGTACCGTTCCGGCGTGGTTGGCCGCGCGCCGAGAATGAACTCGACGTAGTCGATGCCTTCGGGAACGAAGAGGTTTGCATAGCTGGCGGTTTTGTCGTCGGCACTGCCGCGCCAGAATTCGCGGAAGCCGAGAATGTCTTTGTAATAATGCTCCGTTTCGGGCTTCGAGACGTAGAATCCGACATGCAACATATGGGTGGAGATGCGGCGGTCCGGCATGTCCTTCCCCACATCTTTCATGCTCTCGCCGTCGGGAGTGTACTGCGTGACGTCAATTTTATTGCCGTCCGGGTCTTCGAGGCCGGTACCGATATTCCGGATTCTTCCGCGCGCAGCCGCCTTGTCGGAAGCTTTGTAACCCTTCGACTTCACGTATTTCCGCAGCGCGTCGGCGTCGTCAGTCTCGAGCGCGAGGTGTACGAAGCGTGGCTCGTCCGGACTGGCTTCCGGGGAAAGTTCTACATATTGCCGGTCGTTGATCTTGATGAACGCCATGATCAACTTGCCGTCGGTGATAATGTCGAACGGCTCGGTGTAGCCGAGGAAGTCTTTGTAAAAGTGGCGCGAAGCCTCCATGTCATGGACACGGAAATCGACGTGCGGCATGCCGACGATGCGCGGACGAACCTCCTGCTGCGCAATTAATACGACGGTGCCAAAAAGCAACGCAGTTACCTTCAGTTTCATCTTGAGTTGCATAATTTCCTCCTTAGAAACGCAGCCTGAGCATTCCCTGGATGCGCCTTGGCACGTTCATCTGTGCCGTGACCGCCCCGAATGCTGCACTGGTAGGCGTCAAGTTTGGAGCGGCGAAAGTGACTTGATTGAAAATGTTCAGGAAGTCACCACGGACTTCCAATTCCAGACGCTCGTGGATCTTCACCTTCTTTACCAGCGAAGCATCCGATGAGTTGTAAGCCTGGCTTCGGAGCCCGGCAAAAGTGGGTGAAAGCGTAATGAGGTTGTCGGCCAGTTGTTGTGAGGCGGTCCGGTTAAAGGCATTCACGTTAAACCACTCCGACGCGCTCTGCTGGCCGCTCGAGAGGGCAACAGTGCTTGCGGGGGCCGTCAGAAGGACATCTCCGAATACGAGCGGCGCTCCGCTTTGATAAAGGTAAATGTAGGAAAGGTCCCATGCGCCGAAGACCTGCTGCACATACTTATTCATGTTCGAGAAAAACTTCCGGTCGTGGCCGAAGGGTAACTGGTAAACGGCGCTGATGGCCAGGTGATGCGGATAGTCCTGCGGGGAAAGGTACTTGGCGGGCGCCGCGTCTCCTGGATTCAGCAGCGTATTGGCCACCAGGTACTTGGACCACGTGTAAGTCGCGGAAATCAGGTAGCCCTTGCTGAACCGTTTCTCGAACTTGGCATTCAGGGCGTCGTAAGAGCTCTTCCCGTCATACGTGTAATAGGTAATCGCGCTGAACTGCGGGTAGGGTTCTATCAATTGCGGGCGAGCTACAACCGAACCTGAAAGAGTGGTACCGGCAAACTGCGGGATTGCGGCGAAGGGATTTGGCAGACTTGCGCTCAAATAGTTGATGGTTGCCTGGTCGCGCGTGGGTAGCGTACTCAAGTACTGGTCCGGCAACGGTTTCAGTGAGCGGGCCACTTCCAGATCTCCGGCCCTGCTGCCGAGGTACCCGACGCCGAACACGAACTGTCCGAACAACTCGCGTTCAATACCGATCTCATATTTCAGCAGTTGCGGCGCCTTCGGATTCTGATTGAAATAGCTGATCGCATTTCCCACGTAGGTCTGGGACCCGAGGGACGATCCGGTCGGTTGAAGGATGCCGCTCGGGAATGGATTGGAAAGAGACGATGCAAAAGTAACGCCGCCATTATTCGTTGTGACGATATTGGTCAATTGCGTGAAGCCGGTCTGGATCGCGTCTTGCAGCCTAACCCCGAGCGAACCGTAAAACTCGCCGACGCCGCCGCGGATCACGGTTTTCGGATCGAAACTGTACGCAAAGCCGAAGCGCGGCATGAATTCGGTCTTCTCCGGGTTATATAGAGCCCGAGGCGTTCCGTTGACACCGGCGAACGTGAGTCCACCTTGTACCTTGAAAGCCGATGCCGCGACTTCCGGAGTGGGATTCAGCGCGTAAGCCGCCTGTGCCTGGGCCGCGAATGGCATGACCGCGTTCGGATCGAAGTTGACGACCGACCTGTTATACCGCTCCGTCAGCGCGGTTTCAAATTCGTATCTCAGTCCAAAATTCACATTCAATTTGCGCGTCAGCTTCCAATCGTCCTGAGCGAAGCCTGCAAAAACTTTATTGCTTTCCGCGAAATCTAAAATCGCCGGTACGGTGACCGTTCCACCCACGATGCCATATTCAAATGCCGCGAGCGCCTGTCCAATTGGCGCGGCTGCAGCGGTGCTCAACGGTCCCACGGTATAAGCGGTGGTGGCTGTCAACGCAAATGGCGTTGCGGAATTCGTCGGCGAAACTCCGGTTCGATTTTCGGGATCGTAGCGGAATTCGCCGCCGAACTTAAGTTGGTGGGCACCCGTGATCTTGTATATCGTTCCCATGGCGCTGCGCGTCTCGGTGTCCTTGTATAGTGGCGACCTGTCCCCAAAGCTGGTGTATCCGGGGATGGTGACGGTCGGAAACTCCCGTTCGGCAGGGAGAATCGTATTCTGAAGGTACGAGGGGAATCCGGCGCCGGTCAAACTGAAAGCCGCGCCAGCCGCATTCGGGCCTTGAGCGCGCACAAAGCTGCTGTCGCTCAAGCGGATGTCCATGTTCAACGTCGGGCTGAAGGAGTAGTTTTCCGCCAGCGCGAAACCGAGCGATTTCTGCCAGAAAACTGCGCCCTCCGAGGGGTTGGTGTAGCCGAAGTAATCCACCGAGTTGTTGTCGTTGCGGTTCGTGTTGATGCGGAACATTAACCGGTTGCGGTCGCTCAAATTTTCATCGAACTTGTACACCGTCGAGTGATACACAACGCGGCTTGGCCAGTTGGAACGGTCCAGATTGTTGGTTCCATTCGCCGTCCCCGGCTGTTCAGGCAAAGGGTAATAGCTGAGAAGGTTCAGGGCCACGGGGTTGAGCATGGACTTGGGAATAATGTTTCCCGGCAGCGGCAGGTTGGAGAAAAGGCCCCCGCTGGTTGGTACCCGGCTGTTCGGATCGTAAATCTGGTAGACGCTTCCCAGAGCCAGCAGCGCGGAGAAATCGCCGGTTCGCTCAGCCGCTGTCGGTACCGTCGCAACGATACCTCCGGCGGTACCGCCCGCCGCCACCGATTTGTCCCAGTTGTAGCCGACCAGGAAGAACGTCTTATTCTTGCCGTTATAGATTTTTGGCAGGATCACCGGACCTGCGATGTATCCGCCCGGGTTGGTGAGGTTCAAATTCTGGCGAGGCTGGCCGGCGGCGTTGGAGAAGAACAGATTCGCGTCGCCTTGCGTAATTTCCTTACCGATATAAGCGCTGCCATGCAGCTGATTGGTGCCGGATTTGAGGCTGACGTTCACCACACCGCCTTCCGTCTGCCCGGTTGAAACATCGAACGTGGCAGTCTGCACCTTGAATTCGGCTACGACATCCGACATCGGAGACCAGGCCTGGGCCACAGTGCTTCTGGCTTCGTCGTGATCGGTATTACTCGCGCCGTCCAGAGTGTATTCATTGCGGTTCGATGGAGAGCCGGCCATCGCGTAGGCAGAGTTGAGAGGTTGCCACGGCTGGTCCTTCGCCGGTTGATCCGTGAAGGCCACGCCGTTGCCCAATCGAATGATGTTGTCCACATCTCCCAGGTGGATCGGCAACTCGAGGACTTCCTGCGCCTGAATCACGCGCCCGACGGTGGCGTTTGCGCTATCGAGCAGCGAGGCATCCGCGCTCACGGTCACCGTTTCTGCCTGGCTGCCAATCTCCAGCGGCAGATTCAACTCCAGCCGGTCATTGACGCTCAGCGTGATGCCGCTGCGAACCAGGCTCTTGAAACCGGATTTCTCCGCCACTATGCGGTATTTTCCGGGAATCAGAAACGGGGCAAAGTAGTTTCCTTCGGCGTTGGCCTCGGTCTTGACCATTACGCCGGTCTCAAGGTTCGTTAAAGAAATCGTTGCGCCGGGAATCACCGCACCACTGCTATCGGTGACACGGCCCACAACAGTTGCGCGGGATTCCTGACCGCTAGCGGGCAGGACACTAAACATGAGCAACGAGAACATCTGTGCGGCGACGAGGCAGCGATTAGACATTTGAGCTATATAATATGCCCGCCCGAGCGTTTAGGAAGAGGAAAACTAAAATAAAACGAAGGTAGTTCTTACCACCACCACATGAACATCCGCGCGCAATCCACCGTGAGGCGAACGGCCAGAAAGAGCGCGAGGATCGCGGGCAGAGGCTTTTCCAGACGGTCCCCGGTGACCAGTTCCCAGAACTTGAGCGTTCCGAAGTAAACCACGCAGAAGATGACAGCCGCCATCAGTAAGACGCGGCCGATGCGCGGTTCGCCAAACCACGCAGCGGGGCCAAGAAGTCCGTGTCCCGGCAGCAAAATGATGGCAGCGGCGGCAATCGCTAGTACCAACACGCCGGGGTTGCGCAGGTTCATTTAGTTTTGATTTTAGTCGAGTTAAACTGCTGCTTATGGCTTTGATCCAATTCGTACGCAACTACGACGACCTTTCCACGGACCGTGGGTTCCAATTCAAGTTCCATTGCGACAAATGCGGCAATGGATACATGACGCAATTTCAGGCGTCGACCATCGGGATGGCGGAATCCGTGCTGGGTGTGGCCAGCAGTTTCCTGGGCGGTTTTGGCGGGGCGCGCAACGCGGCGTATGAAGTGCAGCGCGCGGTGGGCGGCAAGTTGCATGATTCTGCTCTGGCCAAGGCAGTAGAAGAAGCGCGGCCGAATTTCCGGCAGTGTACGCGCTGCGGAACCTGGGTTTGCCATCAGGTTTGCTGGAATCCGGAAGCGAATCTCTGCGAGAATTGTGCCCCGAATTTTGCGGAACAGTTAGCTTCGAGCCAGGCGCAGGCCAAAGCTAGCGCCATGCGGGAGCAGCTCGAAGCCAAAGCGCGGACGATGGATTACGCGAGCAACGTGGACATGTCGGCGGCCAATTATGTAGCAGCGCCGACCGCTTCCACGAACACCCAGGCTCCTAAGAACCTGTGTGGGAGTTGCGGCGCGGACGTGGGGCAAGCGAAGTTCTGTCCCGAGTGCGGCAAACCGGCCGCGAAAGCGGGACCGGCATTTTGCCCGGAGTGCGGCGCCAAGTCGACAGGTTCGAAGTTTTGCGGGAACTGCGGCGGCAAAATGGGCTAGGCCTTCGCGTCCATTAACTGCATGAATTCCTGAGCCTCCACATAATCGGGGCGAAGCGAGAGCGCGCGGCTGAAATCGGAGCGGGCCTTGGCGAGGTCGGGTTTGTAGAGCAGGTGATAGACGCCGGCGAAGAGTTGCGCGCGAGGGTCGAGCGGACGTATGGCGGCGATGTGCTCGGTGACTAGCGTTGCCTCGTCGAACATTTCCAGTTGATGGTATTCAGCGGCCAGAAAATCGAGGCGCGTGGAATCGGTCGGATCCGCGGCGATTTCTTCTTTTAGAATTTCAACGTAGCGTAGGTTCTTACTGCGGCGGCCGGCGGGGTCCGCGGCGAAGTTGTGGTCAATGCGGATCGTGGTCTGGTGTAGGCGTCCGCCCGCGGCGAGGATCGAAGCGTCGATGATTTCGTGTACGCGGCCCCGGTAGCGATACTCCGGACGATTGGGAAAAAGACGGACCACGTAATCGCGCGTCGTTTGGTTGGAGTGGTTGTGGCGCTCGAAATAGTAGCCTGTGTTTTCGGTTGTTGCGATTAGGATACGAACCCGTGCGATGCTTTCCGGATGCAGAACTTCATCGGCGTCGAGAACCAGTATCCATCGGCCTTTGGCTTGCCCGAGGGTGTGGTTGCGGGCGGCGGCGAAATCGATTCGGGTGAAGTCGATGGGCAGGACAACGGCTCCGTATTGGCCGGCGATTTGAGGCGTACGGTCCGTAGAACCGGTGTCGGCGACGATCAGTTCTTCGGCCAAGCCATGAACGGAATCGAGGCAGAGGGGAAGGTTGGCTTCCTCGTTCCTGACGAGCATGCATAGGGTGAGCGCTGGAGTCACATGAGATATGTGGGTGGGGACATAGAATAGTCTCTTTATGTCGAAAATCGTCGCCGCCTTTCTTCTTCTTGCTGGGTCTCAGATGCTGGCGCAGGACGCTGGGATGAACCCGGAGATCCTCGCGAACATTCCTGTGCGGATGAAGGAGTTCGTCGAGAAGCGCGTCGTAGCAGGAGCAGTAACTCTGGTCGCGCGCGACGGAAAGATTGAAGAGTTCGACGCGGAAGGCATGGCCGACATCGAAGCCGGGCGGCCGATGAAGAAAGACACGATCTTCCAGATCATGTCGATGACGAAGAACTTCACCGGCGCCGGGATCATGATGCTGGCGGAGGAAGGCAAGCTCACGCTGCGCGATCCGGTGGAGCGATTCTTGCCGGAATTCCACGACCAACGCGTCGCTACGACCACCGGCCCGGATTCCAGCCGCAACGCTGCGCCAATTCGGCCGGTCACGATTGCGGATCTGATGACGCATACCTCCGGGATGTTCGATTCGGCGCCGAATGAGATCAATGGCTATAGCCAGAAGATGAATATTCCTCTTGCCGATCTTGTGAAGGTATTCGCGCGGCAACCGCTGCTGTTTCAGCCAGGAACCAAGTGGAGCTACAGTAGTCCCGGAATAGATGTTCTGGGTCGGGTGATCGAAGTGTTGTCTGGAATGAAGTATGAGGATTTCATCGAGCAGCGCATTTTGAAGCCGATTGAGATGAAAGACAGCTTCTTCTTCCCGAAGGCCGGCAAGATGGAACGGATCGCGATGGTCTATGAGAATCATGGAGGCAAATTGACGCCCTCGCCCGGTTCCATCCTAGGCGGCGATCCTGCTGCGCACCGGCAAGGCGCTGTGTTCCCTGCCCCTTCATGGGGACTCTATTCAACCGCCGAGGATCTGTTGCATTTCTACGAAATGATGCGGAACGGCGGCGTTTATAAAGGACGCCGCTATCTCTCGCCATATTCCGTTCGTCTGATGACGGAAGTGCATACGGTAGGCATACATCCGGCGGGTTGGCTCGGCGGCGGGGCTTACGGGCTGACGTTCGAGATCGTGGACGAAGCATATGGGGAATTGGCCGGACACCCCAAAGGCACTTACGGCCACGGCGGCGCGTTTGGGACGCAGGGCTGGATCGATCCGGCGAACCGGCTGGTAAGAATTCTGCTAATCCAGCGTTCGAATGGCGGCACCGATTCCCTGCGCGACACCTTCCAGACGATGGCGGAAGCAGCCGTGCGCTAGGAACTCGCATGCGAGAATCAATCGCATGGCGAACGCGGGGAACCGTCCGGTTGGCGGCGAAATCAGTTCGTTCATGGCGCGGGGCGTCCGCTCGGCGGAAGTGTCTTGGGAATGACTGAAGTTGGCGTTAAGACGGATAGGCGGATGCGAACGCTAATCGTCGACGATGAACCCATTGCGCGCAAGATTCTGCGCGAAGAACTGGAACTGCTTCCGGAAATCGAGATCGTGGGCGAAGCGGACAACGGGCGCAAGGCTTTGGAACAGATTGAGCATCACAAGCCGGACCTGGTGTTTCTGGATTTACAGATGCCGGAAATGGGCGGTTTCGAGGTGATTCGGAATTTGCCTTCGGGGACGATTCCGGCAATTGTCATCGTGACCGCGTTCGACCGCCATGCGATCGAGGCTTTCGATGCAGGAGCCGTGGATTATCTGCTGAAGCCAGTGAATGAAGCCCGGCTGTTGATTGCGGTTCAACGGGCGCGCATTTTGCGAGGCCGGCCGAAACAACTTGTCGAGCGCGCGGAACGGCTGGCCAATCTTTCCGGCTCTCGGGGACGTAAGATTGCCGGACGCAATGGAGATGAATACATTCTGCTGGATTCAAGCGAAGTCATGGCGTTTCAAGCGGAAGGGGAACTGGTCTGGATCGTCACGGCAAAGAACCGCTACCTGGCGACGCAATCGCTGCGGGCTCTGGAAGAGCGGATACAGAACCGGGTTTTCCAGAGAGTGCATCGCAACGCGATCGTCAACGTAGACCATGTGCGCAAGATGAGCGCATTAAGCAGCCAGCGATGGTTACTTACGCTGAGTAATGGCCTGGAACTGATCGTCAGCAAACGGCAGGCGCATCGCGTTCGAGAACTCTTGCATTAGCGGAGCAAGGCACATTGAACTCCACTTTGGTTCCGGCAGGTGTGGAGGAGATGGAGAGTCCGTGCGACACGCCATAGCAGAGTTCCAGGCGGCGCGTGACATTGGCCAGGCCCAGCTTCGAGCCAGAGCCTTCAGAGGAAGAGCCGCTCATGCCCGGACCCGTATCGGCCACGATGATATTGATTCGATCCGCATCGCAGCGAATGCGAAGTGAAAGCGTTCCAGGCTCGGATTTGGCTGCAATACCGTGCTTGATCGCATTTTCCACGAGCGGCTGGATCGAAAGAACCGGTATAGGAACCGCGAGAGCATCGGGATCCACTTCAATCCGGGTAACAAGACGCGGACCGAGACGCAGACGTTCGATATCGAGATAGGCGTGGATGATTTTCAACTCTTCGTCCAGAGGGATAAAGGTTCTGTCCGGCTGCAGGAAGTACCGGAAAATATCGGCCAGATTGAGCACAGTCCGGCGCGCGCCCGAGTTCTCGCGCGGAATGATTCCATACAGTGTATTGAGAGCGTTGAAGAGAAAGTGCGGATTGATTTGCGATTGCAACGCGCGCAGTTCTGCCTGCGCGGCCAGGCGCTGCATTTCAAGCGAGCGCATCCGTTCCACCTGATCGGTCACAGCAGCCGCCAGCCGCGCAAGACAAGCGAAATCCTCGCTGAGGTAACGGCGGCCTCCACGGCGCCGGCCGAGAATGACGCAATGCTGATCGCCCTGGGAGAAGCGCAACGGTACGATGGCTTCCGCCCAAGCGGGCTCATGCCCATGGCCGTGGCCTGCTGGAACCGGGAGCAAAAGATCCGCTTGTCCGAATTCAGGAGCCAGCTCGAAACGCTGAGTGTTTGAAAACCGGGCCATCTCCGCGGCAGACCACGAAAGGTATTGCGATTCGCATTCTCCGGGCACAGGCCGGCTGCGGATCTCCTGCAGCGCGCGTTCGATGCTGGGACGGCGGAAAACAGCGCGCGTGAGCCAATGCTGTAGGCGCCCACGTATAAGCGCGAAGCCGATCAACACCAGGCAAAGCGAGGTAAGCCAAAGGGCTTCGTAGAGCGGGTTTGGCACGCTATGGGTTTCGACCAGAAGAAGTTTAAGGCCCGTGCGGATCACCAGATAGGTGACCGCCGCGGCCAGGAACACGTTCGCCAGGAAGCGCACGAATGCATCGAGCATGACGAAGCGGTAGTCCTGCAGAAGCACGAACAGCGCGAGCGGAATGCCCGCGTGATGGATGATTAGTTCGGTAGACCAGCCGCTATCGGGCGATTCGGAGCGGAAGTGAGCAAAGGAGATCGCAAACAGGAACAGACACATCGCGCCCAAAATGCGGGACGTTTCGCCGCGCGCAAGGGGCCCGTGCCGCAAGGCCAGGATGGCGACTGCCGCTGCCGTAAGAATTCCGAAGCCGACAGGTATCAGAATCAGCGCGTTCTGACGGGCATGGCTCAAAGGATGCAGCGGCTGCCAAAAGTGCATGGAAGCAGCGATGAAGCTGAGGATGTATCCGCCCACAACGATCGGGCGCACGTTGGTATCCAGCGAAAGATGTAGAAGAACCGCCGGAAGCAAGCTCAACATCGCAAAGCTGAACGCGATCCAGAATTCCTCGGACCCGGATTCACGCGTGGCGGCAAGCATAGCACCGAGCGACCCGAGATCCCACAACAAAGCCAGTGCCGCCGCCGTAAACGAAAGCCAACTTCCACGGAGAAAACGGGTGCTGGCGCGGTCTTTGAGGAAGAGAAAAAGGAAGATGCCGAAGATCAGCGCACCGGCCGAGTGGCCGATGGTATTGACTAAGAGAGGCTCA
>Ga0302326_10031424_pt1 | contig 10604 bp, 9 predicted proteins | sample Palsa_T0_3_FD_202264 | JGI IMG/M metagenome (GOLD analysis project Ga0302326, IMG submission 202264) | Peat permafrost microbial communities from Stordalen Mire near Abisko, Sweden - Palsa_T0_3 | ecosystem: Environmental > Terrestrial > Soil > Palsa > Peat permafrost | place: Sweden: Abisko...
CGGCTCGCCACCCATTGCCGCGATATCGCTCAAGCTTCGCGCCAGCGCCCTTTCGCCGATTGAAGCCGCCGTTTGCGCACGCGTAAAATGGACGTCTTCAATCATCTGGTCCGTCGTGAACAAAAGCTCCTCACCCGCGCGCGGCCGATAAATCGCGCAATCGTCGCCTATCCCCAATTCCACGTTCTTTGACGGTAAACAAACGCGCCGGAGGCGCTCGACGATTTGCAGCTCATTCATGAAATACCAGACCCGACGGCAGTTCCTCGCCGAAAATCCTGTTCATCGCGGCGATATCCCCGCTAGGCGCCGCATCAAGATCCAGCCCTGGAAAAGCCCGTCGCACGAGGTCCAGCGTCGCCGCCGGTAAATCGCGCGTCGAGTCTCCCGTCCTTCGCGCCAGCGCTCCCACCGCGTCTTCCGCCTTTTGGATTCTCAGCAACGGCTCCAACCATCGCGACGCCGTCGACGCCGGCAGCACTTGATTAATCGGTCCATAAAACAATTTCCGGGCGCCCAATCGAGCCAGGCACCACAGCGCCGTATCCACAAAATCGCCCTTGGCGATGCGCGCGATCAGTTCATCGCCCAACTGCGTTTTCGTTTGGATGGGCAGAAATTCAAGACTCGCCGCTGCTCTCCACATTTCGCGCAGCAAGCTCGGATTCACGCGCGGTCGCTTCGCCGCTCGCGGCAGCAATGTTGGCGAGAGCCTCTGAAACACATCGGTCTGCTGATTTTTGTTCAGCCCTCCCGCCACCCGGCCCCAGAAAATCCACCATTCGATTTCGTTCTGCACCTGATTCGGAAATTGCAGACCGTGCGCATAAACCCGCCGCGCCTGCTCGATCCGATACTCGTCGCCCGGAAATCCGAATCCTGGCCTCAAACAGAACCCGCATAAATTCAACCATCGTGCCTCATGCGGCGCACTTCTCTTGCGCCCTTCCGCCAACTCGATCAGCGCATCCCCCAACTTGCGGATCGCCGATAGAGGCCACGAGTTTCTTCCCAATCCCAGCGCCTGTTCCAGCTTCGCCGGCAACTCCTCCGGCGCCATGGAATCGGAACCGAACGTCGCCGGAATCAACGCCAGCGCCTTCGCCAAAGCCTCCTCGCCGATCACCGCCGCCGGACGCGAGACGGTCTGAGCAGCAGAAGCTTTTCTCAATTCAAATTGCAACCGCCACCGATGCTCCGTCTCCTTCGAATCCGCCCAAATCTCCAGCGTCCCAACTTCCGTCAACCGCGCGCCCAGCCGGATCGGCACCAGCCTCTCGCCCGCTTTTCCGAATCGCAACACCGCATGCAAAGGAGCGTGCAGGTGCAGCTCGTCACGCTCTTCCGGCGAAAACTCCACGACGTCGCCCGCTTTATCTTCCGTCCTCGTCCGAGAACTGTACAACTGAAACGTCACCGGCTTGTTCGCCAGCAAATGCAAACTGCCCGGATCGATTTCAATCGTCGAGCCTTCCTCCGTCCCGCGCGGCACCAGGCACATCGCACGCCCGTCGCCCAGCCCAATGAAATAAGCCCTCGGCAACCCTCCGCGAACCAGCAGCCCCGCGCCCGTTTTGCGAACGTAAGAATAATAAGCCGCGCCCACAGCGACCGCCAGATCCAGATCGCGATTCTCAAAAATCGCGGGACGCTTGCCGTACCAGTGTTCCATCACGTCGGCCACGCGCTGCCGCAGAATCTCCGGAATAAAAAATCCGCCGTTGAACAAGATCGCGTCCGGCCGCGCATCGCCCGCGCTTTCGAGAAACGCCGCCAGATGGCGCGTCACCGCGGGATCGGAAACCAGCGGCAACCCCAGCTCCCGATACAGACTCTTGTCTTCTTCTTTTGGCTTATCCGACAGCTCGCACCCCGGCAAAAATCCATCCAGCGCCAGCTCCAGCACTTCCTCGCGCGTGATCTCCGTCTTCAGCGTCCCACCCACCAGGGACGACCCTCCGCCCAGCACCGTAATCTCGACGCTCTTCAAATTGGATTCGGAAAGCAGCCGCTCCTTCGCAGCCGAGCATTGGCGCCGCAACCCGCTCCTCTGCCGTATCGATAGCGTTTTGCCGAGCTTCGCCTCCACCAGCCACGCCAGCGTCAAATCCAAATTGTCGCCGCCCAGCAGCAGATGTTTTCCCACCGCCGTGCGCGTAAAATCGACCCGATCGTTCTCGCGCGAAACGCGAATCAGCGTGAAGTCGCTAGTCCCTCCGCCCACGTCGCACACCAGCACGATCTGCCCGTCGAATAAGCTCTTTTGCGATCGCGCCAGGTCGTTCGCGATCCAGGAATAAAATGCCGCCGCCGGTTCCTCCAGCAGCGTCAGCCGTTCGATTCCCGCCTCACGCGCCGCCGCGACCGTCAATTCGCGAGCTTCTTCATCAAAGCTTGCCGGCACGGTGAGCACCACGTTCTGCTCACCCAATTTCGACCCTTTATCTTTTTCCCACGAATCGCTAAGATGCTTCAGAATCTTCGCCGACACCTCCACCGGCGACAAAACCCGTCCGCCCTCCTGCGCATCCCACGGCAGAATCTTCGCCGTCCGATCCACTTCCGGGTTCGAGAGCCAGCTCTTCGCCGAATGAATCGATTTCGTCGGCACCAGCGCGCCCTGCTCCCGCGCATATACGCCGACATACTCTTGATCACCTAGATAGAGAAACGAGGGCAGCGTGCGCCGTATCTCGACCCGCCCTTGCGCGACAGTTTGCGGCACGTCCAGAACGTGAATCGCCGGAAAATCGGTCTCCGCCGCTTCTATCGTGTCGATGAACGCCAGTGCTGAGTTGGTAGTGCCGAGATCGATGCCGACGTTCATCGCTACTCGACTTCGATTTCAGCAGGCGCCAGAACATTGCCCGGAGGCAGCTTCGGCAGATCGACCTTCTCCGCCTTCCAGCCCTTGTGCCGGAGCAGTCCGCCCGGAGCTTTGCCGCTCGGCGGAACATTGCCCACCAGCTTTACCTGCAGCGTGGGCAGCCCGTCGGTCTTCGTGAAATCGCCCTCCACGCCATCGATCACCGGCTGCAATTTCAAGTACCGCTCCAGCGTCTGCCTCGATTGCAGCTGTACGTCGCGCACCGCCGCGCCCACCTGCTCATCCGAATAACCGGAAATATCTTCCATCAAAAAATCCACCAACCGCGCATCGCGCTGCAGCACGGAAAGGATCTGCACCGCGCCGTCGTTCGGCCCAGCCCCCGGTTCCGGCTTCGGCGGAGGCGTCACCTTAATCGGAATCACCTTGGAATATCCGAACGCCTGCGCAATGTCCGCCGGCAGCACGCCGCTAAAAAGGATAGAGAAAAAACTACGAAATGCCTGTGAAATTCGATTCAATGAATGTACCTACCGTTATCTTACGGTCTTTGCGCCGGGAAAACACATTCGCGAAAAATGGGGACAGACTACTCTGTCCCCATTTTGTCCGCAGCCTCATGTATAACCATGGGCAACTGTTTCGCCCTCACCCCTTCAACCCCGGCACCACCGCCGCCTCGCGCAACTTCGCCAATTCCCTCCGCGCGATATTAGCCCAATGGCTTCCCGGATCCAGCTTCAAATAGCTCGTCCAATGCCGCACCGCGCGCATCGGCTGATTGGTGCCCTGGTACAGCAGCGCCAGATTGTAATGCGCGTCGGCGTAATTCGGAGCAATCCGCAAAGCAGCCTGATAATGTTCCACGGCCTTCGCGCGGTCGCCTCGCTCATCGTATAAGTTCGCCAGATCGAAATGCGCCAATGCGTATTCCGGATCCACTGCCAGAGCCTTCTCGTAAAAACCCTTCGCCCGCGCGAAATCGCGGCCGTTGAAGTGAATCGTCCCCAGGTTTACCAGCGCTCCCGCCGAATTCGGATCCAGCTCCACGGCCTTCTCATAGGCTTCAATCACAGTTTCCATGGCGGACCCGGTCTGCTCCAGTTCCAACCCCCTTTGGAACCAGCGCTCCGCATTCGCTCTCCGCTCGCGATTCTCGGCCTCCGGATCCTTCGCCGGAAACTCCAGCATCCGCCGCAGTTCCACTTGATCGAAGTTCAGGATCAGCTGCCCGGACTCGGCATCCATCGCCTTGCCGTCAATCTCCACCCGGACTTTTTTCCCGTCCGCGTAGAGCTTTAGTTCCGTAAGCGGATTCTCGATGTGCTTCAGCTTCTTAGAAAGCGCCGTCAGCGCGCGTTTGATTTGCAGCGGAGGCACGCGATCGCTGCGCAGCTTCACCAGCGTCCGCAGCTCCAGCAATTCAAGAAAAGTATACAGCGAATGATGCGGAAGAAGCTTTTTTTCTTCCCAACTCTTCAACTGCCGCTCAGAAATACCGACGAGCCGTCGCGCTTCGTCGCGCGTATACGCTTGCTTGGCTGCAGGACCAGACACGGATAATAGATGTTATCAATTCGCAAACAAAGTAATCCCCGCCACCCCCGCCGCCCCCGCCCCAACGCAAGCTTCTGCATTCTCCCAAGTGATCCCGCCCAGCGCCAACACCGGAATTTTCACCGCGTGCGAAACCCGGCGCAATTCATCCAACCCCCGCGGCGCCAAGGCCGAAGTTTTCGATAAAGGAGCAAACACGGGCCCGAACAAAACATAATCCGCCCCCTCTTGTTCCGCGCGCACAACTTCATCGCGCGTATGACAAGAAACCCCAATCAAGAACCCGGGCGGCGTAATCCCGCGCCATTCGGACGGAGCAATCGATCCCGCCGGAAGATGCACCCCCGCCGCCCCCGAGGCAATCGCAACATCCACGCGCGAATTGACCAGGACCTTTCCCATCGTCCCTACCGCTCGCCGCACCACCGCAATCAATTCGCGCGCAGCCAGCTCCTTGTCCCGGATCTGAACCCAATCCGCCGTCCCGACGAAACTCAACCACCGGTCCGTGATGCAGTATCGAATCATTCTGGCTACTGGCTACTGGCTGCTGGCTACTTCTTCTTCGTGTTATAACGAAGCCATGACGAAAGAAGAAATCATTCTCGCCAACCAGCAATATCTGTTCCCTAGCGTCTTCCACTACTATAAGGAGCCGCTAGTGGTCACGCACGCCAAGGATCAGTTCGTCTGGGACGCCGACGGCAACCAGTACCTCGATTTCTTCGGCGGCATCGTCACTGTCAGCGTCGGCCACTGCAACGAAACCGTGAATAAGAAGGTGCATGAGCAGATGGATAAGCTGCAGCACGTCTCCACCGTTTTCGCGAATGAGCCGCAAGCCGCGCTGGCGAAACGGATCGCCGGAATCACGCCCGGCGGCAAGCTCACCAAAAGCTTTTTCACCAATAGCGGCACCGAAGCCAATGAAACCGCGATTCTCGCCGCGCGCTGCTATACCGGCTCGCATGAAGTCGTCGCCCTCCGCCACAGCTATCACGGCCGTTCCGCAGTCGCCATGGCGCTCACTGGAAATTCGACCTGGCGCCTGGGAGGAGCCGCTCCCGGCGGCTTCGTTCACGCGATCAACGGCAACTGCTACCGCTGCCCTCTCAACTTGAAATATCCCTCCTGCAACATCCAATGCGCTCGCGATATGGATGATATGATTCGGACTTCTACGTCGGGGCGCATCGCTGCCTTTATTGCGGAGCCGATTCAGGGAGTAGGCGGATTCATCGTGCCTCCGAAAGAATATTTCGAGATTGTTTACGGCATCGTGAAGAAATTCGGGGGGTTGTACATCAGCGACGAAGTCCAAACCGGCTGGGGCCGCACCGGCGGAAAATGGTTCGGCATCGAACAATGGGGCGTCACACCCGATATCATCACCAGTGCGAAAGGATTGGGCAACGGTTCGCCGGTGGGCTTGACCGTCGCGCGTCCGGAAATTGCTGATTCGCTTAAGGGCGCGACGATTTCGACTTTCGGCGGTAATCCCGTCACCGCCACCGCGGCGAAGGCTGTGATTGATTACATCGACGATAACAACCTCATGATTAATGCCGCGGAAACCGGCGCTTACCTGCGCGGTAAGCTGGAAGAAATGAAGGGAAAATATCCCATCATCGGCGATGTGCGCGGCATGGGGCTCATGCAAGCTCTTGAATTGGTGGAGGATCGGGAATCGAAAACACCTGCGGTCGATGCGACACTCGCGCTCATGGAAACGGCCCGCGAGAACCGCCTGTTGATCGGCAAGGGCGGAACCTTCGGCAACGTAATTCGTCTTTCGCCGCCGCTAAATATCTCAAAAAGCGACGTCGACGACTTCGCATCGCGCCTCGATGCCAGTTTCAAGCACATCACCCAGAAACAAATGGCGACCGCCTGATGGAAGAAAAATCCTTTTACCGCGAATCCCCGACCACCAAACCGGCGACGCTTAACTGCCCTTATTGCCGCACTTCGGATACTTATGACCTGCGCTGGATGGTCCGCAAAAAGCTGGAGCAAGTTCCTCGCGGCGCCGACGAACGCGACCGTGCCCGCTTCGCCAAATTTTTGAGCTATATGGTCCTGATGGACGACAAAGCGATGTGCAAAAATATGCGCTGCCGCAAGCGTTTCGACATCTCCGGCGTCAAAACAATGGCCTTTATTTGACCATAAAGCGTGTCGTAAGGGGGTCTGCGAGCCCTTAAATGACCATTAAATGCACGATATGTGATACAACTGACCGCATGGTGAAGATCCTCTTGTTGCTCTCACTCGCGGTGGTTGCCATGGCGCAAACACGTCCTACCATGGGGAAGGTCCTGCGGGAAAATCCACTGCTTGATAAATTGCTGGGAACCGACGCGCAGATCGAAGTGCTCGCGTCGGGGATGGCTTGGTCCGAGGGACCGGTGTGGGTGAAGGACGGCGGCTATCTGCTGTTTTCCGATATTCCGAATAACTCGGTGATGAAGTGGAGCGAGAAGGACGGGCTTAGTTTGTTTTTGAAGCCGTCGGGCTACACGGGGCTGGGGCCTTACAGTCATGAGCCGGGGAGCAACGCGCTCGTGCTCGATGCAGAGGGGCGGCTGGTTTCGTGCGAGCATGGCGACCGGCGCATTTCCGTGCTGACCAAGGGCGGGGGGAAACGAACGCTGGTTGATAATTATCAGGGCAAGCGTCTGAATAGTCCGAACGACCTGGTCTACAAATCGAATGGCGATCTTTATTTCACCGATCCGCCGTATGGATTGCCAACGCCCGAGTCGCCTCTGCGGGAGATGGATTATTGCGGGGTCTTCCGGCTGGCGAAAAATGGCGCGCTCACTTTGTTGACCAAGGAAATGTCGCGTCCGAACGGGCTCGCGTTTTCGCCCGATGAGAAGACGCTGTATGTGGCGAACTCCGATCCGGATCACGCGGTGTGGATGGCGTTCCCGGTGAATGCGGACGGTACACTGGGAAAAGGCAGAGTGTTGGTGGACGTGACGGGAATGGTGAAGGATCATCCAGGCTTGCCGGATGGGATGAAGATCGACCGCGGCGGGAATCTTTTTGCGGCCGGTCCGGGCGGCATCCATGTCTATTCGGCGGACGGCAAGAGGCTGGGCCGCATCGATACGGGGCAGCGAACGGCGAACTGCAATTGGGGCGAGGACGGATCCACTTTATATATCACAGCCGATAGCTATCTCTGCCGGATCCGGACGAAGACGAAGGGGAATGGATGGCAATAAGGTTTTTATCATTTTTGATCGCGGCGGGAAGTTTATTGGCGGAACATATTTACATCGGTAGTTCGGAAAAAGGGATCTACATAGCGGATTTCGATTCCAAGACGGGCAAGGTTTCCACGCCTTCCATCGTGTCCGACACCGCGGCTCCCAGCTATCTCGCGATTCATCCCGACGGCCGCTATCTGTACGCCGTCAATGAAGTCGAAAAGGGAACGGTCAGCTCATTTGCGATCGAGGGCGGAAGCGGTAAGCTGACGCCGATTAATTCGTCGAGCGTGAAATCGTCGGGTCCCTGTTACATCGCGATCGACAAACCGGGACATTGGTTGATTACGGCGAATTACTCGGGCGGGAGCGTCACGGTTCTGCCGATCGAATCGGGCGGGCGATTGGGCGAGGCGACCGAGTTTATCCAACACAAGGGATCGGGTCCGAATCGCGACCGTCAGACCGCGCCGCATCCGCACTGGGTGGGGTTCCTACCGAAGAGCGGCCTGGTGCTGGTGACGGATCTGGGCATCGACACTATCGCGATTTACAATTTCGACCCGAAGAAAGGCACGTTGACGGTGGGGAATCCGGCGTTCATGACCATCCCTCCCGGTTCGGGTCCGCGCCATGCGGTGATGCATCCGAGCGGGAAGTTTTTTTACGTGAACACGGAGCTTACCTCCTACATCACCGAATACTTTTTCGAGGCGGAGCTGAAAAGGTTCACAGCGATCGCTACCGTGAGCACGCTGCCGGAGGGATTCAAGGGCGAGAATACCGGGGCGGAGATTGCGCTCGATCCCAAGGGCAAGTTCCTCTACGCGTCGAATCGAGGCAACGATAGTATCGCGGTATTTTCCGTCAGCGACCCGAAGAGGGGAACGCTCAAGCTGGTGGAGCATGTTCCTTCCGGAGGGAAGACGCCGCGCCAGTTTGAGATCGATCCCACGGGGCACTGGCTGCTCGCGGGGAATCAAGGGTCGGATAATATCGCGGTGTTCAGCATCGACGGGTCGACGGGGAAGTTGACGGCGGCGGGCGTGGTTACGGGAGTAGTGAAGCCGGCTTGTATTAAGTTTGCGAAGTGAACACACGTCGACACGACTGTCGAGGCGCGCGCCACGTTCTTACCTAGTGGAGTCCGTCACTCACATCGGACATTATCTTTTCCGTTGTGGCACGCCTGGAGGCATGCGCCACATAACTGTCAGGATTTTCGGCGCGGTCCACTAGGTGCGCATGGCTCGGGCGTTGGGGGAGAGGTTCGCGACGGCTTGGTCCAGCAAGGCGTCCAGGCTAACAGGATGAGCGGGTGAGAAGATGGCGGCGCCGATCTTAATTTGGTGTTGGCGCAAGGCGGCTTCGACGCGCGAATGAGCGGCTTCCACTGATTCTACTTCCGTATCGAAGACGATCATGCCGAAACGGGTTGGCTCGATGCGGGCTAGAATGTCGGCCGGGCTGGCGTTGGCGCGCAAGTGATCCGCCGCTTCGACCAGAGCCAGATCCGCGCGTTGTTGGTCCAACGACGTTTGGATTTCGGCGACCATCACCATCAGACGCCGCCCTAACCTTTCCGCGAGTTTGCAGTCTGGTTCCGCGGAGGCGAGAAAACCGCTGCGATTGAGAACGCCGGTGAGAGTATCGTGGGTGGAGGCGGCACGCGCGGCCGTTAAGAGGCGATGCCGTTCGATCGCGTTCCGCATGGCATGGGCGAGCGGAGCGCAGTCGACCTGCTTTTTCACCAGAAAATCCTGCGCTCCATCACGCACTAACTGGACTCCAAGAGACTCCTCATAGCCGCCCACCAGCAGAATCATGGGAATCGCCGGGGCCGCGAGTTGCGCGCGTCGGAAGGTCTCGATGCCCTGGCTGTCAGGCAGATCCAGAGAGAGCAGCACGATGTCGGGGTGTTCACTCTGCAGGATGGCCGAGGCTTCGCGCCAGTTGGCCGCGTCCAGGATCTCGATATTGACCCAGTTGGACCAATAACGGCCCTCCCCGATCTCCGCGAGGACCTCGCGCAGGAAGATGAGGTCCTCGGGCTCGGATTCGATCAGTAATACTCGCATTGGGAAAGAGGCGCCAGGCGCCGGGCGCCACGCGCCAGTTAAAAAGTAGTGTGATGGGGCGCGCGGTTATCTCACACTACTAACTGATATTCCTTTAGTTTTCTATAGAGCGTTGTTCGGCCTATTCCTAATAGGTGCGCGGCTACCGCTCGATCACCTTTGGTGTAGTCGAGCGCGTTCATAATGGCGCGGCGCTCCAGTTCCATTAAGGGAATGATGGATGCAATTTGGACCTGTGCTCCCGCGGAGGGAGTTTCGCTGGGGGTTGCGGGCGCTTCCAGCTGATTGATGGCCGGGTATGCGCCGGCGGCCGCGCTCAGATATTGCGATTTTTTCTGATGTAAGTGGTTGTGAAGATTCGAAGGGAGGTCCGCCACGTGCAGCAGGGGTCCGGAGTTGATGGCCACCATGTGCTGGATGCAATTTTCGAGCTCCCTCACATTTCCGGGCCAGTCATAGGAGAGCATTACCTCCAAAGCCTCGGCTGTAAGGGTGTAATTTCCGCCGACGCGAAGCAGAAAATGGTTGATAAGTTCCGGAATATCTTCCTTGCGCTCCCGCAGAGGCGCAATCCGGATGTTAATTACATTGAGACGGAAGAACAGGTCGCGGCGGAAGGATCCTCTTTCAACTTCTTTGGCCAGATCCCGATTGGTGGCCGCGATAATGCGAAAATCCGAGCGCCGCGTGGTGAGCGAACCGACCGGGCGAAATTCCTTTTCCTGCAATACTCTGAGGAGCTTGGCTTGCAGATCCAGAGGGAGCTCGCCGATCTCGTCGAAGAAGGCGGTTCCGCCATTGGCGGACTCGATGAGCCCGATCTTGGTAGTCGCGGCGCCCGTGAAGGCGCCTTTCACGTGGCCGAAGAGCTCACTTTCCATCAGCGGTCCCACCATCGAAGAGCAATCGATGGTGACGAAGGAC
>Ga0302326_10031425_pt1 | contig 10603 bp, 14 predicted proteins | sample Palsa_T0_3_FD_202264 | JGI IMG/M metagenome (GOLD analysis project Ga0302326, IMG submission 202264) | Peat permafrost microbial communities from Stordalen Mire near Abisko, Sweden - Palsa_T0_3 | ecosystem: Environmental > Terrestrial > Soil > Palsa > Peat permafrost | place: Sweden: Abisko...
GCTCCTGATGTCGACCGGACTTACCTTCGGTACGATCTCGGCGCTGTTCGGACTTACGAACCACATCATCGACCAGACGCAATACACGATCCTGGTGACCGCCGTGATCGGCAGCGCCGTGGTACCAACTCTGATCGCACAGACATGGTTCCAGCCGGACTTTAAGGCGATCACCGCAGAGCCCGAACTGATTGAGGCCGGAGCCGTCGCCGGCGAAGAACCGTAACCGTGCGTCGCGATGTTCCTTGGACGATCGACCACCTCAGCCTACGCTTCGGTTTCCACACTATCGGGATCTTACGAATGCCGTTTCAGATGTATCTCGCCGTGGCTGCCGGAGGCGCGTTAGGCACGGTCGCGCGCTATTTTCTATCCGGTGTCGTTGCCAACGCCTTCGGGCAAACGTTTCCTTGGGGTACGTTGATCATCAACGTGACCGGCTCTTTCGTCATCGGTTTCTTCAGCACGCTGACCGGCCCCGATGGACGTTATCTCGTCAGTGGAATAACCCGGCAGTTTGTCATGGTCGGCTTATGCGGCGGCTACACGACCTTTTCGTCATTCAGCCTGCAGACGCTCAATCTTATGAACGACGGCGAATGGCTCTATGCGACCGGCAATGTCGCCGGATCCGTCGTTCTATGCATGCTGTTCGTCTGGCTCGGTGCGATTTCTGCCGCGGCGCTCAATCAACTGAAGGGAACTTGAGATGCAGGTACCCAAAGAGGCTGTTCTGCTCCGGATCTTCCTCGGCGAGGCCGACAAGTTTCACGGCAAACCGCTCTATGAGGCGATCGTGATGAAAGCACGCGAGTTACATCTGGCCGGCGCGACGGTGCTGCGCGGGCCGATGGGATTCGGTCCTTCAAGCCGGATACACACCGCGAAGATATTGCGGTTGTCGTCCGATCTGCCGCTGGTCATCGAGATTGTGGACGCTGAAGATAAAATCGACGGGTTCCTGCCCATTCTGGACGACATGATGGGGAGCGGACTTGTGACGATGGAGAAAGTCAAGGTCGTGCAATACGGCTTAGGCGGAGCCAAGCAGGCTGATTAGATGCGGCTCGGCGACAGAAAATTCTTCAATCTCTTCGCCAGGCTCGCTTCCGAGACGAATCCCGATCACGACGTTGTCGAGTGGAAGGTCGCGGGCGCGAATTGGCGGCGGCAAAGACACGTCTATTGGTCGCAAATTTCATTCCAGGTCGAGACACACGAAATCCGCTGTGTGACACGCCCGAGCTGGGCATTCATTTTGGTCCACGAAATCTGGTGGGGTGAAGACCGCCGCAAAGTTATCCGCAATGCACAGTGGACTCATCTGCAGCATGGCGCACGCCGAGACGTACTGTCCTGGTTCGGAGAACGCGAGCGAGATCTAGACAACGGCATGTGAGCTATTGGCTTTCACTGCCTGTCCTCGCGCGCAGCTTGGCCCAATATTCCAGCCGTTTCGCGATCTCCCGCTCGAAGCCTGTTTCCTTGGGCTGATAAAGCTCCTTCCGCTCCATACTTTCAGGAAAATAACTCTGCCCAGAAAACGAATCCGGCGTCGCGTGATCGTAAGCATAGTCTTTGCCATAGCCGAGATTCTTCATAAGCTTTGTCGGCGCGTTGAGAATATGCGCAGGCGGCATCAAGGAGCCATACTCCTGGGCGGCGCGCTTTGCCGCGCCTTGTGCCGCATACACCGCATTCGATTTGGGGGCGCTGGCCAGATAGATCACGCATTGCACGAGCGCTATCTCACCTTCCGGACTGCCAAGAAAATCGTACACGTCTTTTGCGGCGAGCGCCTGCACGACTGCCTGCGGATCGGCGAGGCCGATATCCTCGATCGCCGCTCGCACAAGCCTGCGCGCTATGTATAGCGGCTGCTCCCCGCCCGCCAGCATGCGCGCCAGCCAATAGAGAGCTGCGTCGGGATCAGAACCGCGGATCGATTTGTGCAGCGCCGAAATGAGGTTGTAGTGCTCTTCGCGGCTCTTGTCGTACAGCGGCGCGCGTCTTTGTATGGCACCCACCAACGAGGCCGAATCGAGCGGGCCTGCAGGTTGCAGGGTCGCGATCTCTTCGACCAGATTGAGCAGGTAGCGGCCGTCTCCGTCGGCCATCGCGCGAAGGCTTGCGCGTGCGTCCTGAGTGAGCGGAAGTCGCGTTGTTAAGTGCGCCTCGGCGCGTTCCAGCAAAGCCTCAAGCGCTGCGTCGTCGAGCCGGCGTAGCACAAGAACCTGCGCGCGAGAGAGCAGCGCTCCGTTCAGTTCGAACGATGGGTTCTCTGTTGTGGCGCCGACGAGAACCACGGTGCCGTCCTCAACCACGGGAAGAAAACTGTCTTGCTGGCTGCGATTGAAGCGGTGAATCTCGTCCACGAAGAGTAGCGTGCCCTGCCCCGTCCGGCGGCGCGCGCGGGCGGCATCGAACGACTTCTTCAGATCGGCGACACCGGAAAACACAGCCGACAATTGCTCGAAGTGCAGCCTGAAGGCCGTCGAAAGCAGCCGGGCTATGGTCGTCTTTCCCGTGCCGGGCAGCCCCCAGAGAATGATGGAATGCGGTCTGGCCTGCGCGATCATCCGACCGATGGGACCTGCCGGACCAAGCAGATGATCCTGCCCCACGACTTCCGAGAGGCTCCCGGGACGCAAACGATCCGCCAGCGGCCGTGGCGTGTCATTTTCCAGGCCTCCGGCCGCGAAGAGATCGGACATGCGACAAGACTAGCGCGTCTTGCGCCGCGCTTCAGCCCCCGGACCTCACGCCACCTTCAGCAAGGCAAGCTGAATCGCTTCGAATGCCAAAGACGGGCCTCCGATCGAAGCCTTGCATCCGCGAACCCCATGCGCCTGCCAGCCCGAAGAAACTACGACTACTCGCTGACCGACAGCGAAAGCCGCTGATTGCCCCGATCGACCGTCATGTCCCAATGTCCGTTGGCGGCCTCCAGGGCGTGCTTGAGCTCGGCCACCGATTTGATCTCGACGCCATTGATCGAATGAACAATATCGCCCGGCTGCAGGCCGTAGCTCGATGAATAGGTGTTGTCGGCGGTCGACACGACGACGACTCCTTTTGCCGTGAACGCGAGTTGCAAGTCCGAGCTAACCGCCGGTGACAGGTTCTCGACTTTCGCGCCGGTGAGCGGATTGCGTCCACCGATAACGCTCAGGTCGCGAGGCGGATTTTCCGGAGGCAATGCAAGGGAGGCTGAAACCTCTCTTATCTGTGCTCCCTGAGCCACCTTGAGTTTCACGGTTTCGCCAGGCTTGTGCGTGGCGATCCGGTAGTTCAAGCCCTGCATGTCCTCGACATCGGTGCCATCGACTTGCAGCACAACCTCACCGGACTTGATGCCAGCATTTGCTGCAGGTCCGCCGGGGTAGATGCTTTTGACGAGCACACCGCCGGGGCGGGATAGTCCCAGCGTCTGGGCAATTTCACCCGTAACCGGTTGGCCGTCCGCGCCCAGCCAGGGGAGCTTCACGCCACCTCCAAGCGCACCGTCGATCACGCGGCGTGCCAGATTGGCGGGCGTGGCAAATCCGATTCCCGCATACTCTCCCGTTCGCGAAAAGATGGCAGTATTGATGCCCACGAGTCTGCCATCCGCCGTGATCAGCGCGCCGCCGGAATTGCCCGGATTTATCGCAGCGTCGGTCTGGATGAAAAACTGATAATCGCTGGCACTCACCTGCGTACGGGCAAGTGCCGACACAATTCCCATGGTTACCGTCTGGCCGACGCCAAACGGATTGCCGATGGCCAGCACGATGTCGCCCACGGAAATTTTGTCGCTGTCGCCGAATTCGACCGTCGGGAGTTTTTCACCTTTGGTATCGATCTTCAGAACGGCGAGGTCCGTGCGCGGGTCTGCGAGCAGCACGCGCCCCTTGAACTCGCGCCGGTCTGAAAGGGCAACGACGATACTCTGTCCGCCCTGCACGACATGGTTGTTGGTTACGATTACGCCATCCGGGCGCACGATCACGCCCGAGCCCAGAGACTGTTGCACCCGCTTCTGGAATTCCGGCGAGCCGCCGAAGAAGCGCTGGAAGAGCGGGTCGGCAAACAGTGGATTAACCTGCGCCTGAACGACCGACTGTGAATAGACGTTGACCACCGCCGGTGCGACGCGTTTGACGACCGGCGCAAATGTCAGCTGCACCTGGGGCATCGACTGCGGCACGGCTTGCTGCGCAGCAGAAATCTGCGAGATACCGAAAAGAAACGCCGCAATCGCGCCGGAAAGTATCCCTGATTGAGTCATATCCCAATCCCCTAAACAGAAAAGGCGGTCACGAAGACCGCCCATTCTCTAACCGAAAAATCTGCCGTCAAGATTACGACGCGATTTCAGTTCCTCCATCATGGTCGGCAACCGGTCCTGAATCCCGCCCCTTCGCGTCTTCGTCGCGGTCCACGAATTCGATAAAGGCCATTTCGGCGTTGTCGCCATGCCGGAAACCTGCCTTCAGGACGCGCGTGTAGCCGCCAGGCCGGCTTGCGTAACGCGGCCCGAGAACGTCGAAGAGCTTCTTCACCTGCGTCTCGTCTTTGATCTGGGCGAGCGCCTGCCGGCGGGCGTGCAAATCCGACGCGCCGCGGCGCGACAGCGTTACCAGCTTCTCGACGACTGGCCGCAGCTCCTTCGCCTTGGGCAGCGTCGTCTTGATCTGCTCGTGCTTGATCAGCGCGACCGCCATGTTGGCGAACATCGCGCTGCGATGGGAACTCGTACGGCCGAGCTTACGGCCTTGGTTGCGATGACGCATGGTCCTGTCTCACTCGGTCGACCGCGAAATGCGGCTGTTCAGTATTGGTCCTCATAACGCTTGGCGAGCTCTTCGATGTTCTCGGGTGGCCAGCCGGGCACTTCCATGCCAAGATGCAGGCCCATTTCCGCAAGAACCGCCTTGATCTCGTTCAGCGACTTGCGACCGAAGTTCGGCGTGCGCAGCATTTCGGCTTCGGTCTTCTGAATGAGATCGCCGATATAGACGATGTTGTCGTTCTTCAGACAGTTGGCCGACCGGACGGAGAGTTCGAGCTCGTCAACCTTCTTCAGCAACACCGGATTGAAAGCGAGATCCGGCTTGGCTTCTTCGGCGACGCGTTCGCGCGGCTCTTCGAAGTTGATGAAGACCTGGAGCTGATCCTGCAGAATGCGCGCGGCGTAGGCAACGGCATTGTCAGGCGTAACTGCGCCGTTGGTTTCCACGCTCAAAGTCAGCTTGTCGTAATCGAGAATCTGTCCTTCACGCGTATTCTCAACCTTGTAGCTGACCTTTTTCACGGGGCTGAACAGAGAGTCGACCGGGATCAATCCGATCGGAGCATCCTCAGGGCGGTTGCGGTCTGCCGGCACATAGCCCTTACCGGTTGCGACCGACAACTCCATGCGAAAATCGACCTTCTCATCCAGCGTGCAGAGCACAAGGTCCGGGTTGAGAATTTCGACATCGGCAACAGCAGCGATCTGGCCCGCCGTGATTTCGCCCGGCCCGGTGCCGCGCAGCGAAAGCCGCTTCGGGCCTTCCGAATGCATGCGCAACGCAATCTGCTTCACGTTAAGTACAATGTCGGTGACGTCTTCGCGCACGCCTGCAATGGACGAGAACTCATGCAGCACGCCCTCAATCTGAATCGAGGTCACGGCCGCGCCCTGCAACGACGACAACAATACGCGCCGCAGCGCATTGCCGAGCGTCAGTCCGAAGCCCCGCTCGAGCGGTTCCGCAGTCAGCGTCGCCGAGCGGCCGGCGTCATGCCCGGCCTCCACCCGAAGCTTTTGCGGTTTGATCAATTCCTGCCAGTTTTTCTGAAACACGTCTTGCCTCATCGTTTTCCGGACGCCTCGAAGGACGCCCTATTCGTTCGACGGGTGGTTACTCGAACTTCTTAAACGCGGCGGCGCTTCGGCGGCCGGCAACCATTGTGCGGGATAGGCGTCACATCGCGAATTGAGGTCACCTGCAATCCGACCGCCTGGAGCGCACGCAACGCGGACTCACGGCCCGAACCGGGGCCGCTGACTTCCACCTCCAGCGTGCGCATGCCGTGCTCCACGGCCTTCTTTCCTGCGTCTTCGGCGGCAACCTGCGCCGCATAGGGCGTCGATTTCCGTGATCCCTTGAATCCGAGGGAACCCGCGGACGACCATGACACCGTGTTGCCCTGACCATCTGTGATTGTGATGATCGTATTGTTGAAGGTCGCGGCCACATGGGCCACGCCAACGACCACGTTTTTCTTCTCTTTCTTGCGCGTACGTGCCGCGGGCTTTGCCATCGTTCCGATCCGTTATTTCGTGACTTTTTTCTTGCCTGCAATGGCCTTCGCCGGACCCTTGCGCGTCCTCGCGTTGGTATGCGTGCGCTGACCGCGAACCGGTAAGCCGCGGCGATGACGCAGGCCCCGGTAGCAGCCGAGATCCATCAGACGCTTGATGTTCATCGCCACTTCGCGGCGCAGATCGCCTTCCACCAGATAATCGCGGTCGATCGCCTCGCGAATTTGGATGATCTCCGCATCGGTCAAGTCGTGGACGCGCCTGTCGTCGGCGATGCCGACTTTTTCGCAAATCTCTTTGGCCTTGGCAGCGCCAATGCCATGGATGTAGCGCAGCCCTACGACCACGCGCTTCTGGGTCGGAATATTGACGCCGGCTATGCGCGCCATGCTTTCAATCCTTCGGCTTCTAAATCTTTGGTTCTTGTTCGCTTTTTACGCAAAAAGACATCCTGCCAATACCTTGGGTGAGCCCTCTTTGTCGCGAGGACTGCAAACCTCCGGAATTGACAGGAAAATCTGTCGCGGGGCGTTGGAATATAGGAATGAGCGGGTACTCGTCAACCGCGCCCGCATAAAAAGCTCACGGCGGAATTCGAGGCCGATTTGTAACCATAGAGGTACACATACAGTTCCGTTTGAGTTTGTCGGACCTTGGAAGATATCGTTCCGTGCCATCGCAAAACGAGGAAAAATCGAACAAATCGGGGAGGACTTATTCCCGGGTCGGAGAAGATTCAGCGATCAAGACACGAAGAGCCGACGGAAAGCGGTAGCCTTTAGGCGCGAAATGCCTCGACCAGGCGGGCAATCGCGCTGGTGACTTCTTCGATCGGTGCCATTCCGTCGACACTGACCAGTTTGGATTGCCCGCCATAGAACTCTAGCAACGGCGCGGTTTGAAGCGCGTATTCCCGGAGTCGCTTCTTCAAGGTTTCAGGATTGTCGTCGGCACGGGCCTGGCCTGACCGAATTCGTTGTTCGACCCGGTCGACGAGAATCGCTTCGTCGACCCTCAATTCGATCACTCGGTCCACCTTCCGACCCCGATGGGCAAGCATGTCGTCGAGAGCCTCAGCCTGACGTATCGTTCTGGGAAACCCGTCAAAAACCGCGCCCTGAGCGCAATCGGGCTGGTCGTATCGCTCGGCGATGATTCCGATCACAATCTGGTCCGAGACCAGTGCGCCCTTGGCGAGAATATTCTCGACTTGCCGACCGAGAGACGTGCGCGCTGAAACTGCGGCACGGAGCATTTCCCCCGTCGACAGCTGGGGCCATCCGTGTCGTTCCTGCAGAATTCTTGCCTGTGTGCCCTTGCCCGCCCCCGGCGGCCCAAACAGGACCAGATTCAACGTCTCGCTCCCCGAAGCTTCGTCTTCTTGATGAGACCTTCGTATTGCTGCGCGATCAGATGACTCTGAATCTGCGCGACCGTATCCATCGTCACGCTCACGATAATAAGAATCGATGTCCCACCGAGCGGCATCACGGCCGTGCCGTAGCTTGTGCGCAGAAATTCCGGGATGATGCAGACGACGGCAAGATAGAGCGCACCTACGACCGTAATCCGCGTCAGAACGAAATCGATGTAATCGGCCGTCTTCTTACCGGGCCTGATGCCCGGTATGAAACCGCCATATCTCTTCAGATTGTCTGCAGTCTCTTCCGGATTGAAGACGATCGACGTGTAGAAAAATGCGAAGAAAATGATCATCGCGGCATAGAGCACAAGATACAGCGGTCGACCCGGGCCGATATAGGCCAGCAGTGTCGACAGAAATCCGCTGGAACTCTGGCCGCTCATGAACCCGGCAAACGTCACCGGCATCAGAAGAATCGAGGATGCGAAGATCGGCGGTATGACACCGGACACGTTCATTTTGAGCGGCAGATGCGAGGACTCGCCGCCAAACATTCTGGTTCCCACCTGACGCTTCGGATATTGCACCAAAAGGCGCCGCTGCGCGCGCTCCATAAAGACGATCCACAGAACAAGCCCAATCGCTCCGCCAATGAAGGCCACGACCAGCAGCGGGCTTATCGTGCCCGTGCGGGCAGATTCCAGCAGCTGCCCGATCGAGGACGGAAAGCGTGCGACAATACCCGCAAAGATGATGAGCGATATCCCATTGCCGACACCGCGGCTTGTGATCTGCTCACCGAGCCACATCAGGAGAATTGTGCCGCCCGTCAGGGTGACGACCGCAGTGATGAGAAATCCGATACCAGGATTGATTACCAGATTCGCCTGGTGCTCCAGCGCGATGGCCATGCCGAGCGCCTGCATGGAAGCAAGGCCGACTGTTGCGTATCGCGTGTATTGATTCAGCGTCTTTCGCCCCGCCTCGCCTTCTTTCTTGAGCTGTTCGAGCTGCGGAAACACCGTCTGCATCAGCTGAAGAATGATGGAGGCAGAAATATAAGGCATGATGCTGAGGCCGAAGATGGCCATGCGCGAAACGGCACCACCGGACAATACGTTGAAGATATCCAGGAGCCCGCCCTGTTGCTGCTGCATAAGCCGCTGCAACGCTATGGGGTCGATACCGGGAAGGGGAATGTACGTGCCAAGCCGCGCGACAAGCAGGATCGCGAGGGTGAAGAATATTCTCTCCCTGAGCTCCTTGGCTTTCCCGAAGTTCGAAAAATTAAAATTTGCGGCAAGCTGTTCGGCTGCAGACGCCATGCGCTACTCCCGATTCTCCCTCCCGCTTCCGCGGGTTATGTGGCGACTACACTGCCGTTTCGCTAGCGCCGGTAGTCTTGCATGGCAGAAAAAAGGCCGCCATGGCTCCGGCAACGGCTCAGGAGGCTTCGCGCGCCGCTTTCTTTTCCGCCGACTTGGCACGACGTTTGGCCTTTTTGCCCGGATGGCCGCTTTTGTTCATGTAGATTTTTTTCTTGAATGTAGTCGTCAGCGTGCCGCCTGCTTTCGTGATCGCCTCGGCGGCTCCGGTCGTCGCGCCTGCAACCTCGATATCGAGCTTCGCCGTCAATCCGCCCCCGAGAAGCCGAATGCCGTCGGGGCTCGCGTGGGCCAGGCCTGCCTTGCGCAGTGCCTCCTCCGTGACCCTTACGGAGATGTCGAGCTTCTTCGCATCGATCGCCTGCTGCAGGCGATCCAGACGAACTTCGGCAAACTTGTTCGCGAAGATGTTCTTGAAGCCCCGCTTCGGCAAACGCATATAGAGAGGCATCTGGCCGCCTTCGAAGCCGTATACCTTCGTGCCGGTGCGCGCCTTGGCGCCCTTTACGCCCCGCCCGCTCGTTTTACCCAGGCCTGAACTCGAGCCGCGGCCGACTTTCGCCTTGCGCTTGTGTGCGCCGGGATTGTTCGCAATTTCGTTCAGTCTCATGACTTTCCCTCCTCGACGATTTCGACGAGGTCCTGAATGGAGCGAATCATGCCGCGGACGGCCGGCGTGTCTTCCAGCGTACGGGTACGCCTGATCCTGCCCAGCCCCAGCCCGCGCAAGGTTGCTGCCTGCCTCTCGGGCCTGCGGTTGGCGCTCCGGATCTGCCGCACTGTGACAGTTTTTTTCGTTTCGGACATATTCGTTAGCCTGCTATCGCCGCTTCGCCCCTGGCGCCTTCGCGCCTGGAAATGATTTCGCTGACGCTGCGACCGCGACGCTGCGCCACCATGCGTGGCGATTGCTGAAGCTTCAACGCATCGAACGTCGCGCGCACCATGTTGTAGGGATTGGACGTGCCCAGCGATTTCGCCACAACGTCGCCTACGCCAAGCGATTCAAATACGGCGCGCATCGGTCCGCCCGCAATAATGCCTGTGCCTGCCGGGGCCGGACGCACCAAAACCTTGCCGGCGCCGTGGTGGCCGCGCGTTTCGTGATGCAGCGTGCGTCCGTCCTTGAGCGGGACGCGCACCATCGAGCGCTTCGCCGCTTCCGTCGCCTTGCGGATCGCTTCGGGCACTTCACGAGCCTTGCCGTGACCGAATCCGACCCGCCCCCGCTGATCCCCAACCACGACAAGCGCGGCAAAGCCGAAGCGACGGCCGCCTTTCACAACCTTTGCAACGCGGTTGATGTGCACGAGCTTGTCGACAAATTCGTTGTCGCGCTCTTCACGCTCGCGATGCCGGGATTCACGCGCCATATGCCGATCCTTGCTCTAGAATTCCAGGCCGCTCTCGCGGGCGGCATCTGCAAGCGCTTTGACGCGCCCGTGATAGATGAAGCCGCCGCGGTCGAAGACCACCTGCTTGATACCTTTCGCGAGCCCCCGTTCGGCTATTTTCTTTCCGACCGAGACCGCTGCTTCCATGTTCCACGTCTTTGGCGACTTG
>Ga0302326_10031427_pt1 | contig 10602 bp, 5 predicted proteins | sample Palsa_T0_3_FD_202264 | JGI IMG/M metagenome (GOLD analysis project Ga0302326, IMG submission 202264) | Peat permafrost microbial communities from Stordalen Mire near Abisko, Sweden - Palsa_T0_3 | ecosystem: Environmental > Terrestrial > Soil > Palsa > Peat permafrost | place: Sweden: Abisko...
GCCGGATCGAATCTGCTCTCCTGTATGTGCTGCTCAACCCCCTGCTGATACTCCTGATGCTCGGCGTGGCCGTGCTCTCCATGTTGTTCCACGAGTGCGGCCACGCCGCCGCGTGCCGCTACGGCGGAGCCCGGCCCGGTATCATCGGCGTGGGCTTTTTCGTGATATGGCCGGCGTTCTTCACCAACGTCACCGACACCTACCGGCTAGGACGGGCCGGCCGGATCCGCACCGATCTCGGCGGCGTCTACTTCAACGCGGTTTTCGCGGTCGGGCTGGTTGGTGCTTACCTGGCGACGGGGTACGCACCGCTGGTCGCTGTCCTCTTCCTGGTGCACATGGAGATAATTCAGCAGCTGATGCCCTCGCTCAGGCTGGACGGGTATTTCATCCTGACCGACCTGATCGGCGTGCCCGACCTGTTCAAGAGGATCGTGCCCACGCTGCGGAGCATGATCCCCGGCCGGCCGGCCGATCCCCAGGTGGGGGGCCTCAAGCGCAGGGCCCGAGCGGCCCTCACCGCGTGGGTCCTGCTCGTGATCCCGCTGCTCGGCGGCCAGTTGGCGTTGATCATCCTGAGCGGTCCCGCCCTGGTCAGGACGTTCGTCCGCTCCGTGGACGCCCAGGCACACGATGTCGCCGCGGCGTTCGGACGGATCGACATCGCGTACGGGGTCGTGAGCGCGGTCTCGCTGGTACTGCTTGTCCTGCCGATGGCCGGCCTCGGCTACATCCTGCTGAGCACCGGGCGGCGAGCCGGCCGCTCCGTCATCGCCGTCAACCGCCGGCATCCCGTGCTCCGGGTGCCGTCCGTGGCCGTGGTCCTCCTCATCGCGGCCGCGCTGGCCGCTCACTGGGGGCTCCTGCCGATAGGCCGCGGCGCGGTCTCGCCACAGCCAGCCGAGGCCGCCGGAGGTTGGCACCCGCCGATGGCGCTCCGGTCTGGGCCCGACAGGCCGGGCCGCCCGGCTGGTCCCGCGGCCGCCGTGCTTATGCCGGTCAGCGCGCACGGGTTCGACGCGCTGACCGGCCCAGGCAGCGACCCCGGCGACGAGAACGACGACCTGGCGAGGTACGCCATCGACGGGAACCCGTCGAGCGCCTGGCAGACCCAGCACTACTTTGGCAACCCGGTGTTCGCCGGCCTGAAGACCGGGACCGGCCTGATCTTGGACATGGGCCGGCCGATAAGGCTGCGGTCAGTCACGGTCACCTTCGGGCCCGCGCCGGGCGCCGACGTGTCAATCGAGGTCGGCAACCACAACACCCGGGCCACCTCTACCCTGTCCACGTTCACCACGGTGGCCAGGGCGCAGGACATCGGCGGAACGTACACCTTCACGTGCACCGGCCCGGCTCGAGGGCGGTACGTGCTGATCTGGTTCACCAAGCTGCCGCCGGCGGGCTCCGGCGGGTTCCAGGCGCGGATCTTCAACATCGTCGTCCGGGGATGGGGCTGACCGGCAAACCGCCTCGACCGCTACCGACGCGGATCCACAGCACCGGCAGCGGCCGGACTCCCCTGCCGGCTGGTTGCTTTTCGGAGGCGGCCGGAAGGTCGGCCGTGGCGGGGCCTGGAGTCAGCGGGTTTCGCTCGGTGCCGGGGGCCGGGTGCGGAGCATGACGATCGCGGCGACCGCGCAGGCCGCGCATCCTGCGATGGAGAGCAACGCACCGATGCTCGGGTCCCACGAGTACTGGGTGGGGCCGTTAACCGTTTGCACGGTGACGCTCGTGACGCCGGCCAGGATGAAGAGGCAGTAGCCGGCGAGCCCCAGCAGGCTCGCGACGAGTGAGGCGGTCGCGATTCGCCGGCGGTACGCCGGCCGGTAGCGGGTCCATAGTGCCAATCCGGCCAGCAGGAGTCCGAAGAAGAGCGAGATGAACCGGGCCCCGGCGTTGATCACGGATCCGCTAGGGTACGGGGTTCCGTCGATCTGGACGTTGTAGATGAAGGGCAGTAGCGCGCCGATGGCAGCGCCTATGCCTCCCCACAGCGCCAGCACGAAGCCGTTCTCTCGCATCGCTATCTGTTCGAGCTGCGGGGGCACGACACCAGACCAGGGGAATTGTCCGCTGCCGGTTCCCGGGGCGGCCGTCGGCTGCCCGGATGACTGGCTTTGCGTTCCGCCCTCAGGAAGGCCGGGTGATGCCGCGTCGCGGCCGGGGAATCCCGCGTTCCTTTGTGAATACTCCATCGGTACGCTCCGTTCTGTGAAGGGCCAGGAACTACTTGCCCCACCGCTTGACCAGGGCGGCGCCGGTACGTCCCGGCTTGCCTGGCGATGGTCACGAACGGGTCGCTGGGGATAGGCGGGCTCGTCAGCCTCGTCCGCCGGGGCTGCCTGGCTGATGCGGCTTGTTCCCCGCTCTGGCCATTGAGTTCGGCCATTGGCCGATGCCGCCGTCGATGCGGCGGTCTGCGCGACGTGGACCCTTACCGGATGTCCGCATTTTCCGCAGAAAAGGTCCCTCGGATCTGGCGATGAACCGCAATTGGGGCAGGCCAAAACCATTTCTCGCTCCTTGTTCCTGTGATCAGTAGCGGGAGATTCATGCATAGACTTGGCCGGCGGAGCTGGCGTCCGTATACGCCCCGGGCCGAAGCGTTCCCTTAAGCTCGGCCATCCGGCTTGGCATTCCGACACCCCTCTCTGCCGTCGCTTTGTGTCGTTAGCGCTTCACTTACGGGGCCAGGGGGCCGATCGGTTCGCTCGGCCGGCATGTTTTTTTCCGGGCCAGGCCCTCATACTGAGAAATCTGGGTAAGCCGGTCCAGGAGGAGTGAACCGGTCGGCTGGGGATCTCGTGGAACATGGGTGGGGATTGGCTGTGTCGTGGAGCGACAGCGGGGCACGGACCGGGCCTCACGAGATAGGCCTGATCGCCAAGATCGCCGCCAAGAACGACGACGACGCGGCACGACGGCTCTATCGCAAATACCGCATGGAGCTGTTCAGGTTCGGCTTCCATGTGCTCCACGACGAAGGGCTAGCCGACGAGATGGTGCAAGAGACCTTCATCAAGTTCTGCCAGCAGGCACGGAACTACAACGCCAACCGGGGCCCGGTGCGAGGCTGGCTGTTCACGATGGCCCGCTCGACCGCCTACGACGTCGCCCGGCGCCCGTCGTCCCGGCCTTTGCTGCCTGTTGAGGACTTCCAGCTGCCGCCCCAATATGACACCGTCGACCAGGCGCTGACGGTGCTCACCGTCGATCAGGCTCTGGACAAGCTCCCGTCGATCTACGCTGACGTGATGCGCCTGGTCCGAGACGGCTTCACCCATTCCGAGATCGCCGGGCGCCTCGGCATCCCGATCGGCACCGTCAAATCCCGGATGGCCAAGGCAGCCGACACGCTGCGAGCCGAGCTGGTCAGCGTACGAGGCGGCGACGATGCTTTCTGAACGGGACGTCGAGCTCGCCCACCCGGAGGCCTTCGACTTCGTATGGGGCAATCTCCCCGCCGCCGACCGGGCCGGCTTCAACCGCCATCTCGCTGGTTGCCGCTACTGCCAAGGCGTCGTCGACGAGTACAGCGACATCGGCCAGATCATCAAGGACCTTCCCCCTCACGTCGAGCCGTCACCCGACCTTGAAGACCGAACCGTCGCCGCAATGGTCGCAGCGCTCGCCGGCCAGAGGGCCCAGAGCGATCGCCGCTCGGACCCCGAAGATCAGGCTGCCACTTCGCTCTACCCGATTCCCGCGGTCCAGCCTCCGGCCGGGGACGACACCCGGGTCCAGCCGAGACCGCAGCTCCAGCCTCCGGCCGGGGACGACACCCAGGTCCAGCCGAGACCGCAGCTCCAGCCTCCGGCCGAGCCGCGGGCCCGGCCGGTGGTCACTCAGCTGGCTGGGTGGCGACGTTATCGAGGCCGTCTCGCTGTTGTCGTAGCCGCCGCCGCTGCCATCATCATTGCCGCCATCGTCGTTCCGCTCAGCCTTGGCGGGAGGCAGATCACCGCAGCCTCGGTCACAGTCGTGATCCCGCTCCATGCCACCGCTGCGGCCGAGCTGATCGGCGACGGCGCAGCCACCGCACGAGCGACAGCCCGGCAGGCTGGCCCAAGCTGGACCTTCGATATGACCGTGCGTGGACTCAAGGTGCTGCCCGGCAATGACGTTTATGAGTGTTGGTATGCCGCTTCGGGCAGTACCCAGCTCCATCCTCTGCTGGTCAGTGGGGGCACGTTCGTCGTGGACAACTCCGGGTCGACCACCGTCACGATGACGACCGGCGTGGACCCCCGGCTGTTCCGCACCATGGAGATCACCGCCGAGTCACCGGGTAACGGCGCCATCCATGGCACGGTGATTCTCACCGGTCAAATGCTTTAACCGCTGGCCAGGCCGGACCCGGAGTCCTCGACGAAGATCTTGCGCCGACCAACCGCAACGACTTAACACTCTACGTAAATGAGTAATTGCAAAGAGTAGCTATAGCAATAAAAAGCCGTACAAGGGAAGCAAATGCCGGCCCTTCTAAGCGGCATCCAGGATGTATACAGCCAGGCCGGGCCGCTCTATTGAACCTCTGCCACCTCACTGCCGTGAGAAAATCGTCAGAACTGTATTGTGTGTAGGCTGCCCAGGAGCCACCATTGACTTCTGGGGGGGAAATTCATTGGCTCTCACGTCCCTTCGAGAGGGCGATCCCGCGCGGATCGGGCAATACAGGTTGACGGCCAGGCTGGGCTCGGGCGGCATGGGGGTGGTGTATCTCGGCGTTTCCCCGGACGGCAGCCTGGTCGCGGTCAAGGTACTGCGTCCGGAACTGGCCGATGATCCGGAATTCCGGCGGCGCTTCGGCCGCGAGGTGACCGTGCTAATGCGCGTCAGGGGCATGTGCACGGTCCTGGTCATTGAGGCCGATACCGATTCGTACCGGCCGTACATGGTGACTGAATACGCGGACGGCCCTTCGCTGGCCGAGTACATCGACAAGTACGGGCCGCTGAACGACACCATGCTGTATGGCCTGGCGACTGGGCTGGCGGAAGCGCTGACCGTCATTCACGCGGCCGGAATCGTGCACCGGGATCTCAAGCCCTCTAACGTCATCCTGGCCCAGGACGGTCCCAAGGTCATTGATTTCGGAATTGCCCAGACGCTGGACGCGACCTCGGTCACCAAGACAGGCATGCTCGTCGGATCCGTGGGTTTCATGGCGCCCGAGCAGGTCACCGGGCGTCCGGGCGCGGCGGCTGACATCTTCGTCTGGGGCGTGACCATCGGGTACGCGGCCGCTGGCCAGTCGCCGTTCGGCACCGGGGATACCAATGCGGTCTTGTACCGGGTCCTGTACGCCGATCCCGACATCGCCGCCGTACCGGACTCGCTCAAGCCGCTGGTCGAAGCCGCTCTGGCCAAAGAGCCGCAGAACCGGCCGACTGCGCACGAGCTTCTCGATCGGCTGACGAGCTCCCCAGCGCTGCGGCCAGAGCCGGTCGTCGAGCGGCTCTATGACGCTCCGACCCAGGAGGTGCTGGCGCGGACCTGGCAGGACACCGGCCCCCGGGCCAGTCAGCCCCGGGTCAGCCAGCTTTCGGCCGACCCGCCCCAGCCCCCGGCCAGCGGCCCGCCTGCGAACGACTCCCTACTGCTTGACCCCCCGTCGCCTGGCTCCCCGACGGCCCGCCGGCGGGTGAGCCGTCGCACGACGATAGGCGCCACGGGGCTCTTGGCCGTGCTCGCTGTCATCGTCGCTGTCGTCCTGATCGTGCTGCCGGGCCGCGACCCCAGATCGGGCCACCTTGCTGGCAGCCAGGGGCGACCGAACACGCCTTCCACAACCGCCCTGCCCACCTATCCGGGACAGCGGCAGCGTGGTGTGTTCCAGGCGATTTACCGTATCGCCTCCTCGGGCAACACGATGGTGACGACGGGCTCCCAGACCACCGATGGCGTCGTCCGGCAGCAGTTCTTCGCGTCATCGGACGGCGGAGCCACCTGGCACCTCGCCCCGGTTCAGCTGCCGGGCGGCGGCCAGCCCCCGCTCGGGGAGGTGGCCACGCGGATAGCCGGCGGCCCGGCCGGATGGATGGCGGAGGGCCCACAAGCGATCTGGACGAGCCAGAACGGCACCTCATGGACGCTCGCGGCCGCGCACGGGATCAGCCCACAGGACCCCGGTGACAACATCGAGGTGGCCGCCAACACCGCCGGCGGATTCCTGGCGGCCGGCGACGGGAAGGCCAGCGGTGGCGGGAACCAAGCGGTGATCTGGGTCTCACACAACGGCGTGACCTGGCAGCGGATGACGGCCGCGCAGCTGGGCCTGACCGTAGGCGGTGCCACCGCGCAGAACATCTCCTGGGCCGCCACGTACGGCAATGACACGGTGATATCCGACGGCGGATCCGGCGTCTGGCTGAGCACCGACGGCGGGACCTCCTGGACACCGGTGACCGTCCCCGCGGATCACCGGGCCAAGCCGCAGGTCAGCGGCGTGAGCTTCGACGGTTCCGGCCTGATCGTGGTCCGGCCGGGTACCACCGCGAGCGGTGCCCTCGATGGGGTCGCCTATTTTTCGCCGAACGGGCAGAGGTGGACCTACGCGGGCACCATCGATCCGGCCGGCGGGTTCGCGCCCGCGGAGGTCAAGGGGGGCAGCGACGGTTTCGTCGTGACCGGGACCGTTGCCGGCCAGGGGACTTACGTGGCCTATGCCAGCACGGGCACCGGCACCACCTGGCGGGAGACTGGGTCGCTCGGCGATATCTCCGGCGAGTCGATTCCCATCCCCGCAGCCGGCCCGGCTGGCACGATCGTGGCGGTTGGGGTACAGAACGGCACCAACGTCAGCCAGCAGGCGGTCTTCCTCAAGGCGGACGCGGCAGGGAGCGTCAGTCCGGTCTCGCTGAGCAGCATCCCAGGCGGCCTCATTCCCGAGGTCGCGGTGAACAGCACCGCTGTGTCCGATGACGGCGTGCAGGTGGCCGTGGGCAGCGCGGACGGGTACCCGGCGGTGTGGCGGAAGGCGTCGAACGGATCGTGGATCCTGGCCACGGCGCTGTCCCTGGTGTCCGGCCTTCCGGGCCGGGCCTCGCTGTCGAGCGTGACGTACGGGTCGGCCGGGTTCGTCGCGGCCGGAACGCCGGGGCCGGTCATCTACGTCTCAGACAAGGGCACGAGCTGGCAGGCGGCGGGCGGGAAAATCCAGCAGGACCTGGCCGACGTGGCCACGGTCACCACGGCCTGGGGCCCGGCCGGGTACCTGATCGACGGCAAGCTGGTGGCCAAGGGCGGCGCGTGCGTGGCCGACGACTGGTGGTCGAAGGACCTGACCAGCTGGACTCGCGCGCATACCGCAGAACCGGAGACCGGCTCGAGTCAGGTGCTCGCGGTCGCTGCCGGCTCGCACGGCTTCGTCACGGTCGGCTCGCACAACAACGTGCCCGCGGTGTGGACCACGGTCAACGGCCGACTCTGGGAGCTCGACGTCCTGCCGCTGCCCACCGGTGCCTCCAGTGGCGTGCTGGATCAGGTGGCCATCAGCGGGAAACGCGTCGTGGCCCTGGGTCAGCAGACGACGGGGGCTGGCACCGTACCTCTGGCCGAGGTGTCCACCGATGGCGGGACGACCTGGCAGCAGGTGGCGTTTATTTCCGCCGGACCCGGTACCGCCGTCACCGCGCTGACCGCCGGCGTGGGCGGGTTCACCGCAGCCGGCCAGTTCGGCGCGGCCGGGCAGCAAGGCGCCACGGTATGGACCTCGGCCGACGGGACGAACTGGACGCAATCGCAGCTCGGCGGCCTGACCGGAGGCGGGAACCATACCATCACCACGCTGGCCAGGTCCGGTTCCCTCGTGACCGGTATCGACTCGGTCCAGACTCAGGAAAACCAGCAGTACGTCACCCTGTTCCTTCCCGCGCGCTGATCTGGCCCCAGCCGGCTAAAGAGGCTGCCCTCGGACCGCCAGTTTCGTGGTTCCGGTCGCGCGGAGCTGACCGGCCGCCCCGAACGAAGTACTACGAGGTCAATCTGCCGATCGGTTCGCTCAAATGACCGGTTTTCTGCCTGATTTCAGTAGGAGAGCCTGCCCAGAAAAAACATGCCGGCCGAGCGAACCGATCGGCTCCTGCCTTCCGTAAGTGAAGCGCCCACGACAGAGCGACACCAGGGAGATCAAGGGGCAATCATGCCTGACTTCGCCCTAGCCAAGCGGTGGGGCAAGTAGTTCCTGGCCCTTCACAGAACGGAGCGCACTGATGGAGTATTCACAAAGGAACGCGGGATTCCCCGGCCGCGACGCGGCATCACCCGGCCTTCCTGAGGGCGGAACGCAAAGGCAGTCATCCGGGCAGCCGACGGCCGCCCCGGGAACCGGCAGCGGACAATTCCCCTGGCCTGGTGTCGTACCCCCGCAGCTCGAACAGATAGCGATGCGAGAGAACGGCTTCGTGCTGGCGCTGTGGGGAGGCATAGGCGCTGCCATCGGCGCGCTACTGCCCTTCATCTACAACGTCCAGATCGACGGAACCCCATACCCTAGCGGATCCGTGATCAACGCCGGGGACCGGTTCATCTCGCTCTTCTTCGGACTCCTGCTGGCCGGGCTGGCAGTATCGACCCGCTACCAGCCGGCGTTCCGCCGGCGAATCGCGATCGCCTCACTCGTCGTCAGCCTGCTGGGATTCGCCGGCTACTGCCTCTTTACCCTGGCCGGCGTCGCGGGCATCACTGACCAGACAGGCCTGCAGGTGTCGTGGTACCCGAACATCGGCGCGCTGGATTCCATCGCAGGATGCGCGGCCTGCGCGGTCGCCGCGATCGTCATGCTCCGCACCCCCGCTCCGGCCGCCAGCAGCGCCGTGCCCGCCGGAGGTGTGGCATGAACGCAGGCGTTCAGGCAGATGACCGGCGTTGTGCGTTTTGCCGCTTTCCGCGGGCATCGGACGGCATATTCTGCGGCAACTGCGGCAGGGCCGTAAGCGCAACGCCGCCGCCAGTTGCCAGGCTTATGACAGACGCCCCGCGAACTCTGCGCGGAGGTGCTGGAACCGCCGGTGATTCATTCAGGTCCGGCGTGATGGTGCGTGATGTGTTCAGGTCGCAAGTGGCAGTTGGCGACGGTAACGTGCAGATCAAAGTAGATGTGGACGGCTCGACACAGTTCGGACACGTTCAGGGCGGAGTTGCGCTGCAGGTCCGCGACGTTCCGGTGTTGACACCCAGAGCCCGGCGCGATCTGGTCGGCCGCGACGCACTAGTCGAGCAGGTGTCCTGGGACCTTTACCGCCAGACGAGCGTTCAGCTGTTCGGAGCCCCTGGCGTCGGGCGCACCGCAGTGGCCGAGGCAGTGCTTCGGCAGCTGGCCGCGGTACGCGGAGTGGAACTCCGGCCGCAGAACCAGCCGCATACCCTCGAATCGCTCTACCGGCGGCTAGTGCATGTGTTCTTCGGCGAGATCTGGTATCAGCCCGAGGAGGCAGTACTTCGACTGGAGGTTGCCCGGGCGGATCTGCATGCCCTGATCGTGATCATGGATTGTGATCTGGATCACGAGGATCTGAGCCGGCTCCTAGGGAGTTTTCCCGGGTGCACGTTCCTGCTGACATCCCGCCGGCAAACCCTCAGCGATGACATCGGGGCCGTGTACGAGGTCGACCCGCTGACTCCCGGTCAAGCGCGCGAACTCGTCACCAGGGAGCTGCGCAGCGACCTGGCCGGACTGCAGAACCTGCAGTGGACAGAGGCCTACCGGCTGGCCGGGGGGCAGGTCCAACGACTGATGGAGCACGTGGCGTTCATAAAGCGAGCGGCCATACGCCCCGGCCATACCGACCTGCAGCTCGCCCCGCTCAAAGAGCAGGTCGCGATCTTGGTGGCTGGACTGAGTGAGCCCGCCCGCCAGGTGCTCATCGCCATGGCTACCTTCGGGATCACGTTGACTCCTGCCCTGTTCGGCGCCGTCACCGGGCTGCCCGGGGCCGCCCGCGCCGCTGGCGAGTTGGTAGCCGCGGGCCTTATCAAGGAAGAGGGGGACGCATTCAGCATCACCCTCGACGCCGCACAAGTCGTGGCTGAAGGGGGCGAGCGTACCGACCCTAAGGTAGCCGCTGATGGCCTGATGCCCTTGCTCGAGGCGTCCGATCCGCCCGATCCGCACCTGCTGCTCGCGGTAGCCAGAGCTTTGCGCGACGCCGGTAACGACGCGTATACCTCCTGGCTCACCCGGGCTGCTGCCCCACTCGCCCTGGCCGCCGGCGAGGTCGAGGTCTGGATCAGGCTAGTAGCCCTGGGCGCCCAGGCCGCAAGCAAATCCAGGCGTAAGCTCGACCTCGAATTCTTCCTGAACGAACAGCACACAAGCTCGCTGTTGCGGGGTGACACCGTCGCTGCCGCGGCGGCTCTCGCCGCGCTTGGCGAGCTGCTGAGCCATCAGCATGCTCCCGCTCCTGCGGCCACGCGCACCGCCAGACACGGTCAACAGGGCCGCCGCCTGATCCGCCATGGCCGCAGGGCACTGTCCGTCCGCCACGGTGCCGTCGCTGCCGTGGCCATCATGGCCGTGACAACCGGGCTCGTGGTGGCGACCCGACCTGGGCCACCCACCCGGCAGCTGGCAGGAACCTGGACCAATAGTGCAGGCGA
>Ga0302326_10031428_pt1 | contig 10602 bp, 12 predicted proteins | sample Palsa_T0_3_FD_202264 | JGI IMG/M metagenome (GOLD analysis project Ga0302326, IMG submission 202264) | Peat permafrost microbial communities from Stordalen Mire near Abisko, Sweden - Palsa_T0_3 | ecosystem: Environmental > Terrestrial > Soil > Palsa > Peat permafrost | place: Sweden: Abisko...
ATCGTGGCTGCCTGCGTTGCGCTCACCCTGATTGGGGTCTACGCGAGCGGCGGCGACATGAACGTCTCCGGCGACGGCGGCGCCTCCGTGCACGTCTCCACGAGCGCACACGCGACGGTGCATCGCAACTTCAGGGACGCCATCGCGGCAGACTTTGCGGCGAAGCACACGACCGTACCGTTCTCGGCGTTCGTCTTCATCGCGCTGTTCGCGGCGACGATCGCGGGGTCGATCTTCGGCGCCGGCCTCTGCCGCGAGCGCGACTACGTGGCGCTCGCATGGACGAAGCCCGTCTCTCGCGCTCGGCAGGCGCTCGCGTATCTCGGCGTCGACGCGCTCGGCATGTTCGCCGTGTTCGCCGTCGTGCTCGTGCTGGGCTGTTGCCTGACCCTGTGGGCCATCGGCATCTTCGGATACGTGCGAGTCGACCCGATCGTGTGGCAGATGCTGCCGCTCTCCATCGGAATATCATTCGCCTACTACGGTATGGTGCGAGCGGTGTCGGTTGGATTTCCCGGGCGCGGCGGCGCGATCGCCGGGGGGAGCTGGCCCATCGCCTACCTGCTGATCGGCCTGACCGCCCTTCCGCTGCCGGCGCTCATGCACGGCGCCCTCATCCTCGTCAACTTCCTCAATCCTCTCGCCTATCTCACGGGCTTCAACGAGACGGGCGTGATGTCGACGGTGCTCTGGTCCAATCCCGACCTGCGGACGGCGCTGGTCTGGGTGCTCGCCGTCGCCACGAACGCCGTCGCCATCGTCCTCTATCAGCGCGCGGAGGCGTAAGCGCAGATGCAGTATCTCGGAACGTCGTTTTCCCTGGTTCTCGGCGCGTGGCGCCTACGGTTACAGGTCGCAGTCGAGGACGCGCTCGAGCCGGAGAGCGCGCCGCGCGCGGCAAGCGACTCCGCTGCGGCGCATCACCTGACGCTGATCGACGGCGAGCCTACGCTTGGAAGAAGTGGCCGCGGCCGACGACCGTGATCAGGTGGCGGGGCCGAGCGGGATCCGCCTCGAGCTTCCGGCGCAGCCCATGGACGTAGACGTTGAGGCACTGGCTCGAGATCGTGCGTCCGGTTTCGCTCGCGATCGCACGCAACAGTTCGTCGCGCTCGAGAAGGTCGCCGGCGTTGTTCATGAGCGCACGCAACACGGCGCATTCCATCGGCGAGAGCGGCTGACAGCGGTCGCGCGCGTAGAGACGGCGCTTGCGAAGCTCGAGCGCAAACTGACCGACGCGGACGACCGCTCCCGGTCTCGGGCGACGAGCGGACTCGGCGGCTCGTACGGCTGTGTGCTGCATGCTGCGCATCGTAGCCCGCGCTCCTGAGAATTCCCTGAGAGGCACGCCCGATCGCTGCCGGCCCGATGGTCCGATCGCTGCCGGCCCGATGGTCCGATCGCTGCCGGCCCGATGGTCCGATCGCTGCCGGCCCGATGGTACTGCTCGTTGCCGAGCGATGCTACCGGATGAGGAATCCCGTGGGGATCGAGGGGCTGTCGTAGCGGAACTTGCCGTCTCTGATCCCGTAGAAGTACATGTTCGGTTGTATCGCGTCGCCCGCCGGTAGGAACTCGTAGGAGCCGACGACGGTGTCGTACGGTGCCGGCAGCTGGAGCTCGCGCAGGAGCGCCAGACGATCGTTCGTGCCGGAGCGGCGGATCGCCGCGATCGCGATCTGCGCGGCCGCGTAACCGAACGCCGAGAGATACGTGAACGTTCCGGCCCCGTAGCGCTGCTCGAACGTCGTACGAGTCCGGTAGACGGTCGGCGCCAGTTCGAGCGGCGGTAGCGGAGTCGCAACCGCGAAGTGGCCGAGGTCGGCGGCGTACTTCGTCAGCGTCTGCTGCGAGAAGAAGCCCTTCGACGTCGCGATGGCGCCCGTGAATCCCGCGGCGCGGAGCGCGTGCAACATGTCCCCCATGTCGCCGACGTTCCCCGCCAAGTACACCGTGTCGGGGTTCAGCGCGAGCGCGTGCACGGCCGCGCCCGGAAAGTTCGGCTTGGAGTACGAGATCTCGACCGAGGCTAGGGCGATCTTGTCCGCGTCGAGTTGCTGCGCGAACCCGCGCGCCACGTCGAAGCCGTAGTCACCGTCTTGGTAGCAGATCGCGACTTTGGTGGGCTTCGCCCAGGTTTCGACGTACTTTGCGGTCAGCCGGCCCTCGGTCGAATCCTTCGTCGGCAAGCGCAGCACGTTGCCGAGGGCGTCCTCGGTGATGCGATCGAACGTCGATGCCGGAACGATCAGCGGCATTCCGCGCTGGGCGTAGATCCGCGCTGCCGACTCGGTGATGTGGCCGCCCAAGTGGCCGATGACGCAGACGATCGTCGGATCGTCGCACGCGAACCCCGCGGTGACGATGCCGGACGCGAGCAGGTTCTCGTCGTCGAACGTACGCATGGCGAACGCGCGGTCCATCGCTCCCCGGAGCTGGTTCGCATCGTCGCAGGCCTCGCGAACGCCGTTCGCGATCTGCTCGCCGAACTTCGTATCGTCGCCCGTGAAGGGACCGCACACGCCGAGCGTGACCGTCGCCGCATACGGGGGAGGCAGCGCGGCGAGAGCGCGCCCGGGCACTGCCGCCAAGGCGGCGGCGCCGGCGAGGAACGTCTTGCGCGAACTCATGTGCGGATCAGGAACCCGCCGAGCGTCGTGCACAGGAATGCGACCGAAAACACCATGTTGCTCACGAAGACCCGTTCGTTCAAGATGAAGAGATTCTTAGCGATCCCGAGGAGCCGTTGCTCGTACCAGGCGAGGACGGCGGCGAGCGCTACCCCGACGTAGTACGCCGGACCGGCACCGGCCAGCCATCCGACTGCGGCCAGGAGGATGACCATGACGGCGTGGAGCGCGATCGACAGCGTGCGGCCGCGCGCCTCACCGAATCTAGCGGGAATGGAGCGGATGCCTTGCGCGACGTCGACGTCGCGATCCATCAGCGCGTAGATCACGTCGAACCCGGCCACCCAGAGCGTGACCGCCACGAAGAGCGCGAACGCGGCCCACGTGACCGTCCCGGCAATCGCGATGAACGCCCCGAGCGGCGCCAAGCCGTCGATCGCGCCGAGCACGAAATGCACGCCCCAGGTGAAGCGCTTGCAGAGTGGATACGCGATGATACCGAGGGCGGCGACGGGGGCCAGCACGATGCAGAGCGAGTTGAGCTGCGATGCCGCGAGCACGAGAACGGCGAGGCCGCCGACGATCGCGTAGAGCATCACTCGCGGAGCGAGCGTGCCGCTGGCGAGCGCCCGTCGCGCGGTGCGCGGGTTCCGCGCATCGATGTCCCGGTCGAAGTACCGGTTCGCCGCCATCGCGGCCGTGCGAGCGCCGAGGACGGCGAGCGTGATCCACAGGATCTGGCCGAGCGTCGGCGCGCCGCGAGCGGCAAGCACGGCGCCGACGTAGGCGAAGGGCAGCGCGAACAGCGTGTGTTCGACGCGAATGTCCTTCAGGAAGATGCGCGTCGCGGTCAGCGCGCTCATGGCGGCGACCCGCGCTCGCGATCGGTCGCGCGGGCCGGCCCGGGCACGCCGGGAGCCGGGACGCCGGACGCGCGCAGGGCCGCGCCGTCGATCGAACCCGGTGCGAATGCGGCCGAGGTGAGCAGTGCGTGCAAGGCACCGAGCCCTTGCCCGGACCACAGCATCGAGCGCGGCTCGAGGTCGTCGAGGCCGTATTCGCTCCAGCGCCGCGTCACCAGTGCTCTCGTATCGAAGTCCATTGCGATGTCCGGGGGCCAGGTTCGCACGTAACCCTCGCTGGGCCCCTTTCGGGTGGCATCGACCCCCAGCTTGTGGCCGAGTGCCGGCAAGAAGGACCCGCTGTGGTCGAGATCGTCGACCGGCCCCGGCATCACGACGAGATCGCGGGACGGGTCGACGTTGTTCAGCGCAGTCCACGCAACCGCGCGCGGATCCTGAACGTCGACGTCGGCGTCGACCACGACGATGCAACGCGTCAGCATCATCATGTGGCCGAGCCCCCACAGGGCGTTCATCACCTTCTTCGCCTGGCCCGGATACGACTTGCGCACCGAGACCAGTGCCAGGTTGTGAAAGCCGCCTTCGACCGGGAGGTTGTAGTCGACGATCTCCGGCACGACCATCTGCAGCAGCGGGAGAAAGATGCGCTCGGTGGCTTTTCCCAACCACGCGTCTTCCATCGGCGGCTTCCCGACGACCGTTGCCGCATAGATCGGGCGGCGCCGCCGCGTGATGCACTCGACGTGGAACGTTGGATAGTAGTCGGCGAGGCTGTACACGCCGGTGTGGTCGCCGAACGGTCCCTCGACGCGCAGGTCGTCGTTGTCGACGTAGCCTTCAAGAACGAATTCCGCGTCGGCGGGCACCTTGAGGTCGACGGTCTTGCAGCGGACGAGGCGCACCGAACGGCCCCGCAGGAAGCCCGCGAACGGGACCTCGTCGATCATGGGCGGCAGGGGAGCCGTCGCGGCGTACGTGATCGCCGGATCGGCGCCGATGACCACGGCGACCGGTGTGCGACGGCCCCACTTGGCGGCATGCGCGCGTCCCTGCTTGTGCCGCTGCCAGTGCATCGCCGCCGTCGTGCCGTCGTAGACCTGGATGCGGTAGATCCCGACGTTTTGCGATCCGGTCTCTGGGTCTTTCGTGACGACGAGGCCGAGCGTGATGAACGGACCGCCGTCGAGCGGCCACGTCTGCAAGACGGGAAGCGTCCGCAGGTCGGGGTCGCGCTCGACGACCTCCTGGACCGGCGCGTCCTTCTTGATCGTGTAGGGAATCGCTGCTGCGAGCGCGCCGAGCGCGACGAGTTTTCCGAGTTGCCCCTGGCGCGTCTTCGGGACTCGCGGCTCGATCGCGCGCCGGATCCGCGCCCCGACCTCGTCGAGGCTCCGCGCATCGAAGGCCATCGCCATGCGCCGCTCCGACCCGAACTGGTTGGTGAGGACGGGAAACTCAGAACCCGCGACGTTGCTGAACAGGAGCGCAGGGCCGCCCGCCTTGACCACCCGATCCGTGATCTCGGCGATCTCGAGGTACGGGCTGACGCGCGCGCTCACTTCGACGAGTTCGCCGGCGCGTCGGAGCGCACGAACGTACTCGCCTAGAGAGTCGAATGCCATTGCGGGACACGTTGGTGGGCAGCGGGCGGCATCCTCTGCGCGCCGGTCCGCGCTCGGTCCAACGGCTCCTTACGAGGCCTCGGCCCGGTCGAATTCGTGGAAGCAGTCGGGGGTCACGAACAGCGGCTCGACATCGAGGACGCCATCGACCGAGTCGTCGCCGCACGTCAGGTGACAGACGGCCTGGTTGCGGTGCATGGCGAAGAGCCGGCGGCTGTCGATGGTCTCGTCCGCATTGCGCGTCGCCCGTTCGAGCAGCGCGAGCGTCTCGTGATCGTCCGTCTTGAAGAACAGCTTCTGCGTGAAGTTTTGGACGGCCGCGTCGACGAGCGGCCGTGGCAGCACCGAGTACAGGGACGACAGCCCATGCGTCGCGGCGAGCACCATGCAACCTGCGGAGCGGATGATGCCGAGCGACTGGATGTCGGATTCCGAGATGCAGAGCTGATACTCGTCGACTGCGAAGAGCACTGGGCGCGTCTGATCGTACTCGGGATTTGCCCGTCGGTTCTCGAGCGCGGTGAAGAAGCGGCGTTTCGCCAGCGTATAGATTGCCTGCGCGGCGCGCTCGTAGCGCGTTCGCGGCACGTGCAGCACGATGACGGCGCCGTCGAACACCGACTCCATCGGGAACAGGGAGCGCTTCGATGCAAACGTCCGCGTTATGCGCACGTCGCGGAGCGGCTCGAGCAGCTGTGCCACCATGAACAACACCGCCCGCCGCGTCTCCGGCGTGAACTGCAGGAAGCGCGAGTCCTCGTACGACATCGCCTCCCGGACCGTCCACGCGCCTTCGGAATCGGGGTCGAGCCCGCGCAGCTTGCTGACGGCGAGCAGCCGTGCGGTCACCGCGAACTTCTCGTCGAAGCAGTATTCGGTGAGGTGCTCCAGATTGTAGTACTGCGGTCCCGCCGCTTGCAGCATGCGCAGGGCGTTCTTGAGGCGCGCGACGGCCGCTTCGATGTAGGGTTTGTTGTCGTCGCCGGTCCGGCCGAGTGCGTCGCGCAGGTACATCGCGTCGATGTCGGGGTTCCCGCTGAGGAGGTCGAACCCGGCTTCGCCGCCGGGGGTCACGACGATCGCCGGCCGCCCGGCGCGCCGCGCCATCTCGACGGCCTCGTCGACCGCTTCGCTCTTCGGAGCGATGATGAACGCGCCGGCCTTGAGGTCGCGTAAGATCGCCTGCATGAGGGGGTTGAATGCGCGCGTGGTCTTTCCGGATCCCGATGAACCGAAGACCATCGTGTGGCGGCAGAGGTCCTCGAAGCTAAATGCCACGCGCGCAGGGCCGACGCCCAGCCAGAGTTCGCGCCGTCGCAAGGGGGTCGTGCCGACCTGCGTCTCCATCTCCAATGGATGTTCGGACGCGAGGGAAGCCCGCCGCTCCTCGCGGCTCCGACTGCGATTGCTCGCACATCTCTCCAGCTTGCACCGGGTCAGGCCACGCGGTCGGCGGCCGCGCCGAGCCGGCGCGCGACCTCGTCGCCATCCAGAGTTGCCACTGCGAGGACCTTCGTGCGCGCCGTTCCCCCACGCACCAGGGTCACCGCCGTCCGGGGGCATCCGAGCGCGGCGGCGACGGCCGCGCAGACGGCGCGGTTCGCGAGCCCATCGCGCGCCGGCGCAGCGACCCTGACCTCGAACGCCCCGTCGCGCCGGCCGATTCCCGGCCGGCGCGAACCCGGTTTGACGTAGACGGCGAACTCGGCCGGACGCACGCGCGTGAGAGAGGTTGGTCCGCCCCCGGCGCTACTTGAGCGTGACGACGGCCGCGCTGCCGGTGTACGCGCTGAACGTGTAGGTGGGGTCGACCGCGACTTCATGACCCTTGACGAAGTTGTGCGCAAACAGGCCGACCGGGCCGAGCACCACCGTGCTCACGACGTTTGCCGTGTTCGATGAACCAGTCTTGTTCTTGCCCTGCAGGTTGCGGTTGATTCCGGCCAACTTGATCTTCGAGCCGTCGATGGCATAGATCCACTGGAACTTGATGCTGAGCGCACCTTGCCGGCCGCTCTTTCCCGCGGGGGTCGCGGAGACGACCGTACCCTGGCCGACCGCCCCGTTCTCGATCACGATCTGGCTTCCCACGCCGACCGCCGACGTCGCCTTGATGGCGAACGTTTGCCCGGCCTTCGCCGAGGCCGACGACAGCGTCGCCGTCACGTGAACGGGCACCGTGGTGCCGCCGGGCACGGTCGCGGTGGCGGCAGAGGCGGCGGCACAGGTTCCGGCAACCAGCGCGCAGAGTGCGCCGGTGAGCGCTATTCTTTGCATAGAAAACTCCAATGAAGACGAGCACAAGAAACCGCCAGATCGTCCTGACGGTAGGGGAGGCTGCGGTGTTTCTGCTTACGGTATAGCCGACCTCTGCGGGCCCCGGCCGGCGGATTGCGTAATGTGGCCGCTATGGCCACCGTCCAGGAACGCACCGACCGCAGCGCCGCCGAACTGATCGCGCTCGAGGGACGCTTCGGGGCGGCGAACTACGCGCCGCTGCCGGTCGTCGTCGTGCGCGGTGAGGGAGCGTATGTCTGGGACGTCGCCGGCGGGCGCTACCTCGATTGCATCAGCGCATACTCGGCCGTCAACCAGGGGCATTGCCACCCACGGATCCGAGCGGCGCTCGCCCGTCAGTCCGAGCGCCTGACGCTCACCTCGCGCGCGGTCCACAACGACCAGCTCCCGCCGCTGCTCGCCGAGCTCTGCGCGTATTCCGGCCAAGAGATGGCTCTCGTGATGAACACCGGCGCGGAGGCCGTCGAGACGGCGATCAAGCTCGCGCGGCGCTACGGGTATCGCGTGAAGGGCATCGCTCCGAACTGCGCCCGGATCATCGTGTGCGCAAACAATTTCCACGGGCGTACCACGACCGTCATCAGCGCGTCGTCCGAACGGCAGTATCGCGCCGACTTCGGACCGTTCACGCCGGGGTTCACGATCGTGCCGTACGGCGATGCTGCGGCCCTGCGTGCGGCGCTCGGCGACGACGTGTGCGCGCTGCTCATCGAACCGATCCAGGGTGAAGGCGGCGTGGTCGTTCCGCCGGACGGCTACCTCGCGGCCGCCCAGGCGCTCTGCAGAGAGCACGACGTCCTGTTCGTTGCCGACGAGATCCAGACGGGGTTCGGGCGCACCGGCGCGCGCTTCGCACTCGACCTGGACGGTATCGTTCCGGACGTGATCGTCGTCGGGAAGGCGCTCGCGGGCGGGTTCTATCCGGTCTCGGCTACCCTCGCGTCGCGCCGCCTGATGGAGCTCTTTGGCCCGGGCGATCACGGCAGCACGTTCGGCGGCAACCCCCTCGGCTGCGCGGTTGCGCGGGCCGCACTTGCGGTGGTGGTCGACGAGCGTCTGGCCCAGAACGCCCGCGACCGCGGTGCGGAGCTCATCGCCCGCCTGCGGTCGTTCGCGCACCCACGCGTGAAGGAGGTCCGAGGGCGCGGCCTCATGATCGGCGTCGAGCTCGACGTGCCGGCGAACCGGCTGGCGACACTCTTGCTCGCCGAGGGGCTCCTCGCGAAGGACACGCACGAGACGGTGCTGCGGATCGCTCCGCCGCTGGTCGTGAGCGCGGACCAGGTCGACGAGATCGCAACGGGCCTCGAGCGGGCGCTGGCGCGGCTGGACTAGATTTGTATTACTGCACCGAAACGGCGAGGCTCGCGGGGATGCCACCCGCCGACACGTCGAGCGTGCACGCGCCGCGAGCCGACGCCTCGAGCTGTACTTCACCGGGGCGGACCGAGCGGATGCGAACAGCGGGGCATGGGGTCGGGAACCACGCTGTCGTCTCCGCCCGGTTCGCCACGGCGAAGGTCCGGACGCTGACTGTTGCCGTCTGGCCCGGACTGCTGAACTCCACCGGCGGCGGCCGGGAGCCGGTGAAGAATTGGCCGCTGTAGCGGATCTCGAGCGGCTGCGCGCACCCCGGACAGCCCGGGGTGTCGGACGATTTCGTCGAGCATGTCGCGAGCGCAAAGAGCGCGATGACGGCGACGCTGCGATGCAGCATGCCGTCCTCCGCGCCGATTCGGCGCTCCGTCACGTGGCTCGTACCGTCGCGCCGCGACCGCCATCCGGCGGACGCGCGCGCGTCATTTCGCCAGTTCGGACCGGGACGAGGTCGGTACTGGCGTCGGCGTCGGAGTGGTCTTGATCGGCGTCACCGGACCCGGCACCACACCGCCGTTCGATCCGCCGCACGCCACCGTCAGGCAGACGGCACCCGCGAAGATCGTGACGGCGACCAGGGTCCGACGGGTCATGCATAGGCGCCTTCGGAGAGCCGGAGAGGTGGATGGGCATCCCATTCACCGGCGGCCGTCCCGCTCCTAGCCAATATGGGTTAATCTTTAGCGAGAAAGGGCTAGGATGCTTGCTCGAATTCGCGGCGCTGGGGTGTCGGCGACGGTGACGGGCTCGGGGTGACCTTCGCGGGCTGCACCGGCCCGGGAACGACGCCACCGTTCGATCCGCCGCACGCCACGATCAGGCTGACGAAGGATGCGAAGAGCAACGCAGTGACGAGGTTCCTCCGGGTCATGCACGAGCGCCTCGAGAGCCGAAGATAGGATGGGCCAGACCCACTTTTGCGGGCCGCCGGGAAGGTCCTAGCCCCTCCGGGTTCACGGAGGTCGTAGCCCCTTCGGGTTAATGATTGACGAGAAGGGGCTAAGCGGAATGCCGCTAATCCCCGACGCGTGACCATGTCCCCTGCCCACCCTCTGGGCGGACGAGCGACTTGGCTGGCCGACGCCCGCCGGGCGTACGGTCGCGCGCGATTCACCGAGGCGAAGGCGACGATCGATGCTGCGGAGGCGTCGTTCGGGTTACCCGCTGAAGCCGTTCTTCTGCGAGCACGCGTGCTCCTCAAGCGAGACGCCGGCGCGGCCCTTGCCGACCTCGAAGTCCATCGCGCGGCCCTCGCCGGGGAGGCCGTTCGCGCGGAGGCGCAGATGCTCGCCGGCGCGGCCTACGCCCGGCTTGGCGACCACGCGTCGGCGGAGGCGCGGTTCCGCTCGGCCGAGCGTCATTGCAGCCCGAGGTCGCCCCTCGTCGCCGAGGTCGGCTACCAGCGCGCGCAGGCACTCTGGATGGAGCGGCGCCTCGACGAAGCCGAGGCTGAACTCGAGCGCATCGAACACCGCGCCTCGGGCACGCTTGCGATCGAGTGCTGCGTGCTGCGGGGTGCCATCGCATCTGCGCGCGGACAGATCCGCCTCCAGGCGGCGATTCTGCTGGGCGCGCTGCCCCTGGTGCGCGTGCCCGACGTCAGCGTCCTACACCACGCCGTCGTCGCGAGCCAAATCGCCTACCTCGCGCGCGAGCTCCCGAGCGCGGAATTGCGGGCGCACGCGAGCGCCGAATTGCCGCGCGTCGCCTGGACGGACGACATCGCCGATTTTCACTACACGTCGCTGCGAGCGGTCGCGTGGTGTCACGCGCTCGAGGGCGACGATTTCAACGCATTTCGCAAGCTGAAAG